>Ga0306920_100012232_pt1 | contig 11629 bp, 8 predicted proteins | sample flu12Cox44000170_FD_204666 | JGI IMG/M metagenome (GOLD analysis project Ga0306920, IMG submission 204666) | Lab enrichment of tropical soil microbial communities from Luquillo Experimental Forest, Puerto Rico - flux4day.12C.oxic.44.000.170 (v2)... | ecosystem: Environmental > Terrestrial >...
TCTGTTCGGAGCCGAGGCGCTCAAATTCACCGTATTCCAGAACGCGCAGGATTTTTACCTGTGCGAGGGGACTCATCTCCGAGATTTCATCCAAAAAAAGCGTGCCTTCATTGGCGAGTTCAAACTTTCCTTTCACAGTTTGTTGTGCGCCGGTGAATGCTCCACGTTCGTGACCAAATAACTGACTCTCGAGCAACGTGTCGCTAATGGCCGAGGCATTAAATGCGATGAAAGAGCGATTTGCTCGCGCTGATGAATTATGGATCGCCTGGGCAAGCAAGGTTTTGCCGGTGCCGGTCTCACCCAGCAGTACCACTGGCACGTCGGACCTCGCGGCGAGCGTGGCCAACTGGATACAACGCGCCATGGCGTCATTGCTTGTAGTTAAGTCTTCGAGCCTTAACCTGGATGGCCGTTTTTGCATCAGTCGTTATTGCTTCATGCTCTCACGTAATCGCCGGATCGGTTCAAATGCGTATTCAATTAGCGTCCGGCCACCAACGATGATGTGCGCCTCGCCCTTCATTCCAACGCGCAGAGGCAGATCCTGTCCTGCGCGTAGAGAGATTTCATAACGATCAAGTGATCCCAGTGCAACGAAACGGGAGCCTTCAGTAGTCGTAACAGCCGATGGACTGATCCACTCGACCTTTCCAGTTATGGTACCGTAACGTTGGTAAGGAAACGCTTCGAAAAAGTACCGGATGCGCTGAGCCACAGCGAGTTTGGGGAGACCCGCTTCATTTAGTGTCATGCGGGCGCGTGGCTTTGAACCTTTCGGTGCCAACTGGCAGAGCACTTGTCCCTGCTGAACAAAACTGCCCGCGGTTCGCTGGTCCATCGAAATAACTACTCCTTCGTAAGGACTGCGAACGGTCAACAGATTCTGTTGAGTGTTTTCCAAGTCTTTTTTTAAAGCCCCGGTACGCACCTTTAATTTTTCAACTTCGGCCTGTTCTTCCCCGCGCTGGCGAGCGTGCTCTGTTTCCATTCGCTCACGGTCAAGTGTAACCTGTTGCAATGTCCTTTGGGCGACGCTCAAATCTTTCTCTGACCCCGCTAAATCCAGCTTTAACTTTATAAGGTCGACCTCAGACTCGCCGCCCTGTTTGGCTAGTTTCTCCATTCGCGTAACCAACTCGCGGCTGGTCTGCGCGTGGTTTTCGCGGAACTTTACTTCGCTTTTGGCCTGCTCGATCTCGGCACTTTTAATTCCCAGTTGCGCAGCGTAGGCGCTCTCATTTCTCTTGAGGCTCTCTTCCTTTGTCCGCAAGTCTTCAGTGAGTGTGCGGAACAGTGTATCCCAGCCGCCGATCTCGTCAGAGCGCAGAACAAACAAGTCCTCGCCGGCTTTTACGGGTTGGCCTTCCTCGACAACCACCCGGCTGATTATCGCCTGCCGCGGAGATTGAATCGGATCAGCACCGGTTGCAGGTATTAGAACAAAGTGGCAATCAACCGTTTCCGGCAATCGCATTATGATGGCGATCAGCAAGGCAAAGATAAAGGCGGCAAGTAACAGCCACGCTGTCGAACGAATCACCCAGGGAGGCGGCTCCTGTGGTAATAGCTCGGATTCCGTATCGAATGAGTCACCCTGAGTTAATTGTGAGCTCATCGAAATTTCTAGATTCCGAGTTGCTGGCTTGAAAGGTAGTAATACAAACCACGCTGCGCCATCAACTCATCATGGGTGCCAATCTCGGCGACACTGCCTTTTTCAAGCACGACGATCGAATGCGCTTCTCGAATGGTGCTCAAACGATGCGCAATTACAATCGTGGTCCGCCCCGCGAGTAATCGAGCGAGGTTGTCCTGGATCGCGCGTTCGGATTCTGTGTCCAGCGCGCTCGTTGCCTCGTCAAAGATCAATACTGGTGGATTATTGTAAATCGCTCGTGCGATTGCTATGCGCTGCTTCTGACCACCGGACAGCGAAAGACCCGATTCTCCAATCTTTGTCTCATAACCGAGCGGCAAACGCATGATGAACTCGTGGGCAGCGGCAGCTTGGGCAGCTGCCAGGACGCGATCGACGTCCGGCTCAGGATCGCCAAATGAAATATTCCGCGCGATCGTATCGTTAAACATGTGATTTTCCTGAAGTACGGTCCCGATGTGCCGTCGGACGTCTCGATAATTCAGAGTCTTCAAATCGACGTTGTCGAAAAAGATCGTTCCCTCCGTAGGCTCAAGCAGGCCTGCGATCAATTTGATAAGCGTTGTCTTGCCGCTTCCGCTGCGGCCAACGAATGCCACCGTGCGTCCCGGCAAAAGGTCGAGCGTGATGTCCTTTAAGATGTCGGGTGATTCAGGTCCGCCATATTTGAAACTGACTCCGCGCAACTCGATGCGCCCTTCGAGGCTGCGCACGGGGACAAGGCGGGAGCGATCATGACCCTGCTCTGGCTCTTGTTCGAAAATGTCATTCAGACGATTCAACAGGACAGAAGCCAGCTGCACGTTGTCCCAAACTCCGAGCGCACGCAAAATCCCCGCATATGCCATTGCAGTGAGTGAGCTAAACGCCACAAAACCGCCGACACTCAAGTTTCCGTGAATGACCTGCATCGCACCGACCCACAGAAAAATCGCAGTAGACAGGAGACCAATAGTTTGCAGGACGCTGTCCCACGACATCACGATGAACGTCGCCTTAAAGAGCTTTTTCGAGACCGAGAGAAACTCGTTGAGCATGGCGTCACGAAATGAGCCCTCGGCAGCTGCCGCTTTTACGGCCTTGATCCCTTTGATGGCATCGATTTGATGCGAACTGTATTTGCCCTGACTTTCTTCCACCCCGTGATACAGGGGGCGCAACACCTTTACCGAAAAAATCATTAGCCCGACGTACAAAGGCGTTGTTGCCAGAAACGCGATGGTCAGTAGTGGACTGTATATCGCCATTAAAACGATTGCGCCTATGAGAAAAACGGCTGCCAGTAACGCGCCAACCCCCTGTTGCACAGCCAATTGCCGAACTTGTCTCGCACCTTCGAGCCGGCGCTGAATGTCGCCCGTCCGACGACTTGTGAAGTAACTCATCGGTAGAGACAAAAGTTTCCGGCTCAAGAAATCGAGAACTGCCGTGTCGAGACGCACGGCCGCAAATGCCAGCAAGTATTCCTGCGCAAGCGTGGAGAGCTGGACAAAAACAAGCGCTGCAAGCATGCCCAGCAGAATTAATTTCAGCAAGCCGATGTCATTTTCGACGATGACTTTATCAACGACGATTTGAGTAAATACAGGGAACAGTAATTGCAGGAAACTGACAGCGACAGCCAGCCCCAGCGCCTGGAGCAAGATCACTTTAAAACGCGACAGAAACGGCAGAATCCAAGCGACCGTGGGTTTACTTTCCGGAGCGTCTTCGAATGCCGGCGTGTAATCGAACAATGCCGAGTAACCAGTCCACTTCGTTTCAAATTCCCGTCGTGGAATTTTGCGTAACCCGAGCGCGGGATCGGCGACGCGCACAAACTGCTCATCAACGTCGTAGAGCACGATCCAATGGTTACCTTCCCAGTGCGCTATTGCTGGGAGCGGCATGTGCGGAAGATTGCGGTAAGAGATTTTCAATGGACGCGCCGCCAACCCAAGTTCGGTCGCGGCGCGACAAATCGCTTTTAGACTGGTGCCATCGGTCGCGGTGTGACAGAGCTGTCGAATTCGTGCCAGGCTTACCTTGCGACCAAAGTGTCGGCAGATCATTCCGAGGCAGGCCGCACCGCAATCCATCTCGTCGATCTGCATGATGTGATCGATTTTTCGCAGGCGTCTGCCGCGCTTGCGGAACAACCCATCCTCATCGGCGAATGGGTCTTCTTTGCCAGCGGTCTCCTCCGGGGGTTGTTGGCTGTCGAGCTGCACTTTATCGTGTACCTGTGTTTCGGCAGGGAGTAGTTCGGTCGCGAAATCAAGCGGAACACGCGCTTCGGTTTTTGCCTGATAACGAGCTAGCCGATCGCTTAACAATTTATCGAATTCCGGAAATCGCCGGCGCAGGTCTCGTACGGACTTCGGTTCAAGGGAAAGCAACTGGCAGTCTGTGAATGCCTCTACCGATGCAGCGCGGGGCGAGTCGTTTAAGATCGACAATTCACCAAAGAAATCGCCCTCGCGATAAAACGCGAGATTCTGCTCCCGTCCGTTCACGCCAGCGAACGCGCGCGCCCGCCCTTTCTCAATTACATAAAGCGGCCCAGCACCGTCTCCTTCTCGAATGATCAGATTGCCTTTTTCGAACGTGACTGGTGTTAGCTTCTCGATCATCCCGCGTAACACGGGAGTCGGTAATCGGCCGAAATTGCTGAACTGATAAAGAAAACTTTGGAGAGCACGGTTCCGACCAGTTGTCTCGATATAATGTTTTAACTCGGGCACGCGGCGGACCAGTTGAAGAAAGTCATCGCGATCGATGCGCAGGACATCGACTGCGGTGCTGCAACGCACGGTCGCATTTCGGGTTCCGCCCTCGGCTAACGCAGCCTCCCCGAAAGAGTCCCCCGGCTTCAGTACTCCCAATGGGATTTCCTCACCATCTGGCTTGATCTTCAGGGCACGGGCCCGCCCTTTTGTCAGAACGTAAAATGAATTGGCCGGATCGCCTTGTTTTACGATGACCTCGCCGAATTCATAATGTTCTTCCTGCAGGAGCGGCTCGATCGCGTCAAAATGTTCATCGGAAACGAAGCGGAACATCGATGAACGCCGTAGAATTTCGCTGTCTTCGATTTTCATTTCACTGAAACCGGAACGCCCAGCCGTGAGTAAGTATATTTGGTCGTCAGGTCTGAAAAATACTGATCGAGAAGTCGCTGGTCGACGCGTGATTTGACGATCGGATCCTCTAGTCGCGGCTCGACTTTCTTGATGATCCGACAGAGTTCGAATCCGTCGCCACGTGGCATCGGTTCCAGCAGGTCGCCTTGCGAGACGCTTAAGTATTTCTGCTGTGCATCCACCGGAAGGTCTTCCAGAAGAGAGTCAGCACGTCGATACGGATACCGTCCCTCAGTCGCAACTTCCTCCATTGACATCCCGTCCTCCCGCACGCAAAACAGCGCTTCCTTCGCGGCATCGTGCGACTCCAACTCAATTAGTTCGATTTCAAATCGTGTCAGGTGCAATCGCAGAGCCATCAATCCACGTTGGCGCGCTTCGGGAACCAGCAGCGCGTCGCAATGCGCTCCGTACGCCGCCTCAAGCGCGAGCATTTCATTCAACCACTGCGAATCGCGGCCCAATTCCTCCAGCCAATGGGGCAGTTGCGTTGGTTCAATGTTTATCCGATCCAAGAATTTCCGCTTTTCAGCGGCGATCGCCTCTGATGGGAGCTCTTTTTCGGCGCAGCGTGCGGCCAGACGCCACAGGAGTTTAGTCGTCATGTGCTCCAATATTCCGGACAAAATCAACTCTGCTACGAACAGGTCGCGCAGGTCTGGAGCCGCGGAGGTATATCCAATTTGCTCGGGAGAAAAGCCTTCATCAAGCGCAGCGACGGAATATTGACGGGCAAAGTAATCGCTGAAGTCGTCAAATGTAAGGCCGCGATTTACCAGCCACGCTTCCGTCTCCTCTGCAGTGATTAGATCATGGCTGTAACGAAACTCATCCGCCGCAGCAGAAATTGCCGACTCGTCCAACTCTAATTCCAATTCCTCTGCACGCTCTTCCGCTGCGACGTGACGGAGAAACGTCCGCCATTTTTCCTCAAATTCGCCCCGGAAAATAGCTGCATCGATAGCATCGCGCGCCGTGTACTCCTGAGTTCCGCACGCGCACACGATTACGTCGTGAGGCGAAACTGATTCTGTGCTTGACATTAAGAGCACCTTTTCTACCGCATTTTAGCGAGAAAGTCGAGCCTTTCGCTGAGCACCTCCCGATCGCGCTAAATGTCACGTTTTGTTTGACAAGGCGATTAAACATTTGCGAGTAATATGTTAGTTGGGTAACGTACAATCGCCATGGATGAACAAACGCCGAATATCCATGTAGTTCAGTCCGTTTGGCGCCGACTTAAGAAGGCTAGAATTCACGACCTACAGCCGATAAAGGACGTGAAGGGTGGTGGCGGTGTTAAGGGCACATCCAAACCCACCACAGGCGGAACAGGCACAGCAGGAAACAGAGGCACCCGTTAGAAATTTGGCGTCAGTAGCGGCGGTGGTTACACCGGCTTTGCCGAAATCCAGCTTAAGGCATGGTCACGAAGAAAGCGACCTGCTATCTCAATCGTAAACAGTTCGGATCCGCTGCAAAAAAGTAAATCGTTTCCAGGCGCGAACGCTACTTGATGGTGAGGAGGATACTGGCAGTTTTGCCTTCGCTCACCACGCTCAGGATGTGATTTCCGGCAGCGAGCTTCTTTCCGTCCATTATTTTGTTGAGGTTCGTTTTGGTTTTCCCCTGGAGCAAAATCACCGCAGGCGTTGAACCTGGAACCGGTTCGTTCTTCGCATTCATCGCGTTCACGTTGACAATGATCATCCCGCCTTTGGATTCGACCGACAGTTCCGCATCCGCGACAACCGGATTTTCGATCTTCGCGGGTCCCCGAACAAAGAAATGTTGACGGGAAATGGCGATCCAGATTCGATCGCCTTATGAAAACAAAAACGACTGGATTGATTTTGGCGCTTTGCTTTTTTGGAGCGGCATTGTGCTTCGCGAACGACCCGAAGATGGCTACCGCGAACTCGAACGAATCCAAATCAAAGCTTACTTCTGACACGGAGAAGGTTAAGCCAACGTACGTCAGTTTGGTGAAATTCACCGAGAAGGGCGTCCAGAACGCCAAGCAGACCACCCAACGGTTGGCCGCCTGGGCCGCCAAGGTTCAATCGATGGGAGTCACTATCAAGGAGATGTATTGGACGCTCGGCGAGTATGACCAAGTGTGCATCTTCGAGGCCCCGGACGATGAGACCGCCGCCAGTGTGTTGCTGGCAGCGGACATGCTGGGCAATATCCGTACGCAGACAATGCGCGCTTTTACGGCCTCCGAGATGGAAAAGATCCTGGCCAAGGTGCCCTAATGAGAGCGCCATGACCGAGAACGCGCACTTAAGATGAGTAACAGCGTGAGCGAGACGCGCGAACACGCACGAGACTTCAAAGACCCGTAACGTTACTGTGCCTTCATCCTACCGCCGGAACCTCTGGCCATAAGTGGAGAATCCGGCCGCCGCATATCAGACCGAAGCCGACTCGCGGCGCAACGAAGGCAATCAGCATGGCTCTCGTGAAAATTACAAGGACAATGAGTGACCGGAGTCTCGATCTGTGACGCGTACGCTCGGACACTTGAGTGCCGTCCGCGCGAGACAGTACATCGCGCTCGAAGACGTTGTAAGCAATGTCGATGCACACAAAAAGCCCTGCATAAAAGACTACAGGGGCCGACGCGAGTTGGGTGCGCGCAATCCATGCCGTCGCAAACGGCAGTAGCGACACCATGAAGAGATGCACAAAGTTAATCCATGTCAATCCCAGCGTCGGAGTACCAACGAACCGCATAAGCTAATGATGGTTAATCCAAATAATGGCAATGAACAGGTAGGTTACCGCGTAGCTGATGGCCGTGGGCCATAAAGGCCAGAGAGTCGAGAAGGTCGCCTGTTTTGGTGTTCTAAGCTCCAGTACCATGACTGTCACGATCACCGCGAAGACCGCGTCTGAATATGCAGCCAGCCGATGAGCGGTTTCCTTTTCTTCACGCATAGCGTGCTCGAGTTAAGGCATAAGCAACTGCCGAACTGCTTGCCGAGCGTTCGACCCTTCGACTTTTAGGGACCAAGCGCGCGACGCAACACGGCTGCGCCCGGTGGCGCCTTTGTGACCCCACTTAAAATCGAATCGGCCCTAACAAGTTTTTCATAGTAATTGAAATTGGATTGCCTTTGCGTTCCAATTACCGCGCCTTCCAGTGACACGCCAACAAAAAGACCTTTGCTCCTGCTGTAGGTATAAACGGCCGCTGTTGGCATAACCGCGCCTGCCGCAGTGCGGCCCACCGGGCCGGCCGCAGCACTGAGATCAATGCCGATCGTCACGTTTCCTCCGCGCGAAAAGGCTCGCACGGCGGCATCGTTGTTGAGGACGATCACAAAATCAGTTACCTGGGCACCTGCCTGAAGGCCCCAGCCTCCACCGCCTGTAGCGATGAATGATGGTCCGGACCAGCCACGAGGCGTCCGAGCGATCACAACGCCCTGTCCGCCTTTAGCGCTGAAGATAAATCCTGCTTTGACCACGCTCATGATGGCGAGCCCTTTTGATTGCCGGAGCACCTCTCTGGGAATTGCTTTCTCAGGCATTTGCTGAAACTGGGTAATGATCGCGGCGCAGCGATTCACAGTGTCCTGTTCGATGGCAGCAGCCGTCACCACTGCAAAAGACGACATCGCAAGAACAAAGAACAATTTCTTCATCGGGTATTTCTGCTTCGCCAACGCTTATCGCAACGGATGTATCCGAAGGCAATCGGATATGCGAACCATCGCGGTCCGGTCACATGAAGATGCAACGGCAATTTATTCGTTACGCCATCGGACATTAAGATGGCACTGGACGTTAAGCTGAAACAGTAGCGTTTATTCGGTTCGCAGCGCCGTCATAGGATTCACGCGAGTGGCGCGGTTAGCCGGGAAAAAACAAGCAAGGAGCGCCGCGCTCGCGAGCATTAGAGCTGCGGTAACCAGCGCCAACGGATCGCTCGGACTTACGTCATAAAGGATTTTCGCCAGGATGCGCCCTGCAGCCAGTGAAAGAAGCAACCCTGCGGCTACAGCAAGAGCGGTTTGCATCGCGCCCTGTCGCATAATCAGCGCGAATACGTCTCGCCGATGTGCACCCAAGGCCATACGGATACCGATTTCGCGGGTCCGGCATGCCACCGCATAAGATTTCACACCATAAACACCGACGACGGCTAATATGAGCGCGATCGCACCAAAAGCGCCGAAGAGGGTTGCCCCAAGTTTAACGATCCACAGATTGGGCGACCTTTCTACCAAGTCGAGATATGGCGTAATCTGCAGCAGCGGCAGATCGGGATCGATTTCGCGCAGCGTCTGTCGAAGCGTCGGAATAAACGCGGTGACCGCATGGCTGTCCTGGGTGTTGAGCCGAACATGCAGAAACGTTTGGCCGCTGTATCCTTGCGCCAACGGCACGAACAAACGGCAAATCAGGGAATCGTTTTCAACGCTATGCCGGTGCTTACTAACGACACCCACAACTTCCATGTCGTTAGGCGAACCGTCTTTTGGCGGGTTGGTGTAGCGAATGTGCTGACCGATCGGATCTTCATTCGGAAAAAGTTTCTTCGCCATTTCTTCGTCGATGATCGCGACGCGTCGCGCATCCTTGTTTTCGCATTCGTTCTGGGTGAAATCGCGGCCGCGTAGCAGTTTTATGCCGAGCGCCTCGCAGTAACCGGGCGTGATTGCGGTGAAGAGCGAATTAACGCTCGGGTCCGGCGCCTTCGGGTCGCTAGGCATGGTGTCTTTCGTGCGGAGAACCCGACGCGCGCTGGTGAAATCCGAATACGGCAGCATGGTGCCGGTGGCCGATGCAGTTACCCCGGGCAAATCTCGTACGCGTCGCACCATGTCGAAGATCAAACGACGCGAATCGGCCGGCGTTTTCTTAATCAAACTAAAATCAAACTCACTAATGACATCGCCGCGCGCGACGAAGCCCGGATTAAGGCCGGCTGCTTTGAGTGCACCACGGAAAAATAATCCCGCAGCGAAAAGCAACATAAGCGACAGCGCGATTTGCGCCATAACCGAAATGTGACGCGGTGCGAAGAAACGATTCAAACGACCCATGCGCGCCGGTTCCCCAGCTTGCTCCTTCAGGTCCTTAACGAGATCGGCCTTTGTTGCCTTCAACGCCGGGCCGAGGCTGAAAAGCATTGTCGCGATGAGGCAAAACAACAACGTGATTGCAAGCACAATAGCGTCCGGCCGCAATTTCACGACAAACGAGAAATTGACCGACGCAAGCAGACCGCGCAGTTGTTCAAGTAAAACATCATTGCACCAGGCGCTTAGAATCAGGCCAATGAGGCCGCCGCACACAGCCAGCAAAAAGCCCTCGCACAATAATTGCCTGACGATCTGCCAGCGTGATGCGCCAACAGCGAGGCGCACCGCTATTTCCTTGGAACGCGACGTGCCGCGCGCGAGCAACATGTTCGCAAGATTTAAACAGGCGATGAGCAGGACCGCTCCGGCCATCGCCATCAGCAATGTCGCGATCAGCGTGAGAGGGCCGTCATCCTCCGGCTGCGTGCTTAAGCCGAATCGTGCCGGCGTTTGAATTTGTAGCTCTCGCGAACCTTCGCTGCCGTCCGGTTGGATCGCATTTAACCGCGGCGCCAGCACCGGCAAACGCGGTTTCGCAGTGTCGATCTTCAGTCCGGGGCGCAGCCGCCCCACGAGATTGAACGTGTAATTCTTGGCATCCAACAGGTCGTGCGTCGTTTCGGAGTCGCCGAAGGCCGAACCGAGCTGCGAACGAATGCCGATCGGTACCCAGATATCTGGCGCGATCAGCGCGTTCGCACCGCTGAACCCGTCTGGCGCGATGCCAATCACGGTGTAGGGCTGCCCGTTGATCTGCAGTGTGCTACCAACAAAATCGTCGCGGCCACCGTTTCGTTTCCAAAACCCGTAGCTTGACACGACTACAGCCATGTTCGCGTTCGGCTTACATTCCTCAGCGTTATAAAACCGGCCGCGAAACGCTTGTACGCCCAGCATCGGGAAATAATTTTCCGACGTCAGGAAAGCGAAGCTGCGGCGCATGTCGTGATCGCGTCCGATCCCGGCCACGGCGAACTCGAGCGCCGCCACATCGATAAACACGTCTCCGCCGTTCTCGCGCAACGCGCGGTATTCGTTATAGGAAAACTGGCGGTAATCGTGGCTCGCATTCTGTCGTGCCGTGAACACATTAACGACTTCAGCCGGCCGGACCGGCACCACCGGCTTTAACAGCACGCCATTGATTAACGCGAAAATGGCCGAGTTAACGCCGATCGCCAACGCGAGCGTCAATACCGCTACCGAGGTGAATCCCGGCGTCTTGAGAAGCTGCCGCACAGCAAACCTGAAATCCTGCATCATAAGGAGCCTTCTTTGTTTGCATTGAGATGCAGTGTGCGTTGGCTTTGGATTCAAAAGTTGTGCGTTGCGAAAATAATCTTCGAAAACTGTCGAAGAGCTTGCCCCAGGCGAGATACGGGCTTGAATTCCGCGCAACTTCTTAGTTCCATTGTCATGTGACCCCCATTGAGGACGACGTGACGTCGCTGAGCGCGATTGGCGGAAATGCTCATTACGGCCCGACGGCATTTACCACTACGCATTGGAGCGTCGTCCTGGAGGCACAAGGCGAATCGCCAGCGGCACAAGAGGCACTTGGAAAACTCTGTCGCATGTATTGGCGGCCGATTTATAGTTTCGTCAGGCGACAAGGGATTGGGCCAGCGGACGCAGAGGACCTTACCCAGGGTTTTTTCGCGTCATTATTGGAGCACAGAAATTTGGACGCTGTCCGCAGGGAACAGGGGCGACTTCGTTCTTACCTGCTCGTGGCGCTGAAATATTTTCTA
>Ga0306920_100012233_pt1 | contig 11629 bp, 14 predicted proteins | sample flu12Cox44000170_FD_204666 | JGI IMG/M metagenome (GOLD analysis project Ga0306920, IMG submission 204666) | Lab enrichment of tropical soil microbial communities from Luquillo Experimental Forest, Puerto Rico - flux4day.12C.oxic.44.000.170 (v2)... | ecosystem: Environmental > Terrestrial >...
ACGATATCGTAGCGTCATGGAGCAAGACCAAAGTGCGCAACATGCAGTGGCTCAAGATCGTCGGGGGCCCCTATGACGGCCAGAGTCTCAACATTGTTCAGTTCTCATCGCGCGAGGATTGCCTAGCCTGGCACGAGGCGACTGCAGATAATTTTAAGCGCCTTCTTACCAAGCTCGAAGCTGACGGCACTACGCGCGAGGAAGTCATCCTGGCTGAGCAGATGGCGGGGTTGTTTTTCTAATGCGGTACGCCTGCCGCAGCAGGTGGTGGGATTGATCAGGGGAAGGTGTGGGGGTCTACAAAAATTTGGCACGACCTGACGCGCGAACGATGGCCCAATCACTGTTGATGCGCCGATGATCGAGGGCATCCACTCAGACCCGCGCTAGTCCCTTAAAAGCGACCGCCCGTAGCGGCGCGCCCGGGCCGACCGCGTACAGCGGAGCGGCGCCCTAAAACGCTACACGGCCCGCCCTAGCCCCGCTAAAGGGACGGCGGGTCGGTTAGCTAGGGCGCGGCGGGCGCGCCGGGCTAGCCGGCGGCCCCGCGCCCAGCTAGCGCCAGCTAGGTTGGTAGCCATCGCTCTTAGCGCCCCTTGAGCCAGGGATAGCGCGCAGCGGCACGAGCCTTTTCCTTCTCCACTTCCCGCTCACGCTTCTTCAGCTCGGCCTTCGTCATCCGCTCCGCCTTCGGCTTCAACAGACTCTTCGCCATTTGAATGTCAGCGCCACTTGGCATGGGACTGTAGCGCGCCCTGAGCCAGCGATAGAGGGGATCAACGCCCCGGCCCGTGGTTAGGAGCTTACGCTCAACGACCGGCCGCATCTCGACGCCGCGTCGGTGATCCGGCATCACAATTGGGTGTGGAGCGACCTGATCACCAACCGCTCGGTCCGCGTCGTGACGACGGCCGAACTGATCGGCTAGCTGGCAAGCAGCGTCGAAGCGGCGCGATGGATCGCGGGGTCGCCCGCCGCCAGCACCGAGCCGTCCGAGCGCATGTCGAGCTCGCGGCCCTTCCAGTCAGTGATCATCCCGCCGGCGCCCTTGATCACCGGCACCAGGGCGGCAAAGTCGTAGAGCTTGAGCGAATTCTCGACCACCAGGTCGACATGGCCCGCCGCGAGCAGGCCGTAGGCGTAGCAGTCGCCGCCCCAGCGGAAGAGCTTCACTTTCTCGGCCAGTGCCTCGTGGCGCCTGGCGACCGGGCCGGGAAACATCAGCGGCGCGGTCGAGTACATGTAGGCTTTGTCGAGCGTAGCGCAGGCGCGCACCTTGATCGGCTGGCCGTTCAGCGTCGACGTCCGGCCAGCGGCGCCCAGCCAGCGCTCCTTCAGGATCGGCTGGTCGATGATGCCGAGCACCGGCACGCCGCGATGCAGGAGCGCGATCAGGGTGCCGAAGATCGGCAGGCCGGTGATGAAGGCCTTGGTACCGTCGATCGGATCGAGCACCCAGACGTACTCGGCATCGGTGCGTTCGGCGCCGTGCTCCTCGCCGAACACGCCGTGCGCCGGCACGTGCCGGGCGAGCAGCGTGCGCATCGCCGTCTCGGCTTCGCGGTCGGCGATGGTGACGGGACTGAGGTCGCTCTTGTCGTCGACCGTGACGGGGGTGCGGAAATAGCGGGCCGCGATCGGCCGCGCGGCGTCGGCAAGGCTGTTGGCCAGCGCGACCAGCTCGGCGGACACCGACCCGGTCACGGGATGATCAGGGCAGCGGCGGCGGGTTGTCGTTCATCGTCCTGAGATAGGCGATGACGTCCGCGCGATCCTGCTCCTTGGGCATGCCGGCATAGGCCATCTTGGTGCCGCGGATGAAGGCCTGCGGCTTGAAGATCATGTGGTCGATGTCTTCGTAGGTCCACTCGCCGCCCTTGGCCTGCAGCGCCGAGGAGTAGCTGAAGCCCGCTTCGCTCGCCTTCTTGCGGCCGACCAGGTTCCACTGGTTGGGACCGACCTTGTTGGGGCCGCCCTTGTCGACGGTGTGGCAAGTAAAGCATTGCTGCTGGAACAGCTGCTTGCCGCGATCGACATTGGCGTCCTTGAGCTTGGGTCCGATCGGCGGCAGCTCGGCGGCGGGCGCTGCGGAGGCGGTCTCGACCGGCGCATCAGCCACGGCGATCGCCGGCTTCTCCAGCGGATGGGTCGAGACCAGGGCGTTGGAGACCTTGCCAACCACCATCGCAAAGAGGGCCGAGGCCAAGAAGCAGCCCGCAACCGTGTTGAAATTGGCCATCGTCAGAACCCGCCCGCAGCAAATTTTTCGGGCGTTGCTGTAGCACGCCCCAAGCGTCCTCAGTAGTATCCGATCGCACCGGCCGGCTCGCGCGGCGGAACGTCGCAAGTCACGGATTTTGCGAGGTTTTTCGCGTTTTGCCGGGCGGCCCAATGGAGAGGGCGGGGGAGTTGTTCAGATGGCCATGTTGAGATGAGGCGGGCAGTGGCCGCCAAAGGCAGGGCGAGCAATACGATCGCGTTCCAGGGTGAGCCTGGTGCGAACTCCGACATGGCCTGCCATGCGGCGTTTCCCTACATGACGACGCTCGCCTGCCCGACATTCGATGCGGCGATGAACGCCGTGCAGGCCGGCAAGGCCGAGCTCGCCATCATCCCGGTCGAGAACTCGATCGCCGGCCGCGTCGCCGACCTGCACAGCCTGCTGCCGCACACCCGGCTCAAGATCGTGGCCGAGCATTTCCAGCGGGTCGAGCATTGCCTGGTGGCGCTGCCCGGCGTGGCGCTGAAAAACATCAAGACGGCCAAGAGCCACGTCCAGGCGCTGTCGCAGTGCCGCAACTTCCTGCGCAAGCACGGCATTGCTCCGCTGGTGCATGCCGACACCGCCGGCGCGGCGCGCGAGATCGCCGAGATCGGCGACAAGTACGTCGGCGCCATTGCGTCGTCGCTGGCCGCCAAGATCTACGGCCTGAAAGTGCTGGCCAGGAACATCGAGGATGCCGACCACAACACCACGCGCATGCTGGTGTTCTCGCGCGAGCCGGCCAAGCCCGACTGGCGCACGGTGCGCTGCATGACGGCGTTCCTGTTCCGCGTGAAGAGCGTGCCGGCGGCGCTCTACAAGGCGCTGGGCGGCTTCGCCACCAACGGCGTCAACATCGTGAAGCTGGAAAGCTATCTCTCGGGCGCGCATTTCGAGCAGGCGCAGTTCTATGCCGAGGTCGAGGGCCATCCCGAGCAGCGCGGCCTGGCGCTGGCGCTCGAGGAGCTCGACTTCTTCTCCGAGAAGGGCGAGCTCAAGATGCTGGGCACCTTCCCGGCTCATCCGTTCCGCCGCAAGGGCTGGGACGCGCCGACCCGTCCGGGAACCTGAGGCCCGCATGCCGCAGCAGCCGGTCCGCATTGCGCCCTCCATCCTGTCGGCCGACTTCGCCGCCCTCGGCCAGGAGATCGAGGCGGTGACGGCAGCCGGCGCCGACTGGATCCACGTCGACGTCATGGACAACCACTTCGTGCCCAACCTCACCATCGGCCCCGTGGTGGTCAAGGCGCTGCGGCCGCATACCAAGCTGCCGTTCGACGTCCATCTGATGGTGACGCCGGTCGATCCGCTGGTGCCGGCTTTTGTCGAGGCCGGCGCCGACACGATCTCGTTCCACGCCGAGGCCGGACCGCATGCCCACCGCACCATCCAGCTGATCAAGCATCACGGCAAGCGTGCGGGCTGCGTGCTCAATCCGGCGACGCCGCTTGCCGCCATCGAGAACGTGCTGGGCGATCTCGATCTGGTGCTGCTGATGAGCGTCAATCCCGGCTTCGGTGGCCAGTCCTTCATCGACAGCCAGCTCGCCAAGATCGCCGCCCTGCGCAAGGCGATCGATGCGCTGGGCAAGCCGATCGATCTCGAGGTCGATGGCGGGGTCAATCCCGAGACCGCGCGGCGCTGCATCAGGGCCGGCGCCGACGCGCTGGTCGCCGGCACGGCGGTGTTCTCCGGCGGGCCCGACAAGTACGCCGCCAACATCAAGGCGCTGCGCTCGTGAGTGCTGGCGGGCAGGCCTTGATGCTCGCCCGCCTGCAGGCGCTGGACGGTACCGCGGAAGAAAAGGTGCGCGTGGCCGCATGGGACCGGCTGTTCGCCATGCTGAACGTGCTCGATTCAAAGACGTCGGCGCTGCTGCGCTTCAACGCCATCATCGTGGCGGCGCTGGCCTATCTCGTCGTGGTGAGCGGCGCCGATCCTTTCGCGCAGTCCAAGCCGATCGTGAAGACGCTGGGCTGGATCGTCGGCCATGTCAGCCTGCTGCTCAGCGTGGCGAGCTGCGGTTTCGCCTTTCCGGTGATCAACGTGGCCCATGGCTTCTTCAACTCGGCGGCCGGGCTCGACGACGGCGTGGTCGCGCGTCTGGAGGAACTCGTGGCTCACCGCACCTGGCTTTATGTCTGGGCGTGGCGGCTTGCCGTCGCGGGCGGATTGGGCTTTGCCTTGCTGGTCGCGCTGGCGACCATTCATTGAGACAGGAGCGACCATGACCGACCTGATCCTGCATCACTATCCGAACTCGCCGTTCGCCGAGAAGGTGCGCGTGACCCTGGGCATCAAGCAGCTCGCCTGGAAGTCGGTGATCATTCCCAACATGATGCCCAAGCCCGACCTGATGCCGCTCACCGGCGGCTATCGCAAGACGCCGGTGCTGCAGGTTGGCGCCGACATCTACTGCGATACCCAGCTCATCCTGCTCGAGCTCGAGAAGCGCGCGCCCAAGCCAACGTTGCTGCCGGTCGGCCAGGAAGGCGAGGCGCGCGGCATCGCCATGTGGATCGACCGCAACATCTTCTGGGCGGCCGTCGGCGTGGTGATGGGCGCGATCGGCGATCAGCTGCCGGACGCCTTCAAGAAGGACCGCAGCGAATTCTCCGGGCGGGCGTTCGATTCGGAGAAGCTCAAGGCGGCCGCGCCCATCGCCCTCGAACAGACCTATGCCCACCTGTCGCTGGCCGAGCAGATGCTGCGCGACGGCCGGCCCTATCTGCTGGGCGCCGCGCCCAGCCTGGCCGATTGCGCGCTCTACAATCCCGTGTGGTTCCTGCAGGTGCGCATGGGCAAGGGCGCCACGCCCGCGCCGCTCGACCGGCTGCCCAAGATCGTCGCCTGGTCGGAACGCATGAAGGCGTTCGGCGGCGGCAAGCCGACCGAGATGCCGGCGGCGGAGGCGCTGGATGTGGCGAAAGCGGCCACGCCGGAAAAGGCCAAGGTCGATGAAGGCGATCCCAGCGGACTAAAAGCCGGACAGAAGGTGAGCGTCGTGCCCGACGACACCGGCAAGGTGCCGGTCAGCGGCACGCTGGTGGGGCTGGCGACCGACCGGGTCTCTATCATCCGCAGCGATCCGCGCGTCGGCGACGTCGTCGTTCACTTTCCGCGCGCGGGTTACATCGTCACGCCGTCATAGCGAGAGCTCGCCCTTCAGCACCGGCACGCAGCTGCCGCCGACCGTGGCGCGAATGCCATCGGCGCTGCGCTTGGCGGTGCACAGCAGGCGGCTCGGCCGGCCCATCTCGACGCCCTGCATGATCTCGTAGCGGGCTTCGCTCTGCTTGCCGAGCGAGAGCAGCAGCGCGGCGAGCGGGGTCGCGGCGCTGCCGGTCGCGGCATCCTCAACCGTGCCGGAGAGCGGCGAGAACATGCGCGCCCGCACGTGGTTGCCGTCATGGGGGCCGCCGTCGTGGGCATAGAGATAGAGCGGCAAGCGGTTGGGGCCCATCGCCGTGTAGGCGGCCGCCGCGTCCTTGAAGCGGGCGACATCAGGGGCGGCCCGGGTGAGGGCAGCGCCGGTGACTTCGGCGATGACGAACGAATTGCCGACCGAGGCCGAGACCGGCCGATGGTTCTCGGTCACGACGTCGGCGTCCTCGAGGCCGACGCACGCCGCCAGCAGGCCGACCGGCATCTCTGGGCCGAGCGACAGCGGCTGCGGCGCGGCGATGGTCACCTGGCCCGCCTCCGCCCGCACCTCGACCAGGCCGGCGATCTCCTCGAAGCGCAGCACGCCCTGCTTGCCGCGGCCGAGACCCGCCAGCACCCAGCCGGTGCCGACATTGGGATGGCCGGCGAACGGCATCTCGGCCTTGCGGTTGAAGATGCGCACGCGCGCGGTGTTCGCCGGATCGGCCGGCGGCAAGACGAAGGTCGTCTCGCTGAGATTGAACTCGGCCGCCAGCGACTGCATGTCGGCGTCGCTCATGCCCCGGGCATCGGGAAAGACGGCCAGCGGATTGCCGCCGAAGCGGCGGTCGGTGAAGACGTCGACGGTGACGAAGGCGAAGTTCGGCATCCGCCGGTTCTAGACGATCTCCACACCGATCTCGTCCGCAATTCTCCTCAGGGCAGCCACTGATTTGGCTGTGGCGTTGCGGCCATCCTGCGGGCAGTGGGTCTCCATGCTGGCCACCACCTCGGGCGAGCGCACGCCGGCCAGCAGGCGCTTCAGCTCCTCCGCCCACGGGACGCCGCCGTCGCCCAACGGCACGGTGCGCCGTTCCTTGAAGTCGCGGTCCTTGAGGTGAATGAGGTCGACCAGGGGCGCCAGCGCCGCGATCTCGTCGTCAGCCGGCGGCTTGCCGATGTTCCAGCTGTTGCCGATATCAACCAGCGGCCGCAGGTATCCCTCCAGCTCTGAATAGTGGGCGAAGAACTGCGCCAGCTCGGACACCGATCCGACGTTGCACACCGGCTCGTTCTCCATCTCGACGGCAACGCCGTGACGCACGGCCAGATCCATCAGGCGATCGATCTCGGCCTCGAGGTCGGCGGGCTTGTAGCCCGGGTAGCGCAAGTGGCTGAACACGCGCAGCCGCGAGGCGCCCAGCACGGTCGCGACATCGAAGGCATGGGCCAGGGGATCGGGGGTCGGGCAGAGCGCCGGATCGAAGGCGAAATCGACCTTGGCGCCCTCCGCCGCCTTACCGGCGGCCGGCCATTTCAACACTGGCGAGACGAAGGTCGGGACCTTGATGTCGGCCTGGCGCAGGGTCTTGGCGATGCCCTCGACCTCGTCGAGCGTCATGCCGAGCAGGTTCTTGCCCTCGACCGTGCGCATGTCGAGCCGATGAACGTCGTTCTCGGCGCAGAAGGAGATCATCTCTGAAAGAGACGGACCGATTTCGTCGCCAATGACGGCGAGGGCAAGACGAGGAAGAGCCATGGTAGCGAGCCTACTACGCGCTTCGCACTTTGGCTAAACTATGGAAATGAGCGACACCACCGACATCCTGATCGGCGCCGGCGAGAGCCCGCAATATCTGTTGCTGAAATATGGCAATCGCCACGGACTGATCGCGGGCGCCACCGGCACCGGCAAGACGGTGAGCCTGCAGACCATCGCCGAAGGTTTTTCGACCGCGGGCGTGCCGGTCTTCATGGCCGATGTGAAAGGCGACCTGTCGGGCATCGCCGCGGCCGGCGGCGACAATCCCAAGGCGATCGAGCGGGCCAAGCAGCTCAAGCTCGACGGCTACAAGGGCCGGGCGTTCCCCGCGCTGTTCTGGGACCTGTTCGGCGACAAGGGTCATCCGGTGCGCACCACGGTGACCGAGATCGGCCCGGTGCTGATGGCGCGCCTGCTGCAGCTCAACGACACCCAGGAAGGCGTGCTCAACATCGTCTTCAAGGTCGCCGACGAGCAGAAGCTGCTGCTGCTCGATTTCAAGGACCTGCAGGCGGTGCTCGAGGACGTCGCCAAGAACGCCAGCACGCTCACCACCAAGTACGGCAATGTGAGCAAGCAGACGATCGGCACCATCCAGCGCTCGCTGCTGACCTTGCAGCAACAGGGCGGCGAGCGCTTCTTCGGCGAGCCGGCGCTCGATCTCAAGGACATGATCGGGCGCGACGCCTCGGGCGCGGGCTATGTCAACGTGCTGGCGGCCGACAAGCTGATGCAGAGCCCGCGGCTCTACAGCACCTTCCTGCTGTGGCTCCTGTCGGAGCTGTTCCAGGTGATGCCCGAGGTGGGCGACGCCGATAAGCCCAAGTTCGTGTTCTTCTTCGACGAGGCGCATTTGTTGTTCGACGACGCGCCCAAGGCGCTGCTCGACAAGATCGAGCAGGTGGTGCGGCTGATCCGCTCCAAGGGTGTCGGCGTCTATTTCGTGACCCAGAGCCCGCTCGATATCCCCGACAGCGTGCTGGGCCAGCTCAGCAACCGTGTCCAGCACGCGCTGCGCGCCTTCACGCCCAAGGACCAGAAAGCGGTCAAGACGGCGGCTGACACCTTCCGGCCCAACAAGAAGTTCTCGGCGGCCGAGGCGATTGTCGAGCTGGGCGTCGGCGAGGCGCTGGTGTCCTTCCTCGACCCCAAGGGCGTGCCGACCCCGGTCGAGCGCTGCTTCGTCAAGCCGCCGCAGGGCCGCATCGGCCCGGTGTCCGACGCCGAGCGCGCCGCCATCGTCAAGGCGAGCCCGCTCGCCGGCAAATATGAGCAGATGGTCGATCGCGAATCGGCCTACGAAGTGCTGAACAAGCGCTCGACCGCGGGCCAGGCGACGCACGACGACGCTCCGCCGCCGCCCGCCGCGCCGCCCGCTCCGAAAGCGCCCATTCCAAGGGCGCCCGCCGAACCGAAAGCGCCCTCGCGGCGCGGCGATTCGGTGGTCGAGGCGACCATGAAGTCGATGGGACGCACCGCCGGCAATGTGCTGGTGCGCGAAGGTGCCAAGGTGCTGCGCAAGGAGGGGCCAGTCATCTTGCGCAGCATCCTTGGCTCGCTGATGAAGGGGCGTTAGGGGCTTCTTACGCCTCGACCACCAGCGTTCCGCCCATGTCTTCGTGGCCATCGCCGCAGAACACGTCGCAGAAGAAAGCGAAGGTGCCGGTCTTCTGCGGCGTGAGGGTCACCCGCGTTTCCTGATCGGGGATGATGTCGGTGCGGATGCCGAAGTCGGGCATCTTGAAGCCGTGGATGCGGTCGAACGAGGTCAGCACCAGAGTGACCGGCTGGCCGACTTTGACCTTGATGGTTTCCGGCGTGAAGTCGAACTTCCTCGCCATCACGCTGATCTCGTTCGGGGTTTCGGCGGCCAGCAGGCGCGCGGCTCCCCCGACCGCGCTGCCGATCAGCAGCGCGGTGAATACTCTACGCTTCACGGGATCAGGCCTTAGTGACCGGCAGCTCGGTAAAGGTGATCTTGGCCGACACCGTGATGTCGCGCGTGCCGAGCGGCTTCAGCGAGGCGTCGAACGGCGGCGGCGGCGGGCGCTTGGGCGCATCGCCAGGCGCGGCCTGCGGGAAGATCAGCGACTTCGCCGCATGATGGGCGATGTGGCCGGTCATGTGATGATTCTCCTGATGGATGTGGCCATAAAACACCACGACGTTCTGGTAGGGCATCAGGAGGTCGATCGCCTTGGCGCCGTCGGCCGTCGTCCAGTCCCAGTTCGGCACGAGGTCGAACAGCGGGCGGTGCGTCAGCACCACGATGCGGTCGTCGGTCTTGCGCTGCTTGAGGTCGGCCGCCAGCCAGGCGAGCTGCTCGTCGCCGAGCTTGGCGCCCGGATCCGAGACGTTGTCGAGGGCGATGAAGTGCACGCCCTTGTGGTCGAAGGTGTAGTGAGTGGCGCCGAAGAACTCCTTGAACGCTTCACCCTTGTCGAGCGAGGCGTCGTGCTCGCCGGCCAGGAAACGGACATCCTTGACGTTGAGCTCCGAAACGATCTCCTTGAAGCGCTTCATGCGCTCGCGGCGGACCTTGCCGTCCTCGGTCGTATGGGTGAGATCACCGGTGAAGACGATGAAGTCGGGTTTCTGGCTGAGCCCGTTCACCGTGACGATGGCCTTCTCGAGCGTGTGCTCGGCGTCGGGGTTGGCGGGGCCCTTGTAGCCCCAGTGGGTGTCCGAGATCTGGACGAAATGGAAGTCGCCGCCGGCTTGCGCGGCGGCCTGGCGTCCGGGGAATAGCCCGGCGGTGAAGGTGACGCCGGCGATGCCGGCCAGCTTGAGGAAGTCACGACGATCGGTGCGCTGCATGGGGACCCTCCGGATGAACTCGACAGGCCATACCGGCTGCAACCGGGCTTTATTCCGCGGGAATAAAATCGACCGCGCGCCGGTAATCATGTCCTATGGGCGCCATGTCGGAGCAGCCGAAGCCAGATGGCGCAACGGTCGAGCGGTTTCGCGCCGTCATGTTGCCGCATCTCGACGCCGCTTACGGCTTCGCGCGCTGGCTGACGCGCGATCCGGTGGTGGCGCAGGACGTGGCGCAGGAGGCCATGTTGCGGGCGCTGCGCTACTTCCACGCCTTTCGCGGCGATGAGGCGCGGCCCTGGCTGTTGCGCATCGTGCGCAATACCTGGACCGACATGCGGGCCAAAAACGGCGGCAATGACCGGCCGCTGGAAGAGATCGAGGACCGGGCGGCCGAGGGCCCGGATCCGGAGCAGAGCGCTTTGGCCGACGATCGGCGCCGCCATGTCGCGGCGGCGCTGGCGGCCCTGCCGGCCGAGGCGCGCGAGATCCTCGTCCTGCGCGAGATCGAGGACTGCTCCTACAAGCATATCGCGGCGGTGCTCGATCTGCCGATCGGCACCGTGATGTCGCGCCTGGCGCGGGCGCGTGAGAAATTGGCGGCCGAACTGCGCGGCCGCCTGGGAAGGAGAGACCATGGATTGCCCGACATGTGAGGCGATGGTCGATGCGTATCTCGACGGCGAGCTGTCGGCTGCCGACAGCACCGAGTTCGAGCACGCGCTCGACGTCTGCCCGGAATGCCGCAAGCGGCTCGAGACGGGCCGCGCGATGGGCGGGCTGCTGCGCGAGCTGCCGCTCGAGCCGGCGCCCGATCTGTTGCACGCTCGCATCGAGCGCGAGCTGCGCGCCATCGCCGGGCGGCCAGTGGCGCCCGGCGTGATCCCCAGTGTGACTCCCAATCGGACGATGCGCTGGATGGCGATGGCGGCCAGCCTGATCGTGGCCGTGAGCATCGGCTGGATCGGCGGGACGCTCAGCGGCCGCGGTGGCCCCGGCGACGATGAGCTCATGTCGGCCTATCTGCGCGTGGTGTCGAGCGATCATCCGGTCGATGTCGCCTCGACCGATCGCCACACGGTGAAGCCGTGGTTCGCCGGCCGCATCGACTACTCGCCGCCGGTCTACGACCTCACGTCTCAAGGCTTCCCGCTCGAAGGCGGACGAGTGGATGTCGTGGGAGGCCGCAAGGTGTCGGTGCTGGTCTACCGCCACAACCAGCATCGCATCGCGCTGTCGCTCTGGCCGTCCTCAGCGGCCGACACGCCAGCCAAGGTCGCCGTGCGCGACGGCTTCGCCACGGCCGAATGGCGCCATGCCGGCTTCGAGATGCATGCGGTGTCCGATATCGCGCCGGCCGAGATGTCGGCCTTCGCGGCGGCGCTCGACAAGGCGATCGACGCCGACCGCTGAACTCTTCTTTTGTGCTAGACGATTCCGTCCTGGCGTAGGCGTTTCGCCTCGTCGGGCTCGACCCCGCACAGGGATTCAAGCAGGACGTCGGTGTGCTCGCCCAGCAGTGGCGGACGGCTGACCGCGACCGGCGAATCCGACAGTTTGATCGGGCAGCCGACCGTCTGATAGGTGCCGCGGGTTGGGTAGTCCACGTCGACGATCATCTCGCGCGCCTTGAGATGCGGATC
>Ga0306920_100012234_pt1 | contig 11629 bp, 13 predicted proteins | sample flu12Cox44000170_FD_204666 | JGI IMG/M metagenome (GOLD analysis project Ga0306920, IMG submission 204666) | Lab enrichment of tropical soil microbial communities from Luquillo Experimental Forest, Puerto Rico - flux4day.12C.oxic.44.000.170 (v2)... | ecosystem: Environmental > Terrestrial >...
TCGGCATGAGAAGGTCGAGCACGATCGCGTCCGCGGGGCTCGCCGCGTGCGTCGCCAGCGCGATCGCGCCGTCCTCTGCCTCGTCGACCTCGTAGTCGAGTCGGAGGGTGCGCGCAATCGCGGCGCGCACGGCGGGATCGTCGTCGACGACGAGGACGCGTGCGGTCATCCGCGCATTGTTGCTCGTTCCGCCTAAGAGCCGCCTATGCTCATGGCGCGGTGTTCCAGCCGGAGCTCGAGGGTCAGGCGGTCGAGGAGCGGGAGCGGCTCCAGCGCACCCGCCTGCGCGCGCTGCTCGCACGGCTCGGGCACGACGAGGACGCGCCGCTGCACGAGCTGCCGTTCACGGTGAAGACGCAGCTCCGCGACGCGTACCCGTTCGGCATGCTCGCGCGTCCGCTCGAAGAGACGGTGCGGGTCCACGCGTCGTCCGGCACGCGCGGAAAGCAGACGATCGTCGCCTACACGCGCGCCGATATCGACGTCTTCGCCGACCTGAATGCGCGCGTGATCGCCGCAGCGGGGGGAACACCTCGGGACGTGCTGCACGTCGCCTACGGCTACGGCCTCTTCACCGGCGGGCTCGGCTTCCACTACGGCGGCGAGCGCCTCGGGGCTACCGTCGTGCCCGCCTCGGGCGGCAACACGTCGCTCCAGCTCCAGCTGCTGGAGGACCTCGGCGCCGCCGGGCTCTGCTGCACGCCCAGCTTCGCGCTGCTGCTCGCGGAGCGCGCCGAGGGGCGCGACATCCGCCTCCGCTACGGCTGCTTCGGCGCCGAGCCGTGGTCGGAGGCGATGCGCGAGTTGCTCGAGGCCGCGTGGGGGATCGACGCCTGCGACTGCTACGGGCTCTCCGAGGTGATGGGCCCGGGCGTCGCCGCCGAGTGCCGCGAGGGCAAGGGCGCACTGCACGTCTTCGACGACCACTTCCTGCCCGAGATCGTCGACCCCGAGACCGGCGAGGCAACAGACGGCCCCGGCGAGCTCGTGCTGACGACGCTGACGAAGGAAGCGCTGCCGCTGCTTCGCTACCGGACGGGCGACGTCACGCAGTTCGTCGACGACGCGTGCCCCTGCGGACGCACGCACCGGCGCATCGCGCGCTTCAGCGGACGCGTCGACGACATGCTGATCGTCCGCGGCGTGAACGTCTTCCCGAGCGAGATCGAGGAGGTCGTGCTCGAGCATCCGGCGCTCGGCGGGCAGTACGCGATCGTGCTCGACAGGCGGACGGCGCTGACGAACCTCGAGGTGCGCTGCGAGCTGCTCGAGCGCATCGAGCCGGAGCCGGTCGAGCGCGACGTCCGGCGCCTGTTGGAGGAGCGCCTGCGTGTCCGGACGGACGTCTACGCGCTTCCGCCCGGCACGATCCCGCGCCAGGAGACGGGCAAGGCACGCAGGGTCTTCGAGCGACTTGACGAACGCGATCCACTGAACTCACCCTGAGGCGATGCACGCAGCAGTCCAGACCTTCTCGATCCTGACGACCGTCGTCTTCACCGTCCTCGCGGTGGTGGCGATCGCGCAATGGATCCGCCGCCGCGACACCGCGGCAGGCTGGCTTGCGCTCACGTTCGTCTCGATCGGCCTGCTCGTGACGGTCGGCCGCCTCGCGCCCGCGCACCCGCACGGCTTCTGGCCGGTGCTCGTCGAGCGGATCGAGATCGAGCTGCTCGTGCTCTTCCCGTATCTGCTCTACCGGTTCGCGACCGCGTTCGACCCGCCGTCGCGGCGGCTGCAGCGGATCGTCCTCACGTTCACGGCGGTGCTGACGGTGTGGACGTTCGCGCTGCCCCACGTCCCGGAGAAGGGCGAGTCGTGGTCGCCCGTGTTCGCCGCGTACGTCGTCGTCTTCGTCATGCACTGGGCGCTGCTCTCGGTCCTGGTGTCGGTTCGGCTCTGGCGTGCCGGTCAGGGCCGCCCGTCGGTGGCCGCGAACCGGATGCGGATGCTCGCGTTCGCCGCGGCCGGGCTGACGGTTGCCCTGATCGCGACCGCGGGCATCCGGAGCACCGACTCGGTCGGCGCCCTCCTGATCCAGGTCGTGGCGACGCTGAGCGGGATCGCCTTCCTGCTCGGACTCGCGCCGCCCGGCGTCGTCCGCGCGTACTGGCGCGCGCCGGCGCAGCGCCGCCTCCAGTCGGCGACGCGCGAGCTGATGACGCTGGCGACGACCCGGGAAGAGGTCGGGCGGCGCGTGATCCCGGCGATCGTCGCGATCGTCGGCGCGCGTGCCGCCGTCATCCAGGACGACGGCGGCCGCACCGTCGCCGCCCACGGCACTCCGCCGGCCGGCGAGGAACCGATGCGGGTCGACGCCCCGGGCGCCAGCCTGCTCGTCTGGAGCTCGCCGTACGCGCCGTACTTCGGCGACGACGAGCTGCGGCTCGTGTCGACGCTGGCCGCCTTCGTGGGGATCGCGCTCGACCGCGTGCGGCTGTTCGAGCAGGAACGCACGTCACGGCTCGCGCTCGAGCACGCGAACGAGGTGATGACGAACTTCGTCGCGCTCGCCGCCCACGAGCTGCGCACGCCGGTGACCGCGATCAACGGCTTCGTCCAGACGCTCAACCACCTCGGCGACCGCCTCTCGCCGGAGCAGCAGGTCGAGGTGCGCGCCGCGCTCGAGCAGCAGACGGCGCGCCTGGCGCTGCTCGTCGAGCAGCTGCTCGACCTATCCCGGCTCGACGCCGCCGCGATCGAGGTGCGGCGGCAGAAGGTGGAGGTGCGGAGCCAGCTCGAGGAGACCGTGCGCTCGGCGGCGCAGGCGTACGACGCCGAGGTGGTCTTCGACATCCAGCCCGACGAGGCCGTGTACGACCCGGCGATCGTCGACCGGATCGTCACGAACCTCGTCACGAACGCCTTCCGGTACGGCCTGCCGCCGGTGCGCGTCTCGGTGGGGCGGGTCGCGTCGTCGCTGCAGATCGAGGTCGAGGACTCCGGGCCCGGCGTCGCCCCGGAGCTCGAGGAGACGCTCTTCGAGCGCTTCACGCGGGCGGGCGTCGCGCGGGGGCGCGTGACCGGCACAGGCCTCGGGCTGGCGATCGCCCGCGCGTACGCGCGCGCCCACGACGGCGAACTGCGTTACGAGCGCGGACAGCACGGCGCGCGCTTCGTGCTCGACCTGCCGGATCGCTAACTTCTACGGATGATCTCCTTCGCACGCGGCGTGCCCACGCCGGATGCCCTGCCGGTCGAGGAGCTTGCGGACTGCGCGCGCTCCGTCCTGGAGCGCGACGGCCGCACGATCCTCTCCTACGGCCCGTCGCCCGGGTACGGCCCGCTGCGCGAGTGGCTGGCAGAGCGGCACGGCGTCGACGTGGGCCGTGTCTTCGTCACCAACGGCTCGCTCCAGGGCTTCGTCTTCCTTGCCCAGCGCCTCGCGCCCGGCAAGCGCGTGCTCGTCGAGCGGCCGACGTACGACCGGCCGCTGAAGATCCTGCGCGAGCTCGGCGCCACGGTGGAGGGGCTCGACTGCGACGACGACGGGCTCGACCCGGACGCGCTCGAGCGCGCGCTCGCGTCGGGCGAGCCGCCGGCCTTCCTGTACCTGATCCCGACGTTCCAGAACCCGAGCGGCCGTACGCTGCCGCTCGAGCGCCGCCGGCGGGTCTGCGAGCTGGCGCGCGAGCACTCGCTGCTCGTGCTCGAGGACGATCCGTACGGGCTCTGCCGGTACGACGGCGAGCCGCTGCCGTCGCTGTTCGAGCTCTCCGGGGGCGGCGTCGCGTACAGCTCGTCCTTCTCGAAGACGATCGCACCGGGCATTCGCGTCGGGTGGTTCGTGCTGCCGGAGGAAACGGCGCGCGAGGTGGAGGCCACTGCGACCGCGACCTACATCACACCCGTGCTGCTCGGGCAGGCGACGGTGTACGAGTTCCTCGCCCGCGGGAACTTCGAGCCGAACCTCGAGCGCGTGAACGGGCTGCTGCGCGCGCGGCGCGACGCGATGATCGAGGCGCTCGATCGCGAGCTGCCCGGCCGGCGCCACTCGCAGCCGGAGGGCGGCTACTTCGTCTGGCTCGAGCTCGACGGCGTCGACGCCGGCAACCTGCTCGCGCGCGCGGAGGAGGCCGGCGTCACGTTCGTGAAGGGCACCGACTTCGGCGGCCCCGCCGACTCCCTGCGGCTCGCGTTCAGCTTCGTGTCGCCCGCCGAGATCGCGGACGGCGTCGGCCGGCTCGCGGCGGCGCTGCCGGTCGCGGCGTTGTAGCTACACGGACGCTGCGAGGGCCAGCGGGACGAGGCGCGGCTGGCGCGGCGGCTGCAGCGTGCGTGCCGCCGCGCGGAAGGTGGGACAGGGGCGCTCCGGTGTCATGGCGCATAGGCCGTGCTTGCGGAAGTAGCAGTCGTCGCAGGTCGGAGCGCTCTGTCGAGTCATTGGGGCCTCTTCGGGACGGGGTTTGTCAGGGCGTGCGGTGGCGCATCCTACGGCGGCCGAGAGGCGCGAAAAAGGGCTTGCCTAAACGGAAAACGTGCAGTTTCCGCCAAGTTCTCGAGACCCGAAAACGGGCCTCAGCGGAGCGTTTTCAGGGCGCGCAACGCCTGTTGAAAGTTCTTCACAGGGATGATCCGAAGCCCGTCCGCATACTTCTTCGCGTCCCGGGCGTTTTCCCCAGCCGGGACGAGGAACGCGTCCACACCCGCCTCGCGCGCGCCGATCGTCTTCTGCTTGATGCCGCCGATCGGGCCGACGGAGCCGTCGGCGAAGATCTCGCCCGTCGCCGCGACCTTGTGCCCGTGCACGACGTCCTTGCCGAGCTTCTCCATCACCTCGAGCGCGAAGGCGAGGCCGGCGGACGGCCCGCCGACGTTGCCCGCGTCGATGCGCACGTGGATCGGCAGGTGCAGGTCGACGGCGGGCTCGATGATGATGCCGACGATCGGCCGCTTCGGCTGCCCCGGCGCGGCGGTCGTCCTGATGCGCTCGACGAGGCTCTGCTTACCGCGCCTGATCGTGAACGCCACGACGTCGCCGGGCTTGTGCTTCGCCATCTCGTTGTAGACGCCGGCCGGGCCGGTGACGCGCTTCCCGTCGATCGCGATGATGACGTCGTCGGGCGCGAGCTTCCCGACCGCCGGCTCGCCGCCGGCGACCGCGTCGATCAGCGCGCCGGTGTGCGTGATCACCACCGACCGGTGGAGCGCGCTCAGCGCGACCGCGGCGGCCACCTGCTGGGACCGCTGCATGTCCTCGAGGTCGATCTTGCGGCGCTGCGTGTCGTTGACGCCGGGCGGGTTGACGGCCGACGCGGGGTAGAGGTCGGCGCCCTTGTGCAGGCCGCCGAAGAGCCGCTCGAGCAGCGTCGCCTTGCGGACGACGACGTCGACGAAGTAGACGGCGCCGCCTCCCGGCGCTGTCTTCCCGCCTTGCACGGTGACCAGCGGCGCCACCGGGTGCGCCTTGTCGGGCAGGAAGATGTACTCGTTCGACGGGTAGACGGCGAGCCCGACGGCGACGGCGAGCAGGATCAGCCCGACGACGAGCAGCCGTTTCGCGGTGACGATCCTCACAGCAGCCCGCGGGAGAGCCCGCCGTCCACGAGCAGCGTCACGCCGGAGACGTATGCCGCGCGGTCGGAGGCGAGGAAGCAGACGACGTCGCCGAACTCGCGGGGTGCGCCGAGCCGGCCGAGCGGGATCTGCGCCAGCTCCTCCGGGCCCGGGCCGCCGGCGCCGTAGAGCTCGGTCATGCGCGGAGTGCTGATCCGGCCGGGGGCGACGCAGTTCACGGTGATGCCGTCCGGCCCGAGCTCTCGGGCGAGGGACTTCGCGTAGCCGGTGACGCCGGGCCTGATCGTGTTCGACAGCGCGAGGTGGGGGGTCGGCTCCTTCACCGCGGCCGAGGTGACGCAGACGATCCGTCCGGCCTCGCTCTTCTGCAGGTGGGGCAGTGACAGCCGCACGAGCCGGACCAGCGGCTGCAGCAGCAGCTCGAACGCGGACTCGAGCGCAGCGTCGTCGATCTCGGACGCCCTGCCGGCCGGCGGGCCGCCGGAGTTCCAGACGAGGATGTCGAGGCCGCCGAACGCCTGCAGCGTTCGCTCGACGAGCCGCGCGAGGTCGGCGCCGTTCGTGACGTCTCCGCGGACGGCGAGTGCCCCGATCCGGTCGGCGTGCGCCTCGAGCTCGTCCCGCCGCCGCGCGAACATCGCGACGTTGGCGCCCTCGCCGGCGAGCGCCTCGGCGGAGGCGAGCCCGAGTCCGGACGACGCTCCGCAGACGATCGCAGTCCTGCCGCCGAGACCCAGATCCATCCGCGGCAAGGTACAGGTGCCTGGCACCGGCGGTGCCGGGCACTGGCTTTTCTTAGGTGGTCAGCACTCCCACGACCTCGCGGACGGCGTCGGCGGACTTGGCGAGGGCCGCCTGCTCCGACTCGTCGAGGTCGACCTCGTAGATCTGCTCGATGCCCGTGGCGCCGAGCTTCACCGGGACGCCCATGTAGAGGCCCTCGATGCCGTACTCCCCCTCGAGGTAGGCGGTGCACGGGAGCACCCGCTTCTCGTCGAGCATGATCGAGTCGACCATCTGCGCGCACGCCGCGCCCGGCGCGTACCACGCGGACGTGCCGAGCAGCTTCACGATCTCGCCGCCGCCGACGGCGGTGCGCTGCACCATCTCGGCGATGCGGTCCTCGGAGACGAGCTTGCGCAGCGGAACGCCGCCGACGGTCGTCGCCGAGATCAGCGGCACCATCTGGTCGCCGTGGCCGCCGAGCACGAGGGCGTCGACGTCCTTCACCGACGCGCCGGTCTCCCACGAGATGAAGGTGCGGTAGCGGGCGGTGTCGAGGATGCCCGCCTGCCCGAACACGCGCTCCTTCGGGAAGCCCGCGACGTTGAACGCGACGTGGCACATCGCGTCGAGCGGGTTCGAGAGGATGATGATGATCGCGTCCGGCGATGTCGCGATCACCTGCTCCGTCACCGATTTGACGATCTTCTCGTTCGTCGTCACGAGGTCGTCGCGGCTCATGCCGGGCTGCCGCGGCAGGCCCGCCGTGATCACGACGACCGACGACCCGGCCGTCTCCGCGTAGTCGTTCGTGCCGACGACGTTCGGCTCGTAGCCGAGGATCGGCCCCATCTGGTTGATGTCGAGCGCCTTGCCCTGCGGCAGGCCCTCCTTGATGTCGGTGAGGACGATGTCGGCGTAGTCGCGCTGCGCCAGGATCTCCGCGCACGTCGCGCCGGTCGCCCCGGCGCCGACGACCGTGACCTTCCTTCTCTCGCTCATGACGGCTCTCCTACGAGTTCAGCTTGTCGATGATCGCGTCTGCGACCTCGCTCGTCCCGACTGCGGTCGGGTCGTCGCGGGTCGGTTTCATGTCGTACGTCACGCGCTCGCCGTCGGCGATCACGTCCGCGATCGCGCGCTCGAGGCGCCGCGCGGCGTCCTGCTCGCCCAGGTGGCGCAGCATCAGCATCCCCGACAGCAGCTCCGCCATCGGGTTGACCTTGTTCTGGCCCGCGTACTTCGGCGCCGACCCGTGCGTCGGCTCGAAGACCGCGACGTCGTCGCCGTGGTTCGCGCCCGGCGCCATGCCGAGGCCGCCGATCATCCCGGCGCACAGGTCCGAGAGGACGTCGCCGTAGAGGTTCGGCAGCACGAGGACGTCGTACTCCTCGGGGCGCTGCACGAGCTGCATGCACATGTTGTCGACGATCCGGTCGTTGAAGACGATGTCCTCGTTCTCGGCGGCGACCTCGCGCGCGACGCGCAGCCAGAGGCCGTCGGAGAACTTCATGATGTTCGCCTTGTGGACGGCCGTGATCTGCTTGCGGCCGTTGCGGCGCGCCCAGTCGAAGGCGAACTCGAAGATGCGGCGCGTGCCGGTGACCGAGATCGGCTTGATCGAGATGCCGGCGTCGTCCCAGCGGAGCTTTCCGCCCTTCGAGCCGATCCAGCGGATCAGCTCCTCCGCGTCCGGGGTCCCCTGCTCGTACTCGATGCCGGCGTAGAGGTCCTCGGTGTTCTCCCGGATGATCACGAGGTCGACGTCCTGGAAGCGCGAGCGCACGCCGGGGTAGCTCTTGCACGGCCGCACCTGCGCGTACATGTCGAGCTCCTTGCGCAGCCCGACGTTCACCGAGCGGAAGCCGCCGCCGACCGGCGTCGTGATCGGGCCCTTGAGCGCGACCTTGTTCTGCCGGATCGACTCGAGCGTCGTCGGCGGCAGCGGGTTACCGCCGTGCTCGTGCATGACCTCCTCGCCGGCCGGCTGGACGTCCCAGTCGAACTCGACGCCCGTCGCCTCGAGCACCCGGCGCGTCGCTTCGACGAGCTCGGGGCCGGTGCCGTCTCCGGGGATGAGGGTGACGCGGTGCGCCATACGGCGACGGAGCGTACACGCGCCGCGACTGTGGTTAAGCCACACTGTGGGAAAGCGGCCATTGGGTAGTCTCAGCGCGTGAGCTCGACGACGAGTGACTTCACCCCCGGCCTTGAAGGCGTCGTCGCCTTCGAGACCGAGATCGCCGAGCCGGACAGGGACGGCGGCTCGCTCCGCTACCGGGGCATCGACATCGAGGAGCTCGTCGGCAAGTACCACTTCGAGAACGTTTGGGGCCTGCTCGTCGACGAGGACATCAACTCGCCGCTGCCCCCGTCGCCACGCATCGAGCTTCAGGAGCCGAGCGGCTCCGTCCCCGCCGACCTCCAGGCCGGCCTCGCGACGCTCGGCCCGAAGTTCGGCATGAAGAAGCTGATCGACATCGACGACCAGCAGGCGCGCGACGACCTCGCACTGCTGTCGGCGTCGACTCTGACGATCGTGGCGCAGGCCGCCCGCGGCAAGCAGCCGCAGGTGCCGGAGTCCGAGATCGAGAAGGGCAAGACCGCCGCCGAGCGGTTCCTGATCCGCTGGCTCGGCGAGGCCGATCCGAAGAAGGCGATCGCGCTCGACACGTACTGGATCTCCGCCGCCGAGCACGGGCTGAACGCCTCGACGTTCACCGCGCGCATCGCCGCCTCCACGGGCGCCGACTGCGCGGCGTGCATGTCGTCGGCGGTCGGCACGCTGTCCGGCCCGCTCCACGGCGGAGCGCCGGCGCGCGTGCTGCCGATGATCGAGGGGGCCGAGGACGCGGACGATCTCGAGCAGTACCTCAAGGACATGCTCGATCGCGGCGAGCGGATCATGGGCTTCGGCCACCGCGTGTACCGCGCCTACGACCCGCGCGCAACCGTGCTCAAGCGGACCGCCCGCGAGCTGGGCTCGCCGCGCGTCGAGGTCGCCGCCGCGCTCGAGGACGCCGCGCTGAAGGTGCTGCGCGAGCGCTCGCCGAACCGGCAGCTCGAGACGAACGTCGAGTACTGGGCAGCGGTCGTCCTCGACTACGCCGAGATTCCTGCCGACCTCACTCCTGCGATGTTCGGCTGTGCGCGCACTGCCGGCTGGTCGGCCCACATCCTGGAGCAGAAGCGCCTTGCCCGCCTCGTGCGCCCGTCGGCCCGCTACGTCGGTCCGCCTCCCCGCACGCTCGCCGACATCGGAGTCTGAGGATGCCGCCGAAGAAGTCGGTTCAGCTCTCGGGCGTCTCCGTCGCCGAGACGGCGATCTGCTCGATCGACCCGGATCAAGGCGTGCTGATGTATCGCGGCTACGACATCGCCGACCTGGCGGAGCATTCGACGTACGAGGAGGTCGCGTACCTGCTCCTCGAGGGCGAGCTGCCGACGAGCGAGGAGCTCGACGTCTTCCGCGACGAGCTCGCCCAACGCGAGCTGCCGCCGCACGTCGAGGCGATCATCGACGAGAACGCGCGTCGTGCGCACCCGATGGAGATGCTGCGCACCGCGACGTCCGCGCTCTCCTTCACCGATCCGGACGAGGCGGCGACCGACCGCGCGAACGAGCGCCGGAAGGCGGCGGCGCTGATCGCCCAGCTGCCGACGATCGTCGCGCGCTACGAGCGCAGGCGCGCGCGCCGGGAGCCGGTCGCACCCGACCGGTCGCTGTCGTACGCCGAGAACTTCCTGACGATGCTGCGCGGCGAGTCGCCGTCCGAGGAGGAGGCGCGGGCGTTCGACGTGGCGATGATCCTGCACGCCGAGCACGAGATGAACGCGTCGACGTTCACTGCGCGCGTCGTCGCCGGCACCAATGCCGACCTGCACTCGACCGTCGTCGCGGCGATGTGCGCGTTGAAGGGGCCGCTGCACGGCGGCGCCAACCAGGCCGCCATGGAAGTGATGGACGAGTTCGGCTCGCCCGACCGCGTCGCCGACGGCGTCGCCGCACGGCTGGAGGCGAAGCGGCCGCTGTACGGGCATGGGCACCCGCTGTACCGGGCGCTCGACCCGCGCGTGCCCATCCTCAAGTCCTTCACGGAGCAGTTCGACGCCTCGTACCACGAGCTCGCCGCCGCCTACCAGCGCGAGGCGTACGAGCAGAAGGGCCTCTTCGCGAACGTCGACCTTTACTCGGGCGTGCTCTACAAGCACCTCGGCATCCCGACCGACCTCTTCATCCCGCTGTTCGAGATGTCGCGGGTCGTCGGCCAGGCGGCGCACGTGCTCGAGCAGCACGCCGGCGGCAAGATCATCCGCCCGAGCGCCGACTACGTCGGCCACGAGCCGCGCGCGTTCCCCGTTCGTACGTGACGCTGGCGGACGCCGCCGCACAGGCCGACGCTCTCGCCGAGGAGGGGAAGGAGCGCGAGCTCTCGCAGCTGCGCGCGCAGTGGGACGAGGAGCTCGAGATGGCCGCCCGCGCCCGCGACTACCGCGAGCGCGCCGTGGCGTTCCGTGCGATCGGCCAGTTCCGGTTCCGGCAGAAGATCGAGCTGCTGCGGCGCGGCCTCGGCGACGAGAGCCCGGCCGTGCGGGGCTCTGCTCTGCTCTCCCTCGAGCGGCTGTCGCGCGACCATCCCGGCGTCGTCAACGACGTGCGGCCGCTGTTGCACGAGCTCGCGATGCACGACCCGAACGACGCCGTGCGGCGCCTCGCCGTGGTCGCGCTGCGCAACGGCTCGGCGCGCCCCGACACGATCCAGATCCTCGCCTCGCTGGGAGAGAGCGACGACGCGCCTCGGGAGCTCCGGGAGGCTGCGTCGAAGGTCGCTCAGCTCTTGAAGCGCAAGTAGGTCACCCGCAGGTGCAGCCGTCGTCCTTGCCGCAGGACGGGCAAGTGGTGCGGCGACGCTTCAGCTCAAGGGCGTTCTTCGCCAGCCCGGCCTTCAGCATCAGGTAGCACGCCACCGACGCCAGGGCCACGAACAGCTCGCTGTGCGGATCGATTGCCAACGGGTCGTTCCTCCATCACCTTGGTACGAGCGTGGGGATGCGCTCGGAAATACAACTCCCGGCGCCGTCGATCGGATACGTGGGTGTACAGCTCGGTGGTGGAGAGATCGGCGTGGCCCAGCATTTCTTGAACGGAGCGAAGGTCGGCGCCGCCTTCGAGCAGGTGCGTGGCGAACGAGTGCCGGAGCAGGTGCGGATGGACGCGCTCCGGCTCGAGGCCCGCCTTGGCGGCGAGCTTGCGCAGGATGAGGAATGCGCCTGCGCGGGTCAGCGGGCCGCCGCGGGCGTTCAGGAACAGCTCCGGCCGGTGACGCCGATCGAGGTACGGCCGGCCGCGCGCCAGGTAGCGACGTAGCGCCTCGACCGCCTGCCGGCC
>Ga0306920_100012235_pt1 | contig 11628 bp, 14 predicted proteins | sample flu12Cox44000170_FD_204666 | JGI IMG/M metagenome (GOLD analysis project Ga0306920, IMG submission 204666) | Lab enrichment of tropical soil microbial communities from Luquillo Experimental Forest, Puerto Rico - flux4day.12C.oxic.44.000.170 (v2)... | ecosystem: Environmental > Terrestrial >...
GGCGGCGACGGTACCAAAGGGCGGCGGCGCGCCGAACGTCGGGTGCGGCCGTACCACTCTCGTATTCGTGAAAAAAGGTGCGGACTGGAAGATCGTCAGCGCGCATTTTTCACCAATCGGCAAAGGGTAATGCCATGGGGTCGAGGTTGCTGATGCCACTTCGACCACCTGAACGTGAACCAAGGAGAGAACCGCTCGAATGGAAGCCATGGATTCACGAACTGCGGCGACAGCCGAGCTGATGGATCGCTTCAACACGGTCTTTCTGCAGCATGATCCCACCACCCTTCCCAGCATGATCGCGGAGGATTGCATCATCGAGAAGATTAATCCCTCGCCCGACGGGGACCGTTGTGTCGGACGCGATGCCTGCGTCGCCTTATGGAGTGACATTGCGACGGCACCTGGCACCCGCTTCGATCTTGAAGAAACCTGTGCGATGGGCGACCGCGCGATAATTCGCTGGCGCTTCTGGAGTAGTGACACGGCTTCGATTCGCGGCGTCAATCTGATGCGGGTGCGTGACGGCCTGATCGTCGAAGCGATGGGTTATATCAAGGGTGCCTGAAACCACACAACAGATCGTAGTTATAACCATGCCCTCGCATTGAGTGCGCAAGCCGGTCGCGGAGTCGATGATTACCTCTAAGGTAATCGACTGGTGCGGCAAGCGGCGCTAGCGTGGGCTTATGGAAACAGCACATAACGGCGCCGTCTTTCACCCAGGCGGAGTTGGTCCATTGCTACGACGCTGGCGCGAGGCGCGCCATTTGAGTCAGCTGGATCTGGCGCTGGAAGCCGAGGTTTCCTCGCGCCATATAAGTTTTCTCGAAACCGGGCGTGCTGAGCCCAGCCGCGCAATGCTCCTGACACTCGCCAATGTGCTTGACGTCCCGCTGCGCGAACGGAACTTCCTGCTGTTAGCAGCGGGCTTTGCACCGATGTATGGCGAGACCGGGCTTGACGACCCGCGGATGTCGCGCGTGCGCATTGCCATCGAGATAATCCTCAAAAACAATGAGCCGCGTAGCGCTTACGCCCACGACCGTCACTGGAATATCGTCATGGCCAATCAGGCCTTCATCAAATTCCTGACAATCATCCTCGGCCGGCCGCCGGCGGGCCTCGATCCGTTGCGTGTCGCCGGCGCGCCCCAGCTCAATGTCCTCCGTCTAGTGTTCGATCCCGATTCCGTGCGCAAAGTCATCGTGAACTGGGAAACGGTCGCACAAGCTCTGTTGAACGAAGCCGGCCGGCGACTGGCCTGGGCGCGCGACGAAACGCTGAAGAATCTCATCGACGAGATGTTGGGCTATCCGGGAGTCCCCGCACGATGGCGCGAACCCGATCTCGAAGCGCCGCGCGATTTAATTCTGCCGACGGAACTAAATCTGGGAGGTACGAGCCTGCGCATGTTCAGCACCGTCACCACGCTTGCGACCCCCAACGACGTGACTCTGCAGGACCTGCACATCGAGGCTTTCTATCCGGCCGACGCGGAGACAGAAGCGCTGCTGTCCTCGCCGCCCTGGACTGTGAATTAAAGTCCTATGTTTCTACTTCTGCTGACAGCACTCGTCGTCCTCGGTCTACCCACGCTGTATTTTGCATATCGGAGTCGAGAGTTTCGCAAATTTTTGGCAGGCGCGTTCTTTGTGAGCGCGGGAACTCAATTCTATCTGTACCTTGCGAACGTTTCAGTACCTCTCCTCGGCACAAGCCTTGTCTTTACGCCGGAGATCAGCGGCCTGCGCTCCATTCCCCACTTCGTCTTCTTCTTGCTGAGCTTCTACTTCGGCTTCATCAAAACACCTCAGGCGTAATATCCAAAGAATAGAACAAGCAGCTCTGCGGCTTCCGGAATCCGTCTCGCTAAATTATGCGCGGACGTCGCGCCCGCTGTTTTTAGCTGGCATGATTGGCCCTCAGGTCGACGTCCGCTCGGTTGGGACACCGTTTCGACTATGCGGCTTTGACTTCGTTCTTGCGCTGGGGCTGAACCGGTGGCGTGGTCTCACTCAGTTTCTCCAGCACCTCCTGATCGGACATCGCCAACGCCGCTTTGAAAATGGGAACGCTGAGAACCGGTTTTGACGGATCAATCGAAGGTTGGGCTAGTTTGCCGCCTTGAGAGACAAATGAGGCGGGATGCTTAAAGCCTTCTAATTCCTCGCGAGTTATACCTGCGAGCGTCATGACCTCTGGGTCGATCCACGCCTGTTCGTCAATGCGGCGCCCATCGGAGGTACAGAACTCGAGCGTGATGCCCTCGGGCGCGGCCATGTAGATAGATTTGCAGAAACCGTGATCGATTGGCCCCACGATACTATGACCGGTGGAGCGCACGCGGTCGCGAATAGCTAGCAGATCCGCCTCGGTATCCACGTTCAAAGCCACATGCTGCATCGCACCGGGTTCATCGACGGCGGCCTCACCGGGTTCCGCCTTGCTGTTTATGGTGTCTGGGCTCTGGACGAAAGCAAACGAGCAGGTGTCGCTGAACCGCAAAAAGCCATGAAACGTTTTCGTTGCTCCATGCATCCAGTAGAGCGCGCAGAGCTCAGCGCCAACCACTTCGGTGAAGAACTTGATTTGCGCCTTGATGTCCTTGGTGTTGATCGCGAGATGATTAACGCCGTTGGCTATGCCCATGACGAATCCTCCTATTGAATGGAACTACAGTTTCGTTGTTTCAAGCCCCCATAGACGCCGAGACCAAGATCCTTTGCAGGGTAGTTCGAAAAAGAGCAGAAATCGGTTACATCAGTCGTATGCCAAAACGAGCTCGGGAGGAGCATAATGCGGTATAAACCGCCCCGGGGGTGCTGCGAGTGTGCACTTTAGCAAGCTAGGTTCTGGTCGAGGTGTCGACACGTGCGCATAGCCGATGTTCATAACCATGCATCCGGACCTGCAAAAATTCTCGGAAAACAGTGAACTATTGCGAGAGGCTTCTGCAAACCGAAAATGTAGCCGTAAAACGAGAGCATCTGTCGAGGGCGCAAAAGTTAGAACTGTTGCATCTCTGCAGCAGGAAATCTCAATGCCGGTCTCGCGACGCCGAAATTGAATCCCCAAATCACGTTTTCGGGGAACCCGCCCGTTGCAACGAGAATATCCCGAGAAGCGCGCCACGGACTTCTGCCTAGCTGCTGGAGCGGACTGGATTTTGATGGGATGGACCGCTCCCCGTTCGATAACGGCTTCAATAGGCCACGATGGTAGCTTCGACCATCGACCACAGAACGGGGAAGGTCCAAAGATGGGAGTTACTATAGTCGGGATCGATTTGGCAAAGAACGTGTTCCGGCTCCACGGCTGTGATGAAGAGGGTCGGGCAGTGCTACGCAGACATCTCACGCGTGGGCAACTGCTAGCCTTCATGGCCCAGCTGCCGGCTTGCACCGTGGCGATGGAAGCCTGTGGGAGCGCGCACTATTGGGCGCACGAGCTGGAGCAGCTGGGTCATCGAGTGCGGTTGATCAATCCCCGCTTCGTCAAGCCCTACGTGAAAGCCAACAAGAACGACGCCAGCGATGCGGAGGCGATCTGCGAAGCAGCCAGCCGTCCGTCAATGCGTTTCGTGCCGGTCAAGACCGCGGCGCAGCTCGAGGTGCAGGCGCTGCACCGGGTCCGCCAGCAGTTGGTGAAAAGCCGCACGGCGTTGATCAATCAGGTGCGTGGTCTGCTGGCCGAACACGGCATTGTGATCCCGCGGGGTCGCGCTCAGCTTCAGCGCACTTGGCGCAGATCCTTGAGGATGAGGACAATCGGCTGAGCGGTCTGATGCGCGAGATCCTCAGCGAGAGCAGCGAGCGGCTCAAATTCATCGAGGCGCGCCTGCGCCAATACGAGCTACATATCGAACGGCGGTTCCGCCAAGACCCACGCTGCCGGGCGATTGGCGGAGGTCGAAGGTGTGGGTCCGTTGATCGCTACCGCCCTGGTGGCGGCAGTAGGCAATGCCGCTGAGTTCAAGCACGGCCGGGAGCTGGCGGCCTAACTGGGCCTGGTGCCGCGCCATCGCGCCACAGGTGGCCGCACCCATCATGCTGGGGATCAGCAAGCGCGGGGATCGCTACCTGCGCAGTCTACTGATTCATGGTGCCCGAGCGGCACTGTGGACGATTGAACGCCGACCCGATCAACGCAGTGCCTGGGCCGGACGGCTCAAGCTCCGGCGGGGCCCCAACGTCGCGGCGGTGGCGCTAGCCCACAAGAATGCACGAGTGTTGTGGGCCTTACTCCGAAACGGCGAAGCTTATCGAGTAGCGCCTCTTTCCCTTCAGGCTGCTGGGTGAGCGCAATGCAGGGCAGAACAAGAATTGAGTGTTAGGGCTGAATCTAAGGTTCAAGTCCCTATGAGTCAGTTCGTAGCCCCAGCGCTGGATCGCCGTCAAGGTACGCGCGCAACGCACCGGCTAACGCCGCCCTTGACCGTGGCCCGGCGCTGGGCTGTGAGGTGATTATGCAGTCGCGTGGAGGACTGCTGCGTTGCGCAGCCATTTCATACGCGCAGAGGAACACGACTATCGTCTGGTTACCAGCCTGAGATTGCGCAGGCCTTACTGGAGAGCTGAATGGCGAACCGGTCGGACCGGCACCTTCCAAACCTGTCGGAGGTTCAGGGCCCTACTAAAGGCCCTGGATTTGATTGAGGTCAAGGTGCGCGGATTTCCATCATGGCCAGGGCAGAGCGCTTTATGCCCACCTCAGAGGCCGAATATATGAACGCAACCGGAGAATCGCTGTTCAGAACTATCCCAAAGGTCTTGCGCTCGGGAGCGGTCCATATATGAACCTCCGAGCCCCGTCGATTTCACCTCTGTGCATCGAAGGCGAGAATCCATTGTGCGCTGGCGTCATTACTGGCCTTATGTGTTTAATTAAACCTTTGGCCGCGATCGAAATTTTAAGGTCGGCGTCGGGGACGCAAATTTTCTTTTTTTTGGGCTTTTGATCAGAACCGAGGCGATAGCCGCCACGAGCAGATCTTCGAAATCAATGTCGACACCCACTGACCTCAGCTGATCGCGTTTCAGCGAACTCGATAGAGCTTGTGAAGTCCCGTTGGCCATGCGCGCTTACCTTTCCCCCGTGATCATGTTAACCGGAGAATCCTCGAAGTAACAGAATTGCGTCGCACCAACCCCGGGAGGAAGGACTTATTTCCGTTCAACTCTCAGACAAAATGGAAATTCGCGCTCAGACCTTTAACGCGATATTTCCGCGATTTGGCAGGCATTTCGCTTCTCCGGAGGAAAATCGTCTCAGCCGATTCCGTAAGTGTTCAAGCCCGAAAAGGCCCCATCCATCCTCACTTTTCTCAGGAGGGATAGAACCGACCATAGTAACGCACCCATCCACTCAGGACGGGACGCACCCAGTCGGCTACATCTTGCAGCTCCAAATCGTTGCGCCGATGCAGTCGCCAACGTCGCACGCTCAGTCGCATTCTCTTGGCAGCCTTATCCTGGATCGACTGCCTGACGCAAATAAGCTGCTTTCGGTGCGATGACAGCACCGGCGTTGGAGCTGGGCGACATTTTCCGCCTCCACGGCCCGGCTTACCTGACGACGTTTGGAGATTCGCTCTCTTATGAGCAAAAGCAAGCGCTGAGGGCGATTGCGGTCTGCCGCACGGCGGCCCTCGGTGGTCATGTCGAGCAGTGCGACAGGTGCGGCTACAGCAAGATTTCTTACTGCTCGTGCCGCAATCGCCATTGCCCGAAGTGTCATGGACAGGCCAGAGCGCAATGGCTCGAACAGCGTGCCGCCGAGCTACTGCCGGTCGAATACTTCCATGTGGTCTTTACGGTGCCCCAACTGGTCGCGCCGCTGGCGCTGCGCAACCAGCGGTCGGTTTATGGCATTCTCTTCCGTGCAGCAGCCGAGACCTTGTTACAAATCGCCGCCGACCCCAAGCACCTCGGCGCACGGGTCGGCTTTTTGGCGGTGCTCCATACCTGGGGACAAAACCTCCATCAGAACCCTCACTCAGAATGCCTGGCATCATCATCTCCTGGATTTTCGAGGAACAACTCAGGTTGGTTTTCCGTGCGACCCCCTCGTAGAAGGAGCTTGCCTGTCCGACGGAGGTGCTGGAGAATGCTGCGAACCGGCTCGGCGTCCAGATCGGAGCGACGAATTTCCCAAGGAGCACGGGGGACGATTTGTTCGCGCTTCAATAGGCCGGCCTCCACCAGCCGTTCGATGGAACGGTGACTCACGCTGCATAGCCGAGCTGCTTCATTCAAGCTGATTCTCTCAGGATCAGCTGCCGCGCGCTTCTGACCCGCGATCGAATAGTTCTTACGCGCTGCGGCTACTCGGTTCTGATTCCAGCGATTCCCTTTGCCAGTCACATATCCAAGTCGATTCAGGACCGATGCAATTTGATCGTCGCCATGGCGAACCGCCATCCGACGAATGATCTCCAACGCCTCCGCTGGCGTCGCCGTCTCGGTTGCCGAACGAGGGCGATCCATCTTCACCTGCGTGTGCACACCGCTCTTCCAGTGAATCATGAAGTGCAGAGTTTCCTTGTTGGCATCCGTGCGCACGATGATCTCCTCGATGGCCGTGCGGAAAATCATCTTCTTGAGTGTTGGCGGGCAGCGATCGCCGTGCCAGACTTCGGCGAAGTTCTCGCCCATCGCAAGGATTCTCGCCTCCTCCTCGGAGGATAGGGAACAACGCTTTCCTTCGAGGCTGGAACGCTGTCGCTGGACTGCCTCGATCTCTTCGAGCTTTTCATTCCATCGGCGCTCCAACTCAGCAGCCGCCAGACGATTCCTCGCATCCACCACATCGTATTGTTCAAAGGCCCGCTGCGCCTCGTATTGCAGCTGCTCGAGTTTGTTCGATAAAGCAGCGCGTTGTGCGGCATCTGCGGAACTGAGTTCTTTGATGGCTATCACACTGGCTTCTACGCCAAGGGGCGATATCACCTTTAGTAGCTCTTGACTCAATCGGCGATCTACTGTGGTACCGCCAAAACCGATGCAGCCCGCCGTCATCGTAGTCTCCCCTGCATAAATAACGCGCGTTGGTTCCAGTCCCGCCCCAATAGCGCACATGAAGCTTGCGGCCACAGTGGCCACAGCGCAATAACCCAACGAGCAAACCCTGGCCTGCGCGAATCGCCGTCATCGATTCCTCGGCCTCCCAGTTGACCGAATTGCGACCGATCATACGTTGGTTTTCTTCGTAAGTGGTCCAGTCAATATATCCCACGTGATGGTCGGCGATAAAAACTCTACAATCCTCTGGGCGACGAGTCGCAGCCTGCCGCTTCTTGAGTCTACCCTCGACCAGTAAAGTTTCGACCGGTCGCCTTCCCCAAACATAAGCTCCTGCGTAAAACGGGTTGCGGAGAATGTCGCGGACCAGGCTTTGCGAGGGAATCTTCCAGACGAGCTGCGTTCCACGGATCGGGTTAGCCGGTAACTCCATATCGTGATCACGAAACCACAGGAACGTCTGCCGCACACTCCACAGCTCGCGAAATTTCGTGAAGACGAGTTGAACGGCTTCGCAAACTCGACGGTCAGGATGCAACATCACCTTGCCGGTTCCATCTCTCGCGTATCCGACCGGAAGCCTTTTGAACAGCTCACCACGGTGCGCTTTGGAATCTTGTCCTGCTTGTAGCCGTTGTCGCAGAACTTTCAACTCGACCACACTCAGCGTTCCCTTAATACCCAAAACCAGCTGATCATCCAGATAACCCAAATCATAGACCTGTTGGTCATCTCCAATCAGAGTTCCAAAAATTTGGCAGACCTCAAGGAGCCGGCACCAATCCTTGTCCGTGCGCGATAGGCGGGAAACCTCACGGCTGACGACGATCCCTACCTCGCCCAGCGCCACCGAACTGAGAACACTCTCGAAGCCTTCCCGCGAAGCCGAACCCATCGCTGCGCTGGAACCGAGATCACTATTAATCGGAATTTCCATTTTTCGAGCTGCATAAGCCTCGCATTAACGGTGGCAGTCAGGCAAACGGAGGTTGCCGCCGAGATTTGAGTTCGGGAAACTCCCCCACGAGCCTGATAACTGCCGCACCTTGCTCCCCGTCAAAACAAAGGTCGTTTTTCAACGGTGTTCGCACGCACTTACCCATCTACCTCCCACTACCACTCGTTAATTAAGATCTGTCCCGCTCAACGGGTTGCCTAGCCCGCCGGCGACGGCAGGGCAACGATCTTCCCCAGCATGGCGCCGAACAGCCGCCGCGTCAGATGACTCTCCGCCAGCAACAGCCAGTAGTAGCGCGCGTGTTTGAGCAGCCGGCCACCGGTCTTGACCAGCCGTTGCTGCAAACTGGTCAGTGACCACGTACCGATCCCCTGCGGCAACGCCAGCCGCCGCCACAAGTTGCCTAGGTTGTAGGCGAGCACGCTCAGCCACAGCCGCACCTCATTGGCTTGGAAGCGGTGACAGGAAAGCCGCGTCATTTTGACCGCCTGTTTGCCTTCCTTAATCCACTGTTCCGCCGTCCCTCGTTTGTTGTAAAAACGCACCACCGCCCGACTCGCCACTGTCAGGTTGGTGACGATAAGCCCGACCCGGGGAAACAGTTCTCCTGCGTGGAACTCAACCTTCGCCACCACTCGCCGTGGCATCGACCAACTTGCCGCCTGATAGAGAAAGCTCTTAAAACGTACCACCGGCTTATAGCTCGGGCGCCCTACCGGCCGCGTCAGCAGCTCCCGTATGTTTTGTTCCAGGGTACCGTTGGCAGGTAGGCGGATAGCGTACTTCACGTTGCGTTCTTCCAATGCCGCGTAAAGTTCCGGTTTGGCGAAGGCCGCATCGGCTCGGAAGACCACCTCCCTGCCCAGCCGCTGTTGCCGCTCAATCTCGGGCAACAGCAGTTCCGCCCAGCCTTCCGCGCTGTGCACGTTGCCAGGCCTGAGCTTCGCCGCCAGACAATCGCCTTCACGATTGAAGAGCAGGAGCGGATGGTAACAGGTCGACGCGAAGTGCCCGTTATAGGCGCTCTGCTCCTGCTGGCCGTGGACCCGGATCTCGGTGCTGTCCATATCGAGGACTACACGCCGCGGCGCATCGAGCGCTTCGGCTCGCGCGATCAGCGCGCGATTAAGGGTGGCTAGACCGGCCAGGTTGACGCCTTGCGTGAGTAGCATCGTCTCAAACGACTGCAAACGCGAAGTTAAGGCCGCACCACGTTCCCAGATCTTCTTCGAGCCCATTAGTCGGAAGGTCGGATCCTGCGCCAGGCGCGCCGCGTCGTTGAGATCTGCGTAGCCTGCCAGGCGGCTATAGACCGATTGCCGCAACAAATCGGCGAAGGGTAGCTGGGTGTTCTTGCCGCGTACATCGACCAGGTGCTGTTCAATCAGCTCGTCGAAGCCCAGCCGCTCGTCCAACTCCCGCACCAGCACCAGACCAGCGTCGGAAGTCACTCGCGAACCCTGGAAGTCGACTTTCAACGAAGGGTTAAACGAGAGCTGAAAGGGCTCATTTCCGCTTTCACCCACCGCCACCACCTCCGCCCCGCCCAACGTCGCGTCCAAACCCGCGTCTATCAGGGGCTTTGCACGTCTATACCAAATTACTAATCCACTGGGATAATGGAAATCCGGGTTAACTTATTGCGGCCGTCGAATTGCGTGATTTTCAGCTTCGACAGATCCACGTCCGCTAGACAGCGGACATTGACCGTAAATTTCGCGTCTGGTGCATTACGAGGATTTCGTAGAGCCGGGACACCGCAGTTGGGGCAAAAGTAATGCCGCGCTTGTCCCGTACCCCATTTGTACAGCGATGCCTCATTCAAGGGAGTTGTGAGCCGCAACTGCGAAGGGTCGATCATCCAATGCAGATAACCAGACTGGTAACAGATCGAACAGTTGCACTCGATGACTTCAGTGAGATCGCCCTCGACCTCAAACGCAAGCTTACCGCAGTGACACTTGCCACTGTAGGTCATCCTTTTTCCTCCATGGGCGTCTTCGGCACTTGCGCTCGTCGTTTAGTGATTAGCGGCGGCACGCTTTTCGATCTCCTCCGGTGATAGATCTTCCTTGTGGGTCGAGATCCACCACGTATGTCCAAAGGGATCTTCAATTCCGCCTAAGCGATCGCCATAGAATTGATCGGCCATAGGCCGCTTGACTTTAGCCCCCGCCGTGACCGCCTGGTTGAACATCACATCCGCGTCCTCGACGTACAGATGGATACTCACCGGCGATCCGCCCAGGCTCTGGGGGCTTCGAGCATCGATCTCCGGGAATTCGTCGGCTAACATGATGATGGAATCCCCGATTTGAATCTCGGCGTGACCGATTCTGCCGTCTGCTTGCGCTATACGCATCCGTTCGGTGGCCGAAAACGCTCGCTTATAGAATTCGATCGCTTGTGCTGCACCTTTAGCGTACAGATACGGAGTTACCGAATGGTACCCTTGTGGAATTGGCTTCGCTGGCATTTCTAGATCCTCCTGCGCGTGACCGAGTCTCCGTTCAAGCAGTTTAACATTCGCCCAATGCCACCAGGCGTGCAATCACAATTTCGATTCGAATCATCGATAGCTGCCAAGTGATACCTGGTGACTTTAGTACTGGTCGGCCCAAAAATCTGCGCGCAGAGGTCCGGCTGATTCACAGGGGTTTCTCGGCCGAAAACTAGCGAACTCGCTCCTTCGCTACCGGTCATCGCGCGATCTTCTTGTACATGCTTGGTCCCGGTGAAGATCGGCGCGGATCCTGATGTTCCATCGTCAGTAGATCGATGCGCTCGGGGATACAGCCTGACCTGCTCCTGCGGATACCCAGGATGGCGGCCTTCGGTCGGGATAACGGCAATTCCGACGAAGTTGGACTGATGTTTCAGCTGTTCCTTCAAGTCACGAAAGCGGTCTCATGATGGCGACGACCCTGAGGCAGTCTCGGTGGGCTTTTGCGGGCACACTCCGAAGGGTATCCGTATCCGCGCGGTGCACATATCTCCGATTCATTGTCGCTAGGGCTGCGCGCACGGCGCAAATCAAGATGCATTTGTCGGTGGGCTCTCCGACCGAACCCTGGATGAAGGAGGGGAAAAATGGCATCACCTGGTAACGCTGCCACGGCTCCCGAGGATCGGGTACTAGTTATGACGCGCAACTTCGATGCGCCGCGCAGCCTCATATTTCAGCTCTGGACTGAACCCCAACATCTGGTCCGATGGTGGGGAGCGGTGCCTATAGATTGTTGATGAGATCGGCCGAGGGGCAAGAGGTCTGGTGGCATGGGGTCTTTCGGGAAATCGTCGAGCCGGAACGGCTTGTCTGGACCTGTTCCATTGACAGAACCGATGGCACGCGCGTCAGCGGCGAGACCGTGCTGACTGTGACCTTGGAGGAGCAGGGACTGAAGACCAAACTGACACTGCATCAGGTAGTGTTCGATTCGATCGACAATTGCATCGCGCATAGGGAAGGCTGGACCCAGGCGTTCGAACGAATCGAGGAGCGTCTGGCGGAGGCGGCATGACAATGCGCTGAACCAATTGAATGAACGAGCTTTAGTCATAGACCGGGATTGACCAGCGTGAGGCGACCAGCGTCAGCATAGTTCGCGGCATAGTTGTTCGGCGGCCCACTTAGTGATCTCGTAAATG
>Ga0306920_100012236_pt1 | contig 11628 bp, 7 predicted proteins | sample flu12Cox44000170_FD_204666 | JGI IMG/M metagenome (GOLD analysis project Ga0306920, IMG submission 204666) | Lab enrichment of tropical soil microbial communities from Luquillo Experimental Forest, Puerto Rico - flux4day.12C.oxic.44.000.170 (v2)... | ecosystem: Environmental > Terrestrial >...
CAGGGCATCGGTCCGGCGCAGGGTGGGGTAGCGGACTTGAAGCAGCCTTTCCAGGGCGGTTTTCCGACCCTGCAGATCCTCCAGCCTTTGGAGAAGCGCGGTTCGTTGCCCGAGGTCGCGAAGCAAATCGCTGCGCGATTGCTTGCACTCGAATACTGCCACGGTTGACTCCCGCTTTTCGGATCGCCGGTAGGATCGGTAGGCAACTACATCGATTCGAAACTTTGGACCAGGCGCCGGCACTTCGAATCCGATACAACGGAACCCTCGCTCAAATGCCCAACGAGCGGCCAGCACCTTTAATGCTTCATGCGTGAACGTTTCTCGTATCACGTTTCTCGCTTCTCGTTTCTGGTTTCTCCTATCTCGTTTCTCGTGGGGTTCGTATTGCTCGCCTCGACATTCAGTTGTAGGGCGCCTGGGTCAGGCGCCATTGGTGCAGGTTCAAGACACAGGTAACACTTTTGGGCGTAAAAAGCCCGGTAATGAACGCTTTGTAGGTAAGTTTGATGGTGGGAAAATTGCGGCGGCCATGATCCCGCCCCAGCGACTAGACTAAAAGGGGGTCTGCGGGATGGCGCGCTTAAACTCAGAAACCGAAGTTTCGGCGCCTGACCCAGGCGCCCTGCAACTGAATGTCGTGGCAATACATACCACACGAGAAACGAGAAACGAGAAACGAGATACGAGGTACGTGATACGGGAATCAGGCGAGCCGCCGCAATGTCTCGGTCAGCGCGTTGAGCAGCGGTTCCATCGTCCCAACGGTCTCATCTCCCATGTTGGAGATCCGGAAAGTCTTCCCTTTGATTTCCCCGTAGCCGCCGTCAATCTGGAAACGATAATCTTCCCGGACTCTTTTGACAAAAGCCGCGACATCAATCTCTCGAGTGTTCTTCACGCACGTGAGCGTGATAGAGCGGAAGCCTTCCTCGGCAAAAAAATCAAACCCGTTTGCGCGCACCCAATCATGCACTAACTGGTTCGTGGCTGCGTGGCGCTGATAACGCTGCGCCAGCCCCTCGTCGACAATGTCTCCCAGCTTGGAACGCAACGCGTAAATGTGCGGGATGGCCGGTGTGCTGGGTGTCATTAAGCCGTCGGCGTTTTTCTTAAACTCGAACAGGTCGAAATAATAACCGCGGTCGGGGACGGCCTTGGCACGCTCGAATGCCTTCTCCGAACAGGCGAACAGCGACAAACCTGGGGGCAGCGCAAGCGCTTTCTGGCTGCCAGTCAGCATGAGATCGATCTTGAGCTCGTCCATTGGAATCGGCATCGCGGAGAAGGAAGAGACGGTATCCACGATGAACACAATCTCCGGGTACTTTTGCAGGACTTCGCTGATTTCCTTCAACGGATTGACCAGGCCGGTCGAAGTCTCGTTATGGATCAGGGTGACGGTGTCGAACTGGTTGCTCGCCAGGAGCCGATCCAGGGCGCCTGGATCGATGTGCGCGCCCCAAGCCACCTGGAGCGGCGCTGCCTGTTTGCCGCACCTTTTGGAGACGTCGAACCATTTGTCCGAGAATGCTCCGCACATGCAGTTTAGGACCCCCTTTTTGACCAGGTTGCGGATCGCTCCCTCCATCACACCCCAGGCAGAAGAAGTCGACAGGAAGACCGGTTGCCGCGTGCCAAAGAGTTCCTGAAGACGCGGATACACCTCACGGTACAGAGCCTTGAAGTCGTTGCTGCGATGTCCAATCATGGGCGCTGTCATCGCTGCCAATGTTTTGGGCGAAACTTCGACAGGCCCGGGGATGAATAGCTTGATGGGGTTAGTCATTGGCTGAAGAGCAACTTCGCTAGTCACGCAAGAAACTCAACTTGTTAAAGGCTGCCTTTTAAGGCGGCTGATTCCGAGCCGCGTGAACTCCGTTAGATGCGATTTTTCCACTTTCCTGGAGCTTGTCGGGCGGACTTCGGCGAGCTCAGTCGAGTTGCTGGCTCAGCCCCGGAAGTTCGGAATTGAGGTCAAACGAAACCGTCCCGGCGGCTCTCCGCCTTGACGGATCGCCCTACCGAGCGCTCTGGACGCCGATACCTTCCTTTCCCGCGCCAATACGTTTTTATCACTCCGGCCAGAGAAAATGCTCAAGTCGCAGGCGATCGAGACGGCTCTTGGCTTCAGCGGCGCGCGCTCCGTGCGTGTTTGCGAGCTTCTCGTAAACGGCGCCGGCGGAACTCCAGTCTCTTCGGTCTTCGAGGATTTGAGCAGCATCAAACCCGGAACGATAAAACCAGAGTTGATCGCCGGCCGCGCCCTGTGAAGCGAGTGCATCATAGTAGGCGGCCAGCGCGCCGTCGAATTTCCTGAGTTTCTCCAGGCATTTCCCTTTTTTGTAAAGGGCGCGTTGCTTCCATTCCAGCGGCAGATTGTCGCTGGCCGCGAGTTGGCCAAACGTTTCGATCGCCTTATCGTAAAAGCTCGGCTCCTGGGCAGCCAGGGTGAATTCTGCATCGCCCTTGGCGTCGAGGGCATCGTAGCGAATCTCTGCTGGCGGGTTCTGATTCAGCAGATCGCCCAGCAGGACGAGTGCTTCGTTTTCCTGGTGATTCTGGCGTTTGGTCAAGGCCTGCTCGAGGCGAGCCTGGTAACGAAGCGGCCCGCCCATGTTGTACACATCCTCAAACAGGGCGATGGCCCGATCGAGCGAGGTAGGATTCAAGCTTTTACGCGCGGCTTCGCCGGCGAGGAAAAGCGCAGTTTCAACCAGCGGGGAATCTGGTTCTTCCTCTCGAACCAGTTCAAACTGAGTCTGCGCATTCGGGTAATCATTTTGGCGAAAATAGAATTCACCAAGCTTTACCCGGATCTCGGCCCGGATTGGGGAAGCCGGATATTTCTGGAAGAACTCATCTGCAAGACGCAGAAGATTCTGGGCGCTCTGGTTGGGATCGCTCGCAGCGATAAAGAATTTGAGCCGATCTGCCTTTTCGCCTAGCGCAGGGTCCTGCGTCTGGATTGCTTTCAACTCTTCCTTCGCGGCAGCCGGATCAGCGGGCTGCTCCGTCATTTGGATCTCGGCCAGGATCAGGTGTGCTTCGGGAGCTCTGGGGTGCCCGGCAAAGTCTTTCAAAAAACGCCGCAGCGTCTCCTCGGCGGCTGGGTTCGCTGCTTTTGCCTGCTGTAACCCCTGCTCAAACGCCAGGTTGCCCAGCAACTCCGGCGCAGGGTTCATCCGGCGGAGTTCCCCTAGCGCTGCTTCGAAGCCAGGTTCATCACCAAGGCGAAGGTTGCAGGTTGCGGCGTTGAAGAGCGCTGCCTGAGACGACGCTCTGTCTTGCTTGGCCAGATCCAGGAAAACTTCGCGAGCGGCTGAAAAGTTGCCTTCGCGCATATAGGCTTCGGCCAGGAGTTGGCGCAGGGTCAGAGCCTCCGGCGGATTGGTTCCTGAGGACAGGACCTTCTCGAGTTCGACAGCTGCGCTCTTGAAATCACCAGCACGAATCTTTTCCCGGGCAAGCGCTTCCGCCCCTGCGGCGGCGACGCGATGGCCTGGAAATCGGCGCAACAGTTCCTGCCAGGTTTCGCTGGCTTTGTCGTTCAGTCCCTCTTTGAGTTGGAGCTTCCCGAGGTAGTAGAGGGCATACGCCGACCGATCCGGACCGGCCGTCTTCGGATCCTCCTGAGCCCAGCGTGTCAGCTCCGATAACGAAGGATTGGTTACATTCGAGTCGGCCTCGAACAAGACTTCGAAAAACTCGGGCAAAACCAGACTTTGCGATTGATCGGCAATCAACTTCTCTGTCGCGGCTTCGGCCTCTTCGAATTCCTTTTTCGCAACCAGGACTCTGACCAATCCGAGCTCGGCAACGGCGATCGTCCGGCCAGTTCTGTCCCCCTGCGCGCTGAGAACCTGGTCGAACGCATTCTGCGCCCCGTCCAGGTTCTGCTCCTGCAGCGCGATTTCGCCTTCCAGGCACAGCCTCTCGAACTGATTGCGTCCTGTGTCGGAGTTCATCCGCCCCAGTAAATCCTTAGCAGAGGCGGCATCGGATCGTTGCAAATTGATCTCCGCTGCAAGAAGTACAGCTCGGGGGTCGGGCGGAGCGTTTTTCGAGACGAGCGGCAGGAGTGTTGCCAGAGCTGAATCAAGCTGCCCCGAGCCGCGTTGGGCTTCTGCCTGACCGAGCAAAGCGTCGGCCTTTGGCTCAGGCTCTTGCGCGAGTTGCTGCCGAAAGAGAGCCTCCGCCAGATCCCAGCGGCGCAGGCGGAGGAAGGCTTGCGCCTTCAGGCCGGTCGCCTCTGCGTTGTTGAGCCCCGATCCGCCGAGTAACGCAAGGGCCTCATCGGCTTGCGCGGTTTCGATCAGGCAGCGCGCCAGGAGTAGCTTCGCTTTTTCCGCAGGCTCCGGCTCCGGATTGGCGGATAAGAAGGCGTGCAACTTGGTGATACTTACTTCCGGAATTCCTTCCCGATCGGCCCGTACCGCTTCCTCAAACAAGTCCGATTGAGCGCGGAGTTCGGGCTGGATTTGTCTCTGTGCCTCAGGCTCGCCCGCAGCGTGAGGCAGGCCACCTGCAGATGCTCCAACGCAAATCAACACCAGGGCCCGGCGAACAAGACTCATTGAAGGGCTCTCCTCAAATACCGGCCGGTATGGCTGGTCTCGACCTGAACAACCTGTTCTGGGGCTCCCTGCGCAACAATTGTCCCGCCATTGATCCCGCCTCCGGGTCCAAGATCAATGATCCAGTCGGCGCTTTTGATGACTTCCAGGTTGTGCTCGATCACGATCAAAGTGTTTCCCTGGTCGCGCAGCTTCATCAGGACCTCGAGCAATAGATGGATATCGGCGAAGTGAAGACCTGTTGTCGGCTCGTCCAGGATGTAGACCGTGCGGCCGGTGGCCTTCTTCGCCAATTCCGCCGCCAGCTTCACTCGTTGCGCTTCGCCTCCGGAGAGTTGGGTGCCCGATTGGCCTAGTTTGAGATAACCCAGGCCGACGTCTACCAGCGGCGAGAGCTTATCGTAGATCGCCGGGACGTTCCGGAAAAAGCGAGCCGATTCATCCACCGACATGGCCAGGACGTCCGCGATGTTCTTGCCGCGGTAAGTAACTTCGAGCGTTTCCCGATTGTAACGCGCGCCTCGGCAAACCTCGCACTCGACATAGACATCTGCGAGAAAATGCATCTCGATCCGGATCGAGCCGTCTCCCTGACAATTCTCGCAGCGACCCCCTTTCAGATTGAAGCTGAATCGTCCGCCGTCGTAGCCGCGGACGCGAGAGGCCGGAAGCTGGCTGAACAAGTCTCGAATCGGTCCGAATGCGCCGGAGTAGGTCGCGGCATTGGATCTCGGGGTGCGGCCAATGGGGCTCTGATCGATAACAATTGCCTTGTCAATCTGGTTGAGGCCAAGGATCGATTTATGCCTGCCGGGGCGCTCCTTCGATTTGTAGCAATGCCGAAACAGCGCCTTGCGTAAAATGTCGTCAACCAAAGTCGATTTTCCGCTTCCGGAAACGCCGGTCACGCCGACCAGACAACCCAGCGGGAAGGAGACCGTGAGATTTGCCAGGTTGTTCTCGTTGGCGCCGACGACCGTCATCCAGCCTTCCGTACCCAGAGTTGGGAGCTTCTCCCGATCGTAAAGCATTCCCTTTGGAACGATCCGTGCCCGCGGTACGGGAATGCGGAGCGCCTTGGAGAGGTATTGGCCTGTCAGTGAATCGGGATTGGCTTCTACCTCGGCCACTGAACCGGCGGCGACGACCTGCCCGCCTCGTGGTCCGGCGCCCGGCCCGAGATCGATGATGTAATCGGCGGCCCGGATAGTATCCTCGTCGTGTTCAACGACGATTACAGTATTTCCGAGGTCGCGCAGTCGCTTCAACGTACTGATCAGCCGATCGTTATCTCGCTGGTGCAACCCGATACTGGGCTCATCTAACACGTAAAGAACTCCGGCAAGGCCGGAGCCGATCTGGGTTCCCAGACGGATGCGCTGTGCTTCTCCGCCAGACAGGGTACCGCTTTCGCGATTCAGGGTAAGGTAACCCAACCCGACCTCTGCCAGAAAGTTGAGCCGATTCCAAATCTCTCGAATCACCTCTGCCGCCACCAGCCGCTGATGTTTGGAGAGAACGACCTCTTCGATAAAGCGCTTCGCCTCTTCGATCGTAAGCCTGCAAAACTCGTGAATATTCAACTCGCCCCGGCTCAAGTCCTGAATGGTCACGGCAAGGATTTCCGGTCGTAGCCGGGCTCCTCTGCAAACCCGGCAGGCTCTCCGTCCCTGGAAGCTTTTCAGGCGGGTCCGCGTAAACTCGCTCTCGGTCTGCTCCAGTTGCTGGGTTAGCTGCAAAAGCAGGCCTTCAAATGGCTTCTCGACATTCTTGACACCGAAGCGAAAGCGCATCGCACGATCCCCGGTTCCGTACAGCAGGCTTTCCTTAAAGCTTTCCGGCAGGTCGGAGTAAGGAGCACCAAGGTCAACGCCGTGCTCGGTGGCCAGGCCCGCGAGCAGAGCCTCGCGATAGGCCTGAAGCCGCTTGCTGGATTTCCGCCACGGAGCGATAGCTCCGTCCCGGAGTGAGCGTGAAGGATCCGGGATGATCAGCTCAGCATCGAAGAATGCTTCGGTTCCTAGTCCCTGGCAGGCAGGGCAGGCGCCGGCCAGGCTATTAAAGGAGAAGTGCTTCGGGGTCAACTCCGGCAGGATAAACTCAGTTTTCGGATTGCAGAAGTTTGTCGAGTAAGGGATATCCTCCCATTCGGCTTCCTCCGGCTCCTGGCGGCTGATCACGATCCGGTTATTTCCCCACTCCAGCGCCGTGTCCACCGATTCCGCCAGACGCGTCCTGACGCCGTCCCTTACCACGAGCCGGTCAACTACAATTTCGATCGTGTGCCTCGCTCCTTTACTAAGCCGGATTGGCTCCGGCCGCGCCAGTTCGAGAATGACCCCGTCAATGCGAACGCGAACGAACCCCTCGCGTTTGATCTTCTCAAGCACGTCGCGGAACTCGCCCGCCTCGTGCCGCACCACCGGTGCGATCACGTAAAGCTTCGTCTCTTCCGGATACGTCAGAATCTGATCAACGATCTGTTGTGGTGTTTGCTTGAAGATCCTTTCGCCGGTCGCGGGGTCGTGCGGCTGGCCGATTGCTGAAAATAAAACACGCAGGTAGTCGTACAGTTCGGTGGTCGTAGCGATCGTCGACCGGGGATTCGCCACGGAACCCCGTTGTTCGATGGCGATCGATGGGGATAAGCCTTCGATAAAGTCCACGTCCGGCTTTTCCATGCGATCCAGAAATTGCCGGGCATAAGCCGAGAGACTCTCCACGTACCGCCGCTGGCCTTCCGCGTAGAGCGTGTCAAAGGCCAGAGAAGATTTGCCCGAGCCACTCATCCCGGTGATGACCACGACCTTATCGCGCGGGATCTCGACATTGATCCCCTTGAGGTTGTGTTGGCGTGCGCCTTTGATCCGAATCTTCTCAGCAGCCATCAGTTGCAAAAACCGTAAACTAACACCAAAGCACAAGACCCGGGTACGGACCAGTGGTTTCGGGAGCGAGTGCTGCGGCAGGAAAAGCAGACAGTTGAGAGTGATCAGCAGGCGGAGTCGCCTACTGCCCGGTTCCCACTCGCTACGCTCTCTTCTCTAGGGTAGGGGCGAACGCCTTGAGCTTCTCTTCGGCTTCATGGGTGATCTCGATCAGTCGTTCGGATCTCTCCACGATCGATTCGGCCAGCTTCTCGTAGTACTCCGGATGCCGCTGTGCGAACTGGGCCTGTGCTGTCCAGATCGCCAATGAGTTCAGCAGGTAATGCTTCGTTTCCCGGAAACAAGAGACGAAATCAGCGAGTTGGCGATTACTGTCCGCCGGGTCCTGTTTACTCGCATCCTTCCTCGCTTCTTCCATCACAAACAAGAAACATAAGCTAGAAACGTTTCCAGTTCCAAGTTTCCCGCTCACGTTTCAAGTCGATACTTTTGCAGGCGGCGATAGAAAGCACTCCGGCTGAGGCCGAGCGCTTTGGCGGCCAGGACGGCGTTGCCGCCGTGGCGGTCCAGGGCTTTCCGGATCAAATGAGCCTCCACTGACTCAAGATCCATCTGATCCAGCGTGGACGCTTTGGACTGGGCTGTGTGCAACCCTAGATCTATCGCCTGGATCTCAGAAGATCTGGTCAGGAGGACTGCCCGTTCAATCACATGGCGGAGCTCTCGAATATTGCCAGGCCAGGGATATCGCTTCAGAGCCTGCAGCGCCTCAGCCGATAGGCCGCGAACCGTCTTTCGGTAACGCTGAACGACCTCGTTCAGGAAGAATCTCGCCAGTTCAGGGAGGTCCTCGGTCCGTTCCCGCAGGGCCGGCACATGGATCTCGATCGTGTTCAGCCGAAAGAACAGGTCCTCCCGGAATTTTCCCGACTCGATTTCTTTAGCCAGATCCGCGTTAGTCGCGCTCAATATTCGGACATCGGCTCTTCGAGTCTTCGATGATCCGATCCGCTCAAATTCGCCTGTCTCAAGCACGCGTAGCATTTTCGCCTGCTGCGAGCCGCTCAAATTTGAAATCTCATCGAGAAACAGCGTCCCCTTGTCGGCCAGCTCAAATCGGCCGGCTCGATCCGCACGGGCATCGGTGAAGGCTCCCTTGACATGGCCGAACATTTCGCTCTCAAAGAGCCCCTCGGGGATTCCTCCCATATTTACGCTGATCAAGGGCTCCGCAGAGCGGAGCGAAAGCTTGTGCACGAGGCGAGCGACAACCCCTTTACCGGTTCCATTCTCGCCCGTGACGAGGACATTTGCATCCGAAGGGGCCACCTGCTCGATCAGGTGCTCCAATTGCTTCATCTCCGCGGAAAAAGCAACGAATCGTTCGACCCGGCCCTGGTCACTCCGGAGAACGCGATTCTCTCCCTCCAACCGTTCCCTTCCTCGAATCGCATCTCGCAGCTCGATCTGGGTCCGGAGAATCGAAAGAAGTCGCTCGTTTTCCCAAGGCTTTTGCAGAAAGTCCCGGGCCCCCAGCCGTATTGCTTCCACGGCCAGCGGGATTGAGCCCCAGGCGGTCATGGCAACGACAGGAAGGGACGGATCGATCCTCCGAATTTCTTTCAAGAGATCCAATCCTTCCTCCCCTGAGGTCCGCTGCCCGGCATAGTTCAAATCCATGAGCACCAAGTCAAAGTCCTGATCTTCGATCCGGGAGATAACAGCAGGTGGGGAGTCTACTGACGCTGTTTCGTAACCTTCGGCCGAACAGATCACCGACAGCGCGCTCAATACCTCCGGCTGATCATCCGCAATCAGTACTCGTGGCCGCTTCTCCGGCATGCTTCAAAAGATATCACCTACTCGCAATGCAGCGTAGCCGCAACCAAAGAGGATCACTGCACATCGAGGGCTAACTCCTGAAGCCTAACTTGCCCCCCGGACGAGGAACGAGGTCCGAATTTTTTCGGCGGAACTTTGTGAGGACGAGCAATGTTCCGGTCGGCTTCTTGAGGTAGTCGATTTGATCGAAAGCGTGACGGATGAGGTGCATTCCCAGTCCGCCCGGACGCGAATGATCGATGGGGCGTAGTTGACTACAGTCAACCTCGAGTGGGGCCCCATAATCCCGCAACCGGAAACGGACCGCCCCGCCCTGGGAGCTCTCAAAGGAAAGCGATATCAGTTGGTCATCTTCAAAATTGTAGGCATGCCGGATGATGTTTGTGCACGCTTCATCCACGCCCAGGACCATGAGATCGATCTCTCGGCCGGAGAACGGACGATTCTGGAGAAACTGGCGGACACACTGCCGCACCAGCCAAAGGTTTGCGGGGTGGCTCGCGAAATAAAGCTTGTTCTTCATTTGAGTCCGACGGCCAGAATCGTCATGTCATCGTGTGGCGGCATCTTTCCCCGGTGTTCCGCCTCTAACTGAGTTAGTGCGGCCACGATCCCTTCTGCTCCATTCAGAGGCTGTGCAAGTACGGCTTTTACGCGGTCCATCGAAACGGGCTCATGCAAAGCGTTAAATGACTCTACCAGGCCGTCAGTATAGAAGATTGCCTGGTCGCCTGGCAATAGGTGGATTTGATTTACCGAAAAGACCAGATCGCGACTGATTCCGAGCGGTGGAGCAGCCTGGATTACGGGCGCTGTGACTGTCAGATCGGCATGACGAATCAAGGGAGGGCCATGCCCTGCTACGGCGAATTCGATCAGTCCTTGCCTGGGTCTTATCTTGCCCAACACGGCCGTGATAAACATACCTCGGATTGTGCGGGAGCATACTCGGGCGTTCCAACGCCCCAGCGCATCGCCGGGAGAGATGCCGGCATGTACAATCAGCCGAAGCATACTGACCGCCTGCGCCATCATCAGCGCAGCCGAGATTCCTTTACCGGAAACGTCGCCGAGCGCGAAATAGAACTCGCCGGGGGAGCGCTCAAAGACGTCGTAGAAATCTCCTGCGATGACGCGTGCCGGCCGATAGTGGGCGGCCAGCGAGAGGAGACTGGTCGAGGGGAGAACATCGGGCAGAAAAGAGTGTTGAATTTCCGTCGCGAGCGTCAGGTCCCTCTCCAGAATCTGCTGTTCGCGGTCGCGCTCGATCGCCCGTAGCTTCGTGATGGCAGTCGCCACCATGTTCCCATAGGCTTCGAAGGCTTCCAGATCGAGGTTGTCGAAGTGTGGCTTATCCAGCGGGTTTAACACCTGAAGCACACCCATCTTGGCACTACCCTGAAACAGGGGAATGCAAAGAATCGAACGGGTAATAAACCCAGTGCTCTTGTCGACATCCGGGTAGAACCTCGAATCGCTGTAGGCATCTTCTACCAGAAGACTTCGATGGTTCTCAAAAACCCAACCCGCGATGCCGCGGCCACGCGGCAGTTTTATCCGTTTCGCCAGAGTATTGCCGGCTGGTCCGCGGGCGATCGTCAGTTCCAGCTCTCCGCTCGTTTCATCGACGAGAAACAACGAGCCGGCCTCTGCGTGCATCACACGCCGCGCAACGTCAAGGATGGCCGAGAGCAGTTCGCTAAAGTCGGTGATCGAATTGATCAGCGCGCTCACTTCTACCAGGCCCTTGTAAAATGCGACGGACCGCCGAAGCTCCTCTACGATCTGAGTCATTTGCCGCGGTTTATTCTCCGACAATAGCAGGATCTGTAAACAGAGTTTTCCAAGTGTTACATTCTAAGGGGAGTTAGCATCTGGCGCTTCTGTTTTCGTCTCCTGGATTCTAACACCTGGATCCTAACCCCTTATATCTTTTGTTGCATATTCGTTCGAAGATGTTGCATAATCATTCGAAGATTTGTAAAAATAAAAGAAACTCATAATGAAGCGCTGTTTGTTCGTCTGGTTGTCTGTGGTCATCGCTTCGAATGCCGCGGTCGCGCAGGATACAGCTTATAAGGCTCTGCGAGCGATCGGTGCACAACGCGGTGAGAAAGCTCTGGGCCAGATCCTCTCTATTTCTGGCAAGTCGGGCCGGCCGGAACCGACGGAATGGATTGTCAAGCTAGATGATCCAGCCGCTCGCGGAGGAGTGCGTGAACTGAATATTACCAATGGCCAGGTCTCCGCGGACCGCGCTCCGGCGAAGAGTGGCTACCCGGGAAACCGGCCAATTGAGCTCCCGAGTTTGAACCTCGATT
>Ga0306920_100012237_pt1 | contig 11628 bp, 9 predicted proteins | sample flu12Cox44000170_FD_204666 | JGI IMG/M metagenome (GOLD analysis project Ga0306920, IMG submission 204666) | Lab enrichment of tropical soil microbial communities from Luquillo Experimental Forest, Puerto Rico - flux4day.12C.oxic.44.000.170 (v2)... | ecosystem: Environmental > Terrestrial >...
GTCGAGGATGTCCGCCTCTACGGCGAGATGCACCGATTCATTCCGATCTACGCCGCTTGGGAAGGGGCGCGTGTCACCGAGCTCGCTGTCGGACACCATCCGCGGCGCTGCGGCCGCTCGAAATATGGGATCGGGCGCACCGCCCGGGTATTGCTCGATCTGCTGATCGTTTATTTCATCGACCGCGCATTCGACCGGCCGATCCAGTTCTTCGGCAAGCTCGGTCTCAGCTGCTTGGTGTTCGCGCTCGCCATCTTCGGTTGGGCGCTGGCCCTCAAATACGCCTCGAATGTCACCTTGATCCAGACGCCGCTACCGTTGCTCGCCGCGACGATCGGCGTGTCGGGCGTGCTGTTTCTGCTGCTCGGGATCATCGCCGAGGTGCAGGCGCGCATCTATTTCGAGGCGCGCGGGCGGCCGCCCTACAAGATTAGGCGGGTGGTGCAGCATCGAGCGGTGCCGCAATTGGTGGTATCGCGCCGGTGGTAGGCGGCCGGGCAGCCGCCCGGTTCCGGTGAATCCGGGATGTGCGGCATAGCAGGCTTTACCGCACCCGGCCGCGAGGCCGAAGCGGTGCTCGCCCGGATGACCCGGGCGCTGGCGCATCGCGGGCCGGACGCCAGCGGTATCTTTGTCGACGACCGCGTCGCGTTTGGTCATACGCGGCTGGCGATCATCGATCTGGCGGGCGGCGCCCAGCCGCGGGTCGACCGGGCGACCGGCGATGCTCTCGTTTTTAACGGCGAGATCTACGGCTATCGGGCGCTCGCCGACGAATTGCGCGGCGGCGGTGTAATGCTCCGTGATCGCTCCGACACCGAGGTGCTTTTCCAGCTAATCCGCCGCGTTGGGCTGCCCCGCGCGGTCGAGCGGATCGACGGCATGTTCGCCTTCGGCTTTCGCGATGGCGCCAGCGGCGCGCTCTATCTGGCGCGCGACCGGTTCGGCGAGAAGCCGCTTTACTGGGGACAGGCGCCCGGCCTTCTCGTCTTCGCCTCCGAGGTCTTGGCGCTGCGCTGCCACCCCGCCTTTCATGCGACAGGGCTGGATTGGCAGGCCGCCTATGGCTTGTTGCTGTTCGAGTATCTGCCGGGCACCGCTTCGGGTTGGAGCGGGATCGAAAAGCTCGAGCCCGGCACGATCCTGACCTTCGCCGGCGGCCGGATCAGCCAAGAGCGCTATTGGCGGCCCTGCATCGGCGGCCAGCCGGTCGACCGCGATGAGGCGACCGAGCAGCTCGGCGAGCTGTTGCGCCAATCGGTGCGGCGCTCGGTCGTCGCCGATGTGCCGGTCGGTGTGTTCTTGTCGGGCGGCGTCGATTCGAGCCTCGTCGCGGCCCTCGCCGCCGAAGCCGCACCCGATCTGACCGCGTTTACGGTGCGGGTCGGCGGCGGCGCGTTCGACGACAGCTTTGACGAGACTCCCCATGCGATCGCGGTGGCACGCCACCTCGGCATGCGGCGGCACGAAATCGTCGAGCTAGGCGCGGCCGACCTCGCCGACGCATTCGATGCCGTCAGCGAGCAACTGAGCGGACCGCTCGCCGATTCCTCGCTGTTGCCCGCCTTTCTGGTCTGCCGCGCGGCGCGGCGGCTGATGAAGGTGGCGCTCGGGGGCGACGGAGCCGACGAGCTGTTCGCCGGCTACCCGAATTTCGCGGTTCAACGCTTCGCGCCCGCGATGCGCCTCGTGCCGGCCGCATTCGGCCGCGTCCTCAGGCGTGCCGTCGCGGCGTTGCCGAGCGGCGAAGGATACATGAACCGGCGCTTTCTGTTGGGCCAGCTGTCGCATGGTTTGGGCGCGGCGATAGAACGGCAATCCTTTTTATGGATGGCGCCGTTGGCACCCGACCGCCTTGCCGCATTGTGGCGGCGTTGCGAGCTGCCGACGGAGGCGCTGGCGGCGGCCTTCGCCCCAATCGACCACCGTGCGGCAGAAGCGGCCGGCTCGGCATCGGTCGACCTGCTGCTCTACCTGTTTCTGACGACCTACTTGCCGGAGGACATTCTGACCAAGACCGATCGCGCATCGATGTTCAACAGCCTCGAAGTCCGCGCTCCGTTTCTCGATCGTCGTTTCGCCGAGTACGCTCTGAGCTTGCCGAGAGGGCTCAAGCTGCGCCGGCGGACAGGGAAGTACATCCTGAAGCGTCTCGCCTCCCGCCATCTGCCGCGGGCGATCGTCGAGCGCCGGAAGCACGGCTTTGCCGTGCCGATCGGTGCCCTGATCCGCACCTTCATCGGCGAGCGCTGTCGCGATGTCCTGCTGTCACGCACCAACCCGGTCGCCGATTGGTTTGAGCGCACCGCGATCGAGGCGCTGCTCGACGAACACAATCGCCGCCGGCACGACCACGGCAAAAAACTGTGGGCGCTTTACATCTTATTCTGCGTGGCCGGGCGCCGGCCAGTGCCAGTCGATGTCGGCCACCTGCCGCTCGTCGCGGCCGCAAATTGAGAGCGTCTGCTGTGATGATCGACCAGGAGACACGCGATTTCCGAGGCTCACCCGATCGTTTTGGCTATGAGTGGGGCGCCTATGCCGAAATCCTGTCCGAATATGAAGAACAGTTTTGTCGCTGGACGGTCCACGTCACGCCATGCGATTGGCGCGGTAAAAGCTTTCTCGATGTCGGCTGCGGCATGGGCCGCAACAGCTACTGGGCGATGACCTACGGGGCGAGCGGCGGCTGCGCCGTCGACCTCGACGAGCGGTCGCTTGCGAACGCGCGGCGCAATCTCGCGCGTTTCCCTGCCGTCGAGGTCGTGCGCTCAAGCGCTTATGATCTTCCCTTTGCCGATCGCTTCGATATCGTCTTTGCAATCGGCGTGATTCACCACCTCGAACATCCGGGGCGCGCGTTGCGGCGGATGGTACGCGCAGTCAAACCGGGAGGCCGGGTATTGATCTGGGTCTACGGCCACAACGGCAACCGCTGGCTTGTGGCATTCTTGGACCCGTTGCGTCGCGCCTTGCTCAGCCGTCTGCCGGTCGCCTTCGTCCATCACCTCTCGCTCTATCCGGCGGCGGCGTTGTGGTTGGCCTTGCGGATCGGACTGCGGCCGAACGAATATTTCAAATTGCTGACGCGCTTCGGCTTCCCCCATTTGCGATCGATCGTGTTCGACCAGATGATGCCGCGGATCGCACATTATTGGCCGCAGGAGAGGGTCGCTGAGCTGATGACGGAAGGGGGTCTCGAGGATGTCCGGATTCGCACAGTGAACCAGATGTCTTGGTCAGCAATCGGCACCCGCCCGCTCGCAATCTAACCGATGAGGAGCCAGGTTGTGTTGGAGCCGAAGACACTGGCCGGGCTCTTGGCGGTTGTTGCGTTTACGGTTGACGCCAATCTGGTGCTGAAGCTAGGCACCGGGGTCCCGGAAGCCCAGCGCGTCTTCGGGCTGCTCGGCTGGAAATCGGCGGCTGGGCTCGCCCTATTCGGTTGAGGCGGGATCGTCTATGCTTTGCTGCTGCGCCGAGTGCCGCTCAACATCGCCCAAGTGTTTACTCGGCGCAGTTTTATCGGGGTTGTAGTCGCTGCCAGTCTTGTACTGGGCGAACCGATTTCGCCCGCGCTGGCTGGGGATTTTCTGCATCGGCCTTGGGATCGCCCTGGTCCGCGCTACCCCGAATTTTCAGCTCAAGCTTCGCGTTGCGACCACGAGGGCCGAAACACCGAACGGCGGCTGCAGCCGGGGCGCGGTTTCTACATCAAATCGAAACAGTGTGATCAGCATGCGGTTAAGCCATCCCGTGTTGATCTCGCCTTCACTCGCAATTCTGATCTTCAGAATGCGCATTAGGCGGCGCGCGGCTAGAATAGGCAGGAACAGCAGATAATTGAAGTAGAAATACTGTTGTGGAGAGAGATCTGCGATATCCAGTAATTTTAGGAGATTCCGCAACCTGTATCGCCGCTTATGATGACTGACGTCATCCTGTAGGCCCCAAAGCAGATGGAATGCGGGGACGGGTAATAACAAATATCCGCCCGGTCTCAGCACACGGTGCAACTCCTGCAAGGCCGTGAGATCGTCATCGACGTGTTCTATGACATCGGTGGCAAGAATGAGATCGAAGCACTGGTCGGGTAATTGCAGCGCACGAATATCACCGAGCTGTACGGCGCCGAGTCCCTTTTCTGCGCAAAACCGTACAGCATCAGGGCTTTGGTCCACCCCGGTTACTCGAGCGAAGCCTAGATCGCGCAACAGTCGGAGGTTGGTTCCGGTGCTCGTTCCGACGTCAAGAATTTCTGCGTCCCGCGGGAGCCCAAATCCTCTGATCAACTCCGCAAATAGCAGGCGCCGGCCTACAAACCACCAGTGGTCCGCCTCGATCGCCGCCTCCGCGGCATAAGCAGCGGTATCCATACGCGACCGACCCAGCAACTTCCGATGTGGAGACTCATTAACGAGAAATTCGCACCAAGATAACTCGTCGGGGTTAGCGCAACGTTTATCGGTTGAAGGTAGCAGTCGGAGCCAGCAAGGGAGATTTTGAGGCTAGGATTAACGTGATCGATACTATTCACCCAAATTATCGCCACGGTGAAAGGCTCCGTCTGCCTTGTGCACGTCCAAGGAAGAGCCGTAAGGACGATAATGTTTGCTGAACGGCTTTGCGCCGCATCGGGTCGAAGGGTTCGAATGGCGCTGAAATCGTTAAATTGAGGCCGCTCTCTTCTACGCCAGATTTCCTCGCGGGCTATGCGGGTGCTAAATATTCAATGAATCACGGTACTGGGATGTTTCGGCACTTCAATGTGGATCCTGCGGAATCCCACTCTGCGAAACGGTTGTGCGTCACCCTCTATGTAATCTTAGCCGCCATAACGCTCTCGCCACTGTTATGGGTCCGAGACCCGCCGCTCGTCGACTACCCGAATCACCTCGCCCGCATCTGGATCCTGATGCACAGCAAGGAGATCCCTGAGCTTGCCGCCAACTACATCGTTCATTGGCGGATACTGCCGGACCTCGCCATCGACCTCGTGGTCTCATTGCTTTCGTGGGTTTTGCCTGTCGAGCAGGCCGGGCGTGTTTTCATTGCATCGACGATGCTGATGCTTATCGGTGGGACGGTCACCTTACACCGCGTGCTCTACGGCCGGCTGGAGATTTGGCCGATCTGTTCGGTCTTGTTCATCTATAATGCCGCATTGTTCTGGGGTTTTGTGAGCTGCCTATTTTCGACCGGAATCTATCTCTTCGCGTTTAGCGGCTGGATTGCGAGCCAGCACTGGCGAGCTGCTCCGCGGCTCCTGATATTCTCCGCTATAGCGAGCCTGATTTTGCTGCTGCACTTGTTCGCGTTCGGCCTTTACTGTCTATCGGTGGCTACGTACGAATTGGCGAGACGGATCGACCGCCGACGGTTGCCCCTCAGGAGCCTTGTCGGGTGGGGCGCGGTCTGCCTTCAGTTCGTCCCGGGCGTCGCGCTGTGGTACGCCAGCCTGGCTCAGGGTGGCTCCACCCTCACCTTCTACGGCGGCTGGGTATTTAAGCTTTATGCCATGATGTCGCCGTTTGCCTTCGGAGCGCAGCTGACGGTGTTCGACCTCCTCATCGGGTTGCTTACCTGCCTCTTCGTGATCTTCGCGATAAAGAGTGGCTCGCTGCAGCTCTCAGATCAAATGCGACTGCCACTCGCGGTCATGCTACTTGTCGCGCTGTTGATGCCACACCGCGTGAATGGCAGCGCCTTTGCGGACATGAGGCTCCCCGTCGCGCTACCTTTCCTGATAATCGCCAGTACTCGATTTGAGGTGTCGAATGAGCGGGCCGTCGCCACCGTCGCTGGGGCTGCATTTGTTGTGCTGGGTCTTCGCGACTGGACCATATCGCAGGCCTGGTACGATTACGACCGATGGTTTAGTGAGTTCAGATCAGCTTCCGCGGTCCTCGCACCAGGGGCGAGGCTTCTCGTCGTCGAGGCACCGATACCGGAGCAACAACAACTGCCCGGAGTCCCGGCCAGCTTGGCAACGGTTCAGTGGCGTAGCTTTACCCATATGCCTGCTCTTGCGGTGATCGACCGAGCAGCGTTCTTTCCATACATGTTCACCGGATGGTACACGATCGATGTGGCGCCGCGAAATCAGGCGGTGGCACATACGGAGGGAGTGCCGATGACGCCGGAACAGCTGATCAAGAGCGCAGACCCCGAGGAGGCAAAATCGCTTGATATACGCCCGGATGCCGTCGGCGTACTCCCCTATTGGCGCAATTGGTGGGAGACCTTTCGATTTCGTCCTTTGGATGGATTTTGACGGAACCGGCTCGCCTGGACTGAAGCAACTTTCGCTGCTTGCCAGCGGCTCCTTTTTCCACATTTACCGTGTAGTGAGGCCATGAGCAGCGGGCGTCACTCGAAGGAATTTCGATTGTAGGCTTCAGCCGGGTCGGCGAGTGAAAGTCAAGGAGCCGGCAAGCAGAGCCAGGTTGATCGGACATCAGGCGCGTAGTCGGCCATAGCCGCATCCAAAGCGCCAAGCCGTTCGCCCGGTGAGAAAGCTGTATTACATTAATCAGTTTACGGCTACTGCGGCGTTCGGGGACCGCGGTCAGGTCGACGGGCTCGGACAATCAGGTGATCAGCCAGATGTGAGGCCGCAGCTACGATCGGCGAATCCCAAAGAAAATCGGCGAGAACAGCTAGCATAACGCTTACGGTCCACCACCATCCGAATTCACGGATGAACCAGAACAGGATTTTCAGATTGTCGGCAACGATCTGCGGCATAGCCGAATTTTTGAGAACACGATCGAGGGTGAAGCGCAAGCATTCGCCCCACATTAGCAGCACGACGACAGAGCTGGTCCCGACGCCTAATTTTTGCAGATTACGCTCGGGTACACGCGATATTGCGAGCAATCCTGGGATAACCATAAGCAGGAAGACACCGCGATATCCGATGCTCTGCCCGGCGAAGAAGCAACCGGCGATCACCGCGCTGCCGATCACCAGCAAGGTTCGCTCGAGGGCGCCGAGCGAAGCGAGGGTAGCGCTCAACGCGCCGGAGCTCAGCAGCCGGCGGCTAATAGTTAAACACCCGCCGACCAGCGTTACATAAATCGCGCCCGCATATGCGCGCTCGGCCAAAGACGCCCAGCTTGACGGCTCAGTGGCACTTCCGGCCGCTTCGCCTAGCAGAAACGGCAAGTTCTTCGCAGCAAACAGGTCCGTGTTGTACGGCCCTTGCGGGATGGTGGGCAGTCCTTTGCCTATCTCAGTGTGATATACCACGCAGAAGACCGCAAGCGCGGCCGTTATCGCGATAGCAGTAGCGACAAACCGCGACGGCCGCTCGCGAAAAACCGTGATCAGCACCATGATCGGGTAGTATTTGCAGAGTGCGGCTAGCAAAGCTAGGCAATACGCGATCACCCGGAGTGGCATTCGGCGGTCTGCGAGCAGACCCGCCGCCAGCGCCAGCACGAAGAGCAGGAGATCGGGATTGGCGCGCTCGAGGGCAAAGACGACCATTGTTGACAATGTCCCGGCCAACACGAGCACGAGTTCGAAGGGGCGACGCGGCGGCGGCAATAGGGTCAGCGACCCGATGAACAACAGGTCGAGACACCAGCCGACGGCCATCGTGTCATCGACGCCGAGCGGGACCGATGAAGCCGCCATCCACAGCGGTGAATAGCTGTATCCCCCGTGCAGAACGTCGCAAGGGTCGGACATGATGACGTCGATACCCTGGCGCACGCATTCCCAGGCCGCCAGCGAACCGCTGATGTCAACAAACGGAAACCGGAACGGCATGACGCCGTACCATCGCAAAATGTCCTCGTACAAGCCGGGATTGCCCCAGCCATACAGCCAAGACATGCTCAAGAAGCATCCGAGCGCAGCGAGCGCGGCGGCTAATCGAAATGTGACGGCGCGCATATCCAGCTCGGTTTGGCCTATGGGCTGCCTTGACGCGGCCTAGGAACGGAACCAGGAAACGGCATTGCCAGCATCGGCAGTGATGCGCAGCCGCCTGAGCGCCGCGCGACGCAGACTTGTCCAAAGCATCGCTGCGGCGTGAAGCCAAATCCTTCAGGCGGCGTCTTTAAATAGACAAGCGTATCGAATCCCGCTGCAAATGTATCAAATTCGGCTTTATCCTTTGGCCAATACATCGGCACCAAGCGGTGGAAATACGTATATCCCCCGTAATTTACCCAGTCTTCACCATCGAGCCCGTAGTGGCCGAGCCCGCAGACGGCCGGCCCATGTGCAACGAAAGATACCGCTTGTAGATTGTCATGCCCGCGGTAACGGTGAGCTGTCAGAGCGGCTCCTGTCCACACGTGGAAGGAGACCAGGCACCACCAGCTCAGGGCGACGGCGACAGAGCCTGCGGTAGCTGTCGTTCCCCGGAGACCCGGTCGAGCAACCAGTCGCGTCCCCAGGCTGCCACTTGTGCAAGCCCGGTGCCGGCCAGAACCATAACCAGCAGAACCGCGGGATAGATAAATCGGTACTCTTTGTGGGCGATCGCCGAGTGAACGGCAAGGACGGTGACGGCGGCGGCTAGGGCCATTGGCATTCGCCGCGCCCCGAGTCCCGCCAGCAACACCAGCATGGCGGCGCCGCCGCTCCAGACCCCGAGCTCGCCTCGTAGATAAAAATGCCACGCTTCGACACCGAATGTCGAGCTCGCGCCGTAATATATATTGTAAACAAAATTTCGCCAAACGGAGGCCAGAGGGTAGCCGAGCGTCACGGTATCGAGAATTCCAGCGGCCGCCAGAACCGCTGCCGCACCGCCGAGCAGCGCCAGGCCGCGCTCACGGATCGCCCGCCAGCTCGTCCACAGTGCCACAACGACGAGCGCCGGCGCCAGTTGTATCCGCAGCAGGAAAACCAAGCCCAGCAAGGCACCGCCGCCGACCAGACGCCGGCGCGAGATTACTTGATACCCCGGTTCGAGAATATAAAGAGCGACGATCAGCAGATGAGCGGCGACGGTCTCGGAGAGGGTCCGGGCACCGAAATACACGGCCTCGGGCGCCACTGTGACGACGGTTGCGGCGATCCATCCGCCTGACAAGCCGAATAGGTGCCGACCCCATAAAAAACAGCAAACCACTGGCGCAGCTGCTAGCGCCGCGAAACTGCCGGCAATCAAAGGAATGTAATAATCAGGCCCGTCGCCAGCGATGCGCGAGAGCTCCATCAGGGCGGCAATGATGCCGGGAAGCATCCAGGACCGCATGCCTATCAGGAATTCCCAGGGCACCAGGCCGCTGCCGTAAACCAGGCGATGCGCCTGCTCAGACGTCTGAAAGATTTCGTCAGCCCAGACCATGCTAGGCACGAACACGATTGGAATCAGCCGCAGCGCGACCGCCAGCAAAATGAGCCCGCCAACCCGGCTACGACGATTCGACGCTCACCGAAGCAGGGCATGGGGCGAAGGTCTATTGACAAATGCGCTTCGACAGCAGTTAAGACGTCTGTCCGGCAGTATCCGCTGCTCGCGGTTGCCGAACCTTTAATCCTGCTGCGCGAGGTCGCTACTGGGGCGGCTGCGTAGGAATGAAAATGGCCGTCAGCGACGACGACGGGTCCAGATGGCGGTCGGTCGTGAGGCGGATCGAGGTGCCGGGAGCCAGATAGTAATGATATAGACCAGCGGCCGAGGCGATGGTCTGCGCCCCCTCGGCCTCGTACCCATCGGCGAAGTAAATTACGGTATCCGGATGACTGGTTCGGGCTCCCCATAGGTCTGGTTGGAGGCGTAGCCGTCCGGGGAGAGCGCGAGAATGCTGCCGTCGACGAGAACCAACTCCGAGTTCTGTCTTCGATCGCGCGAGCTGCTCGATAGCCCGATCGGTCGCTTCCTCGCGGGCGAGCGACGGCGGAGACAGCAAGCTCGCCGGCAACTCCAAGTGCCCGGATTATATTGGCGCGATACAGCGGTGAATGAGCCGGCGATCATCGCCGAAAAGGCCAGGACCGAAATTACGGCAGACTTACGGCACTCCGGGAGCCGCCGGTCGAGAAGAACCCCAACGAGCGGCCAAAAGCTCGCGATCATGAACGGGTAGGCATAATAGCCCGACAGCGTGCCAGCGATGTCGCTTTGCGCGAGCACGTGCAATATAGCCCACGGCAAGAACGCGACATAGCCGAGGACGAGGTACGGGTTGCGCGCGCGCAGCGCCCAAACTACCGCGATGATCGCCGGCAGGACAATATACGCGCGATACAGGAACCAGCCGAGAAACCGCTCGGTGACGGCGGCGAAAGTAAGCGTGCTGAACGGTCGATCGCCAAGGTAGATGCGTGCGAAGGACGACTGTCCCGTTGTCAGCGCCAGCTGCAGCCCGAGCACAGTGATACTGTACAACAGAGCGATTATAGCAAACGCGATCTCTGGCCTTTGTGCTTGCCAAGAAACGCCGTGGCGCCGGTTGAGCAAGAGCAACAGGAAGAGAATGGCGAAGAGGTGAAATCCCGCATCCTCGCGCGTGGCGAGGCAGATTGCGAAACAAATGCCGCCGACGACCAGCTGCCGGCGGACCAATGCCACCGAGAACAGAATGAAGGTGCCTACGATCAGCATTTCGAAATGCGGATAGCGAGCAATGGCTAACGCAAGGCCATTGAACGAAAAGGCAATGGCGACGGCCGCAGCAACGGCCGCCCCGAGCGGGCGGCGTAGACCGAGACCCGATTGCAGCAGCCAAAAGGTGCCGAGATCAGGCAAGGCGTGACACAGGCCGGTGAACCCGGCGAAAAATTGCGGATCGGTAACCGGCAGCAGGCGTCTGATCAGCGCCGCCGCGACGAATATTGGCGTTACGTGTGTCGCAAAAAAACTTTCGCCGCCAAAAATATGCGGGGTATGCAAATGCGGGTCTTGCTCGGAGAGCAGAAACGCCAACAAGCCCGAATCGTAGAAGAATCCTCCTCTTACATAAAAGTGGTGGAGGACCAGAATGGTGAAGGCAGCAAAAGGGACGCCCGCTACCGCAAGCGCCGCGACCGGCGCCCAGGTGATCCGCCAAGGGACACAGATGGCGGCCGCGGTAGCCGCCGGCTCCGTCTGGGCCGGGTGCGCGACGGTGCCATCGAGGTGGTGAACTATCGGTGGCCGGTGCCCGACGGCGCGAACCAGGCCGTCGAGCACCGCCGGACTCGTTTCGGGATCTTACAGCTTGCCGGCTATGTAGGTGAAGGTAGCGGAGACGCTGTTGCCGACCGATGTGAAAGCGGCGATGGCCGCAATTGCGATCAGGGCGGCAATCAGCCCATATTCGATCGCCGTAACACCGGCCTCGTCCCGGATCAGCTTTGTAAAACACGCGCGCATTGGGTTCTCCTAGAGGTTCAACGCGCGCAGGCTGTCGTGAAAAATTTGAGGAAACGTTAAGCGGTAAAAAAAAGTGTCGGCGAATTGCTCGAATCTGAAAGAGTAACCAAGATTACACGACATAAGGCTAATAAAATCTGAAGAAATGCCGCGAATCGTGCAAGCAGATCTTTTTGCACAAAAGCGGGCATTGCCGGCCTCGATGGAAAAAGGCGCCCCGCGGCGGTCGTGCGGCCCGAAGAAAGCCGCGATCCGGAGCGAGGTCGCCCCGTTGAACGGTCTCGCTGATACGCCGGCGAGACGCTTTA
>Ga0306920_100012239_pt1 | contig 11627 bp, 11 predicted proteins | sample flu12Cox44000170_FD_204666 | JGI IMG/M metagenome (GOLD analysis project Ga0306920, IMG submission 204666) | Lab enrichment of tropical soil microbial communities from Luquillo Experimental Forest, Puerto Rico - flux4day.12C.oxic.44.000.170 (v2)... | ecosystem: Environmental > Terrestrial >...
AGGAAGGGCGAGACACGGGTGATCATGCCGCTTCCTCCTGCAGTAAGCGGCGGATAAGCGCCATCGGCAGGATGAGCACGAGCAGCATGGCAATCGCCACCGCAGAGGCCACCGGCCAGTCGCGGTTGGTGAAGAACTCGTCCCACAGCACCTTGCCAATCATGAGCGTGTCGGGTCCGCCCAGGAGATCCGGGATAACGAATTCGCCGACGGCGGGAATGAACACGAGGAGCGCACCCGCAGCGATCCCCGGCAGTGAAAGCGGCAAGGTCACGCGAGCAAAAGCTTGCGAGGGGCGGCAACCCAAATCGGCCGCTGCCTCAAGCAGCGTCGGATCGAGCTTCTCGAGCTGCGCGTAAAGAGGCAGCACCATGAACGGCAGATACGAATAGACGATGCCGACATAGACGGCGAAGGCGTTGTTGAGGAGCGTCAAGGGCTGATCGATGACACCCAGCGTGAGGAGCGTGTTGTTGATGAGCCCGTTTCCCTTGAGGAGGCCGATCCAGGCGTAGACGCGGATCAAAAAACTCGTCCAGAAGGGCAGGATGACCACCAGCAGGAGCGCACCGCGCCAACGCTGCGGCGCCCGCACAATGCCGTAAGCGAGCGGATAACCCAGCAAGAGGCAGGCGAGCGTGGAGACGGCGGCGAATTTGAGCGCGTCGAGATAGGCGCGGAGATAGAGGCTGTCGCTGATGAGGAAATCGTAGCTGCCGAGGCTCAAGTGAAGATGCCAGCCGCCCGCGTCCACCAAAATGAGCGGCGTATAGGGCGGGACGCCGATCGCGCTCTCGGCGACGCTGATCTTGAGAACGATGAAAAAGGGCGCGAGAAAGAACAGCAGCAGCCAGGCGAAGGGCAGGATGAGGACGGCGCGGCGGCGGAACGCGTCACTCATTGTTCCAGCACCACCACCGCGGCGGGATCCCAGCCAACCGCTACATGATCCCCAACGCGATGGGCCCGGATAAGAAGCGCGCTGTTGGTGACGCTGACGCGTAGCAGCTTACCCCGCGCGAGCTCGACCTCGACGGTGGAGGCTTCGCCGCGGTAAGCCACGGCGCGGATGACGCCCTCGAGGCGATTGACGAGGCTCGGCGGCGGATCGAGCACGACCTTCTCCGGCCTCAGCGCCAGCGTCACTGCGGCGCCCGATGCCAGCGGCCGGTCCCTGGCGGCGAGCGTCGCACCGATCTCGCCGATAGCGACCAGGAGACGCCCGCTCTCGCGGGCGACCACTTCGCCTTCGAAAAGATTGACGCCGCCGATGAAGTCGGCAACGAAGCGGCTGGCTGGATTTTCGTAGATGTCCTCGGGCGTGCCGAGCTGGACGACGCGGCCCGCGGCCATCACAGCGATGCGCGACGCCATGCTCATCGCTTCCTCCTGGTCATGCGTCACCATGAGGAAGGTGATGCCGATCCGCTGTTGGATGCGCACGAGCTCAAAACGCGTTTCCTCGCGGAGCTTGCGGTCGAGCGCGGCCAGCGGCTCGTCGAGCAAGACGAGCTTTGGCTCTTGCGCCAGCGCACGGGCGAGCGCCACGCGCTGACGTTCGCCGCCCGAGAGCTGTTGCGGCTTGCGGTGCGCGAGCGCGCCCAGCTTCACGAGATCGAGCATGGCAGCGACGCGCGCCGACCGTTTCGCCTTCGGCAGCCCGTCCTGGCGCAAGCCGAAACCCACATTCTCCGCCACGGTCATGTGCGGAAAGAGCGCATAGGACTGAAACATCATATTGACGGGGCGGCGATAGGGCGGAACATCCGCCATGTCCCGGCCGTCGATGAGGATACGCCCCGCATCCGGCCGCTCGAGCCCCGCGAGCATGCGCAGCAACGTCGTCTTGCCGCAACCCGACGGTCCCAAGAGGGCGAAGAACTCGCCCGCGGCGATGTCGAGGGAGACGCCATCCACCGCCGCCGCGGTCCCCGGCGCGAAGCGCTTCACCACGCCCTCGATGCGGAGATGGGCGGAAAGGAGGCTACTCACCCCCACGACCCCACGAAAGCCCATCTCTCCCGCAATGTGGAGGAGAGAAAGAAAAAATTGGGGGCGCGGAAGGCGACGATGCTACGACCCCGTTTTTACCTTGGTCCAGGCACGCGTGCGCAGGCGCTCGTATTGCGGCGTCACCGGCTTGTCGAAGAAGAGCCGCGCCCGCACCTCGGGCGATGGGTAGATGTTCGGGTTGTTGCGGATCTCTTCGTCGACGAGGTCGGTGGCGAGCGTGTTGGGATTGGCGTAGGCCACGGTATTGGAAATCGCCGCGATGATCTCGGGCCGCAAGATGAAATCGATGAATTTGAGCGCGTTCTGCGGATGCGGCGCATCCTTGGGGATGGCCATCATATCGATCCACATAAAGGCGCCCTCCTTGGGAATGGAATAGGCGATCTCGATGCCGTTCTTTGCCTCGGCCGCACGATTCTTCGCTTGGATCATGTCGCCCGAATAGCCGAAAGCGACGCAGAGATCGCCGTTGGCCAGATCGTTGATGTATTGCGAGGAGTGAAACTTGCGGACGGACGGGCGGATCGCGCCGATCGCATCGGCGGCGCGGTCAAGGTCCTGCGCATCGCGGCTCAGGGGATCGCGACCGAGGAACAGCAGCGCCGCCGGGAACATCTCCTGCGGCGTGTCGAGCAGCGAGAGGCCGCAGGTGGAGAGCCGCTTGGCGTTGGCGGGATCGAAGATGAGCTTCAGGCTGTCGACGGGCGCCTTGGGTCCGAGTGCCTGCTTGACCCTGGCCGGGTTGTAGCCGATGCCGGTCGTGCCCCAGAGATAGGGCACGCCGTATTGATTGCCGGGGTCGGCATTGGCGGCAGCCGCTAGTATCTGCGGATCGAGATTGCCGTAATTGCCGAGCTTCGCCTTATCTATCTTCTGGTAGACGCCAGCGCCGATCTGGCGCGCGAGGAACGGGCTGGCCGAGGGCACGACGAGATCGTAGCCCGAGCGTCCCGCCATCAACTTGGCCTCGAGCACCTCGTTGCTGTCGTAGACGTCGTAATGGACCTTGATGCCGGTCTCGGTTTCGAAGCGCGAAACCGTATCGTCGGCGATGTAGTCGGACCAGTTGTAGATATTGAGAATCTCCCCTTCCTCGGCGACCGCGGGAACGGCGAGCGCCAGCAGAGCGAGAAGCGACGGCGCGATGAGGCGAGCGAGCATGTGGAATGCCTGAGCGGGAGCGGACGCGGCATTGAACGGTCGCCCCCGCCCAAAGTCAATCGCGCGCAAGGAAGGCGCTCCTCGCCCTCTCCTTCCCTCCCGCAGTTATTCCGCAATCACCTCGACGTCGTCGAAACGACGATAGTCGATGACGCGGGTGCCGTCCTCGAGCTGACTGAGAATGTCGGCGAAGCGATGGTTCCAGGCGATGTCTTCGGCTCCATAGGAATGGCGTGCGTGAATCGTCTGGGCGAAGGTCTCGTCGATGCCGATGAGCGTGATCACGATCTCGCTGTCGGCCGCTTCGAGCGACTGCGGTGTACAGCCATGGAACGGGCTGTTCTCGTTGATCTCGTGCATGACCGTCCAGGTGAGCGAGAACATGGGCGTACGCGAACGCGCCAGCGCCAAGTCGTAGAAGCGGCGCATCATCGTCCCTTCCGCCGAGACTTCGTTGCGCAGCATCGCGACATTGATTTGCGCCTCGAGGATCTGGTTGCGCCGTTGATTGGCAGCGCGAAACATCAATGTGGGAACGCCGTTGTGAGGCGCGATCACCGCCCTGCGGGTAAAGATGACGCGCGCGGTCGGTCGCGAAAAGCGCGCGAACATGAGCCCGGTCGCAAGCGCGAGGCCGGTCATGCCGAGCAGCACCTCGACGCTCACCATGAGGTTGGCATAGAACGTCGCCGGATGCATGTCGCCATAGCCGATCGTCGCCATGGTCTGCACGCTGAAGAAAAAGGCGTCGGCGAAGGAGCCGCGTTGCGCATTGGCGATAGCACCGGGCTGCATCAGAAAGAGCAGGCCAAAGGTGATGTTGAAGAGCACATAGGCGACGGCGATCGCGGCAAAGAAGCCGGGCCACGGGATCGTGAGGAGGCGGTGGTAGAGGTCCGCGGCGCCACTCCGCCGCGCGGCGATGCGGCGGATGCCAGCACTCCCCATCCGGGATGGCGTGCGGCTCCTCGCCCTCGGTTGCGGTCTTACTCGGCGATCGTCCATCGCTCTCCCCTCCTCGCCCCACGCCGATCGTAGCCGACCGAACGGCGCGGTCCATTGGAGCCGCTGAGGCAAGAAACATGGCGAGGCGCGGGAATATTCGGGCGGATACGCGCGTATAACCAAAAGCGGCACGAGGAGACGACCGCATGGAGCGCAGCTGCCGCGAGCCCTCGCTCGCTCAACTGCTCGCCGACCCCATGGTCCAGGCGCTGATGGCGAGCGATGGCGTCGACCGGGCCGAACTCGACGAAGTCATCGCGACGGCGCGCAAGCGCATCGAGCAGGCGCATGGCGACAAGGAACATCGTCGCCAAATATGAAACGCCGAACCCTCACTCCGCCGCTTTGCTCGGCTCCGCCGCGGGTCGCCAACGCAGCACCGGTTTGCGCGCGGCGGCCGTCTCGTCGAGGCGGCGGCGCGGCGTGAAGCGCGGCGCGGCGCCGAAGGCGGCGCCTTCCTTTGCCTCTGCTTTCGCCACCAAACCGCGCATCACCGTAACGAAGCGATCGAGCGTCTCTTTGCTTTCCGTCTCCGTCGGCTCGATCAGCATGGCGCCGTGAACGACCAGGGGAAAGTACATGGTCATTGGGTGATAGCCCTCGTCGATGAGTGCCTTCGCCAGATCGAGCGTGGTGACGCCGGTATCCCTCAGCGAGCGATCGTCGAATAGCACCTCATGCATGCAAGGTCCGGGAAACGAGGGCGCAAGCACGTCGCCGAGCCGCGCCAAGAGGTAGTTGGCGTTGAGCACCGCATCCGATGACGCCTGGCGCAAGCCGTCCGAGCCGTGGCTCATCATGTAGGCAAGCGCTCGCACGAACATGCCGATCTGCCCATGAAAGGTCTTGAGCCGTCCCAGTGCGTGGCCCGCCTCGCCATCCGAAAGCTCGACGAGTCGAAAGCCCTGCCGATCGTGCACAACCCAAGGCAGCGGCGCGAAGGGCGCCAGCCTCGCCGCCAGCACCACCGGCCCCGCGCCCGGCCCGCCGCCGCCATGGGGCGTCGAGAAAGTCTTGTGCAGGTTGATATGCATGCAGTCGATGCCGAGATCGGCCGGACGCACGCGGCCGACAATGGCGTTGAAATTGGCGCCGTCGCAATAGAAGTAGCCGCCGATGCCATGCACCGCCTCGGCAATGGCGATGATCTCGTTCTCGAAGAGGCCGCAGGTATTGGGATTAGTGATCATGATGGCGGCCACGTCGGGACCGAGCTTCGCCCTCATCGCGGCAAGATCGACCCGGCCTCGCTCATTGGCGGGGATCGCATCGACGGTGAAGCCCGAGAGCGCGGCCGTGGCGGGATTGGTGCCATGCGCCGATTCCGGCACTAGCACGCGGGTGCGCTTTTCGCCGCGCGCGTCGAGCGCGGCGCGAATGCACATGAGGCCGCAGAGTTCGCCATGGGCCCCCGCCGCCGGGCTCAGCGCGACGGCGGGCATGCCGGTCAGCACCTTGAGCCAATGGGCGAGCGTGTCGATGAGTTCGAGCGCCCCTTGCACGGTCGCCAGCGGCTGGAGCGGGTGAAGGTCAGCGAATCCAGGCAAGCGCGCGAGCTTCTCGTTGAGCCGCGGATTGTGCTTCATGGTGCAGGAGCCCAGCGGATAAAGCCCGCTGTCGATGGCGTAGTTCTTCTGCGAGAGCCGGGTGAAGTGGCGCACCACCTGCGGTTCGCTCAACCCCGGCAAGCCGATTGGGCGCTCGCGGCGGAGCGCGCCGAGGCGTTCCGTGACGTCGGGCGGCGACGGTAGATCGACCCCGCTCCGCCCTGCCATGTCCTGGTCGAAAAGCAGGGGTTCCTCGATCTGCAAGCCACGATTGCCGCTGATTGTGGCGCTCTCGGCGCCGGAATGCGCGAAGCCGCCGAGCGCCTTGCTCCACTCGCTCATCGCAGCACCTCGCGGAGCCCTGCAATGAGGGCTGCGGCGTCCTCGTCGGTATTGAGCTCGGTGACCGCGACGATCAGCAGGTTGTCGAGCCCAGCGCTGGGCCAAAGGCGGCTCGCCGGCACACCGGCCAACACTCCACGCGCCGCGAGCGCGTCAACCGCGGGCGCCGCGGCGCGTGGCAGGCGCAATGTGAACTCGTTGAAGAAGGTCGGCGTGAGCAATTGCACGCCTGGGAGCGCCGCTGCTTGCTCGGCGACGCCCACCGCACGCGCGTGATTGATGGCGGCAAGACGCGTAAAGCCAGCTTCGCCGAGCAGCGCCAGATGGATGGTGAAGGCGAGCGCGCACAGGCCCGAATTGGTGCAGATGTTGCTCGTCGCCTTTTCGCGGCGGATGTGCTGCTCGCGTGTCGAGAGCGTCAGCACCCAGCCGCGGCGGCCCTCGACGTCGCGGGTTTCGCCGGCGAGTCGGCCCGGCATTTGCCTGACGAATTTCTCACGCGTGGCGAAAAGGCCGACATAGGGGCCGCCGAACGAGAGTGCGTTGCCGAGCGACTGGCCCTCGGCGGCGACAATGTCGGCGTCCATTTCGCCGGGCGACTTGACAAGCCCGAGCGAGACCACCTCGGTCACGACAACAATGAGCAGCGCTCCCTGACGATGGCACGCCTCGGCGAGCGGCGCGAGATCGTACACATGGCCGAAGACGCCGGGGTTCTGCACGACGACGCATGAGACGTCCTCGCTCACCAGCGAGGCGATGTCCTCCGGCACGTCCGGATGCGGCGAGCGCGTGGCGATGTCGGCGCCGGCGAAGCGAGCGTAGGTGAGCGCGGTGTCGCGGTAGTGAGGATGTAGGTCGCCGGCGAGAATAGCTTTCTTCCGATGCGTGAGGCGGTTCGCCATCATCACCGCCTCGGCGCAGGACGTGGCGCCGTCATACATCGAAGCGTTCGCCACATCCATGCCGGTGATGAGCGCCACTTGGGTCTGGAACTCGAAGAGCGCCTGCAGCGTCCCTTGCGAGATTTCCGGCTGATAGGGCGTGTATGAGGTGAGAAACTCGCCGCGCTGGATCAGATGATCGACGGAAGCGGGAATATGGTGGCGATAGGCGCCGCATCCCAAGAAGCTCGCCGCGGCGCCTGCCGGCAAGTTCTTCGCCGCGAGCCGCGACAGCGCCCGTTCCACCTCGATCTCGCCCATGGCGCGAGGCAGATCGAAAAGTCCCTTGACCTGCGCCGCTGGCGGTACGTCGGCGAAAAGAGCGTCGATGCTGGGAGCGCCGATTTCGGCGAGCATGGCGGCGCGATCGGCCTCGGTCAGCGGCAAATAGCGCATCAGTGCAAGCCCTCGACGAAGCTCTGGTACTGCGCTTCATCCATGAGCTCATCGAGTTCTTTCGAGTTGGCGATGCGGAGCTTGATGAACCATCCCTCGCCCATGGGATCGGCATTGACCTTGCCGGGCTCGCCCGAAAGTGCGTCGTTGACGGCGACAACTTCGCCGGAAACCGGCGCATAGACCTCGCTCGCCGCCTTCACCGATTCGACGACGGCGGCCTCCTTGCCCTTCTCGACGCGGCGGCCAACAGTGGGGAGCTCGACATAAACGATATCGCCGAGCTGCGTCTGTGCGTAGTCGGTGATGCCAATCACCGCGGTATCAGCATCGACGCGAAGCCATTCGTGATCCCTGGTGTATTTGACAATGCTCATGTGATCCTCGCCTTGCGGCTTCAGCCGCGATGGTAGCGGTGTGGAACGAATGGCAACGGCACGATGCGCGCCGGCCGCGGTGTGCCACGCACGACGAGGCGCACAGTGTTGCCGAGCGACGCGTGGGACGCGGCGACGTAGCCCATCGCAATGGGGCCATCGACCGACGGACCGAAGCCGCCGCTGGTGATGCGGCCGATCGCGGCGCCGTCATCGTCGACGATCTCGGTTCCTTCGCGGGCAGGCGCGCGCCCGTCGGGCTTGATGCCGACGCGCTTGCGCTGCGCGCCGGACGCAAGCTCGCGCAAGACGACCGGGGCGCCCGGAAAGCCGCCTTCGCCACGCCGGCGCTTTTGGATCGCCCAGGCGAGATCGGCATCGATCACGGTCGTCGTCGTATCGATATCGTGGCCGTAGAGGCAAAGCCCCGCCTCGAGCCGGAGCGAATCCCGAGCGCCGAGCCCGATGGGCTTCACCTCGGGCTCGGCGAGGAGCCGCCGCGCCAGGCGCTCGGCGTCATCGGCCGGAACGGAGATCTCGAACCCGTCCTCACCGGTGTAGCCGGAGCGCGTCACGAAGCCGGCGATACCGTCGATCGCTACCGGCGCGCCGGTCATGAACGCCATCGTCGCCACCGGCGCGAAGCGCGCCAGCACCCGCGCCGCGGCCGGCCCCTGCAACGCAAGCAGCGCGCGATCCGGCAGCGGCGTCAGCGTCGCCTTGCCGTCGAGATGGCGGCGCAGATGAGCGATGTCGTGAGCCTTGCGCGCCGCATTCACCACCAGGAAAAGATGGTCACCGGCATTCGTCACCATGAGATCGTCGAGAATGCCGCCGGCGTCGTTGGTGAAGAGCGTGTAGCGCATGCGGCCCGGTCGCAGGCCGACAATGTCGCCCACCACGAGCGCTTCGAGCGCCGCTGCGGCGCCGGTGCCGTCGAGCCGCACCTGCCCCATATGCGAGACATCGAAGAGACCCGCCTCGGCGCGGGCGTGAAGATGCTCGGCCATGATGCCGGTCGGATACTGCACCGGCATATCGTAGCCGGCGAACGGCACCATCTTGCCGCCGAGGCTCAGGTGGAGGGCGTGGAGCGGTGTGCGAAGGGGTGTGTCGTTGTCCATCGGTCCTCGGACGTGCAGGCTCACCCGCCGCAACAAGCGCGGCGGGAAAGCCCCCTCTGTCCTCGGACCTGAAAGATTCGCCGGAGGTCAGTGCGACATCCGGGTTACCTCGTCGGTGAGGCGCTCCGCGTTATCGCTGATGCGGCGCGCCTGCTTTCCAGAGTGCCCTTCCCCCAACGGTCCTTCTGCCTGAGAGTTTCCGGGGCGGTTGCTCCTTCGGCGCCGGCAAACGACCGGCCTCTCCCATCGGGGTGCGACGGCAAGGAGAGCCTAGCATCGCCGGCGACGGAGAGCCAGCGCCCGAATGACACCTCAGGAATTGAGCCACTCCGTCAGTCCCTCCCGGCGGCACAGATCGAGAAAAGCGGGTCGCGCCCGCATCCGCCTCACATAAGGCGCGATGTGATCCCAGCTCGTCGCGGGTCGTGGCATGTTGCGCGACCAGCGCATCAGCATCGTCGCCAGCAGGTCGGCGGTGGTCATGGTGTCCCCGAGCAGATATCGCCGACCATCCCCGAGCATGCCATCGAGCTTGTCCCAGGTGTTTTCGATGCGCCGGCGGGCGAGTCGGCGCACGCCGTCCGCATCGGCGGGGTCGCCGTCCTTGTCGGCGTAGAACCAATCGCGCATCGCCGAGGAGAGCGTATTGGTGAGATACACCATCAGCTCGAGCCATCGTGCGCGATAGGCGTCGCCGATGGCGGGCGCGAGCCCGGCCGTCGGATGCCGTTCGGCGAGCAGCATCAAGAGCGCGGCGGCTTCCGTGTAGGCTTCGCCGTCGACGACGAGGGTCGGCACCCGTCCCGCGGGATTGATGCGCAAGTAAGCGGGCAACCGCTGATCGCCAGCCGTGAGATCGAGGCGTTCGCTGCGGAAGTCGACACCAAGCTCGATCAGCATCCAATGCACGGCAAAACTCGCCGATCCCGATGCGTAGTAGAGAAGGTAGGTCATGGCTCCGCTCGCTTCCTCAGCGTCTCACCTCGGTGCAATCTACTGCCCTCGATAGAAAATCCCAGATCGTCACGATCGCACCGGCGGCATTGGTGCCATGACGTGTCGGGTAGTTGCCCGCCGACGCGTTGCGCTCGATGATCGTCATCGGGTTTGCCGCGCATTTGCGGCAATGAAACGAAGGGGACCCATGACGCCCGCGGAAGAGAGCACGGTATCGCCGCGTGACAAGATCTCGCGCCTGCCCTTCTTCTACGGCTGGATCATCATCGCCGTGGCTTTTGTCACCATGGGTATCAGCGTCAATGCCCGCACCGCCTTTTCGTTGCTCTTTCCACCGATCCTTTCCGAGTTCGGCTGGGAGCGCGGCATCACCGCCGGCGCCTTTTCCTTCGGCTTTCTCGTCTCGGCCGCGCTGAGCCCGTCGCTCGGGCGGCTCATGGATCGCCGCGGTCCGCGCCTCGTCATGGAAATGGGCGTGCTGCTCATGGGCGTGGGATTGCTGCTCGCCCCCCTCATAAGCGAGCCATGGCAGCTTTATTTGACCCAAGGAGTGATGGTGGGCGGCGGCAGCGTCTGTCTCGGCTATAGCGGACATTCGCTGTTCCTTCCCGACTGGTTCGTGCGCCGCCGCGGCTTAGCCATGAGCATCGCCTTTTCCGGCGTCGGGGTCGGCTCGATCCTGCTTCTGCCTTGGGTGCAAACCCTCATCGACGCTGGCGGTTGGCGCGGCGCCTGTTTCGCCATGGGCATACTCACCCTGATTCTCTTGGTGCCGCTCAATCTGCTGTTGCGGCGGCGGCCCGCGGACCTCGGTCTCTCACCCGACGGCGATGATGGAAAAATGGCAACGCCGAAGCCGAGCGTTCTCGTGTTGGACCCCGCCTGGGCGGCGATTGATTGGACGCTTGCTCGCGCCTTGCGCACCGCGCGCTTCTGGTGGATTGCCGTGGGCTATTTCAGCGCGCTCTTTGCCTGGTACGCCGTGCAGGTGCATCAAACCAAGTACCTCGAAGAGGTGGGATTCAGCGCCGGCACCGCCGCCTGGGCGCTGGGGCTCGTGAGCCTCGCCGGCATTCCCGGACAGATCGCGCTCGGATATCTCTCCGACCGCATCGGTCGCGAATGGGTCTGGACCATTGGCAGTATTGGCTTTGCCTTGACCTATCTGGCGCTGCTGCTGCTGCAGCTCGTGCCCGAGCCGTTCGTTCTCTACCTCATGATCGCGGTTCAAGGCGTGCTCGGCTACGGCGTCACCTCGGTGATCGGCGCCATTCCCGCTGAGATCTTCGAAGGCAAGCACTACGGCACGATCTTTGGCACGCTGATGCTGGCCTCGATCTTCGGCGGCGCGGCGGGCCCATGGCTCACCGGCACGCTCCACGATGCGACCGGCAGCTACCAACCGGGGTTCTGGCTCGCCTTCACCATCAGCCTGCTCGCCGCACTCACCATATGGCTCGCAGCACCAGGCAAGGTGCGTGCCGTCGCGGGCCACGCTGCGCGCGCCGCTCGCGCCACGGGCGCAACCAGCAAGTAACGCTCGACCGCTCTTCAGCGCTTCTTTACCGCTCGATGCGCAAGCTCGCGCCTCGCTGAGTTCCAGCCCCATGCCGGGCACCGAAAAGGAGCGAGGATGCACGCGCGGTTGTTGGGCGCGATGACCATCATTGGTGGCTTGCTGCTGCTGGCGGCGCACGGCGCCTTCGCGCAAGCGGATCTGGCGCTCGTTATGGCCGTCGACGTGTCGAGCTCGGTCAATGA
>Ga0306920_100012240_pt1 | contig 11627 bp, 10 predicted proteins | sample flu12Cox44000170_FD_204666 | JGI IMG/M metagenome (GOLD analysis project Ga0306920, IMG submission 204666) | Lab enrichment of tropical soil microbial communities from Luquillo Experimental Forest, Puerto Rico - flux4day.12C.oxic.44.000.170 (v2)... | ecosystem: Environmental > Terrestrial >...
GGCGCGTGGCCGTTTTCGCGAACACGTGATGCAGATGGGTGCGCACCGTCGAGGGCAGGACCTGCAGCGCCTCGGCGACGTCTTTGGGGTTGAGCCCCTTGCCGACCTCGCAGGCCACGCGCGCTTCCGCGGGCGTGAGGCCGAACAGCGCGACGAGACGCGTTTCCACGCCGCGCCGCGACGACTGCGGATCGATCACGATGAGCATGGCCGTGCCGGTACGCGCGCCGTGCGCGATATCGGCGTGACGATGCGCGCCTAGCGGCGAGATCAGCGCCTGCAGCGGCTCGTCGGGCGGCTGGCGGGCGATCAGCATGGCGCCGCCCGTGCGCCCCCGCGCATCGCGCCCGGCTGCGCGCTCGATCAACGCGCGCAGTGCTTGCGTGGCAGCGGCCGTGGCGGCAGTGAGCGTGGTGTGCTCGCTGCGCAGCCCGTTTGCGCGCGCGAGCTGCGCCGTGGCGGCACGATTCGCAAACACGATGCGCGCATCGGCATCGACGATCAATACGCCGTGTGCGAGCGCGTCGAGTGCGTCGGCGGGCACGCTCTCACTTTTATCGTGCGATACCGTTGCGCGTGCGGTGTGCCGCTGCACGCGCAGCGCATTGCGCAAATGCGGCAGCAGGGCGCGCACTGCGTCCAGCTCGTCGGCGCTGAAGAAATGCGTTTCGCGTCGCAGTGCGCCGAACACGCCGGCCATGTCGCCTTCGCGCAGCACGTTCGCGAATGCCACTGTGTAGACGTGCTGCGGGCGCACCCACTCCTGCACGAAGGCGCTGCGTTCATAGCTTGCCTGCCGGCGGAGCATGGTGTCGGTGACAAGCGTCCCGGCGGCCCAGCGGCGCACATGCGGCAGGAGCGGATCGAAGCCGCCGTAGTGCTGTGCGTAGGAACGGGCAAACGAAGCGTCGATGCCGTCCCACTCGTCGAGCGGGAACGCGTTTTCGTCCGGCAGAATGGTGAGATTCACATGTTGCGCGCCGATGCGCCGCGCGATGCGCGCGCAGACGTCCGGCCAGCGTTGCGTGTCGAAGCCTGCGTCGTAGATCGCGTCGATCAGTCCGCCCATTTCAACCGGGTCGGCGAACTTCACGTGCGCGCTGTTGACAACGGGATCGGTGGCTGCAGCGAGCGCGGCCGTCGTGGGCCCCATGATGGTCTCCAGGCTGGATTTTTTTACGGCGGAAGGCCGCAGGGCATGCTGCGCGGCGTTACAGACATGACGTAGCGCTGCAACGTCGCGGGCCGCATCCAGGGTGCGATTCGGGCGCAAAGCCACGTTCGCAAACGGCAGGCGGGAGGGGATGCGCTGCAACATCCTGATGTACCTGTTTTGAATAAATAGACGATAGAACCTACGATTCGCTTACGTAACGGGACATTTCGACTTTCGTTACGTCCGATGCCTGTCGGGTACTGGACAAGCGCGCCGGGCTCACGATAATTGAGCCCCTATAGGTCCTTGAGCTGGGTGGCCTGTCATGCAGTGGGAGAGGCCGCGAAAGCGCCGCACGGGGCAGGCGGCGCGCCGCGCACATCGTCGCGAGAACGAGAAGCGCGGATTGAGGACGAGTCAGTGAAACCGGAGAGTCTTTGGATGTCTGAAGAGTACGAAGTGCATGGGCCGCACGACCACGCGGTCGAACACGCCGCGGTGGGCCATGGCGGGCATGGGGAGGGCGATCCTTTCCCGGGCCGCATGGCGGTGATGACCGCGATCCTCGCTTCCATCGGAGCGATCTTTGCCTATCAGAGCGGCAACAGCGAGAACCTCGCCCTCTATTACAAGAACGAAGCGGCGATTCACAAGACCGAAGCCGCGAATCAGTGGGCTTACTATCAGGCGAAAGGCGAGAAGCAGAATCTTGCTGAGCTGGGTGCGCAGCTCTCCGCGCTCGCGCCGAACTCGGACGCCGCGCAGCACCGCTTCGCCAGCGACGCCGACCGCTATCGCCAGGAGAAAGCGCCGATCCGCGCCAAGGCCGAGGCGCTCGAGAAAACCGTCGAGCACGACGATGCGCTGAGCGAGCAGATGTTGCACGGCCATCATCGCTGGGCGCAGGCCACGACGCTCATCCAGATCTCGATCGCCCTCACGGCGATTACGCTGCTCACGCGCCGCCGCTGGCTCCTGAACACATCGGTGGGGGTGGCCGTTGTGGGCGTGGCGCTGGGCGCGATGGCCTTCTTCGGCGGCTGAGTCCGCCTGTGTCCATCGCCGGGGCGGCAGAGGCCGCCCGATCCGCTGAACCGCTCGCTTATCCGCCGCACACGATGGCCGTGAGCAGCAGCGGCACCACCGATTGCACGGTGGCGTCGCTGTTGGCTTCGCGCACACGCGAGCGCACCGTCTCCGCGGGCGCGGAAACGACGACGCCATATAGCGGCGAGTCGATCTCCTTGCCCGCGCCGCGCCTGAAGAGCGAGTCGTCGCGGTCGTAGCCCAGCACCACGTAAATGGGAAAGCCGAAAGCGCTCAAGCGGGTGCCGCGCATGGGGCGAAACGCGTTGACCGAATTGGCTTCGACGCGGCTGGGCTCGGGGTCGATGGATTTTTCGTCAATCAGCGACGAAATGAACGCGTGAGGATTGGACTTGCAGTCGAACTGCTGGTCCCGCTGGCTTTGCGCGTGCGCGGGCACCGGGACCAGTAGCGTGGCGAGGGCGGCGAGACTGGTAAACGCGGCTGCCCACAGCGTAGTGGGCGCGAACGGGAAGACCACGGGAATTTGGCGCTTGTTCATGGCTACGGGCGGCAATGTCGCGAGAAGAACGCATGACTTCGTTCGACACCCAGACTTCGTTCGTGTTCAGGCGTTGCGGCACAAAAATTGCGCGGGACATGCGCCCGCGCACATCCGCAAGCAGGAGCGAGGGGGCTACAGCATCGATTTCGCCTGATTCAGGATCTTGTCGCAGACCTGCTTCGTGACCTCTTCCTTGAGGCCGCCGCCCGTGAGGTCGACCTTCTGGCCGTTGCCGGCGGTGAGGATGCCGCTCGTGCCCTGGGTATAGCCGCTATCCGACGTGTTCGCGCCACCGGGCAGCTTGCTGAGCAACGAGTCCTTGACGTTGCCCGCGGCATCCGCATTCAGGTAATTGTTCTTGATGCAGTACTGCAGCACGCCGGTGACATTGCCCAGACTGCTCGAACTCAGCGAGGACGGCGAAAGCGAGCTGCCGAGTCCGCCCAGGTTGCCGAGCGCGTTCTGCGCCGAACCGCTGTTGCTGCCGCCCTGGTTGAGCAGGTTGCCGAACTGTGCCTGTGCGGCGCCCCAGGGGGCGAGCAGCGCCAGGGTCAGGGTGGCCAGCAACGCCGTGGCGATGCGCGGTGCAGACGTTTGCATACTCGAATCTCCGTGGTGATCAGTGCGCTCTTACTATAGACGGATTCGTATTTGCGGCTTCGCTGCATGACGTCGCACGGCCGGCCGCACGAGCGTTCGATAGCAATGCGGTCAGTCGGGCAGAGTGCGCTCGGCGAGACTCGTTGTGGTCAGTATCGATTGCATCTGATGATTTCATCGGCATGTCATTTGTTGCGGGCACAACGATAACGGCGCCGCAGCGAATCCGGTGTCTGCCGAGGCGGCTGAGTCGCAAGTGGTATGCATGCATTCAGAATTGTGTAAGGGCGAGGAGCTGTCATGTCCGCGCAACGAATGACCCTGTTACAACTGTATCTGCGCTGTAAAACACCGCATTTACAGGCCTTTTCCGGCAACATTCCCTGCGATTCAAGGTAGAGATTGTTTCTAACCGTAACACTTATTACGGCCCTCCTCATCGGCTGGTTTCAGGTGGTATGCTTCCTGCACATATTCTCTCCTGCACGAGTGAGACCACGTGTATTGCGTCACTACCGTGAAAGAACGCACTGCCAGAGTGCGCTTCGCGACGCAAATGAACACGTCATACAAGCAAATGGTGCAACCGAGCTAGCCAACGCGGGCAACAAGATCCGCAAGCAAGTGCTCCGTCAATGCAGCCCCGGTCCGGCTGCGTGGAGAACAGCATGAATTTCGAAGAACTGAGCGACGACGAGTGGATGCAGGTGTCCTCGCTCGTATCAGATGAACCTCCTATCAGACTCAACCGCCGCGGCCGCCCCCGCGCCGAGCCACGCATCGTGGCCAATGCCGTCCTGTGGATTCTCACCACGGGTGAGTCGTGGTCGCGCCTGCCCGCGCGTTATCCGTCCGGGCCTACCTGCCGTCGTCGTTTCGAGGAATGGCACACAAGCGGCACGCTGATCGAACTGGTCGAGCTGCTCTCGCAGCGCGGGCGCAAGTTCGTCTATGTGCCGCAGCCGGTGCAGGCCGATGCGCCGCCCGTTGCGGTCGCAGTCGAGGAAGTGGCAGAGGACGACGGCCTGCCGGCCGTGTACTGGAAGAGCCCCGAAGCATGGCAGGCGCCCACGGCGCTCGCCGACGCGCCGCTTGCCGACCCCATGGAAAGCATGTTGCGCCAGCTCGCCGGCGGCGAACCCGCTGTGTCCGATGCCTTTGCCGAGCCTGCCGAACCGGTGGCGGCGCCCGCGAGCGCGACGCGTTCCCAGACGCCGTTCGCACCGTTCACGCCTTCTCGCGTGGGCAAGTCGACCGCTACCCGCGCGATGCCGCGCGACGAGCACGCCACGACGCATCGTCGCGCACACGCGCCGGGCGGCGCGGTGCAGGTCGCCGAATGGCGCGGCTACACGATGAGCCTGACCGTGCAGCCCGTGCGCAACCGCATGTTCCGCGGGGCCGTCGAAATTCTCAAGGATGGCAAGCGCCTCGAGCGCTCGGGCCTGATCGGGCCGCCGTTCCAGGATCGCGAGGCCGCGAGGAATTTCGCCTTCGACTGGGCGCGCGAATGGGTCGAGCGCGACGGTGCGGCTGAGTCCGCGTCGGGCGCTGGCTATCCGGTTTCGCATCCGGCGAAGCATTCCGCATCGCAAGCTGTTGCACAGAGTCGCGCGCAAACCGCGTTACCGCCCGCCGTTGCGCACGCGCCCATGCAAAGCGCGAGCGTGACGCGCGGCGATCCGTCGAACGCTGCCGTCGCGCGCGCGTTGCCTGCCGCCGTGCCGGGCAACGCGCGGCTCGCGCCGATACAACGCTACACCGCCAAGGGCGCGCTGCTTCCGGGCAGCGAAGCTCGCGACGCCAATGCGGCCACGTCCGGCACTGCCGAACGCCACCCGATCGGAACAACGGGTACGCGCTACCGCACGCTCTTGCGCTGATACTGCGCGGGCCGCGCGCGGGGCGCGCGGCCATGCTTCACTGCTTCTTCACCGTCTGTCACTGCCTGCCGTACTGATCGTCGAGACGCACGATATCGTCCTCACCGAGGTACGAGCCCGACTGCACCTCGATGATCTCGAGCGGCATCTTCCCCGGGTTTTCCAGTCGATGCGACACGCCAAGCGGGATGTACGCCGATTCGTTCTCCGAAACGATGAAGCGTTCCTCCCCGCGCGTGACGAGCGCCGTGCCGCGTACGACGACCCAGTGCTCGGCGCGGTGGTGGTGCATCTGCAGCGAGAGGCGTGCGCCCGGTTCGACCACGATGCGCTTGACCTGGAAGCGCTCGCCGCTATCCACGCTGTCGTAATGTCCCCACGGACGATGCACGAGGCGGTGCGCCACGGCTTCCGTGCGGCGTTCCTGCTTCAGGCGTTGCACGATCTTCTTGACGTCCTGGGCGCGCGAGCGGTCGGCGACGAGCAGGGCGTCGGGGGTCTCCACGATCACGAGGTCCTTCGTGCCGAGGCAGGCCACGAGCCGGCCGTCCGCGTGCGCGAAGGTGTCGCTTGCGCCTTCGAACATCACGCGGCCGTGCGCAACGTTGCCTTCGTCGTCCTTCGGCGAGACTTGCCAGACGGTGTCCCATGAGCCGAGGTCGGTCCAGCCGGCCGTGAGCGGCACGACCACGCCGCTTGCAACCGACGGGTCACCGGCAAGAGGCTCCATCACGGCGTAGTCGATGGAGTTCGAAGGCGAGCGTGCGAACGCTTCGCTGTCGACGCGGAAGAATTCGCCGTCTGCCTTGCCGTGCTCGATCGACTCGGCGCACGCCGAGTAGATGGCGGGATGGAAATGCCGGATCGCCTTGAGCCAGGTCGACGCGCGCACGATGAAAATGCCGCTGTTCCACCAGTAGCGCTGCGAAGCGACGTATTGCTGGGCCAGCTCGAAATAGGGCTTCTCGACGAAACCGTTGAGGCGCCGCGCGCCGTTCGGTTCCGCGTTCGCCATCGGCTCGCCCACGTGAATGTAGCCATAGCCCACTTCGGGATGCGTGGGCACGATGCCCATCGTCACGATCTGGCCGTTCGCCGCGTGGCGCACGCCTTCGGCCACAGCGTTATGGAACGCTTCGAGATCGGCGAGCGCATGGTCGGCCGGCATCACCACGAGAATGCCGTCCTCTTGTGCGGCCACCACCGACATCGCGGCGATCGTGAGCGCGGGCGCGGTGTCGCGCCCCACCGGCTCGAGAATCAGACGCGCACGCTTGCCTGCCGCGCGAACCTGTTCGGCGGTGGTGAAGCGATGTTCTTCATTGCAGACGATCAGCAACTGCTCCGAGAGCGTGACGCGCTCGGCGAGCGCATCGAGGCGGCCCGCCGTATTGGCGAGCAGCGACTGATCGCCCACGAGGTTGATCATCTGCTTCGGATATTGCTCGCGCGACAGCGGCCACAACCGCGAGCCCGCGCCGCCCGCAAGCACCACAGGGCACACATGCAATGCGCTGTGCGATACGGCACGCGTCTCTGACGCCTTTGCCGATGCCGTTGCGGAACCCGTATCCGTCATTTCGCTCTCCTGTAAAAGGTATCGGTGTGCCGAGATTTGTAGCATGCTTAAAGTCGTCATAAATAGATTCGTAAAGAAGAAAACGGAAAATATTCTGAATAAATTTAAATCACGCACCTGTCACGTCTGAATTTCGATAAAAAATTCAATAAAAATTCCCATGGAGTCCGCCAGGATTTCTTGTCGGAACCCAAAATTGCGTGTCCAAACAGGAAAGATGTGCCGGGATTCGCTGGTCCGTGAGCCAATACGGGCGGCTGATCCGGCAATCTTTGCCGACAAAAATCAACAAAAAATGGCCCAAAAGGGGCGATACATTTGGAGATATTTTGAGACTTGCGGCCGGAATTTTTATCGCGCCTTATTAGGGTTTATTCGGATCAGAATTAGCGAAGCCAGGCGTTTTCACGGCGATGCTCTCCCAGAAACTTTTGAAGCGATCGGCCATGACTTGCAGTGCGTGGCCACGATTCATTCTTTTAACCCGAGGTGCCGGACATGCTGAGCGTGCTAGCCAGAATCTTCGACGTTGCCGCCATCGCCGCCGGCGCGCTGCTAGCGGCCGCCTTGCACCGTGGCCAGCTCTCGCCGCTCACCGATGTTCAGAGCGTGGCGCTCGCGTTCAACTGCGTGCTCGCGATCTGGATGTTCCCGGCGTTCGGCATCTACAAGTCGTGGCGCGGCAAGTCGCTGTACGGCCTCTTTGCACGCGTGTGCGCCGCCTGGCTCGCCGTGGAGGGCACGGGCATCCTGCTGAGCTTCAGCGTGCACCGCGCCGATTCGCTCTCGCGCCTGTGGCTCGCCTGGTGGGTCGTTGCCTCGGTCGCGTTCCTGATCGTCTCGAAGGCGCTCGTGCACATGGTGCTGCGCGGCATTCGCCGCGAGGGCTACAACCAGAAGGCCGTGGCCGTGGTGGGCAGCCCGCGCTATGGGCGCTTCCTGATCGAGCATATGCGTTTCCACCCCGAGGCGGGCTTTCATCCGGCGCTCGTGTTCGACGAGGACAGCGACGCGGACGGCGCGGCGGCGATCGACGGCGTGCCGGTGGAGCACAACCTCCAGGCCATGCTCGCGTTCGTGCGCGAGAACGACGTGCGCGAGCTGTGGCTCGCCTTGCCGATCACCAAGGAGCGCACGATCCACCGCATCGTCACGGCCTTGCGCAACGACTTCGTGAACATCCGCTTCATTCCGGACGTGCGCAGCCTTTCGTTCTTCAGCCAGCCCGTGGTCGATCTCCTCGGCGTGCCGGCCATCAACCTCGCGGCTTCGCCGGTCACGGACCTGCGTGTGCTGCCCAAGCGCGTGTTCGACGTCGTGTTCGCGGGCGCCGTGCTGGTCGCGCTCGCGCCGCTGCTCGCGTTGATTTCGCTTGCCGTGAAGCTCACGTCGAAGGGCCCCGTGTTCTTCAAGCAGCGCCGCAAGGGGCTGGACGGCAACGAGTTCGAAATCTACAAGTTCCGCTCGATGAAGGTGCATGCGGAAGTCGCGGGCCAGGTCACGCAGGCGCGCCGCAACGATCCGCGCATCACGCGTGTGGGTGCGTTCCTGCGCCGCACGAGCCTCGACGAGCTGCCGCAATTCATCAACGTGCTCAAAGGCGAGATGTCGGTGGTGGGGCCGCGCCCGCACGCGCTCGCGCACGACGACATCTACAAGGACCTCGTGCGCGGCTATATGGCGCGCTATCGCATCAAGCCCGGCATCACGGGCTGGGCGCAGGTCAACGGCTTTCGCGGCGAGACCGATCGCGTGGAGAAGATGCGCGACCGCGTGCGCTTCGATCTGCACTACATGCAGCACTGGAGTTTCGCGCTCGACCTGCGCATCGTGGCGATGACCATGTGGAAGGGCTTCGCAGGACAAAACGCATATTGAGGCGAAGCGCTGCGCGCAACGTGCCTGTGCACGTGAGCGCCGCGCTTTGCATGGACACGGACAGGTAATTCACTTTTGAGGTGGGCATGAATCTGACGATCATTGGCAGCGGTTATGTGGGTCTGGTGACGGGCGCTTGTCTTGCCGACATTGGCAACGACGTGTTTTGCCTCGACGTCGACGAACGCAAGATCGACCTGCTCAATCAGGGCGTCGTGCCGATTCACGAGCCTGGCCTGCAGGAAATCATCGAGCGCAACGTGCGCGCGCGCCGGCTCAAGTTCTCGACCGACGTGGAAGCGGCAGTCGCGCACGGCGACGTCCAGTTCATCGCCGTGGGCACGCCGCCCGACGAGGACGGCTCGGCAGACCTGCAGTACGTGCTGGCGGCCGCGCGCAACATCGGCCGCCACATGACCGGCTTCAAGGTCGTGGTGGACAAGTCCACGGTGCCCGTGGGCACGGCGGCACTCGTGCACGACGCGATCGCATCAGAGCTGCGCAAGCGTGGCGAGAGCCACATGTACTCGGTGGTCTCGAACCCCGAGTTCCTGAAGGAGGGCGCGGCGGTGGACGACTTCGCGCGGCCCGACCGCATCGTGCTCGGCTGCAACGACGACGTGCCCGGCGAACGCGCCCGCGAAGTGATGAAGCGGCTCTACGCGCCGTTCAACCGCAATCACGAGCGAACGCTCTACATGGACGTGCATTCGGCGGAATTCACCAAATACGCGGCCAACGCCATGCTTGCCACGCGCATTTCGTTCATGAACGAACTCGCGAACCTGGCCGACCGCGTGGGCGCCGACATCGAGGCGGTGCGCCGCGGCGTGGGCTCCGACCCGCGCATCGGCTACGACTTCCTTTATGCGGGCTGCGGCTATGGCGGCTCGTGCTTTCCGAAAGATGTGAAGGCGCTCATGCGGACTGCCGAGGATTTCGGCGAGCCGCTGCAGATCCTGCGCGCCGTGGAGTCCGTCAATGAAGCGCAGAAGCAGGTGCTCGCGCAGAAGATCGTCACGCGCTTCGGCTCCGACCTCGCGGGCCGCACATTCGGCGTCTGGGGGCTCGCGTTCAAGCCGAACACCGACGACATGCGCGAGGCGCCGAGCCGCACGCTCATCGCCGAACTGCTCGCGCGCGGCGCCGCTGTCAAGGCTTACGACCCGGTCGCGACGAGCGAGGCGAAGCGTGTTCTCGCGCTCGATCTCGCGCACGCGCCGCAACAGCAGGCGCGGCTGTCGTTCGTGAACGATGCGATGGAAGCGGCGAGCGGCGCAGATGCCGTTGTGGTCGCAACCGAATGGAAGGTGTTCAAGGCGCCCGAGGGCGAAACGCTCAAGTCGCAGCTGTAGATGCCGATCGTGTTCGACGGCCGCAATCTCTACGAGCCGTCAGCGTTGCAGGAGCTCGGCATCGAGTACCACGCCGTGGGCCGCGCGAGCGCGACGCAGGCAAGCCGCGCTCGCGCCGAAACCGCGGCGGCGCAGGCGGTGGCCTGAGCGTCGCCAGGCTTCGTGCAAAGCGTCATGTAAAGGAAGGGAGTCACGCGACCATGATCAAGGACGTGCTCATCGTCTGCCACGCAAACGTCTGCCGGTCGCCGGCGGCGGAGCAGCTATTTCGCACACGCCTGCGCGAACACAAAGGCGCCAGGGCGGGCGCATTTCAATCGGCGGGCCTGCGTGCGCGCGACGGCGACGACATGGACCCCGTGATGCAGTGGCTGCTTGCCGAGCGTGGCGTGGAGGTGGGCACGCACCAGTCGCGCCGCCTCACCAGCCGCCTCGTGAGATCGGTCGACCTCGTGCTCGTGACCGAGCGCCGGCAGGTTGCCGACGTCGAGCGCATTGAACCCACCGCGCGCGGCAAGGTGTACGCGCTCGGTAACTGGGAGAACTCTGATGTCAGCGATCCGCATGGGCTCCACGAGTCCGCTTATCGCCAGAGTCTTGAATTGATGGATCGAATGGTAAAGGGATGGTTGAGCCGAATATGCCAATGACAAAACTGAAACTGACGGCGGTGGTCGCGTTGAGCGTCTTCGTTTCCGCGTGCTCAACGGCGCCCGGCAATTTTCTCGACACGTCGAGCCTGAAAGAAGCGCCGAACAACCAGCCGCAGCAGCAATTCAACGTGCAGCTCATCACCCAGCAAGTCGTGTTGCAGCAGGCGCAGGCGGCCGCGTCCGCACCGAAGGCGGCCCTGCCGCCCTCGAAGTTCGCGGGCGCCGCCGACTACGTTTATCACATCGCGCCGCAGGACATTCTCGGCGTGACCGTGTTCGACCACCCCGAGCTTTCGACGCCGCAAGGCTCGACGTTCTCGACGGGCGGCAACACCACGCAGACCGTGGGCCAGGCGCTCACGCAGCCGTACACGAACGCGCTGCCTGGTCAGGCCGACCCTTACGGGCAGACCGTGGCCAAGGACGGCACGATCTTCTTCCCGTTCGTCGGCCGCATCATGGCTGCCGGGAAGACGCCCGATCAGATCCGCGTCCAGCTCGCGGCCGGCCTCGGCCCCTACGTGAAGAACCCGCAGGTGGACGTGCGCGTGCTCGCGTACCGCAGCCAGAAGGTGCAGATCACGGGCGACGTGAAGACGCCGGGACCGCTCTCCGTGAGCGACGTGCCGCTCACGCTGGTGGACGCCATCACGCGCTCGGGCGGCACGACCGACAGCGCCGACATCAACCGCGTGCGCCTCACGCGCGGCGGCAAGCTTTACACCCTCGACGCGAACCGCTTGCTCGACGGCGGCGATACGACCCAGGACGTGATGCTGCAGGACGGCGACGTCATCAATATTCCGGATCGTTCGGATAGCAGAATATTCGTGATGGGCGAAGTGAAGACGCCGACGCAGACGAGCCTCATTCGCGGCAACCTCACGCTCGCCGACGCGCTCACCCAGGCGGGCGGCATTCTCGATACCGAC
>Ga0306920_100012241_pt1 | contig 11627 bp, 12 predicted proteins | sample flu12Cox44000170_FD_204666 | JGI IMG/M metagenome (GOLD analysis project Ga0306920, IMG submission 204666) | Lab enrichment of tropical soil microbial communities from Luquillo Experimental Forest, Puerto Rico - flux4day.12C.oxic.44.000.170 (v2)... | ecosystem: Environmental > Terrestrial >...
GACCCAGGAGCAGGCCGAACGCGAATATGTCGGCCACCTCGAGCACTTCTTTTCCGATTATCTGCGGACCACGCCGCAATATCTTGCCCCGCCCGGCTATCTCTCGGTCGATCAGCTCAAGACCCGCGCCGCCATGGCCGACAAGTTGCACGGCGGCTTTGACTTCAATGCCATCAGCGGTTCTTTCTTCGTCGCCGTCGGGACGCCCGATAAGGTCGCGAACCAGATCGGCGAGTGGGCCGCCTGGATGAAGACGAGTCACATCAACTGCGTCATGCATATTGCCGAGATGCCGCATTGGAAGACCGTGAAGAATCTCACCCTGTTTGCCGAAGAGGTCATGCCGCGGCTGCGCGCGCACACCGATGCCGGGCAACGGGTCGCGGCCGAGTAGGAGCGCAACGATGAGCAAATTCAAGCGCGAGACCTACACGGTCGACGGCGTCCCGACGGTCGTCCACTCGGCCGGCAACGGCGAGCCGGTGGTGTTCTTTCATGGCGCCGGAACTGTCGACGGCTTTGACTTCGCCGAGCCCTGGACGGAGCGCTTCAAAGTCATCGTTCCCTATCATCCGGGTTTTGGGGAGTCAGGTGACGACGGCTCGTTCACCGACCTGCACGACTACGTCATGCACTATCTGGAACTATTCGATCAGCTCGGGCTCGATCGCTTCCATCTTGTCGGGCTTTCGCTCGGCGGATACCTGGCTGCGAAATTCGCATGCGAGCATGGCCACCGGATCAAGAAGCTTGCCTTGATCGCACCCGCAGGATTGATCGACCCACAACACCCGATGCTGGACATCCTCGCTGTGCCTGGCGAGGAAGTCCCCGGCTTGCTGGTGTCGAACTTCGAAGTGCTGAAAAAGCGCTTGCCAGAAAAGCCCGACCTCGATTTCATTGGCGAGCGCTATCGCGAAGCAACAACCGTGGCTAGGCTCCTGTGGGAGCATCCGGCGGATCCGAAATTCATGCGTTATCTGCACCGCATCAAGATGCCGACGCTGATCCTTTGGGGTGACGAGGACAAGATCATTCCGGTGCAGCAAACCGAGACCTGGCGCAAGTTCCTGCCGCAAGCCGACATCAAGGTGTACCGGGGCGCGGGGCACCTCGTGCACCTGGAGAAGCCGGAGGCGGCGAGCGCCATCGCCGCGTTCTTGAGCTAGATGGCCACTCAGCCCCGCGCCCTCATCATCGGCGGATCGGTCGGCGGGCTGTTCGCCGCCAACCTGCTGCGCGAGATCGGCTGGGATGTGACGGTGTTCGAGCGCGCCAGCGAGGACCTGGCCGGACGCGGCGCCGCCATCGGGGTGACCGAAGAATTGTTCGAGGTCCTGCGCCGCATCGGGGTCCGCCTCGACACGTCGGCCGGCGTGGTGGTGCGCTCGATTATCGCCCTCGATCGGGCCGGCCGCATTACCCATGACGTTCCGCGCCGGCCGGTTACCGACGCCTGGGCGCGCATCTATCGCCCGCTCAAAGAGACGCTACCGGCGCAGCATTTTCGTCCGGCGACGACCTTGGCGCGGGTCGAACAGGATGCCGACACGGTTACGGCGATCTTTGCGGATGGCTCGCGCGCTCAGGGCGAGTTGCTGATCGGTGCCGATGGTATTCATTCCACCGTGCGCCGACAGTTCGCGCCGCAGACGCAGCCGCGATATGCCGGCTATGTGTGCTGGCGCGGCATTGTGGCCGAGAGCGAGCTCGCCGAGGGGGAGCAAGCACTGATCCTTGACCACCTCACCTTCTGCTTTGCGCAAGGCGAGATGATGGTCTGTGTTCCGATCCCGCGTGAGGACGAAGCCCGCACCGGCCCGCAACGCTGTTGCTACGTGTGGTATCGGCCGGTCGAATTCGAGACCGAGTTGCCGGCGCTTTGCACGGACGCCAGCGGACGCTGCCACGGCGTTACCATCGCTCCGACTTTGATCCGGCGCGAAGTGATCGACGATCTCAAGGCGGCCGCAGCGCGGCTGTTTCCGCCGACGATCGCCGGCCTCGTGGCGCGGGTTGATCGCCCACTGGTGCAAGCGATGTTCGATCTGGAGTCGCCTCAGATAGTGTTCGGCCGCGTCGCCCTCCTGGGTGATGCCGCGTTCGTCGCCCGCCCGCACGTGATTGCCGGCGTGACCAAGGCCGCGCTCGACGCACAGGAACTTACCGACGCGCTGGCCGGCTGCGGCGGCGACCTTGCCGCAGGCTTGGCGCGCTACGATCGCGAGCGCCGTGCATTCGGCAGCGATATCGTCGCGCATGCCCGCTACCTGGGGGCACATTTACAGTCCCAGACCTCAGGCGAGGCGCCGCCCGCCCCTCGCCCCGAGTTGATTCTGCGCGACTATGGCGCCCCGCATCTGCTGCACGATCCCGTCCCCGCCAACCGCATGAGCGCGTGAGCGTCAAGGGCTCGCGGTCGTCGCGTTCGCTATTCCCTTTATAAATAATTCCCGTCGCGTGCCGGTGCGCTGCTATGCCACCGCCGGTTATGCCGCTATCCTGACCGGACTGCCGGCCAACAACACCGGTCGTGACATAAAAATCGGGCGAGCCGCCGGGCGACGCCAATCATATCAGGGAGAGAGGCAATGCGACGACGCGAATTGCTGAAGTACGGCGCCGCCACGGCGGTTGCCGGATCGTTCGGTCACAGGATTGCGCGCGCCGCGGATCCGAGCGTCATCAAGTTCGGCGTGGTGGGTCCAAAAACCGGCCCGCTCGCACCTGGAGCGGCGGTCACGCACTTCCCAAACTTCAAACTCTGGGCCTATGAGGTCAACCAGCGTGGCGGGCTCAAGCTCAAGGATGGCCTGCACAAGGTCGAACTGATCGAATACGACGACCGCACTCAGCCGCCGGAAACCATCAAGGCGGTCGAGCGCCTCGCCACGGTCGACAAGGTCGATTTCATCATGCCGGTCTACGCGACGGGCTTCAATCTCGCCGTGGCGCCGATCTACGCCAAATACAACTATCCACTTGTGACGCAGGCTTGCGTCACCGATCAGATGGATCAACTCATCAAGCGCTATCCAAACATATTCTTCGTGCAAGGGTCGACCACCTCCTATGCCCAGGCCGCGATCGATATTCTCAAGAAGCTCAAGGATGACAAGCAGATCGGCAACAAGGTCGCCGTGGTCAACGTCGCCGACGACTTCGGGATCGAGCTTGCCAACGCCGGCCGGCCGATCTTCAAGAAGGCGGGCTTCGATATCGTCTACGACAAATCCTATCCGCTCGGCACCCAGGACCTGGCGCCGGTCGTCAAGGCCGCGAAGGCCGCCAATCCCGACGCATTCGTGGCCTGGTCCTATCCGCCCGACACATTTGGATTGGCCGAACAGGCAAAGATCGAAGGCCTCAACGTCAAGGCTTACTACAGCGCGGTGGCAACCGCCTTCCCCGGCTTTGCGCAAAAATTCGGCCCGGCTGCGGAGAACGTGCTCGGCGCCGGCGGCATCAAGGATACGCCGGAGATCCGCGCCTATTACAAGGCGCACAAAGAGGTCACCGGCGTCGATGCCGATTACTGGGGCAGCCCCTTCTACTATTCGCTGCTGCAGATGATCACGCAGTCGATCGAGGGCGTCGGCTCGATGGATCTGAAGGCGATCACCGCCTACCTGAAGAACAACAAATTCAAGACGATCGTCGGCGAGCTCGATGTCCGCAACCAGCGGCTCGACAAATTCTATACGGTCGGCCAGTGGCAGAACGGGTTCTTCAACGCGGTCGCCGGCGTCGGTTTCACCGACTACAGCCCTGTCAAATTGAAGACCAGTTGGGGATAAGCTTTTCCACGGGTCATGACCGGGCTCGTCAGGTCCCCACGCCGCACTGCGGCGTGGGGATGATGAAGGCGGTGTATCGGGCTCGCGCATGGAAATCATCATCATCGGCCTGCTGCTTGGTGCCACCTACGCCCTGATGGCGATGGGCTTGCAGCTGCAGTACGGCGTTGCCCGCATCATGAATCTCGCCAACGGCGAGATGCTGATCGCGGGGGCGTTTGGCACCTTCTGGTTCTACACCGCGTCCAATGCGAGCCCGTTCTATGCGTTGATCTTTGTCATCCCGCTGGCGTTCGCGGCCAACTGGGCGATCTATCGGGTTCTCATTGTGCCGCTCGTGCGCCGCGCCAGAAACCAGGGCCAGCTCGAGGTCGATTGCATCCTCGCGACCTTCGGGCTGAGCTTCATTTTGGTCGGAATCCTGCTCGCCGTATTCGGCGGCGAATACCTGAGCTACTCCTACCTGGCGCGCCCAATCTTCATTCTGGGCGAGCCTTACGGGCTCAACCGCGTCGCCGCGTTCATCGGGTCGATCGCACTCTGTCTCGGGCTTTATCTGTGGCTGCACCGCACCCGCGCTGGCCTTGCCCTGCGCGCGGTCTCCGTCAACCCGGCAGCCGCTGGGCTCGTGTCGATCAACGTCACACGCGCGTCGGCATTGGCCTTCGCACTGGGCGGGGCCGTGACCGCCGCCGGTGGAGTGCTGCTCAGCATGTTCCTCACATTCGACGCATCCCTCGGCGTCGTCTTCACCCTCAAGGCGCTGATCATCGTGATCCTCGGCGGGGTCAGCGACATTCGCGGCACGATCCTGGCGGCATTCATCCTCGGCCTTGCCGAGACCACGGTGGCGAGTCTGGTTGATCCGGGCCTGACGCTTGCCGCCGCCTACCTGTTGTTCATGGCAATCCTGCTGATGCGGCCTGAAGGTTTGCTCGGGAGGCGCTCGTCATGACGAGCGAGGTCGAAGCCGCCCCGCCAGTCCCAGTCACCAAATCGATTGGTCAACGCCTCGGCATCACGGGTCGGGAATGGCGCAATCTCGCCATCGCTGCGGTGCTGTTCGCGCTCGCTGCTGTCGTGCCGTTGGTCGGTTCCGGTTACGTGCAGTCGATCGCGATCTCGATTGCGATCTACACGGCGCTGGCCACTTCCTGGATGCTGTTCTCCGGGCCGACCAACTACATCTCGCTCGCGACCGCGGCGTTCTTCGGCAGCGGCATGTATATCGTCGCCGGCGGGCTTGATCTCGCGCCCTATCCGGTTCTGGTTCTACTGGCCGGCGTCGCGGGCGCGCTGATTGCCGCTGTCGTTGGCCTCGCCACCTTGCGCATTTCCGGCGTCTACTTCGTGATCTTTTCCTTGGGGCTGGCGGAGCTCGTGCGGCAGATCATCAGCTGGCTGCAGCACGTGCTCGGCACCATGAGCGGGCTCTACGTTTATGTTGATCGCAGCGAGGAGATGTTCTTCTGGCAACTCCTGGCGCTGACGGCGGTGGTCTACCTGGTCGGTTGGTGGATCGGGCGCTCGCGCCTCGGCTTTGCGCTGCGCATCATCGGCAATGACGAGCTGGTCGCCGTGCATTGCGGGATCAACACCGCGCGCGCCAAAGTGATCCTGTTCGTGATCTCGAGCACGTTGGCCGCCATTGCCGGCGCGCTGGTAGCGCCGCGCTGGAGCTATGTCGAGCCGACGATCGCGTTCAGCCCGTTCCTGTCGTTCCAGGTGGTGATCATGGCCTTGCTCGGCGGCGTGCATCGGCTGTGGGGCCCGCTGCTGGGCGTCATTCCCTTCACCCTGCTCTGGGAGTTGATCTCGGCCAACTTTCCGGCGCAGACGACCTTGCTGCTCGGGGCTGCCTTCCTGCTCATTGTGTATTTCATCCCCAATGGGGTCGTTGGCCTCATTGAAGACGGGCTGCGCCAGCGCGGCGAGTGGCTGAAATCCTTGCGACTGCTCCTCTCGCGGAGGAGCCGTGATGCCTGATACGCCCCCACCTGCCCTGACCGCGCACGCGGTGAGCAAGCGTTTCGGCGGCTTGGTTGCGATCAACGATATCTCTTTCGCGCTAGCCGAGAATGAAGTGCTTGGCCTGATCGGCCCCAACGGATCCGGCAAGACCACTATGATGAATCTAATCTCCGGGGCGCTACGGCCGAGCGCGGGCGAAATCAGACTCTATGGCGAGAACATCGCCGGCATCGGCGCGAGCCACATCGCCCGCAAAGGCGTTGCGCGCACGTTCCAGCTCGTGCGCATGCTCCCCGGTCTCACCGTGCTGGAGAACGTCGCCGCTGGTGGTGTCTTCGGTCACGCACGCCGCTGGGGCCAGGAGCTCAACGACTACGCACATGCCCTGTTGCAACGAGTCGGGCTCCCCAATGCCGGCGACGTCGCCATGACGGCGCTGACCTACATTGATCAGAAACGCGTCGAGCTCGCCCGCGCGCTCGCCGGCGATCCGAAAGTGTTGCTGCTTGACGAATGGCTCGCCGGGCTCAATCCCACCGAGCTGAAAACTGGAATCGCGTTGATCGAGCAATTGCGCGCTGAAGGGCGCACCATCATCATCGTCGAGCACGTGATGCACGCGATCCGCAGCCTGTGCGACCGCTGCATCGTCATGAGCAGCGGCAGCAAGATCGCCGAAGGCACACCGCGCGAGGTATTGGCGGACGCCGAGGTGATCCGCGCCTATCTTGGGACCGCCGATGCTTGAAAGCCGTGGCATATCGGTGTTCTACGGACGACACCGCGCGCTCGAGAACGTCTCGCTCACGGTCAGCAAAGGCGAGATCGTCGTCATGCTCGGCGCCAACGGCGCTGGCAAGAGCACGTTCCTGCGTGCGGTCGCCGGCCAGGTGCGCAAGCGCGACGGCGGCAGTGTGCTGATGGATGGGCATGACATCACCCGCCAGCACGCGCACGAGATCGTGGAAGCCGGCATCGCGCTGGTGCCAGAGGATCGCGGCATTTTCGCTGACCTCACCGTGCAGGAGAACCTCGTTCTCGGCGCCTATCCCCGGCGCGCGCGGCCATCCGAGACGGAGAACATGGAGCGCGTGCTCGCCCTGTTTCCTAAGCTCCAGGAGCGACGCAAGCAGCTGGTGCGCACCATGAGTGGCGGCGAGCGCCAGATGGTGGCGATCGGCCGCGCCATGATGTCGGCCCCGACGATCCTGATGCTCGATGAACCCTCCCTCGGCCTGGCGCCGCTTTTGTGCACCGAGCTCTTCCGCACGCTTGCGCGCATCAAGGAGACCGGCGTCGGCATATTCCTGGTCGAGCAGAACGCGCGGCAAAGCCTCGCCATCGCCGACCGCGGCTATCTTCTGGACAACGGCCATATCGTCGGTGCCGACACCGCCACCAATTTGGCCAATGATGAGAAGGTGCGGCTCGCTTATTTGGGGGCGTGACGTAGGCTCACCCCACGCTAGCGAGTGCATTACTCTGACCTAGTCCACCAAATCGGCGCTCGCGACGGCGGAAGTCGGCGAGCGCTGCGGCGAGGTCGTCGCGGCCGAAGTCGGGCCAGAGCGTGTCGATGAAACACAGCTCGGCGTAGGCGGCCTCCCACAACAGAAAGTCCGAGAGCCGTTTCTCGCCGCCGGTGCGGATCAGGAGATCGACATCGCGGCAGCGCGCCTCGCCGGTCGGACCTAGCAAGCGCGCGAAGGCGTCGCGTGAGGGCAAATCCGGCGCGCCCCACGCGGCTGCCGCACTCGCGATCGTATCGCGTGCCGAGTAATCGATGGCGACGCGTAGATCGAGGCGCTGGCAGTGGGCGGACGCGTGCTCCACCGCGCCGATCTCCGCGGCAAGCCCGTGCGGCAGCCGGTCGCGACGGCCGATGACGGTCAGCCGTGCGCCCCCGTCGATCAGCCGTTTGCACTCGGTGCGCAGATAGTGGCGCAGCAACCCCATCAGGGCGCGCACCTCCGCGTCAGGACGCCGCCAATTGTCGGACGAGAACGCGAACAAGGTGAGCGCGCCAACACCGAGATCGGGCGCCGCTTCCACCACGCGCCGCACAGTCTGAACGCCTTCGCGATGGCCGGCGGTGCGCGGGAGCCCGCGCCGCGTCGCCCAGCGACCGTTGCCATCCATGATGATGGCGACGTGTAGAGCTTGACTGACAAGAGTACTTTGCATCGTAAAGTTCCTCCGCAAAAAAATCAAACCGGTCGTGCGCCGCGCAGCCCGAGCGGTGGCGCGCTCACGTCGGTGGCGGTGGCCGCATCGCGCACGATCTGCTCCAGCACTTGTAGATAACCGAGATAGCGGCGCCGGCCTTGCGCGGTGATCCGGCACAAGGTCTGCGGGCGATTGTGATCGTAGCCCTTCTCGATATCGATGAGCCCGGCCTCCTCCAGCACTTGCAGATGCCGGCTCAGATTGCCGTCGGTGAGCCCGCACATCTCCTTGAGATCGCCGAACACGAGGCCCTTCGGGTGCGTGACGAGCGAGGTCAGCACGCTCAGGCGCGCCTTCTCATGAATGACGCGGTCGAGGCCGTCGTAAGCGAAACGGCCGCTTTGCGTTGTGCTGTCAGCTTTCGCCACCACGAACTCCCGCATCCAAATAGAGGACGACCGCCAGGTAGAACTGGCCGACCGCGAACGGCAGCGCCATGGCCCACGGCGAGAACGCGTGCGCATCGCCGGCAAACGCCAAGCAGCCCAGCCCGGCGGCGAGATACCAGATCGCTGCAACAAACATTGGCCGCGGCAGTGTTCGGCATGAGGCAAAGAAACCGAGACTGAAGATGATCTGCCACAGCCCTGGCAGCATCCACAGCGCCTGCGGCGCGAAGCGATCCAGCACAAACGTGAGCAGCGCCCCGGCCGCACCGGCCGGGATGAACTGCTCGCTCGCCGCATAGATCATCTCGTCAGCGAGTCCGCGATGGATGCGGCGCGAGCGCGCCACCATCTCGATGCCGACCAGAATGACGGAGAGCGTCGCCGCGGCAATCCAGAGCGAGAGATACGCGATGATATTGGTTGCCGGATCGGGGATCCACAGCGCCTGAACAACACCTGCGATGATCGCGAGCGCGCCCGTCGCCGCCATGGTGGCAGGGCCGTAGCCGCGAAACTCGGCATCGCGCGCGATCTGGCTGCGGATCGCTGAGATATCCGCCAAGGCCTTGTCGAGGTCCGGCATGTTCCCCCGCCAATTACTTTGTATCGCAAAGTAAGCTGGACACTGCGGCAAAGTCAAGGCGGATTGCGCAAAGGCGCAGGCTGCGCGACTGTAGGTCAACAAAACCATAACGGTCCGGAGGAAGCCCCATGGCGGGAGTGCGCGCACGTCGCGCGGCGACGACACGCCGCGTTTTGATCAAATCAATCGCGGCCAGCCTTGCTGCGCCGGCCTTGTTGCGCGCGAGCGCGGCGCTCGCCGCCTATCCGGACCGGCCGGTCCGCATCGTTGTCGCCAACTCGCCGGGCGGCCCATCCGACATCATCGCCCGCATCATGGCGTCGGCGCTGCAGGAAAAACTGTCCGGCTCATTCGTGGTCGAGAACAAGGGCGGCGCCGGCGGCAACATCGGCATGGGCTATGTGGCGCGCGCGGATAACGACGGCTACACGCTGCTGCTGGCAACGAGCGTGTTTGCGGTCAATCCCGGGCTCTACAACACCCTGCCCTATGATCCGTTCAAAGACTTCATCGCCATCTGCGAGCTTGCTGCCTCGCCCAATCTGTTTTCAGCCAAGCCGGAGCTCGGCGTCAACAACATGAAAGAGTTCGTAGCGCTGGCGAAGGCGAACCCGGAGAAATTCAACGTCTCGGTGCCGCCCGTCGGCACCACGCCACAGCTCGAGGCCGAAGTGCTGAAGTTCCGCGAGGGCCTCACCAAGATGGCCTCGATCGTGTTCGGCGGCGGCGGCGAGGCGCTGCAAGCGTTGCTTAGCGGCACGGTGCAGCTCTCCTCCGGCACGATTGCGCCCGCCATGCCGTTCATCAAGGCAGGCACCATCCGCGGACTGGCCATCTGCAGCGAGAACCGTTGGCCCGACCTGCCGGAGGTTCCAACCATGCAGGAGCAGGGTTACAAAGACTTTGTGTTCGACACCTACACGGCGCTGATGGCGCCGACAGGTACGCCGCCGGAAGTCGTGAGCCGGCTGGAGCAGGAGACGCTTGCCATCCTGGCGCGGCCCGACATGCGCGCACTGCTCGCCAAGTCCGGCTTCGAGATCCGCGCCAAGAGCGGCAAGGAACACATGGCGCGCGTTGCGCGCGAGGTGCCGATGTTTGCCGATATCATTAAGCAGGCCGGAATCAAGAAGTTGTAGGTCAGGCATGCGCATCCGCAGCATCGAACCGATCGCCGTCAGCCTGCCATGCTCAAGCCGCTGATCATGGCCGGCGAAACAGTCGCGCGCGCCGACAATGTGCTGGTGCGCGTTGAAGCGGACGGCGGGCTCGCTGGTTGGGGTGAAGCTGCCTCGGCCCCGACCATGACCGGCGAGACCGTCGCCAGCATGGTGGCGGCCGTGAAATATCTGGCGCCGGTGCTGATCAGCCGTGAGGTCGGCGACATCGCTGGCGCCCGTGCCGCCATGGAGGCGCGCATGTACGCCAACCACGGCGCCAAGGCCGCAATCGAGATCGCGCTGCATGATCTCACCGGCCGCGCCACGGGCCGGCCGGTGCACGCGCTCCTGGGCAACAAGCGCCGCAGCCGGCTGCCATTGCTCGGCGTTATCGGCGGCGGCGATTTCGATGGCGACCTCGCCGACGCGGCGGCGAAAAAAGCCAAGGGCTTCACCGCGTTCAAGATCAAGGTCGGCGTGGAGGGGCCCGAAAAGGATGCGGCGCGCACGCGCGCCATCTGCGAGGTCCTCGGCCCGGATTGCCTCATCTCCGCAGACGCCAACCAGGGATTTATCACCGATCAGGCAATCGCCTTCGTGCGCGCCGTCGCCGATGCGGGATTGGATTTTCTTGAGCAGCCGGTCGCCGGGCACGATCTTGCCGGTATGGCCGCGGTGGCGGCAGCCTCCACGATCGCGATCGGCGCCGATGAGGGCATTCATTCCGCCGATGACATCGCGCGCCACCACGCTCAGGGCGCGGCGCGCGGTGTGAGCCTCAAGTCCATCAAACTGGGCGGCATTGCCGGGATGCTCGACGCCGCCCGTCTCGCTGATGATCTCGCTATGCGGGTCAACGTCTCCTGCAAGACCGGCGAGTCGAGCATCGGCTGCGCCGCGGCGCTGCACGTCGCCGCCGTCATGCCCAACGTGGCCTGGGGGCTGACGCTCACCCACACGGGCCTCGCCGAGGATGTGACGCATGCGCCTCTTCGAGTCGCCGGCGGCTTCGCCGACGTCCCGGACGCCCCGGGCCTCGGCATCACAGTCGATGAGGACCGCGTGCGGCGATTTCAGGTGAGTGCCTGATCGGGTTCCAGCGGCAATTTCACCGGTTCCCGCCGTTTCGCCGAGAGATCAAGCGCCTTGGTGAGCATGAGGTTGCGGTGCGCCTCGGCAACCGTTGCCGCCGGGCTGGGCAGCCCGAGCGCCACGCGTGAGAGCCAGGAGTTTGTTTCCTCCGCCATCGGTCCGCGCAACTCCCCGAGGGCCATGTCGCCGGGAGGATAGCTGCCCATGAAATCAACGAGGCGGCTTGCGTCAGGGTTGTAGCCTTCCTGCTGTGGCTTTCCGACCTCAAGCACGATGTCGCGATGCGTATCATCGATGGTCAGCACGCCGGTCGTTCCAACAATCCCGACGTCGAGGCTGTAGACCGCGCCCGGCCAAGTGACGGGCAGCGCCCAGGATATGTTGAGATGATAAACGGTACCGTCGGCAA
>Ga0306920_100012242_pt1 | contig 11626 bp, 14 predicted proteins | sample flu12Cox44000170_FD_204666 | JGI IMG/M metagenome (GOLD analysis project Ga0306920, IMG submission 204666) | Lab enrichment of tropical soil microbial communities from Luquillo Experimental Forest, Puerto Rico - flux4day.12C.oxic.44.000.170 (v2)... | ecosystem: Environmental > Terrestrial >...
GCGCCAGTATACCCTTCGTGTACGGGTGTTTCACTTCTTTCATCTCCGTAACCAGGTCGGCCAGCTCCACCAGCAACGGATGCGCATTTCGCCCGGTGCAAATGACGTGCACCGGTTCCGGTCGGCCCTTCAGTGCCTCGACCACTTTCTTCCCGTCCAGCATCCTATAGCTGATCACGTAGTTGATTTCGTCCAACACCACCAAATCGTAGGTCCCACTATAAATTGCCGTGCGCCCGCTTTCCCAACATTCTTCCGCCAGCCGAATATCCTCGGGATCCGTTTCCGCACCGCCCACTTTCACAAACCCGCGGCCCATCGGCCGAATCTCAAACTTGTCGTCGCCCAGCATTTTCGCCGCGTCCAGTTCGCCGTAGTGCCACGAGCCCTTGATGAACTGCACCATCAACACCCGCAGCCCTTGCCCCACGGCGCGAAACGCCGTCCCCAGGGCGCACGTGGTCTTTCCCTTACCCGGCCCGGTGTACACCATCAGCAGTCCTTTGCCTTCGGGCATTTCACCAGGTCCTTTGGCTTTTGTGCATGAGTGCCGAAGGTAAGAGTGTGCGGAGTCCCACCGTAAACGTCAAGTTTTGCCGTTTCCTTACGGCCGCCGCTGGTCCTCCAGACGGCGATGGGCGCAGCGGCAGACGCCGGAGGCGGGATTTTTTTCGGTGTTTGCGGCGTCTATAACCCGAGCCGCTGCACCAGCCCACCGACGATCACTTTCGCGTGTTCCAGCGCAATTTCTCCGAGCGGCTGATTCGCCGCCGCCTTTTCGTCCTGTAGCACAATCCATATTCCCGGACGGTATACCTCGTCATCGCTCGGGCAGATGGCACCGGTTAACTGTGCGATTTCAAAGTGCGGTATGTCCGGCAAGCCCAAATCGATGAAGTGCGACCCGTTAGGAAGTGCAGGCGGATTCGCCACCAGCTCGGTCAAGATACCTCTGGCATCGTCGACCAAGTCCCGAAATCCCTGCGACACCAGGATGCCATCCACGTCCCGTGGCGTAGGCCGCTCGATTTCCTCCAGATCGTAATCCGGGAGTGGTTTCTCAAGCGGAATTTCCACTGCTACCGAAGGCTTGGTTTTGTCAGGTGCGAATCGAATCGCCATGGGGCACGGACGCCCATTGAATCACGGAATCTGAAAAAACGCACTCTCCGGCAAGCCCTGGTTTCCTACTTCGGATACGGGCTCCCCGACAAAATCGCGAACGCCCGATAAATCTGTTCGGCCAGCATGACGCGCGCCAATTCATGCGAATACGTCATCGCGCCGAGCGAAATGCTGTGCTTCACGCGTTCCCGCAGCGCCTGAGGAAATCCATCCGCATCGCCACAGACAAAAACAATCTCGCGCGTGCCCCGGTCCCGTTGCTCTCCGAGCCATTTCGCGAACGCCGTCGAATCGTAGGCTTTTCCGGCAGCATCCAGCAGCAGCGCGGCAGCGGCGCGGTCCGCGTCCAACTTCTTCACCGCCGCTTCGCCGTCCCGCACTTCCGTCACTTCAATCGGACAGGCCCGCCCGATGCGCTTCACATAGTCCACTAATGCCGCGTTCATTTCCGGCCGGCGCGTTTTTCCCAGCATCAGCAATCGAATTTTCATGTGCGAATCTACGGCCGAAGGTAATGCTCTCGGTCTCTCGCCCGCGGCTCCGAAGGCACCGGCTCATCGGGCAACCGCAGCGACGGCGCAGCCCGCCACAAGCGCTCCAGGTCGTAATATCGCCGCGCTTGCTCGCCAAACACGTGCACGATCAATCCACCGAAATCGAGCAGTGCCCATTCCGCCGAACGATGCCCCTCGCGGTGCTCCGGGACGCGCTTCAATTCCCGGTACAACATTTCCTCCACCTCGTCGCAAATGGCCTTGATCTGCGGTGTGCTGTACCCCGTACAAATCACGAAATAGTCCGTGAACGCTCCGAGCCCGTGCAAATCCACTACCGTGATTCCCCCGGCCTTCTTGGTCTGTGCAGCCTCGACAGCCAACCGCACACTTTGCGGTAACGATTCCAAATTCACCGGTACAAACCCTGTTTCAAAATGTATTCCTCCACACGTGCCGAAACAAGCCCGTGAATCGACTGCCCCTTATTCGCCTTCCGCCGAATATCGGTCGCGCTCGCCTCGCTCGACACATTTTCCAGCAGGTATACCGTGGTGCGCTGCAGGCGTGCGACCACCGGCGACCCGTGTGCCAGGGCCTCCTCGTCCTTTTCACGCTTGCCGTCGTTGCGCCCGTGCAAATCCGGCGGTATCACCAGCCGCAGCGCTTCCAGCCGGATTCCCGGGCGGTTGGCAATGATGAAATCGCACAGCCCCAGCAGCGTTTCGTATTCCTTCCACATGGGAATGTCCAGAAACGCATCCGCACCCACCATAAAAAACACGCGGTCGCCCGGCGCATTGTAGGTATGCCGGAAATAACGCACCGTATCCACCGAATAGTGCAGTTGCGTGCCGCTGAAGTCCTCGCCGGCCTCCGCCAGCGACGGCACAAAATGCGGATGATCCGCGCACGCGAGCGCCACCATCGCAAACCGGTGCGGAAACGGTCCCAAGTGCTGTTTCAATTTGTGGGGGGGCCGGCTCGCAGGTATGAAATGAATTTCGTCGAAATTAAAACGCCTGTCCGCCGCTCGTGCCACCGCCAAATGTCCCGAATGAATGGGATCAAACGATCCGCCAAACAACGCAATCCGTCTCGGTTGGATTTTTGCCGCTGTACGTTGCGCTTGCGCTGTCGTCAATGCGCCTCCCCGATGGTCTCAGCCAATTCTCTCATGAATCCCCGGCTGCCCGGCGCGCTTCAATCCTCGTCTTCCGACTCATCCAGGATTTCCGCTCGGTCGGGCTGCTCCGCCTCGTCCATTCCTTCGGAGCCTTTTTCCGTTTCGTCCTCAACCTGTTCCTTCGGAATCTTCTCGAGCGCATCCGCCATTCCGCGCACCAACTCCTTTACGCCTTCGCCGGTGGCCGCCGAAATGGCGTGAAATTCCAGCCCGTTCCCGGTGCAGAATTTCTGTAACTCTTCGACCTTCGCGCGATCCGTCGTGGCATCCAATTTCGTGGCCACCACCATCATCGGCTTCTCGGTAAGCGTCTCACTGAACGACGCCAGCTCGCCTTCGATGATTTGATAGCCCTTGACCGGATCCATCTCCGCCATATCGCTGGTGTCGATCAGATGCACCAGCAGCCGCGTCCGTTCGACGTGCCGCAAAAAGCGCGTCCCCAACCCCGCTCCCGCGCTCGCGCCTTCGATCAACCCCGGTACATCCGCCACCACAAAGGTCCGCCCCATCTCCGTCCCGTGCCCGCCCGTTCCGCCATCCGCGTTCACTACGCCGAGATTCGGCTCCAGGGTCGTAAACGGATAATTCGCAATTTTCGGACGCGCCGCACTGATTACCGAAATCAGCGTTGACTTTCCGGCATTCGGGAACCCCACAAGCCCCACATCCGCCAGCAGCTTCAACTCGAGCCGCAGGTGCCGCTCTTCCCCGGGCTGGCCTTCTTCTTTTTCCCGGGGCGCCTGGTGCCACGGCTTCGCGAAATGCTGGTTCCCGCGCCCGCCTTTGCCGCCCTCGGCCACCAGCACCTTTTGTCCCGGCCGCTTCAGGTCCGCCAGCCGTTCCCCGTTCTCCTCGTCAAAAACCAGGGTGCCCACCGGCACCTTCAGGATCATGTCCGTTCCGGATACGCCCGTGCAATTCGAACCTTCCCCGTGTCTCCCGCGGTCCGCCTTGAATTCCCGGTTATACCGGTAGCGCAGCAGCGTGTTGTCGTTCGGGTTTGCTTCGAGGTACACGCTTCCCCCGTGCCCGCCGTCGCCTCCTGACGGGCCCCCGCGCGGCACGTACTTCTCCCGTCGGAACGCCACACACCCGTTCCCGCCGTTCCCGGCCTTTACCAAAATTTTCGCTTCGTCAACAAACATGATTCCGACGGTCTTCGTCTTTCACTTTCTGACGGCTCTACTCCCAAACTCGGCCGCCAAAACAAAACGGCCCCGGCTTCTCGACCGGGGCCGCGCTCATCGCGTTTCCTTAGTTTGCGGCCTTCTCCGCTTCTACCGGCCGGATGTTCACAAACCGTCCGCTTTTGCCGCGGTCCCTGAATTCGACATACCCGGTGACCAGCGCGAACAAGGTATCATCTTTGCCCTGCGCCACGTTCACGCCCGGGCGGTGCTTGGTGCCGCGCTGCCGCACGATAATCGTGCCGGCGTTCACGAGCTCTCCGCCAAACCGCTTTACGCCCAGCCTTTGTCCGTGTGAATCGCGGCCGTTTGTTGACGAACCGCCGCCTTTCTTATGTGCCATTACGCAATTCCTCTCTTAACAGCTTCTGCAGAATTCCGTTCCTGTCCGCAGGATGTTCTCTTCCGTAGCTGGAACTTCCGCCCCACCCAACGCGCTCGCCATAAGCTTTAGCCCCGGAAGTTAATCCGGGTCAACCTACAGCTTGATCTCGCTGACCTGCACGGCCGTGTAATTCTGCCGGTGGCCCCGCTGAATCTTGTACTGGTTGGTTTTCTTGTATTTCAGCACGGTGAGCTTCTTCGCCCGGCCCTGTTCCACGATCTTGCCCGTGACGCTGGCCTTCGAGGCATCCTCGCCGGCCAAAACCTTCTTATCGTCAGTCGATACGGCCAAGACCTTCCCAAACTTGACCTGTTCTCCGACGTCTCCCTTCACCCGCTCGATGCGGATGGTGTCCCCGGGCGCGACACGATATTGCTTTCCCCCGGTCTGAATGACGGCGTACATCTCTCCTCCAAGGCTTAAGACAAACTCTTATTATACGGGTCCACTCCCGCCACCGTCAACGCGCCTCTACGGCCCGTTTTTATGGATCAGCGGTTTCCGGGGACACTTTCAATGGTCGGGAGCCGCCTCACACAGCTGCTTTACGAACCATTCTGGACCCTTATAAAATCCGATGCATCACATAGACATCGACGTACCCCTTTACAGGATGCAAGAACGCCTCCGGCAGCCGTCCCACCGTTGCAAATCCCATCGACTTCCACAATTCCACCGCCCGTTCGTTGCTGGCCACCACAAAATTGAACTGCATCGCTCGAAACCCGCGTTTCCGGGCGTGCTCCAACGAATGCGCGCACATGGTCCGGGCCACTCCTTTGCGCTCCGCACCCGCCGCGGTCATGTATCCGCAATTCGCTACGTGCGACCCGCCACCCCGCTGGTTCGCCTGCAGGAAATACGTCCCCACCACGCGCCCGGCCTCTTCCGCCACGAACACTTCATGTCCGCCAAAAAACCAATAATCGAGCGCCTCCTCCTGGCTCATATCGCGCGGCAGCGTATAGGTCTCTCCATTACGAATCACCGGTTCCAGGATCGCCCAGATCCCGTCTCGATCATCGGGCCGCGCTGCATGTACCGTAATCATGTTTCCCTCAGCCTATATTAAGGATGCCGTTGCCGCGCCCGGCTTACCGCCCCGCCGTCTCCGCGCTGCAACTCGCGAAATATCAGCGTCGACAGCACCGTCATAGCACCCAACACCCCAAATGCCTGGTGAATTCCGTGGATGAATTGCGTCGGATTGGCCCGAAAGCGGTCCGGCAGAAACACCGCCGTGACCAGCGACGCCGTGGCCACACCGAAACTGATCGACATCTGCTGCAGGGTGCTGGCAATCGAACTCGCGGCGCTTGCTTGCTCGTCGGTAACGTCCGCATACACCAGCGTATTCATGCTCGTGTACTGCAACGAAGTGAAAAAGCCGTAACAAAACACCATCATCATGATCAGCCACACCAGCGTGCCGCGTGCGATGGTCGAAAACAGCAGAATCAGCAACCCGATGAAAATGGTGTTCGAGACCAATACCGTTCGATATCCGAACCGTGCCAGGATTCGCGGCATGGTCCTCTTCAAACTCATCGCCGCTATCGCTTGCGGCATCATCAACAACCCCGACGCCATCGGCGAGAACCCCAATCCCACTTGGTACAGCAGCGGAAACAAAAACGGAATTCCCCCGATACCGAGCCTGGTAATAAAACTGCCGCTCACCGCCGAGCGAAACGTGCGGATCCTGAACTACCTCAGGTTCAGCATCGGATGCGCGATTCGCGTGGCGTGCAATCCGTATTCCGCCAGCAGTGCCACCGCGAGCGCCAGCAGCCCCAGTATTTCGGTCGGGCCGAGGGTATGTTCGCCAAACACCTCCAGCACGTAGGAGCACAGCGCCACTCCCGAACCAAACAAAATCAGCCCCACGATATCCAGCGGATCGACGTGCTCCTCGCGGTAACGGCAAATTCCGGTAAACCAGGTACAAGCCCGTGAGCCCAATCGGAATATTCACAAAGAAAATCATCCGCCAGTGGAAGTACGCCACTTATCAACCCGCCTGCGATGGGCCCCAGCATCGGCCCGATCAGTCCTGGAATCGCCACGAAACTCATCGCCCGGATCAGTTGCGATTTCGCGAACGTCCGCACCATCGTCAGTCGGCCCACCGGCACCATCATCGCGCCGCCGCAGCCCTGCAAAATGCGGAACGCCACCAATTCGTGAATGTGCGTCGATATCCCGCACAGAAACGATCCCAAGGTGAACAGCCCAATCGCCGATGCAAACACCCGCCGGGTCCCGAAGCGGTCCGCCATCCACCCACTGATGGGCATAAATACCGCCAGGCTCAGCGTGTAGCTTGACAGCACCGACTTCCTGCTGAGGGGCGCCACGTGCAGCGCGGCCGCGATCGTCGGAACACCGGTATTCAAAATCGTGGTGTCCAGCGACTCGATGAAAAACGCCACCGCAATCAGCCATGGCAGCAATCGTTGGGAAGGTGCGGCAAAGACGGCGGGCATCGACCGAATTCCCACCGCTTCGCTGGCATTTTCATTCCCAGAATGCGGCGGCATCGCGCTTATACGATGCGCACGCCTGCCTCATCGTTTCAATCGGGAAGGCTCGGGATTGGGTTTCGGACCGCTTCGGGATGCGAGCCGAAAGGCTGGCTACAAAACGCCCGAAGCGTCGCCCAGCAACGCTTGCCGCACAATCGCGATCGGCGGGAATCCTTGACCCATGAACTCGTCGTGAAATTTCCCCAGCACGAAGTTCGTTCCCATCTTCCGCTGGTAATCCTCGCGCAACTTCAGAATCTCCAGCTTCCCCAGGGTGTAATACAGGTAGGTCGCATCCGAGGTGCCGCGCTTGGCTTCTATATCGGCGATCTTCGCGGTTTGAAATCCTTCCTTTACGAAAAACGTTTTCGCCTCTGCGAAACTCATGTTTCCCGTGTGCATCTCGAGGCCCACCACAAACCGCGAATCTCGCAGCAGGGCATCCTGCAACTGCCCAAGATGGATGAACCCGGCTTCGCGCTTGTCCTTTGCGCCGATGCCCGGCTTCAAATACCCTTGCTCCACCATCATCTGCTCCGAATAGTGCGCCCAGCCCTCCACGTTCGTATTGGCCTGCAGGATTTTGCGCAGCTTGCTCGGCGCACGAGGGGTCCACAGGTACTGCAGGTAATGTCCGGGATACGTTTCGTGCGTCGAGGTACTGAAAATCGTCCCGATGTTAAACCCTTCCATCAGGCTGGCCACTTCTTCCGGCGAATCTCCGGGAGCGGGTAGGGTCACATCGAAATACGACTCCGTCGCTTTCGCTTCGAATGGCCCGGGCGTGTCCATCGACGCCGTCGTCGTCGCGCGCATGAACGGCGGTGTCTCGATCAACAGCGGCTGCGGTCCCGGCGGTATGGTGATGATGTACTTTTCTTGGATAAACCCGATCAAACTGTCGAACGTTCCCCGGAAGGTATCCATGAGTTGGTCCGGCGCCGGATGCATCCTGCCGAGTTCGGCCATCACCTCTTGCGGCGACTTCTTCGGATCCACTCCGGCCGCCACTCGTCGCAATTCCGACTGGTTTTTCTGCAAGTCCGCCTTCCCGATCTCGAGCAACCGATCGAGCGGGATATCCACCATGTCTTCGTACCGCAACCTTTTCGCGAAATTGTCGGCCCCGATCCGGAAGTCGCCATTCGAACGCGGCAGCAAGTCCGTTTTCAGCCAACGGTCATACTCGCGCAACGCCGCCACTACCGCACCATTCGACGTGGCGAACTCCGCTTTCACCTTCTCATCCTTCACGCCCGCAAACGCCAGCGGCACATCCTTCTCGAAAAACGACACGATCCCCGGCATCTGCTGAATCGCAATTTCCGTATAAATCCGGGGCGGATTCTTTAGATTCTCCCGGGCATCCGCGAGCATCCCGGGAATCTGTTTCTCCCGCGCGACGACGCTTTGCAGCCGGGTTTCCGGCGGAGCGAACTTCCGGATCATCAGCACATAAACGCTACCCGTCGCGCTTCCCGAATACACATCCGGATTCTTCTCGAGCGGCCGTATGCTTTCGAGGCTCAACAACTCGCTGCGGATTTGCCCGAGCAGGATTTTCTGATCCGCGGCGTCCACGGCACCGAGTCCCGCCGTGGGGAACCCGGCGACTCGCGTTTCGAACGCATGCAGCTTGCCGATGCGCCCCGCGATCCCCGCCTTCGAATAATTCTCAATCCGGGAGTCATACTGGTGCAGCCCGGCCACCGTGGCCCAGGACGGATGTTCCGGAAAAAACGCCTGGTCCAGAAACTCGTCGACCAGCGCATTCCAGTTCGTGGGTACTTCCCCGCTGGCCATGCGCGCGGCAAAACACACGCTCCACACCAGTCCCATACACAGCGCGATCCGGCCCCGTTTTTTCATTCTCGCTCCACCATGAGTCAGACTAGCGATCGAATCGGTAACCCAGGATCATCTTGGTGATCAAGTGTGGCGTCGATTGCGTCAATCCTACACCAAGTCCGAAGTTGATTTCCCACTTGGGTGAGACATTCAAGTCAATCGCCGGAAAGATCTGCTGTTGTTGCTCCGGTATCGGATAAAAGCCCGTGACCGGACCCAAGGAACCGTAATACTCGATTCCCCCGGCTATCTTTTTCGTGAAATCGAAGCTGATTTTCACATTCGGCGAGAAAATAAATCCCTGGTTCGCCGTTTCTCCGTGGATCGATTTGTCAAACACCGGATTGAAATCGAAATACCAACGGCCGATCTGCTTGTCGATAATGGGGCGCAGCTCGTAGGTCCAGGTGTCCACGGAAAACTGCCGCCGTTGGTAGCCGATTTCCTGCGACAGGCTCAGCCCGACCGGCCAATTCCATTTTTTCGGTATGGCCACGCGAGGCCGGATGTGGTCGCCCACCCAGTCGATCCCATATCCGTTTTGCGAGGAAGTAAAAATGTAGAACCCGGTCTCGAACCAGTCCGTGAATCCATGTGTGATTTCGATGGTTTCGTGCAGTTGGTGATTGGTGGGATACAGTCCGTCTTCCACGGTCTTGGTACCGCCATAGGTGAAGTTGCTGTGGAGCTCCACCATGGTGTGACCGGTCTCGACGAGTTCCGACCCGTAAACCTGAATCTCATAATTGTCCTGGGCGTGCAGCGGTGCGGCGGCCAGGATCCCGACGATCAGCACCGCTAGCCCTCCGGCGATTCGCGCAATGCGCATGGGTTCGGCAGCTCCACCAGGCCGCGATTCGCGGCATGCTCATTTTAGATGGCCCGAAAAAGAGGTTAGTGTACAGGAATCTGCGCCGATCCGCCCTTTATGCGTGCGGGTGCGCTTTGTCGTAGATGTCCATCAACTGCCGGATCGACGCGTGCGTATATTTCTGGGTCGTGGAGAGCGATTGGTGTCCGAGCAATTCCTGAATGGCACGCAAATCCGCGCCCTCCGCCAGCAAGTGCGTCGCAAACGCGTGCCGCAGCGAGTGCGGGTGCAAGTCCCAATTGATATTCACCAGTTTCACGTACTTCTTCACGATCCGGCCCACGCTGCGCTCTGTCAGCCGGCTTCCCCGATAGTTCAAAAACACCGCTTCCGGTGTTGTTTTCGTGGTGTGGCCTCGACGGTCGTGCAACAAGCGGTCGCGCACCGGCCAGTATGGTCGGAGCGCCTCGGCGGCCTTCGCGCCATAGGGCACGATCCGTTCTTTGCGACCCTTGCCGGTGACACGCACCACCTGCTCCTTCTCGTCCACGTCGGCCAGGTCCAGCCCGGTCAACTCGCTCACGCGCAGCCCCGCCGCATACAACAGCTCCAATATGGCCCGGTCGCGGCTCAACCACAGGCTGTCTTCGAGCTTTCCGAGCGCGCTCGACGGGACACTCCAATCCGTCGCCGCATTTTTTTTTCGACTCTTTCGCATCCTGCCCGGATTCTGCGCTTCCGCCAACTGGTCGAGAAACCCGCTCATTTCCTCCGCCGAAAGCACCACCGGAATGCGTTTCGGCAATTTTGGCGTCGGGACCAGTCGCGCCGGATTCTCCTTCAGAAGCCCTTCCCGCACGCAGTATTTGAAGTACGACCGGAGCGCCGCTAACTTCCTGGCGATGGAGCTCTTCTCTAATCCCGCTTCGTGCAGCTGCCCGACAAACTCGCGAATCATTTGATGCTGGATCTTTTCGAGCGCTGGAGTCGCCGTCCCCGGCGGCGTCAAAAATGTCAGGAATTGTTGCAAATCTCTCCCATAATTCGTGATGGTGTGCGTCGACGCATTGCGCACCGAGCGAAGATACTCGAGAAATTTGTCAATCGACGGCTTCATCGGCTCTCACCTGCTGATTATAGGGACACCCGGGCGCTGGCGCGCACTTCAGAACCGGGCAGTTTCTCGGGGTGAACGGCAACATCCGGGGCGGCGTCCCCGTACCCTGCTTTTCAAGCCTTGACCGCTACCGGCGCCTCTTCACTTTGCGGTTTGCTGGCGGGCTTGTCGTCGATCAATTTCTCCCAATCGCATCCTTCTTTTACGCAGGCACGGACCATGCCGATCTTGCTCTTCTTCTCCACGATGAACGGCGCACCGCACTTTGGGCACGGTTCCGCGATGGGCATATTCGGCGAGGTGTAATCACAATCGGGATACCGCGAGCAGCCGTAGAACACGCGGAATCTCCCGCCCCGTCCCATGCTGCCGCGTTTCACAAACTCGCCTTCATGGCACTTCGGGCATTTGATACCCATAGTGATGGGCCGCGTATATCTGCACTTCGGATAGCCCGAGCAACCGATGAACTCGCCAAATCGTCCGTGCTTCTTCACGAGCTGATTGCCGTCCTCCGGGCATTTCTCGTCCAGCGGCTCGTCGGGTTGCAGCGCGATTCGCGTACCCTGCACCAGCCGCCGCGTCGTCTTGCAGTCGGGATACCCCGTGCATGCCAGGAAGGTCCCGAAGCGTCCCCGCTTGATGGCCATTTCCTTGCCGCAGTTCTCGCAATACTCCGTCTTATTCTCGTTGTCCTCGGGAATCTCTTCCGAAAGGTCTTGAATGAAGTCGCATTCCGGATACCGCGAGCACCCCAGGAAAAATCCGTGCCGGCTGATGCGTTCGAGCAGCTCCCCCTGCCCGCACTTCTCGCACTTCTTGCCCGTCGGTATGCCGGCTTTGTACGAGATCATTTCATCGTCGGCCTTTTCCAGGTCTACGACGAACTTCTCCCAGAACTCCTTCACGGATTCTCGCCACGGTAGCTTGCCTTCTTCAATTTCG
>Ga0306920_100012244_pt1 | contig 11626 bp, 11 predicted proteins | sample flu12Cox44000170_FD_204666 | JGI IMG/M metagenome (GOLD analysis project Ga0306920, IMG submission 204666) | Lab enrichment of tropical soil microbial communities from Luquillo Experimental Forest, Puerto Rico - flux4day.12C.oxic.44.000.170 (v2)... | ecosystem: Environmental > Terrestrial >...
ACCAGATCCTGAACTTCCTCGCCCAGCCCTACTTCGACGTCTGCAAGCAGCACCCCGACTTCGGTTGCAGCGGCGACAAGTTCCTCATCACCGGTCCGCTCGACGGCTTCAGCACGCGCGTCAAGGTGTCGGGCTACGGCGGACTGGTCGTGGCGCTGCCCGTCGTCCTCTGGCAGCTGTGGCGGTTCATCACCCCGGGCCTGCACAAGAACGAGAAGAAGTACGCCGTCCCGTTCATCCTCTGCTCGGTCGCGCTGTTCCTCTTCGGCGCCTTCATCGCCTATTTCATCATGCCGTACGCCGTCGAGTTCCTGATCGGGTACTCCGGTCCCGTGACGGCTGCCTTCACGCCGAACAAGTACATCAGCCTGCTCAGCATCATGATGCTGGCGTTCGGAGTCGGGTTCCTCTTCCCCGTGCTGCTCGTGTTCCTGCAACTCGTCGGTGTCCTCACGCCCAAGCAGCTGTCGCACTGGCGGCGCCAGGCCATCGTCATCGTCGTGGTGGTGGCGGCCGTCATCACGCCGAGCGGCGATCCCTACAGCCTGATCGCGCTGGCCGTCCCGATGTACATCTTCTACGAGTGCTCGATCGTGCTCGGCTGGCTCCTGACGAGGAACAAACGCCGGGACCTGGAGCCGCATCCGGGTTGATCGCCGCCGTCGCGGGCCAGAATAAGGACGTGGGCGCCAGCGTCAGCCGCGAGGACCTGCTCGCCCGCTACGACTTCCCGCTCGACGACTTCCAGGTGCGGGCGGTCGACGCCTTCGACGCCGGCGAGTCGGTCCTGGTCGCCGCCCCCACCGGGTCCGGCAAGACGGTGGTGGCCGAGTACGCCATCGCCCGAGCGCTGGCCGCCGGCCGGCGCGCCTTCTACACGGCGCCCATCAAGGCCCTGTCGAACCAGAAGTACCTCGACCTCGTCCGCTTCTACGGGGCCGATCGCGTCGGGCTGCTCACCGGTGACAACGCCATCAACGGCGACGCTCCGGTGGTCGTGATGACGACCGAAGTGCTTCGGAACATGATCTACGGCCGGTCGCACGCCCTCGACGAGCTCGCCGTCGTGATCCTCGACGAGGTCCACTTCATCCAGGACACCTACCGCGGCCCGGTGTGGGAGGAGGTCATCGTCCACCTGCCGCACTCGGTGCGCCTCGTCTGCCTGTCCGCCACCGTGTCCAACGCCGAGGAGCTGGCCGACTGGATGACCACGGTCCGAGGCCCGACAGCGGCCGTCATCGAGGAACGCCGCCCGGTGCGCCTCCAGAACCTCTACTTCGTCGGCGACCGTTCGGCCGAGAAGCTCCATCTGCTGCCGACGCTGGTGGACAGCCGGCCCAATCCCGAGGCCAACCGGCTCGACGGCGAGGCGGTACGAGGCTGGCGCGGCAACGGGCGCCAGCGGGGCCGGCGCCGCCTCTACACGCCTCGGCGGGTGGAGGTCGTGGAACGGCTCGACGACGAGGACATGCTGCCGGCGATCTACTTCATCTTCAGCCGCGCCGCGTGTGACGACGCCGCCAAGGCGTGTCTCGACGCCGGCTTGCGGCTCACGACGGGGGAGGAGCGGGACCGGATCCGGGAGATCGTCGACAACCGGCTCGGCACGATCGAGGACCGCGACCTCGCCGTGCTCGGCTACGGCCGGTTCCTCGCCCAGCTCGAGGCGGGCATCGCCGCGCACCACGCCGGCATGGTGCCGCCGTTCAAGGAGGTCGTCGAGGCGTGCTTCACCGCCGGCCTCGTCAAGGTGGTGTTCGCCACCGAGACCCTCGCTGTCGGGATCAACATGCCGGCGCGCACGGTCGTCATCGAGAAGCTGACCAAGTACTCGGGGGAGCACCACTCGTTCCTGACGCCGGGCGAGTACACCCAACTCACCGGCCGGGCCGGTCGGCGCGGCATCGACACGCTGGGCCATGCCGTGGTGCTCTGGAGCCCGTTCGTACCCTTCGACCAAGTGGCGGCGCTGGCCACCTCGCGTTCGTTCCAGCTCCGTTCGGCGTTCCGCCCCACCTACAACATGGCTGCCAACCTGGTCCGGTCGTATCCGCCGGACCAGGCCCACCACCTGCTCAACCTGTCGTTCGCCCAGTACCAGGCCGACCGGGACGTGGTGCGCCTGGAGACCCGGCTCGAGCGCCGCCAGGTCGTGCTGGAGGACCTGCGGGCGGTCGCCCGCAGCCCCTACGGCGACATCGACGAGTACCGGCGGCTGCTGGCCGCGGAACGGGCGGCCGGCCGGGCCGACGGCCCCGCCAACCGCATCGAGCACGCCCTCGCCCGGCTCCGGCCCGGCGACGTGGTGATGCTCGACAAGGGACGCCATGCCGGGCGCGCCGTCGTGCTGACGGTCGCCCAGCGCAAGAACGCCACGACGCGGGTCCGCGTCATGACACCGCACCGGGTCCAGTTGCCGCTGTCGACGCCGGACTTCGAAACCCCTCCACGCGTCGTCGGGCACGTGGCCCTGCCGTCGCCGTTCGCGCCCAACCGTCAGGCGTTCCAGCGCGAGCTGGCGCGCACCCTCGAGAAGGCGAAGCTGACGCCGCGCCGCGACGACGGCGAACACCGAAATCGAGAGGCGCAGGAGGCACGCACGGCCCATCCCGTGGCCACCGACCCCGAGTTGACCGACCGGCTGCGCGCATCGGCCGCCGCCGATCGCGTCGAGCGCGAAGTCGATGACCTCCGGACCAAGGTGAAGGGGCGCAGCGAGAGCCTGGCCCGGCGCTTCGACCGCGTGCTGCGCATCCTCGAGTCCGGCGGCGAGCTCGAGGGCTGGACCCTCACCGACTGGGGCGAGCGGCTGGCCCGCCTCTTCCACGAGTCGGACCTGCTCATCATCGAGAGCATGCGCCAGGGACTGCTCGACGATCTCGACCCGGCGTCCTTGGCCGGCCTCGTCTCCGTCTTCACGTACGAGCACCGGTCGCCTGAACCGCCGCCGGCGCCGTGGTTCCCGTCGGCCAAGGTGCGGCGGCGCTGGCTCGACATCGAGGCGGTGGCCCGGGAGCTGAACGCCGTCGAAGAGGAAGCGGGCCTCACGGTGACCCGCCCGCCCGATGCCACCTTCCTTGCTGTCGCCTTCGCTTGGGCCGCCGGCGAGGGCTTTGCCGAGGTGGTCGAGGACGAGGAGCTCTCCGGCGGCGACTTCGTCCGCAACATCAAGCAGCTCATCGACCTCTTGCGCCAGATCGCCGACCTGGCGCCGTCGGAGGCCACCCGGCACGCCGCCGCCGCCGCCCACGAGCAACTGTTCCGAGGCGTCGTGGCGGCCTCGACCGCGGTCGACGCCGGGGACGCGTGACGATCGAGAAAGGCCGGGCCTGGGGCCGTCCAGCCCGGGAGCTCGACGCCGGGCCCGCCGTCGAGGTGCACACCGACGCCGAGGCGCGCGCCGTCGTCGAAGAGGCTCGCCGGGCCAACGACCCGGTGCCACCGGTGCTGCTGCTCGGAGGCGACCTGGCCCGCACCGTGGGCGCGACCGGCGACCCGGCCCACGCCACCGGGCCCGAGGCGCTGGCGCTGCCGTGCGACATCGGATCGGTGCTCCTCGACGGGCGTCAGCACTGGTTCGTCGCCCATCTCGTCGCCCGCCGGTCGTGGTGGCGGGGGCGGGTGTTCGTCGGCATGAACGCCCAGTTCCTCGGGCGCTGGGACGTGGCGCCCCGGAGCCATCCCAATGACGGCCGCCTCGATGTGCTCGATGTCGACGCGTCCATGTCGTTGACCCAGCGGTGGAAGGCGTACCGGCGCCTGCCCACCGGCACCCACGTGCCGCATCCCGCCATCCACGTGACCCGGGTGGCCGCCCTGCAGGCGACGTTCGGGCCGCCGCTGGACGTCTGGCTCGACGGCACGCCGACGGGACCCGTGCGCAACCTCAGCCTGCGCGTCGAGCCCGACGCCCTCACCGTCATCATCTGAGTCGTCGTCGCCGGCCTCCGCTGCGCTTCGCCCACCACCTGTATGGTCGGCGGGCATGGACGCGTGGATCCTGGACGAGTCGCCCGGTTCGTACCGGTGGGGCACCATCGACGACCCCGAGCCAGGACCGGGCGAGGTCCGAGTCAAGGTCGTCGCCAGCGCCCTCAACCACATGGACCTGTGGGTGACACAGGGACTCCCCAAGCCGCCGCTGCCCCACGTGCCCGGCTGCGACGTCGCAGGCGTCGTCGACGCCGTCGGCGACGGCATCGACTCGATCGCTCCCGGCGACGAGGTCGTGATCAACCCGGCGGTGTCGCCAGTCGAAGAGATCGTCGCCCTCGGCATCGACAGCCCGATGGGCGCCGGCTTCGAGATCTACGGCGAGCACCGATGGGGCGGCCACGCCAACTACGCCGTGGCGCCGGCCCGCAACATCGTCCGCCGCCCCGCCGGTCGGTCGTGGGAGGAGTGCGCCGCTTACCCGCTCGCGTACCTCACCGCCTACCGCATGCTTCGTCGCGGCCGTCTGCGCGCCGGTCAGACGCTGCTCGTCGTCGGCATCGGCGCCGGGGTGTCGTGCGCCGCCCTCGCCCTCGGCCGCGCCATGGGAGCGACGGTGTACGCCACCAGCCGCAGCGAGGCCAAGCGGTCGCAAGCCGTCACCATGGGCGCCGAAGCCGCCTTCGACTCGACGGAGCCCAAGTGGCCCGTCAAGGCCGACGTCGTCGTGGAGAGCGTCGGCCCGGCGACCTGGGACCAGTCGGTGCGCGCCCTCAAGCCGGGCGGTCGCCTGGTGGTGTGCGGCGGTACGTCCGGGGCCAAGGTCGAGCTCACGCTGCCTCGGTTGTTCTTCGGGCAGTTCGAGATCATCGGCTCGACGATGGGCTCGTACCAAGAGTTCGCTGCCGTGACGACGCTCATCGGCCAGGGTCTCCCCGTCCAGGTCGACGAAGTCGTACCGCTCGCCGATTACCCCAAGGCCCTCGAGCGCCTCGAGCAGGGCGAGCAGCTCGGCAAGATCGTCCTCCAGCACTAGTGGACTGCGCACGCATGGCTGACCTCGATGCCCTCAAGGCCCAAGTGGTCGCCGAGGTCGATCGGCGCGCGGACGTCCTGCTCGACGTCTCGCACCGGATCCACGGCCGGCCCGAGCTCGGGTTCGAGGAGCACTACGCCCACGAGTTGTTGACGTCGGTGCTCGCCGACGCGGGAATCGACACCGAGCGCGGCGTCTGCGACGTGCCGACGGCCTTCCGGGCGACGGCCGGATCCGACCATGGTCCCACGGTCGCCGTCCTGTGCGAGTACGACGCCCTGCCAGAGATCGGACACGCGTGCGGCCACAACGTGATCGCTTCCGCTGGCGTCGGGGCCGCGCTGGCGGCCGCTGCCGTCGCCGACGCCGTCGGCGGTCGCCTCGTTGTCCTGGGCACGCCGGCCGAGGAAGGTGGCGGCGGCAAGATCGTGCTCGCCCGCCGGGGGGCCTTCGACGGTATCGACGCCGCTCTCATGGTGCATCCCGCCGACGCCGACCTCCTCACCATGAGCACCCTCGCCATCCAGCAGCTCGAGGCCTGGTACGAGGGCAAGGCGGCGCACGCGGCGGCCTTTCCCTGGGAGGGAAGCAACGCCCTCGACGCCGCCGTCCTCGGCTATGTCGGTGTCGCTGCCCTCCGCCAGCACATCCGGCCCACCGAGCGGGTCCACGGCGTGTTCACGAAGGGTGGCGACAAGCCCAACATCGTCCCCCAGGAGGCGGCGACGTTCTGGTTCGTGCGCTCCGACACGTTCGCCTCGCTCGAGCGGCTGAAGCCGCGCGTGCTCGCCGCCCTGGAGGCGGGGGCGGCGGCGACCGGCTGCAGGATCACACACGAGTGGGACGACCACCCCTATGCCGACCTCCGCGACAACCACGCCATGCAGCACGCCTTCGCAGCCAACGCCGCCGCCCTGGGCCGTCTCGTCGGCCCGCCCGACCACGACCACAAGGTCGTGGGGTCCACCGACATGGGGAACGTCAGCTACCTCGTGCCCTCGATCCATCCGATGCTGCAGGTCGCGCCGCCCGGCGTCGGGATCCACACGCCCGAGTTCGCTCGCTACGCCGGTGGGGACGAGGGCGACCGGGCCGTCATCGACGGGGCCAAGGCGCTGGCCATGACGATCGTCGATCTGTGGGCCGACGCCACCCTGCTGGCGGCCGCTCGCGACGAGTTCGCGGCCGGCCCCGGGAGCGAAACACCAGTCCAGTGACGGTCCACGGCGCCCCCCGCCGCCGGCCGTAGAGTGCGCCTGCTTTCTATGACGGTCTACGTGCCCGAGACGTTCACGGACGAGGAAGCGGAGGTCCTGCGCCGGTACTTCACCAACCTCGACGGACCGGTGTTCGCCCTGGTGAACCTGCCCGAGGTGGTGAAGGGAGCCCTCTTCGCCCGGTACTCGCGCTCGCCCAAGAACCTGCGGCGGCTGTTCCTGGACGAGTTCGTGGGCGACCTCGACGTGACGGGTGACGCGTCGATCGACGCCACCGTGGGGTTGCGCCGAGCCGAGGATCTCTACGAACGTGTGTTCGTAGAGTACGGCGACGACTCGGTGGCGCAGCTCGGCGGCGTCCACCTCGCCTGCGAGCAGGCGTCGAACGTGCTGACCAAGATCCTCGAGTGGGGTCGGCTGGCGAGCTACCTCGAGCAGAGCACCCGCTACATCTCCTACGACAGCCGCGTGGGCGGCCGGTACCGCTATCACCGGGACCCGCACGTCCTCACGTCGGGTCTCGGCACGAGGTACGTCGGCGACATGGACCGGCTCTTCGACACCTACGCCGAGCTGGTGGCGTCGCTCACCGATCACGTCCGGGCCACGGTGGCGAAGGACCCGAGCGACTCCGACTTCGTGTACCGCCAGGCCACTCGGGCCAAGGCGCTGGACGCGGCGCGGGGCGTGTTACCGGCGGCGGCCGTCTCGAACGTCGGCATCTACGGTTCGGGCCAGGCCTTCGAGCAGCTCGTCCTGCGCCTGCGGGCGCATCCACTGCCCGAGGCCCAGGCCTACGGCCAGTTGGTGCTGCACGAGCTGCGCAAGGTCATCCCCAGCTTCCTTCGGCGCGTCGACCTGCCCGATCGAGGCGGCGCCTGGGCCGAGTACCTCGTCTCCACTCGGACCGAGACCAGCGCCGTGGCCCGGCGGCTCTTTGGTCACGAGGTGGCCGCCGACGCGCCGTCGGTGACGCTCGTCGACTGGGATCCTGACGCCGAGGACAAGCTCCTGGCGGCGGCCGCCTACGCCGTCACCGACTTGCCCGAGCAGCAGCTGCTCGATCGGGTCAAACAGCTGTCCCACGGCGACCGGGTCGCACTCCTGCGCGCCTACGTGGGCGAGCGCGGCAACCGTCGGCACAAGCCGGGCCGGGCGTTCGAGCGCATCGGGTACCGCTTCGACGTGTTGGCCGACTACGGCGCGTTCCGCGACCTGCAACGCCACCGCCTTCTCACCATCGAATGGCAGCGCCTCACGCCGCGCCATGGCTATGTCCGTCCCGACCTCGTCGACGCCGCTGGCCGGGCCGAGACCTTCGACGACGCCATGGCCCGCTCCGCGTCACTCTTCCACGCCCTCGAGGCCGACTTTCCGCAGCAGGCGTCGTATGCCGTCGCCATGGCCTACCGCATCCGGTTCGTGATGCAGTTCAACGCCCGCGAGGCGATGCACCTCCTCGAGCTGCGCACCACACCGCAGGGTCATCCCGCCTACCGCCGGGTGTGCCTCGAGATGCACCGGCTCATCGCCGAGCAGGCCGGCCACCATGCCGTCGCCGAAGCCATGGTCCACCTCACCGACGCCGAGCCCGAGCTGGAGCGCCTGGCGGCCGAGCGGCGCGCCGAACGCCGTCGCGTGGAGATCTGACGCTCCGCCTTCGCTGACCCTCAGCCACAGGTCTACAGTTCCGCCCGGCGCGGTCTGGGCGGTGCGGGGCGGAAAGGCGTGCTGTGCGGTGCCTGCGCACGTGGGGAAGGATCGTCGGCATCCTGGGGGCGATCGGCATCGGCATCGGCGCCGGCGCGCTGGCCGTCGACGTCGGCCCCGTCGCGGCCGCACCGACACGAGCCGCCAGCCCCGCACCCGTCCGCTATACGGTGCGCGCCGGCGACAGCTTTTACGGCATCGCCAGCCGGTTCGGCATCCGTGCGGGCGCGCTGGCCGCCGCCAACCATCTGACGTTGTCGAGCACGCTGCAGCCGGGACAGGTGCTCGTCGTGCCCGGCGTGCAGTTGCCCGCCAACCTCCCAGCCCACCTGCCGGCGCCGCTGCTCGCCAACCCGGACCGGCTCCTGCTGTACCCGTACTTCGTGGCGGCGGCGAAGGAGTCGGGCGTCCCTGCCGACCTCCTGATGGCGACCGCCTACATCGAGTCGGGCTGGAAGCAGACCGCGGTCTCGGCGACGGGCGCCCTCGGCGTAGGCCAGCTGAAGCCGGACACGGCCAGCTGGATCGCCGTCGTACTGATGCACAAGCCGGGGCTCGATCCGGCCAACGCGCGCGACAACATCCGCATGAGCGCCGGGTTCATGCGTTACCTCGTTGACGCCCACAGTGGCGATCTCCGCCGGGCGCTCGCCGCCTACTACCAGGGCCCGGGCTCCGTAGCTCGCGACGGGGTCTCGTCTGTCGGACTGGTCTACGCCGCCAAGATCCTCGCCGTCCGCAGTTCCTTCACCTAGGCCGACGCCGCTGAGACGCAGGTCACACCGAGCGCACGTTGGACTGGTGTCTGGGGGTCCTATGATCCCCGCCCGCGCGGGCGCCCCCCGATCCGCACACGCAAGGGACCAGGCATGGCAGACGAGGAAGTCGTAGACGAAGAGGTCGAGTTCGAAGAGGAACTCGACGGCGAAGAGGCGGAGCCCGACGACCTGGATGTCGACGAGCTGGACGAGGACGAGCTGGAAGAAGGCGACGAGTTCGAAGAGCTTGGGGACGACGAAGAGGACATCGACGCCCTGGAGGAGGAGGAGGAGAAGGAGGACGACGGTGACACGGGGGCCGTCGTTCGCCGCCCCGTCGTCGAGGAGGATGACGACGACGAGGACCTCGTCGACCCGGATGACGTCGAGGCCGATCTCGACACGATCCTGAAGGACCGACTCGTCGCGGCCGAGGACGAGGCCGAGGAGGACGACGACGAGGTCGAGGTCGACGACCGCGGCGATCCGGTCGATCGCATCCTGCCCAAGCGGCCGGGCGAGTTCGTGTGCCAGTCGTGCTTCCTCGTGAAGCACCCGAGCCAGCTCGCCGATGCCAAGCGCCAGCTGTGCAGCGACTGCGTGTGAAGCTGTATGGCGATGGCTGACGAGAAGAGCCCGGTCGATCAGCTTCTCGACCTGTTCCTGTTCGCGCCGCTCGGCTTCGTCTGCGGGTCGCGCGAGCTCTATCCGAAGCTGGCCGAGGAGGGCCGAGCCCAGCTGGCCGCCCGCATCCAGGTCGCCCGCATGATCGGTCAGTTCGCCGTCCGCAAGGGCCAGCAGGAGGCGGCCAAAGCGATGGACCGACATCGTGCCGCCACACCGTCGGCACCGGACTCGACGTCGGGGCCCGACACCACGGCGGACAACGTCGTCGCCCTCCACCACGAGCTCGCCGACATGGACGACATCACGGAGGCCGACCTCGCCATCCCGTCGTACGGGACGCTGGCCGCCTCCCAGGTCGTCTCGCGGCTCGAAGGGCTGGCGCCGGTCGAGCTCGAGACGGTGCGCCGATACGAGGTCGCCCATCGCGGCCGCAAGACCGTGCTCGGGAAGATCGCCAACCTGCAGTCACAAGGCTAGGCATGGAGACGGCGCGGCGGGCCTCGGAGGCTGACGTCGCGTCCATTGTGGCGTTGGAGGCGATGGCCCGGCAGGCGATCATCGCACAGCGGGGCGGTCCCTTGCTGCTGGCACGCGACGTGCGGCCGTTCGACCCGGCCTCGATCGACGACCCGAACCGCCTCGTCGTGCTGGGGACGATCGACGACGTCCCCGTGGGCTACGCCTCCGTCGGCCTCTCGACGGTCGAGGACGGCGTGCGCTTGGCTGTCGTGGAGTCGCTCTTCGTGGAGCCCGAGGCTCGCGACGTCGGCGTGGGTGAGGCCATCATGGACTTCGTGCTCCACTGGAGCGCGGCCCAAGGTGTGAGCGGCATCGACGCCGTGGCCCTGCCGGGTGACCGGGCCACGAAGAACTTCTTCGAGCGTTTCGGCCTCACGGCGCGGGCCATCGTGGTCCATCGGTCGCTCACCGAGCCGTCGTGACCGTCCGCCGGCCGGAGGTATCGGTCGGCGCCGTCGTCGTGCGCGACGGGCGCCTGCTCCTCGTGCGCCGGGGCCGAGGCGCGGCCGTCGGGAAGTGGAGCGTGCCCGGGGGCCGAGTGGAGTGGGGCGAGACCCTCGCCGCCGCCGTCGTGCGCGAGCTGCACGAGGAGACAGGGCTCAACGGCGTCTGCGAGCGGGCCATCGGGTGGGTCGAGCGCATCGGCGCCGACTACCACTACGTGATCGTCGACTTCGTCGTCAGTGTCACGGACGGGGACGTTCGAGCCGCCGACGACGCGAGTGACGCAGCATGGGTCGACATCGACGATGTCGGCGGGTGGCCGCCAGTGGTCGACGGGCTCATCGAGTTCCTGGCCGAGCACGGCATCGTGCTGTCGAGCCGTTAGCGACCCTTCCACTGCGGCGGCCGCTTCTCGATGAACGCGGTCAAGCCTTCCTTCAGGTCCTCGGAACCCATGACGGCCCGCATCGCGGCCCTCGTCATGTTCTTGAGGGTCTCGTCGTCCTCCGACTCGGCCGCCATGACGACCTTGCGGCTCTCCCACACCGCCAGCGGCGCCGATTGGCAGATCTGGTCAGCCAGGGCGAAGGCGGCCTCTTCGGCCTGGCCCGGCTGCACGAGCCGGTTGACGAGCCCGAGGTCGTAGGCGCGCTGCGCCGGGATGGGGTCGCCGGTGAGGATCGCCTCCATGGCGGCGGAACGGCCGATGGCGCGGGGGAGACGGAACAAGCCGCCGGCGCCGGGCACGAGGTTGCGCTTCACCTCGGCCAGGCCGAAGGAGGAGCGGGTGGTGGCAACGACGAGATCGGCCGCCAGCACGATCTCGCAGCCGCCGGCCGTCGCCAGCCCGTCGACGGCGACGATGACGGGCTTCTTCCTTTCGCGGTAGGCGAAGCCGGCAAAGCCACCGCGCTCGGTCTGGAGGTCGGCCTTGCCCGCGTTGACCGCTTTGAGATCGGCGCCGGCGCTGAAGACCGGGCGCTCCTGACCCTCGGTGTTGGCGCGCAGGATGCCGACCCAGATGTCGGGATCGTCCTCCATCTTGTCGATCGCGGCCTCCATGGCCTTGGCCACGTCGCCGTTCACGGCGTTGCGCGCCTCGGGCCGGTTGAGTGTGATCAGGGCGATCCGGCCCCGCGCCTCGTACTCGACGATGTCAGCCATGGCGGCGCATGGTAGGTGGGCCGTCACCGGCGCCACCAGCCTCATGGGTTAGCGTGCCGCCACAACTGCGGTGGAACGAGGGGGCAACGTGACGGAGGCGGCGTGGCGGCTCGGGTGCCCCTACTGCTGCTCCCACGAAGTCGACCGGCTGTACCTCGCGTCCGTGCGACTCGACTCGTGCCGTTGCCGGGCCTGCGGGGCGGCGTGGGACGAGG
>Ga0306920_100012245_pt1 | contig 11625 bp, 14 predicted proteins | sample flu12Cox44000170_FD_204666 | JGI IMG/M metagenome (GOLD analysis project Ga0306920, IMG submission 204666) | Lab enrichment of tropical soil microbial communities from Luquillo Experimental Forest, Puerto Rico - flux4day.12C.oxic.44.000.170 (v2)... | ecosystem: Environmental > Terrestrial >...
ACGGGAGGAACCTGACATGCAACGGAAGGCGGCAGCCTTCGCACGGTGGCACGAGCCGGATGATGCGAGAGTATCAAGTCCGGATCTGTGAGAGGCTCGGGGTGCAATTCCCCGGGCCTACTCGGCAGGGAGAGCTCGCGAATCCAAGTTTGATGACTAGCACCCAGCCATTCTCAGCAACCCCACTGGGCGGCCTACGGCCGGATTCTCCAAGATTAACCCAGAGAATAGACTGGCTTTGGTCGGTGAAGAGAGCGTCAGTGTGGGTCACCCGCGGCAGTGGCCCCCGGATCAACCAGGAGACCCCACCCATGCGCATTTTGTCAAGGTCCCTGGGATCGAAATAGCTTGTATCAGCAATTGTGCTATCGAGGTCATAGGGTCCCCAAAGCGTGGGGAAAAGGTGAATGCACTCGCTCATGCTCAGTCAGAGAGTAAGACGTCGAGCTCGTATCAGAATATTTTCGTTTCATATTCACGGCGCGATCTAAGGATTACGGAAAGTTACATGGCAGCTAATCGCGCATTGATGAATGAGGTATTTATTGATGTCGACAATATTCGAGCTGGTGAGGATTGGAAGGCTGGGTTAGCAAAGGCAATCGATGTCGCCGACGTATTTCAGTTATTTTGGTCAAAAAATTCGGCAAATTCAAAATACTGTCGCTATGAGTGGATGTATGCCCTTGAGTCTCGTTGCGTAAACGACAAATATGGGGGTTTTATTCGCCCGGTATACTGGAAGAAGCCGATGGCCAATCCGCCCCCAGAACTTAGTCGGTTTAACTTTAGATACGTGCCTCTTCGGAAATACGTACCTGATAGGCGCCAACCGCCTGCAGCATCTCTTGCATCACCGCCAGTACCGCCGGATGCTGGCCCATGCCGAGATAATCGTTCGAGCACCAGACGGTGACCTCGGCGCCGACGCGGTGGTCGAAGGCGCGAGGGAAGCGGCCGCAGCGCCGCTCGAGATCGGCGAAGACGCGGTAGCGCCCCTCGGCGCGCAGCGCGTCGAGGCGCTCACTGAAGAACCCCTCGTAATCCATGTCGGCCACCTGTCGGTTGCCGTTATTTTGGCTGAGGGAGAGCGCTGGTTACCTGACCCGGAGCGGGTGTGGTGAACTGGTTGACCGGGCTCTCCACCCCATCGCTCACACCACCGCTGCCCATCGAGGTCACCTTGTAGTAATAGGTTGTCTGCGGCGTCAGACCGTCTATCCGCACCCGGAAAATCGTCTCTGGATGGGTCCGGTTGAGCCTGATGGGAGATTTCGCCGTCTGGCTCAAATCCTTGGGATCGGTACCGTAGTGGATGACAGCAAAATGCTCGTCATCTCCGCCAGGGTTGGTGCTGGTCCATCTGATGATGGCGAGGTCGTCGTGGGCAATTTCGAGCTCTGGCGCTTTGGTGATCTCGACGTGCTCTGCCCTCTTCTGCGGAGGAGGGATCTGAGCGCTGATCGGGCTAGAGTGGAGCAGGCTCCCCGCGGCGGCGGTGATCGCCAGTTTCAGTAGCAGTCTATTCATCGAACAGACCCCAATTGCCGTCCCTTGGAAAGCCGGCGCAAGGAGTATGGGGGCCGCCCGCGGCCCCCATCATGTCCCGGCCCTATGGGATCGGCGGCGAGGGCGGAAACGGCACATTTACGCAGATGTCCTCTGCGCAGGGGAATTGCGCCAGATTCCAGGTAGGAGTGAGGGTCTCGTTGCCTTGGTTCTTTGCCGTGACACCGGGCGCGCTGATCGTACACTGACCGGTAAAGGTATCGATGTTCTTGTAAGGCGTTATGAAACCGTCCGTTAGCGTTTGCAGGAAAGCCACGATCTGGTTCTCCTCCGTATCCGTCAAGCCGAGGGCACCAGTCGTCATGTCGATGTTTTGCAGGACCTCAGGTTGCGGCCAGCAGGTATCCCTTTCCACCGTTCCGGCCGGGCAGTTCCCCGACGTGACAGGGAACGCATAGGTTGTATTCCCGTTCGGGTTCCGCACCGAGTCGCGCGTATTATAGAAATGCACCAATTGCTTCAGGCTCTTGATGTAACCATTGTGGAAGAACCCCTTCTGGAAATACGGTATCGGTTTCCCGTTTGCGTCGACCTGGCCGGCCTCGGTGGTCGGGCATTGCGGCGGGGTCAGCGCCACATCGCGGGCCGTCATCACCTGTTGTTGGCCGTCCACCGTCGGCGCAAGCGATAGCCAGTCCGGCTGGTTGGGATTGGGAAACGTTTGCGGGCCGCTCCTCAGGAACGTGCCGATCCCCAAATCTCGGTAGCGCTTGCCGTCGGGATTGGGTGTAAACCCGAAACGATCCGGAACGCTCTCATAATACAAAGGCAGCCTGGGATTAATCGGCAGGCCTTCGTTGGCAAAGCCGTGGCAGGTGAATAGAGGCTGTACGCTGGCCGTGTTGCCGGTGTCGGTCTGGCCCGGCGTCAGTAGGGTGGATCTGCCGTCAAGATGGCAAGAATTGCAGTTGCCCTTGCCGTTGAACAGCTGGTAACCGGCCATTTCGTCCGCCGTCAGCGTGACGCTAGAGTTGGGCGCCAGGAAAGCGTCGAATTTCGAGTTGAAGGGGCTGACATCCACCGAGCGTTCGAGGAATGAAAGGGACTGCCCCCAGTGATCATAAATGTTGGTTGCCTTGGTGCGGTCGGTCGCGCTCAGCGCGATTGGCGTCGCGCTCCCGCCGAACCTCCTTGCCCCATTAGGGATGGCGCAGATCTCAGCAGTGTTGGCCGGGAAACGAATGTCGAAGTCGGCGCCCCACACCAGCTCAAAGAGCTGTCGGTACGGTGCCGAGAGTAGCCGAAACGCGATGCAAGCCGTGTCGGCGAAGCCCATTTCCAGCGGATCGACCGGAGGGCCCTGTGCCTGTTCGGCGTCGGGAGCCTGCAGCTTCATTCCGGTTGCACGTCCATCCCAGAAATTTCCGCCGAAGAACAGTTGCTGTGTGTTGTCGAAGTTGAGCACGGGGAACGTGTGTGAATACGTGTACCGCTGCGGCGTCCGCTTAGCGGCCCGATCGCGAAACGATCCGACATATGCAGCAGTCGTCAAATTTTCGGACGGGATCGGCCCGCCAAAGGCGGCGTACGGCATGTGGCAGGAGGCGCAGGCAGTGTTCTGGAACACGGATATGCTCTCATCGAAATTAAGTAGGCCACCTAGTATTCGTTGCGCTTCATATCCGTTTGGCACAAGTATTGGCGGATTGCCTGCATAATGCGGCATCGGTGTCAATGCCTGCCACTCTGCGAAATAGCGACCAAAGATGGTTTGAACTTCACGTCGAACCCTTAATAGCTCCGACTGCAAATCGGGCGGGAGAACAGTAGGCGGGACGGAGCCAGGCAGCGGCGGATACGGATTGTACGGTGGGAAGGGCCGGTCCACCTGCGCTCGGGCCTCGGTAAGCCCGGCGAGTGGGACGCTCAGGATCCCCAGCGCCGTTGCGAAAGCTGCTGTTAATAATGTCGATTTGTCGCCACGCGTCAACGTTCCCTCCCTCAACGTTAGTGCAGGAACGTGCTACTCTTCCTATGGCTGCGCCCGCCGCTGACGAGCATAATTATCGACAACTTTAGTTAAATTTGATGGTTAGCATCAGCATCGATCAACGAAGAAGCCCGGAAAATGCCTTATTCGTAAAATTTTGTGTTCATTTTGTAACGGTTCGTAATGCGCGCTACCAACACCCGTCACGGTCGGCGACTAAATTGCCGGTTTGGCGGTGCTCGTCGATTTTCTGCGCAGCCACACCCGGGCTTCAATTTCACGACGTCGCTGCCGCTGGCGATCACCGCCAGCGCTCGCCGCGATACGCCATCTCAAAGCGAGCCAGGCCGAACGCGACCGCCACCAGGAAGGCGCGGGCAAGCTAAACCGGGCCCGCCTCCCGGTAATGGCATATCGTCCTCGTGGCGATTCGGTAACCCTGGGCTGTGCAAAGACGCCTGTGAAGAGCTATTGCACCGCCACCGCACTCCGGGCGATCAATTACCCGACCGTGCCGCGTGGTACCGAGCGCTTGCGTCTGACCCGACCCTGCTGCCTACCTATAGCCCCGTCGGTATGACTCTCTCTGCTAATAGAAACCATGGTGTCGAATCGGCGAGTCGCGAAAAAACTGGATGACAATGACAATATTGGTAATCGAAAAAAAAAACGAGCAAATGCCTTGTTGGTTGAGCAGACTGGCAACTGGCAGCACGGTATTGGACGTAGAAGCGGTGCCAGAAATAATCCCTCGAAATCGCTTAGAAAGCTCGCCTATGGGACAGAGACAGACCCCAAAGCCCGACAACACCGCCGGTACCCGTCGAAATCGATTCCAGGCATCGCGTCACCGGTAAGATGACTCCATAGCCCCAGTTCAGCTTCGGGAAAAAATTCCATTGATTGTTGAATACGATTGCAACCTCTCTCGTTCCGTACGTCTGTGTGATCCCCCCGCATCGGCTCTCTTGCGCTTGCCCCATTCGCAGTTCGGAGGCTCATAGTTGCCATCGTCTTCGAGTCGGACGAGCGATAACCCCTGCTGGTAGGTCTCGCCCATATCAGCCAGGAAATTCCGGAAATCTGTTCGCCAGCGGTGACATACTGTAATGCCTTGCCCGCCGTAGTACTTATAGCTTCCTGCGTTAGGATTGTAACAATTATCGAGCATATGACGCCACGCTCTATAAATGGGCGAGACTGCTCCCTTGTGACTATGACCGTGTTTTTTCACCCAATTGGGTCGAGGTGGTCGATTCCTATTATAGCATCCGCACGAAATGTTTCTTCCATATCTGAGACGGGAACCGACGACCGTCTTGGTGTTGGTACACCCATTATAATGGCATTGACAGAGCCAAAGCGTCTCTCCCCTGTTGTCAGTGCCTGCGAATTCGAACACTTCGAGATAACCGAAGGTGCGTCCGGTCAAGTCAAATTTCGCTAACATCCCAATCCTCGGCATTGTCAACTTAACGGACCCAGGGCGCCTTCTTCCGGCCCCGCTCGGTTAGAGCGGGGAGCACAATAGGCGAGCAAAGGACCTTCCGATCCGAGCCGCCGCGCCACCGACACAACGAGCATATCACGGGCGGCTAAGTTGACAATGCCGGCACGAGAATTCAGGATTTGGCGCGAAAACCGGCTTGCCGATCCCCACGACGATTCCAAGAAGCCTGGCGGAGGTTACGGCCTCGGGCAAATTCCACCCGTTGCATGAAGCGCCCGCCTGACCTGGCGCACAGAATTTCCCTCGATGCGAACCCATGCGTGAACCGCTTCAACCAGCGCCACCTCGGCAAATCATCCGCAACGCCGCCTGGCTCGTCGACTAGGACGAGGTGACGCAATCCCATGTCTACCGCCGCGATGTCGACCTGACGATCGAGAGGGACACGGCTATCAGCTCGCCTCGATCATCGCCGGCGGTCCCTCCCCGTTTATCGCGACAGCGCTGTTCGGCTCACGGTGGTCGACAAAGGGGCGGATGGACAAACCAGTGTTCGGGAACTGATCCGGGTGCGGTGCCGCCGGCTCGAGACGGCTGTGTAAGGCACAGCTACCCACATCCATCAGCCCCTCAAGCAAGATCTCTCGCAGCTTCAGACGACCAATCCCATGCCGATCGACCTCTGCCGCAGGAACGGCCCAACAGGATTACCTCATCGCGTCTTGCGAGAAGTTGCAGTTTCTCGTCGCGGAAGAACAACTCGCTACTGGCCTGGCCGCTCGCCGCCTCGAACCGAGACCATCTGGGTGCTGGCGGGCACTCCTTCAGGACCGAAAGTTTGCGGACTCACGCTAGCTCCACGGTAAGGTTTCCCCAAGTCGTCACCCGATCGCGTCCGCTTCGCGATCGCCCCTGTGGATCTTGCGCGTGTTGGCGCGGATCGAGGTCCCGATCTGACCGGGCACGACGACCGAGCATTTGACGACCGAGCATTTAATGTGCGGCGCGTTGATCCGCAGATCGGTGATCAGCGCCTCCGTGGAGGGCCTGCCGCTCGATGATGATCAGCTGGGGCTATTCCGCGACGTGGCCGAGCAAGATCCGCCTCGCCCGCGCGCCCGTGAGCTCTGGGTCATTGCGGGCCGACGCTAAGCGAACGCTTGGCGTATCACTGCGTGTGGATCAGCGCCGAACTGGGACCCCGGCCAAAACTGCAGCAAGTAACTGAAATCGCCGGAGAACACACCAGACGTGGGGGGCTCGATCGGAGCCGATCGGGACCCCACCCGGAACAAGAATCTCCTTCAGGTATCAACGGGTTGAGGCCTATCCGAGGCTGGGTCCCGCTTCGGTGCTGATTCACACCGGCGACCGGCCCGCGCTCCCAACCCGCGTCATGTTGGGGTCACCAGCGCGCTCCGCGTCCTTAGCTGACCGGTCCCTCCGAAGGCAGAACCCGTCGTAAAATATCAATAATCTGGGATCATCCGGCGATCGGATCTCCCAATTTGTGAATAATTCGCGACGAGGCAGATACCCTTATCGGGGCGAAAGTCCATGATTGCCGGATCCAATTCCCAGCTACACGGTGCAAATTCCCTATTTGGGCAATAGTTGACAGGAATACGGCCGGATCAGTTCCAGCGCCGCGTGGCGTCCCGGGACTTCCCCGCGAGCGATCCCGGGCGTCACCAACGCCAAAGCCGCTTTTAATACCGCCTGCGAATGTGCCCCGAGCTTGCCGAGGATCCGCTGAAGATAGTTGCGTGCGGTGGTCGGCCGAATTCCAAGCGTGCTCGCGATTTCTTGGTAGCCTTCCCCTAAAATCGCTTCCCCCAGCACCTCCGATTCTCTCTGCGTCAGGTCAGGGAAGCATGTTCGAAGCATGATCGGTATCATCGCTCGCGGGCCGCATCGGTGCGATCCTCCCGGACCACTCGGAAACGGGCTCCGCGTCGATGCGACTGACGATCCCTCGAACGAGCTGCTCGGTCTGCTTGTAGCGGGTGACGTCGCTAGCCACGACCAAGACGGCGGTGGCCGTACCCTGCGGCTCGCGCAGGATGACTGGGCTGACGCGCACCCAGACCCAACGCTTCTGCTTGGTGCAAATCCGCGCCTCGGATGCGCCGACGCTGTAGCCGGTCCGGGCAGCCACGACCATCGGGCAGTTCACGCTACAGAGGCATTGACCGGCCGCGTCATGGGCCGGCAGCGTGTCATAGCAATACCGGCCGAGGATCTCCAGCGGTGCGAATCCGAAGAGCTGCTGTGCTCGCGTCCTCCAGGCAAGTATTTGGCAGTCCAGCGACACAGCGAAGGCAGCATCGGCAGTGTCCATAATCGGCGCCATGAGTGCTTGAAAACGGCGCGGTAAGCCCGCCAGTAGCTTCATCGTCATGGCGTTCCCCAGTCGCGGCGTGACAGTCCTGCGTGCCTCTCCTGTCGCCTGCCTGCCGGCGCGGGGCCGAGTCGCGGGTCAAGGCCCAAGCCATTTGCCCGTCCGACCGGCCGCCCCGCTGGCTGAGCACCGCCGTCGTGCAAGGCTTTCGCTACGCGGCGGCCCTGCGAGGCGAAGGTGGTGTGCCGGTCTCAATCACATTGGGAGAAGTGTCCAGCCCCTCCATCTCCTTGGAGAAGATCATGGCCTTGTTGTTGAGGACGGCGCGCGGATCAAAGGATTCGTGCGCCATCACGCCATGGATCTTGCGACGCTGCATGCCGATATTGCCGGCGTCATAGATCGGGAAGCACAGCGCTTCCCGCATGTACTTCTCCAGGGGATGGCTCTTGTCGTAGCTGTTCACGCCCATGATCCGCATGCATGTGTAGACCACATCGACACAGGTCTCGCCGCCAAAGATTTTCGACCAGGCGCCTGGAACATGGCCCTCGCTGTCGTAAAGATCGAGATATTGCGCCGCCTTCCACGAAAGGTAGCGCGCCGCCTCGATCTTCATCGCGACATCGGACAGCAGATAGCCGACATGCTGATGCTGTATGATCGGCTGCGCGCCGCCAGCTGTGTGTCCCTTCGACCATTCCAGCGTGTATTCGTAAGCCGCCCTCGCGACTCCGACCGCGGCGATCGCGGCTACCGGACCGGACCACGTGAAAGCCTTGCTGATCACGAGATCGCCGTTGCCCTTGGTGCCGGAGATCACGTTCTCCTCAGAAACGCGCACATTCTCGAACACCAGCGAGTTATTCTGGCAGAGGCGGTGTCCCATCTTGTCGATGACTTTTTCGACTCGGAAGCCGGGCGTGCCACGCGGGACGAGAATGGCGCTCAAGCCTTCCTTGCCGCCCTTCCCGGGGTCCGTCCTGACAATGCAAACATTTACGTCGGCGCCCAGCTTGTCCCAACCTCCGGCATTGCAAGGCCAGTACTTCCGCCCGTTGAGCACGTATTCGTGGTTCACCAGCTCTGCGGTCAGCCCGATTCCGACCGGCGAGGGCTGCGGCGCATCGAAATTGGCGGTACCGCCGGGACGGCCTGCTGCCTCGCTCACCACCCAGCCGGCTAGGTACTCGCCCCTCGGATCGGTGCAGGCCGGGCGGAGCCATTTCTCCTTCTCCGCTGCGGTTCCAAACCACACGACGTTCATCAGACCGAGGCCGTTTACCAGGATCGTCGTGGCAAATCCGGGATCGACCGCGCAGACCTCCTCGGCGACGAGCTGAAGGTCGAGATTGCTCACACTGCCGCCGCCGTACTCTTTCGGCAGGAACCCCATGGCCAAGCCACGCTTATAGGCTTCGACATAGGCTGGTTTGGTCTTGGCGAATGCCTCTTGCGGGTCTGCTAATGCATCTGCGTCCCGCACGAGCGGCGCCAGTACATTCTGCGCGAAATCTCGCGCCGCATCGCGGAGAACTTCCTGCTCGTTTGTCAACCTAAAATCGATCGGCATTGACGTATTCCTCCCTAAAAGATTATCCATGCAAGGTGCCAGCGCCCCTCAGTGGCAAGGCACGGAGCCTGCCGTGGGTTCCGGCTCTTCGCGTGGTGTTGGACATTAAAATATGACGAGCGGGCATTGTCACGGCAAATGTATCGAGCACGCATTGAGAGCCAGGGCTCGCCATACGTCGTGCCGCTGCGACCGCTTCTTGCCACTCTGCAGTCGCTTCGGCGCGGAAGATCCGCAGGGTGGATCGGGAGATGAGGTGGCGTTGAAAGTTGAAGGTGTTGTGAACTGCACTGTGCATGCTGAGGAAGCGCTGGGCGGATCGAGCTGACTTGTACCGCTGCAGCTTGCGCTCGCGTCGTCGCACTGCCTGATGCGAATTCTCCGCCCGATTGTTTTTGCGAAGCCCCTGCTCATGCCGACAGGTCAGTCGCAGACGTTGGAACGCGCAGGCGTAGGAGCGCAGCTTGTCGGTGACCACAATTTTCGGCACGAAGCACTGCTTCTTTAGCAGCTTGCGCATCAGCCGCAACGCCGACCAACTGTCGCGTCGGCGCTGCACCAGCATGTCGAGAACCTCGCCCTCATCATCGACAGCACGCCAGAGATACATCCGCTCGCCGCCGATCCGCACCACCATCTCGTCCAAATGCCGGCGATCGCTCGGCCGAGGGCGATGTTGGCGCAGCTGTCGCGCGATCGCGGGGCCGAACTTCAGCACCCATCGGCGCACCGTTTCGTAGGAGATATCGAGCCCGCGTTCGGCCAGCAGTTCCTCGACATCGCGGTAGCTCAGGGTGAACCGGAGATACAGCCAAATCGCGTGCTGGATGACCCGGGCGGGAACCGATGGCGGCGGTAGCAGAGTGAAGCCATGCCGTCATTCTATCCGAGACGCTGCTCGCTCCCGACCCGGTTTCCGTGACAATGCCCCGGCCATCGGTGGGTCGTAATTGCTGAAGCCGGTGATGTTGCCGCCTGGTCGCGCCGGGCTCTGGACGAAACCTTGGCCAACAGGGTCTGTGACGATCAGAAGGACGATAGGGATCGTGCTGGTCTGTTGCCGCAGCGCCTCGACAGACGGACTGGCCTCGGCCACTAGCGCCTCGGGGCCGAGTGCCACCATCTCCGCCGCGTAGCGCTGGAAGAGCGCGGGATCGCCGCCGGCCCAGCGCCAGTCGATGCTCAGATTACCGCCGTCCCGCCAGTTGAGCGCGTCGAGACCTTGCGCCAAGGCGGCGGCGCGCTTCAGCCCCTCACCGTCGCGCTTGCGAGCGACGCCATGAGCACGCCGAGGCGGCGCATTTTGTTGCGCGGCTGCGCCCACGCAGCAAGGGGCCATCCCACACCCGCGCCGACGGCCAAGCCGACGAACTCGCGCCGTTTCACCCGTACACCCCGAGGTCGAGCACAAAGGACGGCCAAACATTATCACAGGGCGTGGAACAAGTTATCAGCGCGGACCGGTGCCTTTGGATCACCCGGTCATTTAGAAGGCAGCAATGCCGAAGGTCGGGTTTCCACCCGGTGAAGCCATTCGCGGACCGTCGAGATCATCGATCGTCCTCGACCCCGAGCCGAAACCGACGAGCAATTCGGCGCCGGGCTGTGGTTGCCCAATGGCGGCAAAGGCTACGGCATGGCGCCGGGCGCGCCGGGCGACCGTCGCACTGTCACCCGCCGGTGCGCCTTTGCCCCTAAGTTCGACTCATGCGCCAGGCCGCCAGCCGCACGGGCGATAAACGACTTGGAGGCTTTTGCTTCGAACTGTGGCAACCTGCTGGTTAGGGCGCTCTGATGGAGCCGTTGCCGATCCATGCGCCGCCTGTATTTCGGACGAGAAAGGCCACGTCCGTTGGGTTGCAGGCGGCGGTCGATGAACTGAAAGAACCGGTAAACTGTGCATTGCCCTGAGCATTCAAAGGCACGAGCGGCGTATCAATGACCTTCGGGCTGGCCGAACCAGGTCCGCAGACCAGCGTTCCCTTGACCTGGCTAACCGAACCCGGTGTCCCGATTTCACTACCACCGGCACGGACAAGACCCACGACGGCGAACCCGACCTGGCCGCTGGTGAGTTCGACTACGACTCCTCCACCCTCGCGCGTCGACCAGGGCGTCCCGCTGCCGGTGATGCCGCCGACCACATCGTTTGCTTGTGCGATGCCTTTGATCGTCTCCCAAACCACGATGCTCTGAGCGTGGCTCGAAGATGCGATCGCGGTGAGAAGGACTGCGCCAAATGCTGCTGTGGTGAGCCTCTTCATGCTGTCCTCCATGATTGTGTAGCGCACGCGCCGGCACGCAGGGCTCGGAATTTAGGCCAATCTTATAGAGCATCCGAGCAGGCTTTCCAGCGAGCCTTGTTCGACGTCTCGGCGCTGCTTCGCCACCAGTGCGGCGGTGACGATCGTCTGCTCCACGTCGACAAAGGCTATCGCGGGCCTCCTACGCGTTTACCACGAGAATGATGTTTAGACTTGCTAGCGGGTTGTTAATAGCTGTCGGTAATCCTGGTTAACGAAGGCCCCACCGGTACGTGTTGCCGGCGTGCAACGCAGCCAAAGGGAGCCGTCCCATGACGATTATCAGAATTGGTCTGGATACCGCCAAGCATGTCTTTCAAGTGCACGGCGTCGATGAGAACGAGCAAACGGTTGTCCGGCGTCAGCTCCGGCGCGGCGAGATGGGGAAGTTCTTCACCAAGCTGGCACCGACCCGGATCGGGCTGGAAGCGTGTGGTGCCTCGCATTATTGGGCGCGGC
>Ga0306920_100012246_pt1 | contig 11625 bp, 13 predicted proteins | sample flu12Cox44000170_FD_204666 | JGI IMG/M metagenome (GOLD analysis project Ga0306920, IMG submission 204666) | Lab enrichment of tropical soil microbial communities from Luquillo Experimental Forest, Puerto Rico - flux4day.12C.oxic.44.000.170 (v2)... | ecosystem: Environmental > Terrestrial >...
CCCGCCGCGTCGTCTTGGCGTAGCGATCAAACCCCGCGGTCGCCAGCGTCAACTGCTTCATCCCCCAACCCATGCCCACCAACCCGCCCTGATGCGCATCATACCACGATCATTGATCGACGCCTTATGCAGAGGTTCCTTAACGGAAACAATCGCGTGTCCGCCCACCCTACGGCAATCACAGATGTTAGCGCGTTCCCGCCCCCTTGATGGGGCGGGTCAGGGCGGGGGTGATACTGCCGAACCCACACAGTGGGCGGATTATGTGATCGCCAGCCGCGAGTTCTCGTTGGTTCGGGTGCTTATTACGGCGAGGTTCACCCCCTCCCAATCCCTCCCCCATCGAGAGAGAGGGCTTTACACAGCGCCCGTTCATGACGCGGAGAACTGCGTGAATGCAGTAGTCCCAAGAGCAGAGACGGAGAATATGGCGTCTCAGATTGGCGCGCCGTTGATGTATGGTTTGAGGGCCGCATGGATGAAGCCGTTGGACGGCGTTGGGATGTCATGGCGGCGGCCGAGCTCGACGACCTTGCCGGCGAACCACGGCAGCTCGAGGCGGTTGCCGCGGACGAGGTCGTTGCCCATCGAGGTCATATGGTACGGCGGCATCGACTGCATCATCGCCATTCCGTTCTCTACGCTGTCAGGTGAAAGCCTCACTCCCTCGGCGAGCCCGACGGCGACGGTCTCTCGCAGCACCGCGTCATAAAGGGCGACGAGTTCCGGGTGCTCGCGCCACTTGCCGAGCGGCAGCCGGGTCAGCGCATTGAGACCGGCAAGCGGCACCATCAAAAGAAATTTTTCCCACACCGGGACCAGGATGTCCGGGCTCAGCACACCTTCGAACCCGGCCCTCTCGCAGAGATCGCGCAGGCGCAGTCCGCGCTCGCTGATCCGCCCGTCGAGCTCGCCGAACGTCATCCGCTGATAGGTGCCGGTCTGGTGGATCACGCCGGCTGCCGTGATCGTGCCGGTGACGAAGGCGACCCCGCCCATCACCGCCTCACGGCCGAGGATCGGGATCATCCGCTCGGAGGCGTCGACGCCATTCTGCAGAGGGACGACCGCGGTCTGCGGCCCGACGATAGGGCGGAGCTGCCCGGCGACGGTCTCGACGTCCCACAACTTGACGCAGGAGAGAACGATATCGACGGTGTCAATGCCGGCGATGTCGTCGGTGGCCTGAGCGGGAAAAATGTGCGTCTCGCCACGGTCGCCGTCGATCAGCAGCCCCTTCTCGCAGATCTCCGCGAGATGGGCGCCGCGCGCGACGAAGGTCACATCTGCCCCGGCCTTGGCAAGTGCAGCGCCGTAAGGCCCGCCGATGCCGCCGGTGCCGATCACGGCGATGCGCATTCCATCCTCCTGGTGCAGTGGACGATTACGGCACGTCGCCGCGGGGCAGCGGGCGCTGCAACAATGATGCGGCTACGGTCGGGCACGCCGCCGCGGTTCGCTGGATCCCCTCGGGCGGCCGGCCCTTGTGAGCCGTCTCGGCGATCCCGGGGATAACGCAAAGAGGCTAAAATGCCGGCGGGATCATCGGCGCCGGCACGAGGTGCTCTTCGACGCCGCGGACGCCGGCGATGTTCTCGGCCGCGACGCGCAAGGCCTCCTTCTCCGCCGGGGGCCGATCGTCGCCGACCCAGATGTGCACGACACCGTCCCTGACGATGATGTCGGCCGCCCAGGTATGCACCCACGGCTGCTCCCTCAGTTCGGTCAGCAGTCTCTGACGGATCGTGCGATCGTCCGAGGCGACATCGCCGGCCAGCTGACCTCCTACTGCCGCCAGCGCACGCACGAGGTTGGCGCGGCTGACGATGCCGACCAGCTTGCCGTCTCTGACGACGGGCACCCGCTTGATCCTTTTCGTTTCGAGCAGATTAGCGATCTCGGCGAGATCCGTGGTGTCGCCGACTGTGACGACCTCGCGGGTCATGACGTCCTCGGCGGTCCGCCCGTGCGACCTCACGTAGTCGCGGGCAAGCTCCTCGTCGGCTGCGAACCGGTCGAGCCACCATGAGCGCCGGCGCCGTGGGACACGCCGCTCGGTGCCGGTCTCGACGCGGTGCAGCAGATCGCCTTCGCTGACGATGCCGATCAGCCGATTTTCAGCATCGACGACCGGAACGCCGCTGATGCTTCGCTCCGAGAGGATCTTCGCCACCTCCTGCACTGACGTAGCGGGTCCGACGGTGACCACGTTCGTCGTCATCACATCCATTGCGCGCATCGGGATCCTCCCTGCTGACTCTTGCAATCAATTACTGTAGCACGCCGCGCCAGGGTTGACATCGATGAGCTGATCCGCTGGACCGGTCATCCGATCACGGCAACCCCCTGAACCTCGACGAGCAGCTCCGGACGCGCGAGGCCGGCAACGGTGATCAGCGCGCTCGCCGGGAAGTTATCGCCGAAGATACCCTTCCGCAGCTGCGTGAAACGGTCCCCGAGCCGAGCGTCGGTGATGAACACTGTCATCGTCACCATGTCAGCCAGGGAACCGCCGGCCTCTTCGAGGGTCTGCCGAAAGCGTGCAAATACCTCATGGACTTGGCCATCGAAATCGCCGGCGAGCGATCGACCGGTGGCATCCGCCGCGCCGACTTGCCCGGCCAGCCAAACGATCCGGCCGCCCTCGGTGATCACCGCCTGCGAATAGGCCCGCGCCTGTGCCGTTTCCCGCTTTACGTAACTTCTCATTCCCACCCCCAGTCAATCCGCCTGGAGGTTGAGAACTTGATCGACACGGATGGTGGAGTCCAGCCTGTCAGACAACGGCTGTTTGTGTGAGCACAGCACATGATCGAAAGCATCAGCGCAGTGACACTCGCGACGCACGACATGCGGCGCGCGATTCAGTTCTATTGCATGCTCGGCTTCCAGCTGGTCCACGGCGGAGGAGATGCCGCGTTCACCAGTTTCCGTGCTGGTCCAAACTTTCTCAATCTCATTGTGCAGCCGGCCGAGCGTCAGTGGTTATGGTGGGGGCGAGTAATTTTTTACGATTCGGATATCGACGGCCTCTATGCGCGGGTCGTCGCCGCCGGGTACCGGCCCGAGGCACCTCCGCGCGATGCCGAGTGGGGCGAACGGTTCTTTCACCTGACAGACCCCGATGGTCACGAACTCAGCTTTGCCTGGCCCTTACCGCAACCGTCATCTGAACGTGGTGCGAATCCCCGCACCCTCGGCGCCGCCGCGATCCCGACCTCTCGACCATGGCGGCCAGCGACATGAGGGTCCACTCGCCCGCCGATTGATGCCCGGGCGAGCCCGCTTGCCCCACTGTTTGCACAACAACCCATTTCGGCTATTCTGAGGCCGCCTGCATTGGGGGGTAAAGCGGGCGCGATATGGTAGGAATAGCGTTGGGCCGCGCCTGCGTATTGCTGGGGGCGTCGGCGTCTGTGATCATCCTGACGGCGGCGCTTGCCGGTGGCGCCGAATTGGCTTCGGATCGCGAGATAATCCACGTACTGAACCGGCTCGCGTTCGGCCCGACCCCGGAGGAACTTCAATACGTCAAGAGCATCGGCGTCGAGCGCTATATCGCCGAACAGCTCAAGCCCGATTCGATTCCGGAACCAATCGAGCTGCGCTCCCGGCTGGCACCGCTCGAGACCCTGAAGCTCGATCCGGTTCAACTGCGTCAGCTCTACGGCCCGCTACCCAGCCTGCGCGGGTTCAAACCCAACGTAGACGCGGAGAAAGCGCAGCGCGAACGCGCGCGCTTGGTGCTGCATGATGCCGCCGAGGCGCGCATCCTGAGGGCATTACTGAGCCGGCGCCAACTGCAAGAGGTTCTGGTCGATTTCTGGTTCAACCACTTCAACGTCTTTTCCGGCAAGGGGCTCGACGATGTGTGGATCGGCAATTACGAGCAGCGGGCGATTCGGCCTTTCGCGCTCGGCCGGTTCCGTGACCTGCTGTTCGCGACGACCAAACACCCGGCGATGCTCGTCTACCTCGACAACACGCTCAGCACTGCGCCCGGCAGTCCGGGGGCCCGCGGCAGGCAGAAGGGGCTCAACGAGAATTTCGCGCGCGAGGTCATGGAGCTGCACACACTTGGCGCCGACGGCGGGTATACGCAGGAAGACGTGATTACCCTGGCGCGCATTCTGACTGGTTGGAGAGTCAATCCGCCGGACGCGCGTGCCTATCCCGAACACGGCGCGGTCTTCGAAGGCGCGCGCCACGATTACAGCCGCAAGGTTTTCCTTGGTCATGAGATGAAATCCCGCGGGAAGGCGGAGGGCGAAGAGGCGCTCGACATCCTGGCGCGCAGCCCGAAGACCGCGCGTCATATCGCCTTCGAACTCGCGCAATATTTTGTCGCCGACGACCCGCCCGCTGCCTTTGTCGACCGGCTCGCGGCCCGGTTTATCGACACCGACGGCGACATCCCGGAAGTGTTGAAGACTTTGTTTACCAGCCGTGAATTCTGGGAAAATGTCGATCGAAAGTACAAAACTCCGTATCAGTTCGTGGTCTCGGCGGTTCGCGCTGCGGGGGTGCCGGTCGGCAATGTGCGTCCGCTGCTGGTAGCGATGGATCAGCTAGGGATGCCGCTTTACGGCTGTCTGACACCGGACGGATACAGCAATACCGAGGACGCGTGGCTGGGCCCCGATGCGACGACCCGGCGGATCGGCTTTGCGACCGCGCTGGCGCAAGGCGACTTGCCCCTGTACGGCGCGAATGGCACCGGGAGCGCCCACCACGTCGATGCAGCGCGACTGCAGGCGCTGCTCGGCCCGACCCTTACGGAAGCCACCCGCCAGGCCGTCATCGAGGCGCCACCGGGACTGCGCGCCGCGCTGCTGCTTGGCAGTCCCGATTTCATGCGACGTTAGGCGATGATCGTGCGCCGACGTGAGTTACTTAAAGCCCCGGCGGCGACGTTGCTGTCATTGGGCCCGGATGCCTGGGCGGCGGCGGCCGAAGGCGGTCCTCGGCGCCTGATCGTGATCCTGCTGCGCGGCGCCGTCGACGGGCTCAGCATCATCATCCCGTACGCAGAAGAGGCGTATTATCGGGAGCGGTCCTCGATCGCGATTGCGCCTCCCGGCAAACCCGACGGAGCGTTGGCGCTCGACGGGCATTTCGCGCTGCACCCGGCCCTCGCCGGCCTGATGCCGCTATGGGAAAAAGGTGAGCTCGCCTTCGTCCACGCGGCGGGATCGCCCGACCCGACGCGGTCGCATTTCGACGCCCAGCTCTATCTCGAAAACGGCACGCCGGGACAGAGCACCACCCGAGACGGCTGGATGAACCGGCTTCTCCTGGCACTGCCCGGGCCGCGCGGCGCGACAGATGCAATCAGCGTCGGCCCGACCCTGCCCCGCATCCTCACCGGAAAGGCAGCGGTTGCCACTCTGCCACTCGGTCCAGGAGGTGCCCGACCATTGCCGATCGACCAGCCGGATGTCGGCGCCGCTTTCGATCGGCTCTATTCCAGCGATGACGCACTCGGCCGATCCTATCGCGAGGGCCGGGCGGCGCGCACACAGCTGATCGCCGCTCTGGCGGCGGAAAGGCAAATTGCCGACAATGGCGCGCCGCCGCCGACCGGCTTCCCCGGGCAGGCGGCGCGTCTCGCGGCCTTGATCCGCCGCCAACCCGGCATCCGGCTTATAGCTTTGGGGCTCGGTGGCTGGGACACCCACGTCAACCAGGGCAACCAGACAGGGCAGCTCGCTCAGCATCTGCGCCCGCTCGGCGAAGGCCTCGCCGCTCTCGCCCGCGGCGCGAGCGAGGTGTGGCGCGACACAATTGTCGTCGTGCTATCCGAATTCGGCCGCACCGTGCGCGAGAACGGCAATGGCGGCACGGATCACGGCCACGGCAATGTCATCTGGCTGTTGGGAGGCGCGATCAATGGCGGCCGCATTTACGGCGACTGGCCGGGCCTCGCCTCGCCGCAGCTCTACCAGCGGCGCGATCTCGCGGTCACCACCGATTTTCGCACCGTCCTGGCGGTAATTCTCGAACGCCACATGCGGCTCGCCGACCTCCAGCTCGATACGGTCTTGCCTGGCGCTCCGCCGGTTTCGCTCGAGCTCGCACATGCGGTCCGGGCCTGATGCATGCATTCCGCCGGCCGCGAGTCACTCACAACAGATAGGCCGCAGCCAGCATGACGGTTGTGCAGCATGCCGCTCATTCCCGGTTTCGATTTTCCTTGAGCGCAAAACGGCGCGATCTCAGATTTGGCCAATCGCTGTATCGGGAGCCTGTCATGGCAGTTTCCGCACAAGTCCACTCGTTCGATCCCGCTGCTGAAATGCGCGCCCATATGGGGCGCCATACTGACAAGAGTTTCGACTGGGACGCCTTCCCGGGAAGCCGCGGCTTCCCCGAATTGGAGCGCGCGCAGATGCGCTATATCGGCGCCGGCGGCTCACCCAAGACCGACGATCCGAGCACGCTGAGACCGGGGAAATTCACGCTGAGCCTGGTGCATCAGCCGGTCGGCAAATATGCTCCCTGCCATTCCCACGAGGTCGTCGAGCATTTCCTCGTGCTCGACGGTGTATTGACGGTCGGCTGGGCCTGGGGCGACGAGGTGATCGAAGCGCGATTGGGCCCGAAGGACATGGTGCTGAACCAGGCCGGCCGGCCGCATGGCTTTCGCAACGACGGCGTCGAGCCGGTGCTGATGTCGATCAGCGTCGGCACCGGCGCGCCGAAACCACCGGTCTATGTTTGCCATCCGCGCGACAACGACGCGGCGATCGCCCGCCGTTTCGGCGCTGGCCCCGGCAAGACCCTTGCGTTCGATCCCGAGGGCAACGATCCGCGCCAGCGGGAGTTCGCCCGGTATGTCGTGCGTCACGCCGAAAGGCGGCCGATATGCCAGGCGGGCTTCGCCCGCCTGCCCTATATCGGCGAGGGCGGCGCGCCGCCCGGCCAATACCGTATGGACATGATCCATCTGCCCAAGGGCGCCGGGGTCCACGGTTATGCGCGTCCGGTGGAGGACGCTTACCTAGTACTGGAAGGCTGCCTTACGGTGGGATGGGAGGGGGGCGGGCACGCCGTCGAAGAGCGGCTCGGCCCGAAGGACGCGATCTTCAACCCGGCCGGCCAGCTCCGCTATTTCCGCAACGACGGCGTCGCCGACGCCGAGTTCATGTTGCTCGTCGGCGCGCCGACGCCGGAGGATATCCGGTTCCAGCCGGCATGACCGGCGCCGCTGCGCACACCCGTTGCGTGCGCGCCGGGGCCGCGCAGATCTCTTATCTCGAAGCCGGCGCCGGCCCGCCGCTGGCGCTGCTGCACGGCATCGGATCGGCCGCCGCTTCGTTCTGGAATCAGCTCGAGGAGTTGTCCGCGCAATTTCGCGTGGTGGCGTTGGGATGCCCCGGGCTATGGTGCCTCGACCGCGCCGAGGGTCCAGCACCCCGCCGCGAGCGATTATGCGGCGGCGCTCGATGACTGGCTCGACGCGCTCGGCATCGGCCGCTGTCACCTATTGGGACATTCACTCGGCTCGCTGATCGCCGCCCGCTTCGCGGCGGAGCATCCGGAGCGGGTCATTACCCTGACGCGCGCCGGCGTTGCTCGCACGTCATTCCGGGCGCCGGCCACGCCCTCTACCTCGAGAAGCCGCGAGAATTCAATCGGCTGCTGGCGGATTTCGCCGCCACAAAGACGGCCTAAATCACTTGGCAATGCTCTGATTTAGAGCCCAACCAACATGGATCCGGTAGTATTTCGTCATTCCCACGAAATCGGGAATCTAGGGCTGGCGAGACCACAGCAGCCGCCCCCGACCCCCGCTTTCGCGTGTTTTCGCGGGGCGGCGGCCGATGTTCGGCTCAGGTGCGGCGCTCGGTGCGCCGCAGGAAATCGATGAAGATCGCCGCCAGAAGGCCTTCCTTGGCGTTCCAGTCCTCGAGCGCAACATCGAGGTCCAGGCGGCCCTCGGTCAGCACTTCATGGTATTCGGTGTTGGGGATCAGCCGATGCGCGGTTTGGCCGGGCGCGCGCGGGTGAACCCTGTCGTTGCCCGGGATGATACATGCCGGCATTGTCAGGGAGCGCAGCTGCGCCGGGCTCACCCCGATACCCGATGATGGGCGCCTTCGTTGAAGGCGCGGCGCCATTCTTCCATGACGGCGATGAAGCGCGGCCGCTCGATTTCCAGCAGACGGGTGTGGTTGGCCGGGTTGTTCGCGATCACCTCGCTGAAATGCTCGGTGCGGCAAACCGCCTCCATGCCGCCCTGCCGCGCCGCGTCGATGAACTGCGTGTAATAATTCTGAACGAGGCGCTCGGCCGCATAGACGCCACCAGTGACGCGCCACAGCAACAGCCCGCGCACATCCGCGGCATGGCTCTCCTCCATGGTCGAGATTGACAATCTCATGATCCTAGCCGATCTCCCTCGGTCTTATAGAGGTTTCGATGAGCGGATCTCCTCTTCCCCTGCGGGCGCGAACGCACACGGCCCGATAGCTGCGACGGAATGCAACCGAAGTGGAAACTCGGCTCTGGCGGGCTTTACGTGAAATTGGTCAACGCCACCGCTTCCGCCGGCAGCAACCGATCGGGCGCTATATTGTCGATTTCGCCTGTCCCGGACTGAAGCTCGCGATCGAGCTCGACGGCGGGCAGCACGCGCTGAGACAGGAAGGAGATGCCGCTCGCACCATTGAGCTCGCGAGCCGGGGCTATCGTCTAATCCGTTTCTGGAATAGTGACGTAATCGACAATCTGGCCGGGCGTCCTCGAAAGGATCACCAACGAGCTGGATGCCCTCTCCGCCCTTGAGGGCGGAGAGGGAGGGGACCCGTCGCGGTTGCGACGGGGAGGGTGAGGTGGGCGCCCACCGACACTGTCGTGTCCCCCAAAGGGGCCGCGCAAAGCCGGCCATCCGGGGCACGCATGACGGCTGAGGGCGGGTCTTACCCGACCACGAACGTAGCGCCTATTCGGCCGCCTCCTTGATCGGCGGCGCGGCGCTGCGGTCGCCGATCGGCAGCTCGAACAGATCGGCCGGCAGCCGGTCGATGTAGGAGAGGACTTCCGCCGTCGGCAAGACATCGGCGTATTTGGCGTGCATATCGCATAAGCTCACAGCATGGCTCGCCTGGCTGCGATCGAAACAGCCTTCCTCGGCCAGGATCACTCGATAGTTGAGGCTGAACGCGTCGACGACGCTGGCACGCACGCAACCTGACGTGGTCGTCCCGACGACGATCACGCTGTCGCAGCCCAGCAGCGTGAGGTAGGAGGCGAGGTTGGTCCCGAAGAAGCCCGATGGCTTCTGCTTCCTGATCACGATGTCTTTGGGACCGGGGGCGATCATTGCGACAATCTCGTTGCCGTCGACGCCGCTGTGCGCGCTGCCGCCCGCCTCGTCGCCGCGACTACTTTTCCAGCGCCAGCTGCCGGCATCCCAATTGTCCGCACGCCGCTCCCCGGTCGTGTAGATGACCGGAAGCCCCTTGGCGCGTGCCGCTACGATCAGCTGCCGAATGTATTCGAGCGCTACCCAGCTGTCTTCGCCGCAGGAAGTGCGCCACCGCTTGACCGACTCGAGAATGGGCTCGGGCCGCTCGCCACAGAACGCCCAGTTGACATCGATGACGAGCAGTGCCGGCCGCTTGCCAAACCCGGCGCGGGCGCCAAACCCGCCCGCCGCAAATACCGCCTTGTCGCGCTCGGTGAGAAATCTGTCCCAGATCCGCTCGCTCATTGACGTCACTCCTTCATTGCGGATTGCCGCCGGCATAGAGCCCGGCGAAGACCAACACCGTACCGAAACCCATCAGTCCGATACATACGCCCGCGCCGGCGTTGGCCATGCGGCGCAGGGTGAGACTCATTCCCATCGCCGCGAAGCCCACCAGGCTCAGGATGTTCATGCCGAACAGCACCTCCCTGGTCAGCACGATCATGCTCCTTCGTTATGCCGGGACGCCTCGGCCGGTGACAGGATCGTGTTCCACGCATTGGTTGGGATTTTGTCGTTGTCGCGCGGGTCGCGCACCACATTCATCGGGTCGAGGCCATCGGCGACGCGCTCGATCTGCTCGCGCAATACCCGCCGCAGCATGACGATGCCGGAATCGGAATGCGCCAGGTTTTCGAGCGCGTGGATCGCGATCGGGCGCTGCCCCTCTTGCGCTTCGAGATCGTCGGGCTTCCTCTGCCGCTCCTCGTAGCTGCGCTCGAGGAACGAGCTCGGCCTGATGTCGGCGATCGTGTCGGTCCCCGGTTTCCAGTCGGGCTTCGGCGCGCCATTCTCGAGCGGCCAGGCGACAATGCTGATGCCGCGCACGTGCTCGTTGTCGATCGGCACCGCCCATGACAGTTCGGTGCCGCGTTCCTTGCGCTTCGGCGTCGTCCCGGGCTCGCGGATGCTCGGGATGATGAACATGTTTGGCAGGATGCATTCGGCGTGGCGCACCATACGATTGCCGTTCGGCAGGTCCTTGATCAGGTTGTAGCGCACGCCAAGCGGCGTCTGCTCCCAACCGATCGTGGCCTGTCCCTGCATCAGCGCGCCGTCGAACTGGTCGCCGCTGATCCACTGATGCAGCATCAACAGGTGGTACGGGTCGACGATGTTCTCGTAGTGCTGCAGCCAATTGCAGTCCCTGACCATCCCGACTGCGTAGTCGCCCCACAACCGCATCCCGCGCAGTACGACATCCTCGCCCCGTTCCTGGCTATTCCAGGCCGGGTCGATGATGTCGAAGCGCGGGAGCAGCGGTTCAGTGCCGGGCGGGCCCATGTAGACAAAGACGAGCCCGCCATATTCGGTCACCGGGTAGGCGGGCTGCCACACATCCATCGCCTTGCGGAACTCCACAGTCTCGCACGGCATGTCGATGCACTGGCCCTGGGCGTCGTAGAGCCAGCCGTGGTAACAGCAGCGCAGCCCCTCCTCCTCGACACGGCCCCATTCGAGCGAGGTGCCGCGGTGCGAGCAGTGCGGTTCAAGTGCGCCGACGCGACCCCTCTTGTCACGGAACACGACAATCTCCTCGCACAAGAGCTTTTCCTTCCGTGGCAGGTCGCGCAATTCGTCGGAGGTGCAGACCGGCTGCCAATAGCGCCGCAACAGCTCACCCATCGGGCTCCCTTGCTCGACGCAGGTCAGCTCATAGTCGGGTGACGGTGTCTGCCGCCCATAAACCGATTTCATCACGATCTCCCAGGGTTGTCGCGGCCCAGCCGTCGATTTTAGCCGAAAGCGCGGCGCAGAGTTATCGGCATTGTTGCGATACCCGTGACGGATCGAGGCGTCCGGGGCCATATAGGGGTGTTGAACACCGCCGGACCGGACCGTTCGTGCCTGCTCTCGTCATCTTCGACTGCGATGGGGTGTTGATCGACAGCGAGGTCATTTTCGGCCGCGTACTCGGCGAGTGCCTGATCGCCGCCGAGTTTCCGATCACGATGGACGAGGCGATGGTGTTCGGGCTCGGCAAGAACCGCATCACGCTGACCGCCGCGGTCGAGGCTCGATTTGGCCGCCTGCTGCCGGAGGGGTTCTTCGAAACGATGCGCGCCCGCGTCGATGAGGCTTTCGAGCGCGAGCTGGTGCCGATACCCGGGATCGAGGAGCTGCTCGCGGCGTTGCCGGCGCCGCGCTGCGTC
>Ga0306920_100012247_pt1 | contig 11624 bp, 10 predicted proteins | sample flu12Cox44000170_FD_204666 | JGI IMG/M metagenome (GOLD analysis project Ga0306920, IMG submission 204666) | Lab enrichment of tropical soil microbial communities from Luquillo Experimental Forest, Puerto Rico - flux4day.12C.oxic.44.000.170 (v2)... | ecosystem: Environmental > Terrestrial >...
GTCGCCCTTGTGTTCGTGCGTTTTGATCACGTTGCCGGCATCATCGTAAACGCGAATCACGGCATCGTGTGAGCGGCTGTAATGCTGTGCGTACCCAACTCATCATCTGGCTTGTCATACCACAGCCGACTAAATCGCAGCACATCGGAGATTAGATCAACGCCGCGTTTATCCTTGCGCGGGCGGACTTCGTAAACGTGCATGTGGTCAGGCGTAATGGTGGTGTCTGCAAGCTTTGCCGCGTAATCCACTGATTCCTTCCTTGATGATGATCGGAAGCATGCAAAGAGCCGCAACTGGATCAGCCCACCACCAGCCAAAGAGCGCGTGGAGTGCGAGTCCTACAAGCAAAATAACCGCGAGATATGCGCAAATGTCGCTTTGATGAGAGTCCGCGTGGAGCGCATCGCTTTCGACCTTCGCAGCGGCGCGACGCTTAGCGCGGGCAAGTAATGGCATCACAATGACGCACGCTCCAGCGTAAACGATGCCAAAGTAGCTGACATTCGGCGGCCTGTGAGTGAGCAAGTCACCAACTGCGTCAAATGCGATGTAAGTCGCCAGCGCCAAAAAGCCGACACCAACAAGCCTGTGTGCGAGCGACTCACGCTGTTCTGCAAGCGGATGATCGCTAAGGCGCCACAGCAACACACCGCTTGAGGCGACTTCAATCATAGAATCTACGGCAAAACCAATGAGAGCAATACTGCCGGCGAATAAACCAGCTACGATGCCAACAATGCCTTCGAGCGAAGTCCAAGCGATGCTCAGATATTCTACTTTGCGTCCCGCTCGCGTGTGAATCACGCGTTCGGAATCGAGAGTCGGCGTCGTTGCATGCATTCGGGGCTTAGACATTCTAGCGCGATCTTGGGAATAAACACGGTGCTGCGCCAGTTGTATTAGACAAATGGAAGGATTCATGAAAAACAGAATATTAAGTGGAGGCGCAGTTAACCTTACGGTCGTTGCGTTCTTGACGCTGCTATTCGCAGGTTGCGCGGTCGCACCGAAAGCCGAAAACCTATCGATGGCAACCGCTGCCGCACACATACGGGCGGACTTTGCGGATGACCTGCAATCCAATCCGAGCAATTCTCCGGAATTCACTCGTTGGGGACCAGAAGACTAGGCGTTTTGAACACCCGCCGTACGCCGTAAAGCGTGCGATCTTGCGTAGGAACTTCAGGAGTCTGAAACAGCAACAAAGCGTTAACGACCTACAGGCTCCCTAGATACGCTTCGGTTCAAGTACCGCAGCGCCAGGAAAAGACTAAAAGGAAGCTTCAATTCGTCCTTAGCGTGGCGGCAAACTCAACCGGATTCAACCGCTGGCCGGTCTGAAGAGGTTTTGTTAGGCCTTACGTCACAGTGTTTGCCTTCAGTTCTTCGAGCGTGACAAACTCCAGCGCAGAGGCGTGCGTTGCTTCCAGATCCACAGGCGCCGCTCGGTTGTGATCAAGCGCGCTTTTCCAGCGCGTGACGCACACACACCACTTGTCGCCGGGTTTCAATCCGGGAAACCCCCACTCCGGGCGCGGTGTGACTAAATCGTTTCCATCCAGGACGGAGAAATCCAAAAACTCCTCCGTGACTTGCACGCAAACCGTGTGCTGACCTACGTCCTCCGGTCCTGTTCGGCAATAGCCGTCGCGATAAAAACCGGTTAACGGATCGCGACAACAGCATCTTAATTCCGTCCCCAAAACATTCGTCGGCATAGCCAAGTTGGTGTTATTGTCGGCGGAAACTTTACCGGAAGAAAAGCGAATGCCAATCCGAGCGAAATACGTTCACACGAATTTGATCGCTCGAGATTGGAAAAAACTGGTCGAATTCTATCGCGAGGTGTTCGGGTGCGAACCTAAAGGTCCCGAACGTGATTTGTCTGCGGCGTGGCTAGACAGAGTGAATGCGGTTCCGAACGCCCGTCTTCGTGGTGTTCATCTCCGATTACCTGGATACGACGATGATGGTCCTACGCTGGAGATCTTCAGCTACGACCAGTTGATCGAACGTGGACTGCGGAGAGCTAATGAGTGCGGATTCGGCCACATTGCATTCGCGGTGGAGAACGTGGATGAAGCGTTACAAGCAGTGATCGCAGCCGGCGGGGGCGCAGTGGGTGAAATTGCCGCCGCGGAAGTAGAAGGCGTCGGTTGGATTCGTCTGGTTTATGCGCGTGATCCTGAAGGGAACATTGTCGAGCTGCAGAAGTGGAGTTGAACCAGAACTCGTAGTGGTCTCGTGACCAGACAAACCGTCATTGCATACTGGCTCATCCCCTCCGAGCCGGCACACAGCTTCTTTCAGCGGATCATCAACGACCTCGCCGGCCGTTACGATGCGCCTGTTTTCGAGCCGCACGTGACAGTTCACGTTGGAGCAGATCGCGCTGATGCAGCTGCAAAGGCACTCGGGAAAGCGGCGCAAGAATGCGAACTCGTTAGGCTGACACCGCTTGGAATTGAGCAGTCCGATGAGTTTATCAAAACGCTTTTTGTGCAATTCGCCATGAGCGCAGGACTGCGGAAAATCAATGGCATCATTCGACAGGCGGCAAACGATTCGTCGCACTACGAACTAAAGCCGCACTTGAGTTTGCTCTACAAGAATTTGGCAGCCGCAACGCGAAGCGAACTAGCAGCTTCAATCACAGTGCCGTTTTCCGAGATTCCTTTCGATTCGCTTCAAGCGATCCGATGTGTTTCGCCCACTCAAGTCCGCGCAGACGTGGAAGCATGGGAGCTGGCAGCGGCAAGAATGCTCCGATAACTCGATTTCAGTTTTACATCACGTATGTGATCAAAAACTGAAAAGCGTGCATTCGCTTAGTATGACCAGTGCTGAGCAGCAATGATCGACGCCTACAGTTCGATGATCCGGTACGGCTTTCCGGTTTTGTGCAACGCAGGCGCTGAGACATTGTAAACGGGAATCCCAGTTGATGTTTCCCGGTCGGTAATTCCGTTGTGTGCGTGGACCGTGGAATACTGCGGTGGCGCGGAATCGGTTGATTGGTTCCTCGAGGCGACTGGAACCGAGAAACGCGTAGATTTCGGGATCTTCGTCCTGCAACGTCGCGCGAATCGGAGAGTAGTGCAGCACCACAATCCGGCGGTCAGTTTGCAGCTTCACTAGGGCCTGCTCCAGGCGAATGGCGTGGCTGATTGCAATTGAGAAAGGGCAGGTATTCCTACAGCGGCGGCGTTGCGCTCGGCGGCGGTGACTCCGCCGGCGGCGGAATTGCAGATGGCGCGATGAGCTTCGTTTTCGCTTCTTCGAGCAGCTTTTTCTCTTCTGGATAAAGTTGGCCGGTTTCGGCAGCAGCAATGAAATCCTTTGCTCCCTCGAGTTCGCTTGCATCCACTAACACCAGCGCGACGTAAACGGCTGCGTGCGGGTCGCGCAGCTGGTCCGACGGCAAACTTTGGATAATGCCAAGAGCCTCTGCATTTCTGGCAAGTCGATTAAGTGAAAAAGCATAGGTTACCGCGCAATCGACATCATTCGGTGCACGGTCATAAGCCTCTTTCGCGAGTTGATGCGAGCGTTCTGTATTTTCGCCAAGATCCAGGCCGAGCCGCGCGAGGTCCGCTGTGATGGGTGCCTCGTTAGGCGAACTCTGATGAAGGCGTTGGAGAACTTCGTACAGTTTTGTTGTTTCATCATTGGCGCGGTATAGCTGGCGAAGATTGTCCAGCGCTTCGCGGCGCATCGTCGGATTTTCTTCGACACGCCCCCAGAGTTCTTCGGCCTGGTTTGCCAGTTGCCATTTCGTGGCCAGTCGGGCCAGCGTAAGTTCACGTTCCGGGTCGGACCGTGACAATTCGTCGGCAGATTGCCAAAGCGTTTCGAACTCCGAGTTCGTTTTCGAGTCGCTGCCAGAACGCAAGTGCCGCTCCGCGAGTGCATTGTACGCCAGACGCAGGTATTCGGCGTCCCCCCAATTTCCCTTAAGTGTCCAGCGTTTCAGACGTGACCAATTCTTCACAGTTGCATAAGCACCCGCGACTGCGACCGAAGCAGGCGGCGAACTGAGTCGTGTCGACGGCAGCTTGTCGACCCATTTCACAGCGTCTCCAGCGAGTCCGTTCTGATTCATCCACTCGATCAGCGATGCGAGATCAGATCGATTACGCGCCGCAAAGGGCTTCACTTTCTCAAGCAGCTGTCGGAACTTTTTCTCGTCTAGCTTTCGATAAAAATTCAGACAAAGCAGGTAATCGCCGAATGTAACCTCCGGCGACATTTGAAGCTGTTGCGCAAAGTTGTCTGCCGCGGTGAAATCGTTGCGGTCCACAGCATCATTCAGCAACGCTCGCAGCGCGCCGGTTCGGTACGGTGCTATGCTGCTAAGTCGCTCAAGCGTCTCTCGCGCGTTCCTGCTCTTTTCCGCGTCTTTAGAACGAATTTGCAACGCTGCGAGATTGAATTGATAGAGATCGTTCTTTGGCTCTTTGTTTACCGCAGCAGCGAATTGCTCCTCCTGCTCGGCAAAATTGCCTTCTGCGCGTGCCAGCCAACCAGCAACGACATGAAAAGCTGCGCTGTCCCGATCGCTCGGAGAGACTCGATCAAGCGCTTCGCGGGCGAGATCGAGCTTCCCAAAGCGGAGTGCTGCAGACGCAAAGTTGAGCTGACTCTCCGGATCTTTTGGCAGCAATCGCGCGATCCGTTCGCGCCATGCAACGGCCTCTTCAAGATTTTGTCTTTCCGCTGTGTCCGCCAGGATCGACAGCACTGGGAGAGAATCTGGATGCCCACGGATGAGTTCCTGCGCCATTTGCGCTGCTTTGTTTAGCTCTCCCTCTTGTAAGAGTGTGGTTGCTTTCTGCAGTGAACGGCGTTCGTGCCAGTTCTCATACAGTTTTGAGCTGTAACTCACCAAGAAAACGCCTACGAATAAGGCGATTGCCAACCCTGCAATCGCAACAGGCAGGCGACCTCTGCTGAGTTGTCGCTGAAGTGTCGCCTGCGTGCCGCTACACGATTGCCGGCCTCTTTCCATCTTTGGCGCGCTCGATCTGATCCGGAACGTGGTGCGCTGTCTCGACGCCAATCGATCCGCTTCTCCCTTTCATGCACATTGTTTGCTGCGCTAACGGTGACTCGGCACTTCGATTTCTTCAGGTGTCAGAGTCGTATTGATCGGCAGAGGTTGTTCCCGCAAATGCCGGCCCCAAACATAACGTCCGAAAAGTACCTTCAGCGTTGCGGTAAGCGGAACAGCAAGGAGCGGACCGATGACTCCGCCGATGATCAACCCCCAAACAAAGATCGACACAATTACCGTCATCGGATGCAAGCCAACGTAGTTTCCAACAATCCGTGGCGCGTAAAACAAGCCTTCCAGATTTTGAATGACGATGAAAATCGCGGTCACAAGGATCGGGTGCGTCCAATCGCCCCACTGGAACGCCGCGATGAGAACAGCCGGCACCCAGCAAATAATGATTCCGATATAGGGAACCATCGTGAGCACCACCACCATTGCGCCAATGACAGGCGCAAAGTTCAATCCAAGCACTGTCAAGGCCGCGCCGATGAAAATGCCATCTACCAAGCAGACAAGGAGCTGACCACGGAAGTACGCCACAAGGTACGAGTTGATTTGCAATATTACGTCCGCGACTTCGTTCTTCAGCGGCGACGCGCGCAAAGGCAGGTAATCTGTCCATCTTTCCTCGATCCGCGGCTTTTCCTTGAGTAGAAAAAATAAATAGACGGGCACCAGGATAAGACTGAGCAAGAAGCCGGTAGCTCCGAGAAATCCGCCGATGCTTGTCTTCAGAATGTCCCATAGCTTTCCGAGTAGAGCCGGCAGTGCGTCCTGCAGCTTTGGCATTTGCTTCTCCACGTACGCTTGAATGCGTTGCCGTTCGGCGCTGCTTAGCTTGGGTTGGGTCGGTGCAATTACCTGAGTGCCAGGTGCGATGGCTTCCAGCGGTGCGGCCGGACTGGCCGTCGTCTGTCGCTGAGGAGAAGGAGATGGCCCCGGGCCGATCAGGAAATTAGTAAGATTTTTCGACGCGGATTTGGTCTGTCCCGCGCCGAGAAACCCGAATGTCTGGTCAAATCGATAGATAAGATCGACGATGTAATTCCGAGCCCGTTCGGTGTAGGAGGGGATTTGCCTCGCGAAATTCGCGCTCTGAACTGAAATCGTTGGAACAAGCCATCCCGCCAATCCGCCCAATGCAAAAAACGCAATTGCGAAAAGCAGCGCAATGGCCTTGGTACGAGTAAGCGTTCCGCGAGACATTTTCGTCACCAGCGGATCGAGCAGATAGGTGAGAATTGCGGCAATCGCCACCGGGATCAGAATGGGTTGGAGAAAACTGATGATGTTGGCGGCGGCCCAGATCACGGCAGCAACGATTACGACGAAAACAACGACGAAACAGGAAGTCAGCGCCGCCCACATCATCTTGCGTTGCCACGGCGTGGGGTAGTCCTTCATCCTTTCAACTTCATCGAATGGCGGCGTCGAATGTTCAATGCTCGATGTTCGATGTTCGATGTTCGATGTCAGCGCACTCGTTAGGTTGGATTGGTCTTTTCCGGTAAAGTCTTGCCGATGGTCTTTTTGGTAGTCTGGATTTTGTCGGCGAGATTTTTGTTTTTCGGATCCAGCGCAAGTGCTTTTTGCCAGGCTTCCAATGCTTCTCGGGTCCGATTCAATTTCAAATAAGTGTCGCCAATATGTTCAAACACGACCGGATCTTCGCGCTCTGCAGTTTTCGCAGCCCGGAGAAGGTTGTCCAAGGCTCGATCAAACTGACCTTTCCGAAATTCCACCCAGCCGAGACTATCGAGGTAGGAAGCGTTGTTCGGTTCGGACTCTAACGCACGTCTGATCATGGTTTCGGCTTCGTCCAGATTCATGTTGTGGTCCGCCCACATGTAACCCAGATAATTGCAGCCCTCGGCTGAGTTCTCGGGGTCGAGCGCAATTGATTTGCGAAGTAGATCGGTGGCCTTGTCGTACAAACCCGCCTGTTCGGCAGCCGCTCCATAATTGAAGTAAAACTTCGCGTTTATGAAGTCATCGTCCTCGTCGAGTTGCGCTTCGTGTAGCGCCTCCTCGAACGTGGCCACCGCTTGCTGGCTTTGTTTTGCTTCGCGCTGCGCGATCGCCAGGTAATAAACTATTTCCGGGGCACCCGGAAATCGGCGACGTGCGTCGCCCAGCAGTTTAACGGCGCGGTCAGCATCTCTCAAAGGTCCCAGGAGCAACTCCGCCAGACGCACATACGTGCCGGCGTGGTTTGGATTAATCAAGAGGCTTTGCTCATAATTAACGGCGACCTTGGCGAACTTTCCTTTCGCTTCCTCGATCCGGTTTGCGCGCTGAAGCGATCGCGCTTCCTCATCGAGCACCTGGGCCAGTAAATCATAAGGCTGATATTTTTCCGGGTGTTCCTTGATGATTTGCTCGAGCATTTCAATTGCTCTGTCTCTTTGGTTTGTCAGGACAAAGCCCGTGGCCAATTTCTCTCGTGCATTTGCGTCATCAGGTTGCAGTTCGAGAACACGCAAATAAAGCGGGATCGCTTCCTTCAGTTGCTGCGATGCTGCGTAATAATCTGCAACATCTTTGAGGATGCCCGGATCATCCCCGGCATTTTCCGCTGCTCTTTTGAAAACCTCGTTGATCTTTTTCAGTTCGTCAGGCTTTGGCTGTGAATCGGACTTGAAAAGGATGGCCACGTAAAGCTTTCCGAGGCGTATCCAAAAATTTGGATCAGTGCTCTGAACTTTCAGAGCGCGATCCAGAGCCTCGAGCGCCCTTCTCTCCTGTCCGGCTGCGAGTTCGATTTCAACCAGGCGCTGGTAGCCTTCTACATCTCCGGGATTCAAAGCGATAGCGCGATTGGCGTAATCGATCGCCTGGTCCGTTCTCTTCAGGTACCTCGTGTAGATGAAAGCGAGCTGCTGATATGGCTCGGCGTTTTTCGGGTTTGCTTTGATTGCATCTTTGAGGACGTCGATTGCCTGCGGAAAATCATCCTGCTGTATCAGCAAACCTGCCACGCGCGAGGCGAGCTCCGACTGACCCGGATCGACATTGAGCACTTTGCGATACGCATCTAGCGCGCGCTCCATCTCCCCATTTTCCTCAAGTTCCAGTCCTTCAACGAAATGCGCGAGCGCCTCTGCTTTGTGCGCAGCTTGCGGTAGCAACGTGAGGTCTGCAGCCGGTTTCGAATTAACCGAATCGTCGTGGCGTGCCGAGGATTTTCCAGGACGGGCGCGATGAACTTTTGCAGGTGAACCCCTCGGCGACTGCGCCTCCGCAATCGCTATTGTTAGAACAAAACTGAGCGCGAAAAAAAGTCCTCGGCAGACATGCCCTAAGCAGCACTTTTTCCGCTCCCTCACGGTTAATCTTATCTTTCCGGCGCGAGTTCGGCAAACCAAGGCGTTAGCTTCGCCAGCAAAGGCGATATGAGACTTGCCCTACAACTTGTACCGCAGTCGCTTTTTATGCCGGTGCGCCCTCATGCGTTTGCGGCGCTTGTGCTTGGCAATTTTTGCTTTCCTTCGTTTTTTAAGCGAGCCCATTCAGATTTTAGTAACTGGGGTTCGATTGAACCATCTAATTTGCCGCAGCGCAAGTGTAGTCGCAGATTCGGTTATCTGTTTTCTTGTGATGGTCCGGCTGCGGCCTTCTTTTTATCCTGCGCGCCGATGCCGATTTTCTTGAGAAATGGTTCGATCGACTGTTTGCGGCCCAGGAATTTTTCGATCGACTCGTTCACGTCACGCGAATCGCCGGGCTCGTAAATTTCGCGGCGCAATTTCATTCCCGCTTGTTTATCGAGGTAACCGTCCTTCGCCTTTTCAAAAACAGTTGCCATGTCGGCGGCGATTGCGTCGGCCCAGGCGTAGCCGTAGTAACCGGCATCGTACCCATTCAGATGACCAAAGTAGGAAACGAACGTGGTGCTCGGATCAATCGGCAGAAAAACTTTTTCCAAGATCGGGTTCGATATCGCCACGGAATCGTATGGCATCTCTTCGGGATGTGGATCGTGCAGAGCAAGATCCAGCGAAGCGAACGCGAACTGCCGCCGATAAAGCACACCGGCATTTGCGAGCTTGGCGTCATTGAGCTTTTTGACGATGTCGGCAGGAATTTTTTTAGATGGATCGCGGTAATCGGCAGCGAAAGTATCCAGCACTTTCTTGTCCCAGACCCAGTTTTGCAGCATCTGCGACGGCGCTTCGACAAAGTCGCCCGGGACATGTGTTCCGGCGAAGCGGCCATACCTGGCGCGAGTGACAATGGAATGCAGAGCATGCCCAAACTCGTGAAAAAGCGTCTCCACGTCCTGATGCGTCATCAATGATGGCGCATCGCCACTCGCCGGCGGGAAATTGCAGAGCAACGCAACAGTCGGCCGCTGATATTTTCCGTTCGGCAACAGCTTGCCGCTGATGATGTCGAATTGCGCGAAGTGATTAAACTTCCCCTCGCGTGGGAACATGTCCAGATAAAACATTCCAAGCGGCTCGCCCGTGGCTGAATCGGTGACGAGGTACAGCTGGAGATCGTCAATCCATTTGTAGGGTGCGACGATCTTTTCGAATTTCAGACCGAAGATGTTCTGATAAATGTTGAACATCCCGTCGAGGACTTTTTGGAACGGGAAATACGCGCGCAACGCTTCCTTATCGACGGCGTATTTTTGCTTGTTGAGTTGGTTGCTATAGTACCGCCAATCCCACACCATGATTTTGGCGTTAGGATCTTTGGTGTCGGCAGCCTTCAACTTTTGCAGTTCAGCAATTTCACTGTCGAATTTTGGCTGAATGCCTGTGACCAGATCGTTGATGTACTTTTCCGCGTTCGCGCCATTCTTGGCCATTTTGACTTCCGTCTGATAATCGTCCCAGGATTTGTAGCCGAGGCGCAGCGCGATTTCGTTTCGGAGCGCCAGCATTTGGTTCAGAAGAGGAACGTTTCTGTCTTTAGCCAGGGTTTCACGAACGATGTACAGCTGTTTACGCGTCGCCTCGTTTTTGGCGTTCTCCTGCACGGTGTTGAATTGCCAAGTGACATTCGCCATCACGGTGTAAACATCGTCGCCTGTTTTGATGCCGGGCGAGGCGAAGAAGCTTTCCGGAAGCCCATCGAGATCGGTTTTGCTGAACATCACCGGAGCATTGGACTTAACGATGTTGGTGTCGAAATCCGTTCCCAGCTTCGACAATTCCTTGCGCAGGTCTTCAACTTCCTTGCGCTGGTCAGCCGGCAATTCCAAACCGGCACGCCGATAATCGCGTAGCGTTTCCTTGAGCAGCTTTTCATCTTCGCCACTGAACTTTGGATGCGTGTCAGTGAATGCTTTGATCGCCTTGTAAACGTCCTCGCGGTAATCGACACCAACCGCCCAGTCCTGGAACGCTTTCACGGCATTCTCGGCAGCAGTACGCATTGCGGGATTCGTGTTTGTTTCCTTGATGATGGTGGCTCTGTTCGCCGCGAGACTCGCCTCGTAAGTGACATCATCCAGGGCGACGACCGTGCTCTTGAAAGTCGCTTTGCTTGGATCTTGGGCACCGATCTGGTTCAACGCGGCGTTGGCCTTCGCAATCGCGTTTTTCATCGCCGTCTCAACCGCTTCCGGCGTTTTTTCCCAATCCGGAATCGTCAACACGGCGTTGGCCTTTGCCGCGGCGGCGCGAAAATCATCGACTGTTTTCATTTCGGCTGCGGAAACGACTAAGCTCGAGGCGAGCAGGATGAGTGGAACCTGAACAAATGTGGCTTTAATGGAATCGTTCGACATAGAGTGGAAACGCAAAACAGGCCAAAGATTTACACACAATTTCACCGACCGCAGACGGAATTTTGGTGAACGTCTGTTTCATCTGTGTTCATCTGTGGCGAGAGGCACCTTTCTGAGAGAAACCCTTTAGACATGGTTCACAAATTTTTCGTTGCGTTTATTCCGATTTTTGTTGCGATCGATGCCATTGGCCTGGTGGCGATGTTTATGGGTCTGGCTGGGGACACTCCGCGCGAACAACGCCAGCGAGAGGGTTTCATTGCCATCTTCACAGCACTCTGCATTTCGATTGGGTTCATATTTCTAGGAAAGATAATTTTTACCGCACTGGGAATTACTGTGGCCGATTTTCAGGTGGCAGGCGGCCTGATTTTGCTCGGCATTGCCGGGCGAGAGTTGCTTAATGTCGCGCCGGCCAGTCGTGAAGCGACAGACGACTTCGGCATTGTTCCGCTTGGGATGCCTTTGATAGCCGGGCCGGCGCTGCTGACAGCGCTACTGATCCTCGTCGATACAGTGGGCTTGGTGTTTACGATCGCGGCGCTTCTGGTCAATCTCGCACTGGTCGTGGTCGCGTTTTGGAATGCAGATTTAGTCGCGCACTGGATGGGCAGGCAAGGCTTACGCGGGGTGTCAAAAATAGTGGCGCTTCTATTGGCCGCCATCGCCGTCAGTCTGATCCGCCGCGGCTGGCACGCCCCGTGATCAGAGCGTCCGGTCGTATCGCCGGTCACGTCATGTCGAAATTAAAAAATCGCTTCTACGCGCGGGCCGGGGGAAATATGCCTGCGCTCATAGGGCCAGAAGTCCTTCAGTTCGGCAGTT
>Ga0306920_100012251_pt1 | contig 11624 bp, 18 predicted proteins | sample flu12Cox44000170_FD_204666 | JGI IMG/M metagenome (GOLD analysis project Ga0306920, IMG submission 204666) | Lab enrichment of tropical soil microbial communities from Luquillo Experimental Forest, Puerto Rico - flux4day.12C.oxic.44.000.170 (v2)... | ecosystem: Environmental > Terrestrial >...
GCGTGTGCGATAGTGCCACCGCGCAGTGGGGCTCAAACCTTCTGGCTTTGCGTCCACTTTCGATCTCGCACATTGCCGCATTCTGTGAACTGACCATCTCCCTGCTCATTTCTTGAATCAAGTACCATTTTGAGTGAAACAGGGGAGACCAAGGTTCAGTTTCAAACTTTCAAACCGAAATTTATGCGATTAATGTTGTGTCGCTTTGGCCTACGGTATCAGGCTGTTGCTGAAAAGAACTGTGCCAGATGACTAAACCTCTTTTCTTTATGACGCAGCCGCTGCCGGAAGGGGAGCATCAACAGGAATAACGAACCTCTCGGGCCGGCAACAAGCCTTTTTCAACATTTCGCGGTCCCTCTTCATTTCCGGGAGGCGCCGCACATGATGAAGAGTCTTCCGCAGAATGGCGGCGACAACCGGATTCTTCGGTTCGCTGAGCTTGTAGTGCATCCATTTCCCTTGCCTTCGTGCGGAAACAATTTGCGCGCGGCGGAGATAAGCAAGGTGCCTCGAGATCTTCGGCTGACTCAGCATCAGCACACCGACGAAGTAACAGACGCAGGTTTCGCCCTCGAGCATGAGATTGAGTAAGCGGAGACGAGTTGGGTCGGCGAGCGCACGGAAAAACAAGTCGAGTGGGTAATCGCTACAGTGTTTAAGCACGGGCACAGTCTACCACACATATGTATTGACAGATGTGTTCGCCCCGTTATAGCCTCCTCCCAATGCATACGCTAAAGCGTATGTGATTTATCGGTGCGCTGTGTTCAACGACCGGAGGTTCGCAGCCAAAGATGAAGCCCATTGACTTTACGCGAAGAAAATTCCTGGCCACCACAGCAGCGTCATTCGGTGCACTCGCAACACAGTTCAGCGACTCGCCGCACGAGTTGGGAAAACCACGCCGCCCCTACGGGGAACGCTCGCCCTTCGAGAAGTCCGTGCGCTACTTTCGCGAGTCGGCAACGCCAGCTTCAGGCTCAAGCCGGACACCGCTTCAGGATCTATTCGGCATCATTACGCCATCGGCCTTGCACTACGAGGTCCATCACTCCGGAGTCCCCGAAATCGATCCTCATGAGCACGAGCTAATGATCCACGGACTTGTCGAGAGATCGTTGATCTTCACTATGGAAGATCTTCATCGGCTGCCTTCCGTATCGAGAATTCATTTCCTCGAGTGTGCAGGCAATAGCGGGGGCGAACAGGTAGGCCGAATTGGACCAGACCCGCAGAGGAGTCACGGGCTCCTGAGTTGCAGCGAGTGGACCGGTGTACCGCTTCGGATCCTGCTGGAAGAAACTGGCTTGCGGCCTAAAGCCAGTTGGATTGTCGCCGAGGGCGCCGACGCAGGTAGATTGCCTCGAAGTATCCCTCTTGACAAGGCACTGGACGATGTGCTGGTCGCGTACGGGCAAAACGGTGAAGCCCTGCGCCCGGAACAAGGATACCCCGTGAGGCTTGTAGTTCCGGGCTGGGAAGGGAACGTGAATATCAAGTGGCTAGGACGAATCCATGTGGTCTATCAACCTTATATGACACCCTACGAGACAGCCGCTTACACGGACCTCATGCCGGACGGGAAGGCGCGACAGTTCACATTCGTGATGGAAGCTAAATCTGTAATCACTCGTCCCGCGGGCGGGCAGGAGCTGCCTAGCCAGGGATTCTATGAGATCACCGGACTGGCGTGGTCAGGCAGAGGGCGGATCACACGCGTTGAAGTTTCGACCGATGGCGGTGTGAGCTGGGAGGAGGCACACCTCAATGAGCCGGTAGTTCCGAAAGCTCTCACGCGCTTTCAGTTTCCGTGGACCTGGAATGGCAAAGAAACCTCAATCCAGTCGCGATGCACCGACGAAACTGGCTACGTCCAGCCAACTCGGGAAGAGATCTTGGCTATCCGCGGAACAGACGCCACAGACCACTACAATGGCATCAAGGCATGGTACGTCCACGCGAATGGAAAGGTCACTCATGAACAGGCTTAGCCTGATTGCGCTTTGCGCCATGTCTACGGTCACTGCCGCTATTGCGCAAACTCCGCGTTACAACATCGGAAAGGTCGCCACAGCGGAGGAGATTCGCGCACGGGACATTTCGGTCGTCCCTGACGGCTCCGGTTTGCCAGTTGGAAAGGGCACGGTGACCCAGGGACGCACGCTCTATCAGGCGCTTTGTGCGAGCTGTCACGGAGACCGAGGCGAAGGCGTCGCTAAATACCCTCCTCTTGCCGGAGGCCAGGGTACGCTGACTAGCAAGAACCCCAAGCTGACCGTGGGCAGTTATTGGCCGTATGCCACTACGGTGTGGGACTACATTCGCCGAACGATGCCGTACCAACGGCCAGGCACACTCACTGCCGAGGAGACCTATTCACTGACCGCCTTTGTCCTGTACATGAATGGAATTGTGGACGAGAAAAGCAGACTGGATGAGAAAACGCTGCCGCAGATCAGAATGCCCAATCGCGACGGCTTTGTGCCTGATCCGCGGCCCGATATTCCCAGAAAGGACCGAAAGTAAAATCGAATAACCAAAAACTGGGGTGCCTGTCCTGGCTCTGCCGTCCCCTTCAAAAGCGATGGAGGCTATTTATCGGTCGAGCGGGTTGAGGTCGGAGGACGCTTCGTGGCAAGGATATAGCCTCGTCTGCTCTGGTATTCCACCTCGGGATAGGGATCCCGTTCCGCCGCAGTCTCGATTTGAAAACCCGCTCTGTCAAGGTTTCCTATTATCTCCAAGCTGGTGAAGAATGTCGCATCTAAGCTCACCGTGTGTCCCCACAATTCTGCGCTATGAATCGTTCCAGAACCCTGATGGAATGCGACAAGAGCGAAACCATTCGGTCGAAGCACTCTCCACATCTCAGCCATCGGCTTGAACAACGCTTTTCGGTTAAGATGAATAATCGAGTAAAACGAAACGATGCCCCCTAGCGTCTCTGATTTCAAATGCAGAGACTCCATGTTTCCTTCCACAAACTGAATGTCGGGATTGAGCCTGGAGGCTTCCCGAACCATAGCCGTGGATATATCCAACCCGAAGACATCTACCCCTCGGTCGCAGAGGTAACGAGCCACATGCCCCGGCCCACATCCCAGATCGCATACAGGACCGATTGCGCGGACTCGTTCAGCAAAGCGGTCAAGCCAATCGCGGTCAAACGGCTTGTCCCTTAGTTCGGCATAAATCCGCCTGGCATATTCCGCTGCAATGGTGTCGTAACTCTCTCGAACCGACCGCCATCGTTGCCGCCCCACCGCAGCTTCCGAATCTGCGGTTTTCATCGACGGTTTTCACGCACTGACAGGAGGATGCGTCCGCAATCATCCAGTCTAATGCATTGACAGCGCATGCTTTGCTTCAAGAGCTTATGCATATCTTTCAAGCGTGTAATTAGGAGATCTATCTCTTGGTACTTCTTTCGGGCCAGCCGCCGCCATCGTGCTGAAGCTGGAGCACCCCTACGGAAACCATGAAAAAGCAGCTTGATCTCGGCGATAGAGAATCCTGCCCTTCGGGCGAATTCGATGACGGCCAACTGTAGCTCCACGTCGGCTGCAAAGCGTCTTTGTCCGTTCTGTCGGAAAGCCGGGGGAAGAACTCCCGCCTTTTCATAGAAACGAATGGCAGAGGCGTGAATTCCAGCTTTGCTTGCAACTTCGCCAATCTTCATCTTGGGGAGGTAGAGAACCGCTTGACTTAAAGTCCGCTTTAATAATTAGCATCTTGCACTGAGTTTGCAAGGTGTTTTCTGCGGACGAGCTGAGCCAGCGCGGAAGTGGTGTGTCCAAGATGCTCAAAATGGACCTTTCGCGATAATTCCATTGAGCACGAAGATTTCTCAGCTGAACGACTAGTGGTGCAGTCTAGTGGGTCTCGCGACAATCGTAGCGTGGGTCCTTTCGCGTTTCCTCTGCAAGGGCACACCACCTACGGGGCTCTCGCAAACCTAGTCGTCGAATAGGCATAAATGCTGCACTCAGATCAAATTCGCCACGTCGTCCGAGATGACGCTGATTGCTGGGCAACGCTTCGTTGCGAGCTGTGGCCAGAAGGGAAACTAGACCACCGTCCAGAAATCGAGGCTTTCTTCCTGGGTACTCTCAAGGAGCCCGCTGCTGTTCTTGTGGCTGAGAACTTAGCTGGCGTGATGATTGGTTTCGCGGAACTCTCTATTCGCATTGACGTGACAGGGTTGGAAGGAAAGCGGGTCGGATACGTAGAAGGGCTATATGTGAGACCCGAGGTACGCGAACGAGGCATCGCCCGGAAGCTGCTTGAGGCATCGCGTAGCTGGGCACGCCAGCAGAAATGTCAAGCGTTTGCGAGCGATCGTGGGGGTCGTGTCGTTATTGACAGGAGCTTCTAGAACATTCGCAGCTGCGCGCAGTGGGTTCACACCAAGAATCACAGACCGATTCGCGTAGGCGGCAACCTAACAGCTGAAGCCGCCGTCGCGACTGCAAGATGGGAAGCTTTCGTGATTGCTGCTTGGAAACGCCAGGCGGATCTTCCGGCGGAGGCGCAGGCAATTCGCCGCGAGCCCCACGCTGGATGTACCATTCCCTCGCCTTCGTTGCCACGAAGTTTTCGAAGCGACCCGGCTGCGGAAGCGCGCTAATGTTGAAGTTCAAAAAGCCGTAAATTGCGGCTCAGCGCGTCACATCGTTGCAAGAGGATGTACGTTTTCTTTGCCTTAAAGTGTACTTTAAGAACTAGACTTCTCCCGAACCGCAAGTAACGGTTCACAAAGAGGGACAGAATATGGAGACACTATCGTTCAAACAATTGCCACTCGTAGCCAAAATGGCGATCGGGATTGTTTTCTTAAACTCGTGGATTCTCATCGAAGAGTTCATTATCGACCGCCAAGGATTGTGGAAGTACATGCCCTACTACCGCGTAGGGGACCCTTGTGTTTGGGATCTTGCCGTTAGTTTAATTATTGGCTTCGCGATTTGGCGCGCCTCTCGCCGAAACAGCAGTCATCCTGCATGAGACTGGAGAATGCACTTAGCGGACGAGTGGCCCTGGTCACAGGTGTGAGCCGACGCAAGGGCATTGGCTTCGCCATTGCCCAGGAACTGTCGGCGCTCGGCGCCGATATGTTCCTTCATTCCTTCGCTAGGTATGATGCTGCGCAGCCTTGGGGAGCGGATCCTGGGGGTGCTACTTCGCTCCTCAGCGAGTTGCGGCAAAGCGGCAGACGAGTTGAGCACGTGGACGCAGACCTCGAAGCTGCCCATGCGCCGGAATCGCTTGTCCGGTCGGCCACGACAGCCTTCGGCCACATAGACATTTTGGTCGTAAATCACGCCCACGCTGCTCTGGGATGTCTTGAAGAAGTCACCGCTGATCAAATCGACCGGCACTTACACGTCAACGTGCGCGCCAGTCTCCTACTCGCAAAGGCATTCGCCGCACAACACGATGGGCGACCCGGAGGGCGCATTGTGCTACTCACGTCTGGACAGCATCTTGCGCCAATGCCCGGCGAACTGGCGTATGCAGCCAGTAAAGGAGCGCTGCACCAGATCACTCGGAGTCTAGCGGCGCATCTTGCATCGCGTCACATCACCGTAAACACGATTAATCCCGGCGCGACGGATACCGGTTATGCTTCACCCGCGCTCTACCAAGAGGTCCTCGCACTCGAACCTCAGCGCCGATGGGGCGAGCCTGCGGACGCCGCGCAAATTATCGGATGGCTGGTCACCGATGACGCCCAATGGATCACCGGAGAGGTGATTAATTCCACTGGCGGAGGCCCCTGATGTCAGAATCAAGCTGCAAAAGTCTTTGCCGACACTGACTAGGCAAAGAAGTGCCTGTGGAAGTGGTGTGTCCAAAGATACGCAAAATGGACCTTTCGTGATAACGGGATTGAACGCAAAATTCTTAGAACGCTGTGCCGCTGTACGTGTCCTTTTAAGGAGCAAGAAAATGCTCAGCGGTCGTTGCGCAGTTTTCGCGATAGTCATGGGGCTGTGTCTTGGCAGCGGGATGCTTTCACAGAGTTTGCACAAATCAAACGGAAATCAGGAGGGACAGATGCTGAGCAAGGACGTTTATGGTGGATTCTTCTTTGGCACTGGTTTCTTCTTTCTTTTGTTCGCTCGCCATGAGGCTTGGTTCCGACCCGGTAATTGCTCAGGCATCGATATTTGGCGGGTTCGTCCTAGGCCGCACGGTCGGAATTGCCATTGGCGGCGCTCCCAATCTTTTCATCATGGCACTTCTTGTCGGTGAGATAGCCGGGTTGTTGGTCGCATTGGTTTTGCTCCGTCAACTTTCGCGCAGCACCCGCGCGCAGTAGGACCACTCAGGAATTTGGAACGCAATGTCTGGTAAGGGCATTGCTCGCTATCATCGCGAGAAGAGGGGAAATGAAGGTCTTGTATGACCGAATCGGTCGGGATTACGACGCGACACGAAGGGCCGATCCGCGGATTGCACAGCGAATCGTTTCGCTCTTGAGTGCGTCGAACGGTGGTGAATACCTGGATCTGGCCTGCGGAACGGGAAACTATACGATCGCACTGCGTAACATGGGTTTAAGGATTTGCGGGGTTGATCAATCGGAATTGATGATCTCCAGAGCAAAGGAGAAAGCACCGGACATGGAGTGGCACTTCGGTGACGCCGAGCTTCTACCTTTCCCAGGCGGCTCCTTCCAAGGAGTCACCTGTATTCTGGCGATCCACCACTTCAAAAATGTCAGAAACGCGCTAATGGAAGTGTTTCGAGTAATCGACAAGGGGCGGCTCGTCATCTTTACTGCCTATCCTGAACAAATGAAGGATTATTGGCTCAATGAGTATTTTCCCCAAGCGATGCGACGTGCCATCCGGCAGATGCTTTCCAAGCGTGATTTATTCGGACATTTAGAGGCGGTAGGTTTCCAGCGGATTGTGGAAGAAGATTTTGAAGTTCCGTACGACCTTCAGGATTTGTTTCTGCAGAGCGGCAAGTACAAACCAGAGATCTATTTGCAGCCTGAAGTGAGGGCTGGAATCTCGACATTCGCAAATCTGACATCTAAACAGGAAGTCTCGGAAGGATGTCGGCGACTAGAACAGGATATCCAGTCCGGGCACATTAACCAGGTGATTGTGGATTACGCGACCCGGAGTGGAGATTACGTATTTGTGGCTGCGGAAAAAGAGTGAGCCGGTGAACTCTTACGAAAAGGACTTCGCCTTCCATCCAAACGATCTGCACGGTCACGCTCAGCACGCCTGCCGAGATAGGCGAACGTGGCATTGATAATCGGAGCCTTTAACAGAAAATCGTGCGCTTCGCGCGCCTTGCCGGGATCGACAGGTCTGATCTTTCCCGCTGCAGAGGCGGCAAGCTGGAGTGCGGCAGCGCGCTCAGAGTACACGGCAAGGTAAGTGGCCTCTTCAATCGACGTGCCCGTGGTGATCAAGCCGTGATTGGCAAGCAGGATGGATCGCTTTTCCTGCAACTGGTCCGAGATGATGCGGCCTTCCTCGTCGCCGATCGGAAGCCCCGGCCAATCCGGAAGGTACGCGCAATCGTCCTGGAACATCGTCATATCCATGTGAGCAACCACGAGCGGCGTACCCAGCATGGACAGTGCGGATACAGCGGGAGGATGCGTATGGATGATCGCTTGAACCTGTGGCCGGTGACGATAGATCCAAAGATGAAAGCGGGTCGCCGGATTTGGCGCACCATTGCCATCAACCACGTTCAGATCGTCGTCAATGCGAATGAAGCCCTCGGGGGAAGCCTCATCGAAGCCAATGCCGATGGCAAGAGTCAGGAATGTCCGGTGCCGTCCGCGCGGGTCGTAATTTGACCCGCGAGACCGCTGGAATGTCCTTCGGCGGCCAGGATCCGCGCCGCCAGCATCAGTTTCTCAACGGGGCTGAAGTCTTCGGTCCCTTTGAGGGAGGCCAGTTCGCGGTCTGCTCGCTGTGCGTACACGTTCTTTGCGATTCGCTGCTTGCCCGTGTCTTGTGTCATTGTGCTAATCCTCAAACTTTACGCGATGAGCCCGGTGCTCTCACGGATGCTTGGTCCGATCATCTGCCCGCCGCCCATGCTGCTAACCCAACGATAATTGCGAACAGCAAAGACAGCACAATCGCAGGCACATGAAAATACAGAAAACTGAGCACGACCCCGGCGAGCTGCGCTGCGAAAAATGCCCAGCCCAGAGCCCCAATCGCACTTGGAGCGGAGCGCGCCAAGTCCCCGAGATGCCATGACAGAAATGCCCAGAAGAGCATTGAAGCCGTGACGGAGAGGCCGAGCCCACGATAGACCCGCCCGTAACTGAAGCTCCGGCCGCCCGCCGGAAAACGCACGTTGTTCATCGATTCATATACCGCACGCGCTTCCGTCGAAGGAGGAGGCGGACTCAGGATGGCATACGTATGCCCAAGACAGCCTACGCAAAATACAAATGTCGCAATGCGGTACAGCAACGTCGCGTTCATAGCCACTCCTGCTCTGGATTCTTCTGTTTCAATTCATCGACCAGGGTCGGGGGCGCACGCATGAGCCAGGCGCAGAGAGTTGCCAAGAGCCCAAGCGCTGCCAGGTACGCGCCGATCCAGACCACGCTACCTGATGCCTTCAGTAGTGCCGTGGCGATGATCGGAGCCAAACCGCCGCCCAGTGCAGCCGCAAGCTGGATTCCGAGCGACAATCCCGAGTAGCGCAGTTCGGGCGGGAACTGCGCGCTGTAGAGACTCGCTTGCGGACCGAACATCAAAGAGTAGTTGAGGCCTAACCCCGTAATGATCGCGACCTTGAGCCCTATGACTGACCGCGCGTCGATGACCGCCATCGCCGGAATCGCCAGCACGGCGAGAAGGACACCGCCCAACCCGTACAGCAATCTCTGCCCCATGCGGTCGCCAAGCCAGCCAAACAACGGGATCGTTCCTAGCTGGACCAGCGCACCAATCGCGATTGCTCCGAGTACTTCGTTTCTTGGCAGGAGGCTCGTCCGCGTTGCGTAGGAGAGCAAGAACACAATGATCAGGTAGAACAAGGTCACTTCGGCCAATTTTCCCGCAATTGTCAGCAACAATGGCCTGATGTGGTGACGAAGAACGCTCAGCGCAGGCACACGTGCCGTCTTGCGCTGGGCCGCGATTGTAGTGAACTCCGGAGACTCGTCGATCGACCGGCGGACGTAGAGGCCGATGACGATCAGAACAGCGCTAGCAAGGAATGGGAGGCGCCATCCCCAGCTCAACAAATCCTGCTCGGGCAGCAGGGTGACCGCCGCGAAGGCGGATGTCGACAGTAGCAGCCCAATTGGAGCTCCTGTTTGCGGCAGGCTCCCGAAGAACGATTTGTACTGCTCGGGAGCGTGCTCCACGGCCAGGACAACGGCTCCACCCATCTCTCCTCCAACGGAAATGCCTTGCAGAATACGAAGAACGACGCGGAGGAGCGCTGCCCAGAGGCCGATCATCCCATAAGTCGGAAGGAGGCCGATGATGACGGTGGCGGCGCCCATGCCGACAAGACTTAACACCAGCATCCTCTTGCGTCCGAGGCGGTCTCCAAAGTGCCCGAACATCACTGCGCCGACGGGGCGAGCGAAGAGACCCGTGGCGAAGGCCGCGAACGATGCGAGAGCCGCGGCCGTCGAGTCGAACCTGGGAAAGAACAGACTGTTGAACACGAGAGCTGCGGCAGTGCCAAAGGCAAGAAAATCGAAAGCTTCGATTGCGGTTCCGATGGTAGTTGCCAGCGCCACGCGGGTCAGCTGATCCTTGTGGATGTCGCGAACAGCGCTAATCGAACCGATCGCTTGAGCGGTCATGTAAGGTCCCGCGCACTTGATGCTTGCTCGCTGCGGCGTGGGCGACGGAATGCCTGTCGCGCGATCATCGACCCGCAAGTCCGTAGCAAAATGTCGTTTCAGTAAGTCGAACCCGCCCATTTCCGTTTTCGGAACTCCCAATCTGGCGATTCAAAAAAGTAAAGTCCAGAGCACGCGTAGTGACAAGGACCATTTTGTCGAAAACCGGCTGGGCCAATTTTTTCAAAATACCCCCTTGCCTTAAAGTCCGCTTTAAGTTGTAGCGTGATGAATGGCGGACAAGGCAGCCCGGAAACGTTTTCCACCCTAAGGAGAAATGAGCCGTGCAGAAAATGAAATCGATAACCGCGCTTGTGGTGTGGTTAGCTGCAGGCAACCTTTTGGCGCAGGCCGGCCAGCAGCAGGTCGGTAGCACAAAGGATCCCGCGCACCTTGACGCACAGCAGGAAAAGCGCGCACTCCAGTCGTTGTTGAAGCTCGCTGAGAAACTGATCGTATCAGCGGTCGATGCCATGCCCGCCGACAAGTTCGGGTTTGCGCCGACCGATGGTGAATTTACGGGTGTGCGCACCTTTGGTCAGCAAGTCAAACACCTGGCGGCTGCGAATCATATCCTTGCGGCGGCCGCTCTGGGAGAGGAGCCGCCGGCAAACGCAGGCGACGAAGCAGGGCCTGAAACGGTAAGAACCAAAGACGAAATACTGAATTATCTGAATGGCTCGTTCGCGCATTTGTCCAAAGCCATCGACGCTATCGGCCAGCCGAACGTATCGGTGAATGCGTGGCCAATCTCACCTCTTAAAAAGAGCGAAGTGACTCGCTCAGCACTGATCGTGGAGGTCTTGGTGCATGGAGCTGACCATTACGGACAGATTGTCGAGTACCTCCGGATGAATGGGGTCGTACCACCCGCCGGCCGGCCATGAAAGATCGTTTCGAAAACACACCGATCGCGTGCTCTCTGACCAACACAGAGTTACGCGATCGAGAAGCAGCACTTCTGGCCGAATTTAGGTCTGGAGTAATTGAGACCGAGGAACTTTCTTCGAGCTTGACCTCGCTGCCTGAGACGCCTTTGATGACCTGAATTCGACTGGGCAGACGTTCGGCGAGATCGGCCACGTGGGAAATGACGGCAATCATACGGTCACCTTCTTGTGAAACCTGAATCGCTTCAACGGCCACATTGAGTGTCTCGGCGTCCAAGGTGGAGAAGCCTTCGTCAAGGAACAAAGTGTCGAGTCTAAAAGGACCGCTGCCATCGGCGAAGATCGATAGTCGAGACCTACCCGTTGGCCGAAGCTGCGAAGGCCTATCAACGCGTTGTCGAGGGAACAACCCGGTTCCGGGCCGTCCTCACAATGTAATACCCGATCCCAGCACTCACCTTTCGGGCGGATCACGGGCAACCGGAAGTTATGCCGAAGGCGAGTAAACCGGCTGGAGGCGATTTCATGAGATAGGTAGTACTTAGTTGCTAGAAGTACTTGAAGCGTCGTCTTCTCGACAGTCTACAGGTCCATGAACTGGCCGCGTGGGAGTAACGGGATGTTCTATGTTAGGGCCTAGGACAATTCGAGTCGATCACTGTTCAACCAAGCGAAGCACCGCCCAGCTCTGTTGATCTTGCAAGCCCTTCACCTTAGCAATCGGGCCTTCATTCCACCGGGTTTCTAACCCGTCTTTCGCAATAAGCGCAGAGCGAGCAGCTTAACTCTTGGTTTTTCAACGAGCCGATCGAAAAGGTCGGCACTACAGGCAGAGAGCTTTTGAAGGGAATTCAGGGACTTGAGCTTTGATCCGT
>Ga0306920_100012252_pt1 | contig 11624 bp, 13 predicted proteins | sample flu12Cox44000170_FD_204666 | JGI IMG/M metagenome (GOLD analysis project Ga0306920, IMG submission 204666) | Lab enrichment of tropical soil microbial communities from Luquillo Experimental Forest, Puerto Rico - flux4day.12C.oxic.44.000.170 (v2)... | ecosystem: Environmental > Terrestrial >...
GGTACGTTCCGGGTCGTCCCGGCCGATGTAGCGGACGACGGGATAGGAGGTGAGGGCCCGTGACCGGCGGGGCAGGCGTGGCTTGTTCCGCCACGCCTCCCGTTCGGCGTCGCTCGTCGGAGGCCTCTCGAACAGGACCGTGGTGTCGAAGATCACCCATTCGGCCCCGACCTCAGCGAGAGCCTTCTCGAGCTGCTGCTGGGACCGCGGATCCTCGAAGAACCCGCGGTGCCGGACCTCGACGCAGTACCGATGCTCGCGCGGGAGACGGCGCAGGAAACCGGTGAGAGCGCCGAGGTCGGCGGGGCTGAAGGACGGTGGTAGCTGTACCCAGAGGGCATGGGCGCGCCGCCCGAGGGGTTCGACCGCGGCCAGGAAGGCGCGCAGCGGGTCGTCCACGCCGACGAGACGGCGCTCATGGGTGATCAGCTTCGGCAGTTTGAGCAGGAACCGAAAGTCAGCGGGAGTCTGCCCGGCCCACGATGTCACCGTGTCAAGGGCCGGCGTCGCATAGAAGGTCGTATTGCCCTCGACAGCGTTGCACCAGGTCGCATAGGCGCGGAGGCGGTCACGCGGTGACCGGGATACAGGCAGGTAACGGCCTGGCCAGGCTGCGTGCGTCCACATCGCGCATCCGACGTGGAGCTTCATGGTCCCGAGGGTAACCGGAGCTCAGGAGTGGACCCGCTGGGCAACCCGAGCCGCACGATGGCCTCGCCATGGTCATCGAACTCACCGGTCGGCACGAAGCCGAGGCGCTGGTAGAACCCGGCGGGCCCGTGGTCCTCCGGAACATAGCTGGTTAGCAGCTCCCACGCTCCCTCGGCCCGCACCAGCTCCGCGATCTGCCGGACGACTGCGGCGCCGTAGCCGCGGGCCTGGTACCGCTCGTCGATGAGCAGCTTCCACAAGAACCACGGCCCGATGATCTCCGGGGGCTGCGGCGGCACGTTCCAGCTGACCATCACGAACCCGACCGGCCCGGCCGGCTCACCGCTGGCGTAAACCGCCCGATACCACGGCTTGGCCTGCGGGTACGCGGCCGCCTCCGCCAGCGAGTCGGCCACCGAGCTCACGAACTGCTCCTGCCCAGGCGCCACGCGCAACGCCAAGACCGCCTCGCGGTTCTGGTCGGTGATCTCCTCGAGGGTCACGGCCACCACGGCCGCCAGGTTACCTGCCATGGTGGCCAGAAGCCGACGTGAGCAGGCCTTCGGTCGTGATGCGGCGCCCGCGGATAGGCTCCGGCCCGCCCCGAGCAGGCCTGCTACTTGAGCAGCAGGCGGTCTATGACGATGCGCTGGATCTAGTCGGTGCCCTCGTAGATCTGGGTGGTCGTTGGCTGGCGGCAACTTGTGCAGGTAGCGGGCGTACCGGGCGGCATGGGATCAGCAACGGCTCAGCACGGGATCCGGACGGATGAGGCCTTCGCCCGAGGGCATCAGCTGTCCTGGTTAGCGGCTGGTGCCGCGCTGGTCTTGGATGCACTGGCGAAGAGAAGGGTTGACTCGGCGAGGATGTCGCGCCCCATCTCGCTCTGGTAGATCTCATCGACGCTGCCGAAGCGGGCCACAGCGTAGTCGAGTCCGGCGGCAGCGGCGGCCTGACGGACCGAGCCTTCGCCGGGTCCTTCGACCTCAACGAAAGTCGGGAGGCCCGGCCAGGTATCGAAGTCGAAAACAACCTCGCCCAAGCGCCACTCTTCGCGGTAGTTCTCCTGGTAACGGACCTCGCGCAGGCCCAGCCGGTGGAGGATCTCGCTCATGGCTCGCAAGTCGGTGACTTCGGTCTCGATCTCGGTAGTGCCGTCGATCGTGGTGGCGTCGTTGACCTGCTTGAGCGTGAGAGTGCAACGGGTACCCTCGTCGCGAAGGCGAAGCCAGGCGCCGCCTTCAAGAGCGTCGCTCTCGAAAATCTTCCGGGTGAGGAGGGTGCGGGGGAACGCCTGGACCGCGCCGAGGGTGGTCAGCTTCGCCTGCAGGCCGACCACGTCTACGGATAGGAACTTGGCCTCGTACTCGTGCTTCATGATTCCTATTCTCCGGTTGCGGGGAAGCACTCGGGGCCTCGGGAAGCGAGGAGCAGGCCCATGCGGTGAGTGTGGTCGCGGAGCTGACCGACATGGGCTCGCTCGGTAAACTCGCCCGTCCGCAGCGTCAACAGGACCGTCCATTCACCAGCAAAGTGACGGCTGAGCTTCTCGGGAGAGGTGAAATGCTCGATGCGGTACTCGTCCCGTTTCACGGGCATCATGAACTCTGCCCCGAACAGGCCGTTCGCATGCATCAGAAGCTGCATTCGGATAACGAACTCGGCGAGCGGACGGCGATGGTTGACGCTGTAGTGCCACGAGCAGCTTGTCCAGACCGCGTCGCACCGGGCGTCAAGAACCTCAGGGCCGAGAAAATCCCGTTCCAAGACCTCAACCCGGTTCTGGAGGCCTTCACGCTCCAGTCTGTCGATTAATCCCATGGCGTGGCCTGTAGCGTCACCAGGAAGGCGAACGTCCCCGCCGTGCAGGGCAAGAGAGTCGCGTTCGATTGCGATGACGTGGTATCCGGCGGCGGCCAGGGGCAGGACGAACTTGCCATCACTTGCGCCTACGACCACGACCGTGGCGCCGGGCGATGCTCGTTCTCTCAGAACTGCCAGGAACTGGGGAAAGAAGGTGAGGGTGTCCTGCCATAGGCTCTGCGTCTGCACTTCAACAGGCTCCTTGGCATTTGATGGTGAGGATGGCCTCGACCACCTGTTCCGGCCTGAGGCCGGTGGTGTCTACACGATGTGCCGGGAACTGACCATAAAAGTAGGACACGCGGTTGCCGGGTTTCTCCGCGAGGGCATCCCAGCGGGAGACCAGCTTGAACCGTCCGGCCAAGCGGCGAGCGCGCTCGTTCTCGGCACACACCAACTGGTAAGTAACAGGCTGCGGAAGGCCGGGCGGCAACGTGACTCCCAGCTGGGCACCGAACGCCTGGTGGGTGGCCAAACAGCGGGCGAAGTAGCTCTCCACCACAACGGGGACGCCAGCCGACAGGTAACGCTGGATCTCGTCGGTGGCGGTGAACAGTGCGGAAAGGTAGAAGCACAGACGGGCCTCGGCGTTTTTCCTCCTGTCGATCTTCTGTCGCAGCGGCTGGTAGAAGGACGGCACGCTGGGCACCAGGACGGCTCCGCGGGTTCTGGCAAGAAGTGGCGCAATGGTGGATTTGCCGGTACCGCGCAGTCCTTCGAGGCTCTCAAACAGCGGTATGTCAGACACGGGCGTAGACCACGTCGGGCACCGCGAGGGTGAGCTCGTCGGTGGCCGAGGGCCGGTGGGTTATGCGGTTGGCGGTCTTGTCGTACCAGAACGCATGGGAGTCCTTGCCGACCGCCTTGCAGGACATGGTCAGCGCCCCGCGCGGGTCGGCCTCGATCCGCGCGATCTCACGCGGGCTGCCCGCATGGGCGCACACCGCTGGGCTGCTATTTGCGGTCAAGTCCTCATCAAGAACGATCTCGATATCCAGGTTGGCGTTCCGAAGCTCCTCGCGCAGGCGCATGTAGGCGGTGGAGTCGGCGATGAAGAGCTCGGGATGGCTGAACGCATTGCCGACAGGCCGAAGGCAATGCAGCTTCAGTTGCACCACGCCAAGTTCCTCCAAGATGCGCGCGAGCGGCAAGACCTCGGCGATGTTGACAGAGGTAATCGTCGTTGTCACTCCTGTTCGGACTCCGAGTTCTCGCGCACAGCAGAGTGCGTTGAGAGCGCTCTGGTGACTGCCGGGCTTGCGAATGTGGTCGTTGGTGGCGTCGATTCCATCCAGGGAGATGCGCAGGAAATCCAGGTATGGAGCGATCTCCGTGAGCCGCCGCTCGATGCGGTAACCATTGGTGCAGATCTCGACCCTCAGGCCCAGCTGCTGCCTGGCCTGCCGCACCACCACCGGAAGATCCTTGTAAAGGAAGGGCTCGCCACCGAGGAGCGTGACAGCCTCGGTGCAGTACTGGTCGCGCATGAGGATGAGGAAGCGGATAGCCTCAGCGGAGCTGAAGGCGTCACTGTGCTTAAGCCGCTCACCGTGAAAGCAGTGCAGACACTCGAAGTTGCAACGGTACAGCAACTGCAGGTACACCATCCGGATCTTGCGGATGCCGGTAACTTCCCGGATCACGTAGCCCTCCCTCGCCAGTTGCCTGGTGGCGACCTGATCATCGCGGGGGAAGCCGGGACTGCGTAACGGCGTTCCGGAACGTTTCGGAGACGTTCCAGAACGTTTCGGCGACCGTCGCGGCCGTGACGAACTCGCTCGCTCAGAAGTTCTTGCATGTTCGTACCTGGCTCGGTTTGTATATGTTCTGTGAACGAGCGGCTTCGGTCTGCACTCGCCCAGCGCAGCGTCTCACCCGAGTCGCTCGCTGAAGCCTGCGCGGTGGACCCCAAGACCGTAGGCCGATGGTTGGGCGGGCGCGTACCCCACCCGAGGCATCGCTTCCGCGCTGCCCAGTACCTGCGCGTGGAAGAGACGTTCCTCTGGCCCCGACCGCAGCCGCGTGCAGGCAGCCGTAGAGACAATTTAGTCATCGAGCTTGTGGGCACCTACCCAAACCGCGCCAGCGTTCCTCGGGAGACCTGGCTCAGTCTGCTGCAGGAAGCGCGAGAGCGGATCGACGTCCTCGTCTTCTCCGGCACGTTCTTCGCCCAGTCCAATCCTCATGTGGCCAGGATGCTCGCTGAACGAGCCACTAATGGTGTTCGCGTCCGCCTGTGCTTCGGGCACCCAGACGGGCGGGCCGTAGCCATCCGGGGCCGCGAGGAAGGCATCGACGACACTCTGGCAGCCAAGATCCGCGCCTCCCTCACCTACTACCGTCCGCTCCTGCCCGAAGATGGCTGCGAGGTAAGGCTCCACGACACCACGCTTTACAATTCCCTCTTCCGGTATGACGACGATCTGCTGGTCAACCCGCACATTTTTGGTCAGCCGGCCAGCGCCAACCCGGTTTTCCATCTAAGACGAACGGATGCCGGCGGTTGGTTCGACAGCTATACCGAAAGCTTCGAAGCCGTCTGGACCGACGCACAGCCCTGGGATCCTAACCGGGAGGGGGCATCGAACGATGGGCAGAATTGAGTACTACTACGACCCAAGAGCGCCCAAAGCCAATAGTCTTATCCCCGCGAGCAACATGCTCGTCGCGGACGAGAGTGGCGCTGTACTCCTGCAGCGCCGCCGCGACACCGGCCAGTGGGCGCTCCCCGGCGGCGCCCAGGATATTGGTGAGACCGCCGCCGAATGCGCAGTCCGTGAGTGCCAGGAGGAGACCGGCATCCTCGCAGAGATCATCGGCTTTCTTGGCGTGTACACCAACCCTCATCACATAGTGGCCTACAGCGATGGCGAGATCCGCCAGCAGTACGAGACCACCTACATTGGTCGTCCAGTCGGCGGCGAGCCAACGGTCAACGACGAAGCGGATGCAGTACGTTTCGTGCGCCCTGCTGACCTTGACGAGTACGACATACACCCGAGCATGCGCCAGCAGATCGGCGACTACCTCGCCGGAACCTATCCCTACCTAGGCTGAGCCACCTGCGCTGACTCTACCCGCGCCACTGTGGCAAAGATCTCCGGTGTCGCCCGGCCTATGAAACGGCCGACCAGGCTGGCCGCCCCATAACGGCATGCGATCTCTGCCACCCTTTCCCTGGCGGTCGTAATTCGCCCGCCAGGAGTCGTTGTCATGTCGCACCACACCAGCGCGTCCACCAGGAACTGGTCCTCTAGCGGCGGGAAGGCCGTCTCCAGTACCTCCTTAAAACCGCGCTCCTCAGCTTCCAGCAGCGCGAACGAGTGGTTTGCCACCAACCGCACCAACCGGCCGTCCGCATGGTGAACGTCACGCAGGAAGCTGGCACCGTCGAGCGGGTGGAAGCCGGTCACTGCCAGCCTCGGGGCATATCCGACGTCATGCAGTACGGCTGCCGATGCGAGCAGTTCCGCATCGTTGCCGACTAAGCTTGCCAACTCGGTGGCGCGCCGCGCGACTCCCTGCGAGTGCACCCAGCGCTCAGGCAGCGAGAGTGCAAGCTCTTCTTCAGCCACTGCGCGTGCCCATTTCCAGAGTTCCTGACTCATGAGGCGCTCATTTCCTCGCGGGGCGCTTACGCCGCTGTGTTGCGGAAGTGACTGCGGCTGGTCGGCGTCGGCTAGGGATGCGCCGAATGGTGGTCACTTCAGGAGCTGGCGGGCCATGACGACGCGCTGGATCTGGTTGGTGCCCTCGTAGATCTGGGTGATCTTCGCGTCCCGCATCATGCGTTCCACCGGGTAGTCGCTGACATACCCGTAACCGCCGAGCAGCTGGACCGCGTCCGTGGTCACCTCCATGGCCACGTCCGACGCGAAGCACTTGCAGGCCGAGGACATGAACGTCAGGTCCGGGACGGGCTCCCCGGACATGGCCCGCTCCGACCGGGCCGCGGCCGCGTAGGTCAGCTGCCGGGCCGCCTCGACCTTCATCGCCATGTCGGCCAGCATGAACTGCACGCCCTGGAACTCGGCGATGGGCTGGCCGAACTGCCGCCGCTCCTGCACGTAACCGGTGGCGTAATCCAGCGCGCCCTGGGCGATGCCCAGGGCCTGGGCCGCGATCGTGATCCTGGTGTGGTCCAGCGTGGCCAGCGCGGTACGGAAGCCGCTGCCCTCCTCGCCGATCATCCGGTCGGCGGGGATCACGCAGTTGTCGAAGTACAGTTCCCGGGTCGGCGAGCCCTTGATTCCCAGCTTGTGCTCGGGGGCGCCGTAGGAGAACCCCTCGTCGCCGGACTCCACGACGAACGCCGAGATCCCCGCGGCGTCAGCCGCGGGATCGGTCACCGCCATGACCGTGTAGAAACGCGAGATGCCGGCGTTGGTGATCCAGCGCTTGACCCCGTTCAGAACGTAGCTGTCCCCGTCGCGGACGGCCCGGGTCTTCATCGCGGCCGCGTCCGAGCCCGCCTCGGGCTCGGACAGCGCGTAGGAGAACATCGCCTCCCCGCGGGCCACCGGGGTCAGGTAACGCTGCTTGACCTCCTCCGACGCCGCGAGGATCAGCGGCATCGTGCCCAGCTTGTTGACCGCCGGGATCAGCGAGGACGACGCGCAGACCCGGGCCACCTCCTCGATCACGATCACGGCGGCGATCGCGTCGGCGCCCGCGCCGCCGTAGCCTTCCGGGATGTGCACGGCGTGCAGGTCGGCCTTGACCAGGGCGTCGTGGGCTTCCTGGGGAAACTCGGAGGCCTGGTCGACCTGGGCGGCATGCGGGGCGATCTTCTCCTCGGCCAGGGCGCGGACCGACTCGCGCAGCGCGTCGTGCTCGGGCGACAGGGCGAAGGCGGGAAAGTCGAGGCTCATGACCCCGATAGTAGGCCGTCCAACTACCGTCGCCTCAGGAGGTGATCGCCCTGACCACGGCGCTACTGTCCCCGGACGGTCGCGAACTGCTCGACCGGCTGTCCGGCGAGCAGGTGGGCCCGGACCGCGCGCTGGAACTGGCCCGGGCGCTGCGCGGCCGTTACCCGCCTGGGCTGGTCGCCGAGGCGCTTACCCAGCAGGCGCTGCGGATCGCCGCCCGGGCCAAGTTCAGCCGGGCCGACGCGATGCTGTTTACCCGGGCCGGGCTGGAGCAGGCCTCCTCCGAGATCACCGCCGCTCACAGCGCCGCGCGCTACCCGGCCGGCGCCCTGGTGGCCGACCTGTGCTGCGGCATCGGCGGGAACCTGACCGCGCTGGGTGGCGGGCGCCCCGTTATGGCTGTGGATCTTGATCTGGTCAGCCTGGAGTTCGCCCGGCACAACGCCCGGGTCTACGGCGCGGCCGAGAGACTGGCGGCCGTCTGCGCGGACGTCCGCGACGTGGCGCTGGCCGGCGTGGACGGCGTGTTCATCGATCCGGCCCGCCGGGCCGGCGGCCGGCGCCTGGCGGCCGGGCGCAGCGAGCCGCCGCTGCGCTGGTGCCTGGACCTGGCCGGCCGGGTCCCCGCGGTGGGCATCAAGGCCGCTCCCGGTCTGCCGCGCGAGCTGGTCCCGGAGGGCTGGGAGGCCGAGTTCGTCGCGGTCGGCCGGGACCTGAAGGAGGCCCTGCTGTGGTCTCCGGCTCTGGCCACGGCCCGCCGCCGCGCCACGATCCTGCCGGCCGGGGACACGCTGACCGAGGCGCCAGGGCCGCCGGGCGGCGCAGTGCCGGTCGCGGCGCCCGGCGTATTCCTGTTCGATCCCAGCCCGGCGGTGACCCGGGCCGGGCTGGTCGAAGAACTGGCCCGCAGGCTGGGCGCCTGGAAGATCGACCCCGAGATCGCGTTCCTGTCCGACGACCGGGAGCACCGCACCCCGTTCGCGCGCACGCTGCGGGTCCTGGAGTCGGCGCCGTGGCACGAGCGGCATTTTGCCCGCAGGCTGGCCGACCTTGGCATCGGGGCCGCCGACATCCGGCGCCGCGGGCTGGCCGGGGACGTGCCGCAGATCCACCGCCGCCTGGGCCTGCGCGGCCCGGGCCGCGCCACGGTCGTGCTCACCCGGGCCGACGGCCGCCCCTGGGGCCTGATCTGCGCCGACCCCGGCTAGGGCTCAGCGAGCTTGGCGCGCAGCGCCGCGCCCTTGGCCTGGGCCGTGGCGCGGAGCTGTTCCTGGAAGGCCGCCATCCGGGCGCGGAGCTCGTCGTCGGCGGCGGCCAGGATCCGGACCGCGAGCAGGCCCGCGTTGCGGGCGCCGCCGACCGCCACCGTCGCCACCGGGACCCCGGCCGGCATTTGCACCACCGACAGCAGCGAGTCCATCCCGTCCAGGTGCGCCAGCGGAACCGGCACCCCGATCACCGGCAACGGCGTCACCGCGGCGAGCATCCCGGGCAGGTGGGCCGCGCCTCCGGCCCCGGCGATGATCACCCGGAGCCCCCGGGCGGCCGCCTCGGAACCGTAGCTGATCATCTCGCGCGGCATCCGGTGCGCCGACACCACATCGGCCTCCCAACCGACGCCGAACTCGGTGAGCGCCGTGACCGCCGCCTCCATGACCGGCCAGTCGGAATCGCTGCCCATCACCACGCCCACGACCGGCCGACCGTCCATGTGCCTCTCCTTACCTGCCCAGCGGCTCTCGCCCGGTCAGCCTGCCTCGGTGCCGCAACTGAGGTAGCTGGCCGCGCGCCTGGCCCGATCACGGAGTTCGGCGACGTCGCCGCCGACGGCGGTGACGTGACCGACCTTCCGCCCCGGCCGGACCGCCTTGCCGTAGAGGTGGACCTTAACGCCCGGATCGGCGGCCATCACGTGCACCAGGCGCGAGTACAGGTCGGGATCGTCGCCGCCGAGCACGTTGACCATGACCGTCTGCCGGGCGGTGGCGGTCGGCGCCCCGAGCGGCAGGTCGAGGACGGCGCGCAGGTGCTGCTCGAACTGGGACGTCCTGGCGCCCTCGATGGTCCAGTGGCCGCTGTTGTGCGGCCGCATGGCCAGCTCGTTCACCAGCAGGCCGCCGCCCGGCGTCTCGAACAGCTCGACCGCGAGCATGCCGGTGACCCCCACCCCGGCCGCCAGGGCCAGCCCGAGGCGCTGCGCGGCCGCGACGGTGGCCGGGGCCAGGCCCGGCGCCGGCGCCAGCACCTCCCGGCAGATCCCGTCCTGCTGCACGGTCTGCACGACCGGGTACACGGCCGCCTGGCCGGTGGGCGAGCGCGCCACGAGCACGGCGAGCTCGCGCTCGAAGGCAACGTGCTCCTCCACGAGCAGGTCGATCCCGCCCAGCTGGGCGAGCATCTCGGCCGCCTGATCCGGGGCGCCGCACACCCAGACGCCCTTTCCGTCGTAGCCGCCGCTGACCGCCTTGAGGACCACCGGCCATCCCGACCTGTCGGCAAAGCCGGTGACGTCGTCGAGGCAGCCGGCCCGGTCCGACCGCGGGCACGCGACGCCCAGCTCGGCCAGGCGCGCGCGCATGGCGCGCTTGTCCTGCGCGTAGCGCAGCGCGTCCGGCCCGGGCCGGACGGCCAGCCCGGCCTGCTCCAGGGCTCGCAGGTGCCGCCCGGGCACATGCTCGTGATCGAAGGTCACGACGTCGCAGCGGCCGCCGAAGGCGAGCAGGTCGCGGCGGGACCGGTAGTCGCCGATCTGGGTTCCCGCGCAAACCTGCGCGGCACTCTCGTCCGCCGCCGCGGCGAGCACCCGGAACCCGATGCCGAGGCCCACCGCGGCCTGGGCGGTCATGCGAGCCAGCTGGCCGGCTCCGACCATGCCGACCACCGGGCTGACTACCGGGCCGGTCACCGGGCTGACCACCGAAGCGCGCGGGCCGGTCAAGCCGGACCGCTGACCACGGGCTCATCCCCCGCCTCGGGGACAGCGTGCGGGAGGAAGAGCGCGAACACCGCCGGGCGCGGGCGCACCAGCACCACCTGGCCGCCGTCCGCCGTCGCCGCCGTCCGGGCCAGCGACAGCCCGAGCCCGGTTCCGCCCGGGCTCCCGCTGACGCTGCGCTCGAAGATCTGCGGCACCAGCTCCGGGGGAACCCCCTTGCCCTGGTCCCTGACCTCGATGACCACCGACCGGGGCGTCTCCGACGTCTTGATGGTGACCGAGCCGTCGCCGTGCACGAGCGCGTTGTCCAGCAGCGTCGCGATCACCTGGGCCGCGTTCCCCGGCGTGACGTAGGCGTGCAGGCCCTTCTCCCCGGTCACTTCCAGCTTCCGGCTCATCCGCCGGAACGCCGGTTCCCACTCCACGACCTGCTGCGCGACGATGTCGTCCACGCTGGCCTGCGTGCGCGCGCCCGCCACCGGCCTGCGAGCCCGGCCGAGCAGCTGGCCGACCACCTCGGCGAGCCGCTCGGTCTGGGCCAGGGCCGCCGCCCCCTCCTCGCGCACGACGTCCGGGTAATTCGCCGCCGCGACCATCTCCTCCAGCCGCATTGACAGCGCGGTCAGCGGGGTCCGCAGCTGATGAGACGCGTCCGAGGCGAAGTCGCGCTCCGCGGTCAGCAGGTCGTTGATCCGCTGCGCGGACCCGTCCAGCCGTTCCGCCACCCGGTCGAGCTCCGGCACTCCGTACCTGCGCCCCAGCGGGCGGGCGTCGCCGGAGCCGAGCCGGTCCGCCGCGCTGGCCAGTTCCTGCAACGGCCGGGCCAGGCGCCGTGCCTGCAGCATGGCCAGCCCCACCGCCACGGCTAGCGCCAGCAGCACCAGCGAGCCGATCACCACGAGCCCGTCGGTCACCGCGGTGGCGACCAGCGAATCATCGGCGACCACGGTGACCGTGAAGTCCTTGGTGGAAGCCCGTCCGATGATCGAGTCGTGCGCCGTGGAGGCCGTGCCCACCGTGGTGCTGGGCCCCCCGCGCTCCTTGATGATCACGTAACGGTCAGACAGCGACTTGCCCACCTGGTCGGCGTCCGGAGGCAGGCCGGCATTCACCCGTTCCTGCAGCCCGGTGGCGAGCACCGTGGCGTCCCGGTGCACCTGCTGGGTAGCCTCGCTGGTGCGCTGCCGGACGACCAGGAAGCCCAGGGGCACGCCGAGCAGCAGCACTGCGGTCACGGCGACCGCGAGCATGGAGACGAGCAGGCGGCGCTGCACGCCTCAGCCTCCAGCCATCTGCCCGCGCAT
>Ga0306920_100012253_pt1 | contig 11624 bp, 14 predicted proteins | sample flu12Cox44000170_FD_204666 | JGI IMG/M metagenome (GOLD analysis project Ga0306920, IMG submission 204666) | Lab enrichment of tropical soil microbial communities from Luquillo Experimental Forest, Puerto Rico - flux4day.12C.oxic.44.000.170 (v2)... | ecosystem: Environmental > Terrestrial >...
CAAACAACCTTATCGAATCCCTTCAGTCCTCCGTGGAGGTGATTCTCGCCGTTATTCCGGACGAGACTATACGCAACTCCGTTCAGTGTGAATCGTCCTTTTGCGACGCGGTTAGCATAACGTCCAAGAATCGGGCCTAGGTATGCGGCATCGTTTAGATAACGGTCGAGCGAGTCATGTCCAAGGACGACATCCGCAAAACCCCCACGACGATCCGGAACTAGCAAAGACACGATGGTCCCGCCATAGTTGGATATTGCTGCTTCCATGCCGTTCTCATTCGTGAGTTTGTATAGCTCTACCTCCACCCCATCGGTGCTCTTTCCAAACGACTGTTTTCTCATTTCGAGTTTCACGGCTCCATTTAACGAAGTGATCGAAAGGCGGCGGTTCGACTGACGCACTTATATTGTCACATTGAACTCCTTTCTATATCCCCACAGTGCTCTTAAGTGCTTCTGACGCGGGTTCTGAAGAATTGTGATTGCTCGATATTGCTCCCTTCACCCTTCACGTTGGCTGTTGTTTCGTCACAGCGGCGTCACAAATGGATGGTGTCGTCGAAAGTTACCGAACGACTTGAGCACGATCCCGCGGCTAGTAGCGGTCGCTTTGTTGACTTGCCTTCGCGTGCATCCTAAGATGAGCCCTCTCATGCCGGAACCTCAGTCGCCGATCGGACGCACAATTTCCCATTACCGTGTTATCGAAAAATTGGGCGGTGGTGGTATGGGCGTGGTGTACCGCGGTGAGGATATGCGGCTGGGCCGCAGCGTTGCCCTGAAATTCCTGCCAGAAGACTCGTCTCAAGACCGTCAGGCACTCGAACGATTCCAACGCGAGGCACGGGCAGCTTCGGCGTTGAATCACCCCCACATCTGTACCATCTACGATATTGACGAGCACGAAGGCCGCCCGTTCATCGTCATGGAGTATTTAGAGGGTACGACACTCAAGCATCGCATCGAACGTCGGCCCATGGAGATCGAGGAAATTTTCGACCTCGCCATCCAGATAGCCGACGCACTGGCCGCCGCACATTCGAAAGGCATTATTCACCGTGACATAAAACCGGCAAACATTTTCATCGTGCAAAGCGGCGGAGCTAAGGTCCTCGATTTCGGGTTGGCGAAAATAGCACCCAAATCACTGCGGATCGGCGAAGCCGTCGGGGTGTCCTCGGAGGCTACGGCGATCGCAGCTCCCGAATACCTAACCAGCCCAGGCACGGCCTTGGGCACCGTGGCGTATATGTCCCCGGAACAGGCACGCGGTGAGGATGTGGACGCTCGCAGCGATCTGTTTTCGTTGGGCGCTGTGCTGTACGAGATGGGGACCGGACGTCTGCCGTTCTCAGGTAGTACATCCGCTGTCATCTTCGACGCGATTCTGAATCGCGCACCCATACCCCCCGTGCGCCTGAATCCGAGAATCCCAGCAGACCTAGAAAAGATCCTAAACAAGTTATTGGAGAAGGCCCCGGCGCAGCGCTACCCGAGCGCGGAAAAGCTGCGCGTCGACCTCCAGAGGTTTAAGCGGGATTCGGGCTCGGGCCGAATTGCGACGGCAGCTGCGGTGCCGGTCGAAAAATCGGTTGCAGTGCTTTACTTTGAAAATTTGAGCAGAGCGAAGGATGACGAGTACTTCCGTGACGGCATGACCGAAGATATCATCACAGAGTTATCCAAAATCACCAGACTCAGAGTCTTCCCGCGGGCCGAAATGCTCGGCTACAGAGATAAACCGATCACGGCGCCTCAAGTTGGTCAGGAGCTCGATGCCGCTTACGTGTTGGGCGGCAGCCTGCGACGGGCGGGCAACCGGTTGCGAATTACGGCACAACTCGTGGAGACGCGAACGCGGCACTCGGTCTGGGCAGAACGCTACGACCGCGAGCTGGAAGACGTGTTTGCTATTCAAGATGAAATTGCGCAAAGCATTGCCGCCGCGTTGAAGGTGATACTAACGGATAGCGAAAAAGAGGCCATCGCCAAGGCGCCGACATCAGACGTGAAGGCCTACGACTACTACTTACGTGGGCGGCAATTCTTTTATCAGTTTCGGCGCCGAGGCTATGATTTTGCCCGGCAGATGTTTACTCGGGCTATCGACATCGACCCTGGTTATGCCCGCGCCTATGCAGGCGTGGCTGATTGCCATTCGTATCTATACATGTACTGGGAGGCCAGCGAGACAAATCTGCAGGCGGCAGATGATGCCAGCCGGAAGGCCTTGCTCCTTGACTCGGGGTTAGCAGAGGCGCACGTCTCGCGGGGTCTCGCAATCTCACTCAATAAGCGATACGACGAGGCCGAGATTGAATTCCAGACCGCAATTCGACTAGACCCGAGGCTCTTCGAGGCGTATTACTTCTATGCGCGAGCGTGCGTTCAGCAGGGGAAACCGAAAGACGCAGCACGTTTGTTCCAACAGGCCTCTGAAGTGAAGCCTGAGGACTACCAAGCTCCGCAGTTGCTCGGCATGGTCTATATAGGAATGGGCCGTGAGGCGGACGCGGAGGAATCATACCGGCGCGCTTGGCAGCGGGCCGAGAAACATCTAGAACTCCACCCGGATGACGCGCGCGCACTCTATTTGGGCGCCAATGCGCTCTGCCGATTAGGTGAGCGGGCACGAAGCTTGGATTGGGCCCGACGCGCTCTGGCCATCGATCCTGAGGACTGCGGTATTCTCTACAACGTCGCCTGTGTCTATGCCCTACTAGGGCAGATCGATGAGGCGATCGATTGTTTAGACAGGGCCATGACCCACGCTTATTGGTATAAACGTTGGGCAAAAAACGACTCGGACCTGGACTCTCTGCGGAAACACCCCCGATTTAAGGCTCTCATGGAAAAGCCCTGAGGCTGCGCTTCTTGAGTGCTTCCGGCGCGGATTCTGAAAAGCTACCATAACCTAGTATTGCTCTCGTAATCCCTCATTTTGCCCGCATTCCAGTCACAGCGGGGTCACAAGTCTGAGTCGTCGCCCGGCCCGTTTCCGATGATCCGACTTATCGGGAGTTATCGAAGCAATATTCTGCGTCACGCCTTACCTACTTCACCTATCTTCCCTCAAGTTGCGCATTTACTTTCCCGCCTTCGTTAAATTATTCTCGCGTCATCCCAAATGGAAGTGTCGAATGCTTCTAGAAAGCCCTTTCATCGTCGTCTCTTGAGCTACTTTCTCACAATGCTTGTGGCGTACCTCCTGGTTCTGTTGCTCGTCCGCATGTTCGAGTCACGCCTGATTTTCTTCCCGAATTATCCTGACCGTCTCGAAGGAGACTGGCATCCTCGCGCATTGAATGTTGAAGATATTTGGCTCACAACCTCCGACGGCGTCAAGCTCCACGCGTGGTGGATACCTGACGATCAGTCGAGATTTACCTATCTCGCCTTTCACGGCAACGCCTCCAACATCGCCAACCGCGCACCCGTGTATGAATTTCTCCGCAGTACCCATGCAAACGTTTTTGCTCTGGAGTATCGCGGTTACGGCCACAGCGAAGGAAAGCCAAGCGAGGCCGGCGTCTACCGCGATGCGGATGCGGCTTACGAATACCTTGTGAACACGAAGGGTATCGACCACAAAGCGATCATTTCTTTCGGCCAATCCCTGGGTACCGCTGTCGCGACCCATTTGGCAGTCCACCGTCAGGTCGCAGCTGTAGTGCTTGAGGCCCCTTTTCCGTCCGCCTCTCGAGTCGCCTCCAAGTTTTTTTGGTTTCTCCCGGGCCTCAGCCTTCTTACACGCGGGCAATTCAACACGCAAGCCTGGCTAAAGGAAATACACGCTCCCATTCTGATCGTCCACTGCAGTCAGGACCCCGTTATCCCGTTTCAATTCGGGCAGGAGGTGTATGCCGCTGCACTTCCTCCCAAGAGCTTCCTCCAGATAAACGGCTTCTGCCACGAAGAGCCCTCTCTCATCGCCCCAACTCAGTACCAGACCGCTCTACAGGAGTTCCTGAGCACCCTTTAGGTTTGCCTTTAGCTGCTCTTGCCAATGCTTGATTAACGTGTGAGCCGGACAAGTGGGTTACTGGGAAAGGGGTTGTCCTTTGTCCGGTTATCCAACTTGGGAGCCAAATGGAATTGAATCGGTAAACACTACCTGTGAGCGAAATGCGCCTTAGTCTTCAACGTTCACTCTGGCCGCTGCGGACACGGGATCCCTGTGGGTGTAGAATCCTTGGAGAACGACTTTCCTTCCCCGGAAGACCGACATGCACGCCAAGGAATTGCGGAAATACAAGAAGCTCCTCGCGGAAAAGCTCAAGACGTTGCAAACAGCAAGCGCGGACATCCGCGCAGTGGTCCCGAGGGCAGGGGTTATGGAGGGAGATATCTTGGATCAAGCAAGCGCTGACGCTGAAGCAGAGTTGCAGATTCGCTTGCACCAGACCGACGGTCGTCTTTCGAGAGCGATCGAAGAGGCGTTGATTCGGATCAGAAACGGCACATTCGGAGCGTGCGAAGTTTGCAAACAGCCAGTCTCGAAAGCACGCCTCGCAGCTGTGCCTTGGACGCACGTCTGCAGAAAGTGTAAGGAGCGGCGAGGCGCTTAAATCAACAACGGAGGGCCCATGAGAGCATACGTGGTGATCACGGCCGGCCCGGGCAAGGCGCGCGAGATCGCTCGTGCAGCCGCCGCCCTTCCCGGAGTCAAAATGTCCAACGCGTGCTGGGGTAGTCCTGACGTATTTGTTGTGGTTGAAGTGGCCGACCAGAAAGAACTCAACAAGCTGATCATGGATGAAATTCAGTCCATAGAGGGCGTGGGGCGAACTGAGACACACATTGCCGTCGAGTAGTTACTTCTTTAAGTTGAATCTCCAACACACCTGCCATCCCAAGCGTTCGGGTGTAGCTTGATGTAGCCTTTTCTAAGATCGGCTCGGAGAGAGTCACTACCGCGTTTATCGGGAACAATTGCTAACCCTTGTTCTGACATCTCCTCGATCCTGCGTTATACTCGGATTATTCGACACTCTTGTCGACATCGGCGTTCTTGCCGAGAAGGAGGTGATCCAGTGAGGTACGGTTTACGTTGACGCAGTAGAGGAGGCGCTTGTGAGGTTACCGAGCGCCTCTCTCCTTTTTCCCGCCTGTCTGAATTCCTTGTACGCTTTGAACAGACGTCTTAATCCGCAACGTGTTAGCTTTTTCCAAGGATCCGGGCAACAAAAGAAACCCGGGTCACGCGTCGAATCCATGTGGGAGCACAGGAATGTCTTCATTAACCGCAGGGAAACACGCGGGCTCGGGCGCAGCGAGTAACCAACCTGCGGTCGCTGAGCCTACGTTCGCCGAACGAGCGCGCACGATGATGTATTTGGGGCGAATTGGGAGTCTCACGACACTTTCACGCAAACAACACGGGTTCCCCTTTGGAGAATATCGATCACGGGGAAAGCACGCCATTGTGACCACCGCCACGACCATCGGGGATGCACAGCGCGTCCGCTTCGGAAGATCTCCAACGGACCCAAGACCTAGGAAAAGTAGAACCGTGATCAGCGCAGCCACACTTCATTTTTCGCACTAAGAAGGCAATCATGGAGATTGCTAAAGAAAATTTTCCTCCCCCTCTTGGGTCATCTAACTAAGATTGTGCCGAAGGTAATCCGCCACATCGTCAACAAAGCGGTGCACGGAAACTTCTGCAATCCGGTGCCCGACCATCGCGTTCAAGGTCCTTCCCACGGCGCCGAAAGGCGGCTCGTAAATGCCCCAGAAATCTAGCTGCGTCTCCGAAGAGGTCAACGGATAGATCGAAAGCTCTCCTTTCATAAGCGGGAACAAGCGTGGCATGGACGTGGCTTCCCATTCGAGCAGCAATCTTGTGATGGACCCTAAACCCGCTTCAGCCACCTTTTCCTCGACGCCTTTGACGGTAATGGTGATATCAGTCTTCACTCCGATTCCGCCGAAGTCGATGTGAAGTTCAGATGCTATCGTTTGCGCCCGGGAAGCAGCAGCCTTCGTGGCTGCTTGAAACACATTCAGTGCATCCTTTTTCAGCGCATCTCGGACATGTTCGTACGGGCGATTTACGTAGTCGTAAGAGCGAACTTTGAGTGGCTCTTTCATCGAATTAAATTCCATTAATAGAATAGCTCGCTATCAATTAGCGCAAACCCAGAACATTACCACACTCAAGTCGCATCAGTGTGCTGGTAGCTCACAAATCGCTCCCCGCGCTGCGCTGCACCATAATTGGCCACTGCTCCGGTGAAGAGAGTCCCAAAGAGCGATTCAGCGTCTATTTTTCGCTGTATGATGCTCGCGGAGTTTTGGCTAGTAACCGGGGCTGGCAATAGGCGGCTGGACTGATGAATCTCTGCGCTCGAAATCCAATTGGCATCACGTTTCGCTGGCGCGAATCTTCGCGAGGATAACACTTCGATGGCCTGCATTGGGGTGCCTGGCAGAGCATTAGCGCGAAGGAGGGAATAATCTCGATGTCGCACATAGACGTCCCATTGATAGGTTCGGGCTTTGGACAGACGCGCCGAGGGGACAACTGGTGGGTACAACCGCTAGTTGTGTTTATCGGCCTAACGGCCTTTGTTGTGTACTCCACCTGGGCTGCGCTGCAAGGCCAATACTACAGGTTCGGGCCCTATCTTTCGCCATTCTATTCGCCGGAATTGTTTGGTCCTGTTCATGGATGGTTTGGCACCAAGCCGACCTGGATGCCTGCTTGGGTTACCGCCGCCGTTCTTATCCTTTGGGCTCCCGGCGGATTTCGTGTGACGTGTTACTACTATCGCGGCGCGTACTACAAAGCGTTCTGGGCGGACCCTCCCTCGTGCACAGTGGGCGAGCCAAGAAAGACATATCTCGGTGAACGCTCGTTTCCGCTTATCTTGCAAAACCTACACCGCTATTTCCTGTATCTAGCGCTCGCCTTTCTTGTCATTCTGGGGCATGACGTCTGGAAAGCGTTCTGGTTTAACAGCCACTTCGGCGTTGGCGTCGGTACAGTCGTTCTGCTGATGAATCTCGTTCTATTGTCCTGCTATACATTCGGCTGCCACTCGTTCCGTCACCTCGTGGGCGGTTTCCGCGACCGATTGTCGGGGGCTCCCGTCAGAAAAGTGGCCTACGACTGCGTGAGTTGTCTAAACCGACGCCACATGCTGTTCGCATGGTGCAGCCTCGTCATGGTTGCGTTCTGCGATCTCTACGTCCGGCTGTGCTCGATGGGCATTTGGACCGATTGGAGGATTTTCTAGTGGCCGAGTACGTTCAGCACGAGCACGACGTTCTCATTATCGGAGCGGGCGGAGCGGGGCTACGCGCCGCGGTCGAAGCTTCCGCCGCTGGCGTTAGGGTAGCCGTCATTTCGAAATCGCTGCTGGGCAAGGCGCACACCGTAATGGCGGAGGGTGGCATCGCCGCCGCGATGGGCAACGTGGACGATAGGGACGATTGGCGCGTTCACTTCTCAGACACGATGCGCGGCGGCCAGTATTTGAATAACTGGCGAATGGCGGAATTGCATGCCAAGGAAGCTCCTGCGTGCGTTCGCGAACTCGAAGCTTGGGGGGCCCTTTTCGACCGAACGAAGGACGGCCGAATCCTGCAGCGAAATTTTGGCGGTCATCGTTACCCGCGGCTTGCGCACGTGGGCGACCGCACTGGCCTGGAGATGATTCGAACGCTCCAAGACCACGGCATTCATCTTGGCCTGGATGTTTTCATGGAGCACACGATCATAATGCTGCTCAAGGATGACGATCGCGTGGTGGGAGCGTTTGGATACGACCGCGAACGCGGGCGATTCCACGTGTTTCGTGCGAAAGCTGTAGTTTTGGCTACCGGGGGGATTGGCCGAGCTTACAAGATTACGAGCAACAGCTGGGAGTACACTGGCGACGGACATTCGCTCGCTTATCACGCTGGCGCGGCGCTAATGGACATGGAGTTTGTGCAGTTCCATCCGACGGGGATGATCTGGCCGCCGAGCGTGCGTGGCATCCTGGTGACGGAAGGAGTGCGAGGCGAGGGAGGCGTGCTGCGCAATCGCAATGGTGAGCGATTCATGTTCAAAGACATTCCCCCGCTTTACGCCGGCCAAACCGCCAACTCAGAAGAAGAAGGCTGGCGGTACACGCAGGGCGATAAGGACGCAAGACGTCCGCCCGAACTGCTCACACGCGACCATGTGGCCCGCTGCATCCGTCAAGAGGTGCGAGAAGGACGCGGGAGCCCTCATGGTGGTGTGTTCCTCGATATCGCCTGGATTAAAGCAAAAGTTCCAGACGCTCAGGAACGCATCAAGAAAAAACTCCCAAGCATGTATCACCAGTTCAAACAGCTTGCAGATATCGACATCACCCAGGAACCTATGGAGGTTGGTCCTACGACTCATTACGTGATGGGTGGGGTCCGCGTTGATGCCGATTCCCAGATGTCCGACATCCCTGGACTGTTCGCAGCGGGTGAATGCGCGGCCGGTTTGCATGGAGCCAACCGGCTCGGGGGAAATTCGCTTTCCGACCTCTTGGTCTTCGGCAAGCGCGCGGGAGAATATGCCGCGAAGTTCGCAAAAGAAACATCTCTTGGCCGACTGAATACGAAAAATCTCGAATCAGCCGAAAGATCGGCGCTACGGCCATTCGAGAACGATGGCTCGGAAAATCCATACACCGTGCAGCGCACGCTCCAGGACGTTATGCAGGAACTGGTCGGGATCGTCCGCCAGGAACAGGAAATGCGCCAGGCACTCGAGCGGATCCAAGAATTGAGAGCCGCCAGCGAGCGGGTTAGCGTCGACGGGAACCGGGAATACAATTCCGGCTGGCACACAGCGCTCGACTTGCGGAATCTGCTGACCGTCTCGGAGATCGTTACGCTCTCCGCACTCGAACGAAAAGAGAGCCGCGGCGCTCATTTTCGTGACGATTTTCCGGTGAAGGACGGTCAGTCTAGCACGTTTAACATTGTGGTGCGGAAAGGTGTCAATGGTGAAATGCAGTTCATCCGCGAGCCGATACCTCCCATGCGGGCGGATCTGAGGCAAATCATCGAGGAGATGAAGTAATGCCGACCGCAACGTTTCGGATTTGGCGCGGCGAGAAGGGAAGGGGAGGTTTTCAGGACTATACGACGGAAATTGCCTCCGGCATGGTGGTCCTGGACGCGGTTCATCAAATCCAAGCGGAACAGGCCGGCGATCTTTCCGTACGCTGGAACTGTAAAGCGGGGAAATGCGGCTCGTGTTCTGCTGAAATAAACGGGATGCCAAAATTGATGTGCATGACGCGGCTGAACGCGCTACCGCTCGATAAACCCGTAACTGTGGAGCCCATGAAGGCTTTCCCTCATATCAAAGATCTGGTGACGGATGTAGCATGGAATTACCTCGTGAAAAAGCGTATCCCGAAATTCAAGCCGCGCCCACCTGACGCACCGGATGGCACCTGGCGCATCGCCCAGCAGGATGTCGACCGCGTGCAGGAGTTTCGGAAATGCATAGAATGTTATCTCTGTCAGGACGTCTGTCATGTCCTGCGCGAGCACCACATGCAGGACCAATTTATCGGCCCGCGATTTTTGGTCTACGCGGCTGCATTGGAAATGCATCCATTGGACGTGGGCGACCGTCTTGCAGATCTGAGGAAGCAATTCGGCATTGGACTGTGCAATATAACGAAGTGCTGTACGAAGGTTTGCCCCGAGAATATCACCATCACGGATAATGCAATCATTCCATTGAAGGAGCGCGTCGTGGGTCGCTTCTTTGATCCGCTGTCGAAACTGTTCCGCATATTTGGACACGGGGAAAATTAGGAGGGTCTATGCAGTTTGAATTGAAATCGATTTCTCAGCAGGGCATCCCCGAAGCGTTAGCGAAAGCGGAGCGCTACAGACTCCTGAACGAGCCCGCTCTCGCCGAAAGTATTTGTCTCGATATCCTGGCCATCGCGCCAGACCAACAGCAAGCATTGATCTCACTCCTCCTCGCACGAACCGATCAATTTCATTCCAACGTGAACGCAAAGGTCGCCCAGGACGTGCTCGCTCGAATCAGGGGAGATTACGAGCGGGCCTATTACGCTGGCATCACCTGGGAGCGCCTAGGGAATGCCCGAATTCGGCAAGGAAGTTCTGAAGCAGCCGCCAGTGCATATCATGCGCTGCGAGCAGCAATGGACCACTATGAGAAAGCTATCAAGGTTGCGCCACCCGGGAACGACGATGCCATCCTGCGCTGGAACACTTGCGCACGCACGATCATGCAAAATCAGGACATGAAAGCTCTGCCAGATGAAGAGCGCGCCGATGCATGGCTACACGACGAAGCTGGATCCAGAATCGCAGATGCCTAACAGCTCAGTCGTTGTGAATCTTTAAGAGATATCCAACTGCTTAAGTCCGGGAACCGGCTTTGTTTACAACGTTCTCACTAAGGGGCGCAACATTCATCAGCGCCAAGGTGGCGACCGCCCTCATGGTCGTGATTGAGAGATTCGGGTGTGTAGGCGTGTAGCCTGGTGCAGTGTCTCCAAAGACTTCTTGGACAAAATCTTCAATCAGGAGCTGCGTGAGGGCCATACACGACCATGCACCGCACACAGCCACGTCACCGAATCCCTGGTACAGACCAAGGAGGACCCGCCACGGCTCAAGGAAAGGGTCCCATCTAGGTTTGGAAAGGCGAGCGCTGCTGACAAATACGTTGCGTTGAAAATTGCAGTTTTGAACTTACATGGACCTTATATCGCATTTATCGCCGCGAGTCCGGCGGCACTAGATTGTTCGCGCGGTAGTAGACCACAAGTTGGCCATAGTGCTCGCCGCTGTGCTCGATGGCGAACGTCCAGATTGAGGAGTTGTGGACCAGTCGGTTGCCGAAAAATTTCGTAGTATTGTCCAGCCCTGCGTCGCCTTGTTGTTGAATCACTTTCGCTCCGTCGGCGACAGCCTCCTGCACGAACTTGACGACGTCAGCTTTGGTCTTGAAAAGGTCACGCGAGGGATTGTCGCCCTCGCCGAAGTCGGGCCCGACGTTTGATCCGGAAATCCTCCGTATCAGAACGAAGTCGAGTGCGGCGGCATGGAGAAGATTCAGGGCAAAGGTGCGCTCGTCCTTCTGCACCTTGAAATCGTACTTGTCTTCGGGAAAATCCTGGGCCATGGCGATGAGTTTATTCCCGATATCGTTCCACCTGTCCAACATCTCATCGGATTGAGAGTGCGCAGGACTCGCGGGCTGGTTCTGCGTTTTGGGCGCCTGGCCGTGAAGACTCATCCCGACGGCACCAACAAAAGTGAGCACAGCTAACAGGATCGCATACCGTTTCATTTGTGGATTGCTCCTTATTTATTGATCCGCCTTCCAGAAGTTTCGTTGAGTTAGACGTAGCCTGACTCCCGCCGTTTGAGCAAATCTTGTTGGAAGTGGTCCATTCCAGAGAGAAGAAGTTAGAGGACCAACGGATTGGCCAGGCACCACATTGGCATCGCTGCACCCATCTAACACCTGACGGATCCCTGACAAAGGAGGCACCTTGCCCTCGAAACAGGTTCGCGCAACTCGTGGGTCAAGATTTGTCATGATAGTGAGCGAGTATTTGCATAGTTCAGGTCGTCAATGTATGCGCTGCGGAG
>Ga0306920_100012255_pt1 | contig 11622 bp, 9 predicted proteins | sample flu12Cox44000170_FD_204666 | JGI IMG/M metagenome (GOLD analysis project Ga0306920, IMG submission 204666) | Lab enrichment of tropical soil microbial communities from Luquillo Experimental Forest, Puerto Rico - flux4day.12C.oxic.44.000.170 (v2)... | ecosystem: Environmental > Terrestrial >...
AAGCCGCCGAACACCACCGAATGGATCGCGCCGATGCGCGCGCAGGCGAGGGTCGCGAAGGCGAGTTCGGGGATCATCGGCAGGTAGATGGTGACGCGGTCGCCCTTCGCGACGTTGCGGTTGCGCAGGATATTGGCGAGCTTGCAGACCTCGTCGTGCAGCTCGCGATAGGTGATGTGCCTGGACTGGGATGGGTCGTCGCCCTCCCAGATGATCGCGGTCTGGTTGGCGCGCTTGGCAAGATGCCGATCGATGCAGTTATAGGCGGCGTTGAGAACGCCGTCCTCGAACCATTTGATCGAGACGTTGCCGGGGCCGAAGGAGCTGTTCTTGATCCTGGTCGGGGCCTTGTACCAGTGCAGGCGCTTGGCCTGCTCGGCCCAGAAGCCATTCGGGTCCTTGAGCGAGCGCGCGTACATCTCCTTGTACTTATCGGCGTCGACATAAGCGCGTTTCTTCCACTCCGGTGGGACATCGTAAATCTTCTCGGACATGTCTTCCTCCACGCGCCGCAGCGGAAAAGGACCGTGCGCGATTATTCTCTTGGGAACCCTGTGAATGCCATTATGCGATGCTCGGCGGACGAGCGACAAGCCTGGGAATATTCGACTTTGGTTGTCGGCACGCGCCCGCATGCGGCAAAATGACGGGCCGACCTGGCTGCCCCGGAACACTGCATCATGAAGGTCATCCTGCCCTCCCTTATCCGCTTCGCGTTTGCGGCCGTCCTCGCGATGCTTGCGAGCGCCGCGCCGGCGCAGCCTTTTCCCACTCGGCCGATCCGGCTGTTGGTGTCGTTTCCCCCGGGAGGCGCGTCCGATCTCGTTGCCCGCACGCTCGGCCAGCCACTGGGCGCGCGCCTGGGTCAGCCGATCGTGGTGGAGAACAGGCCGGGCTCGAACGGTAACCTGGCCGGCGAGCTCGCCGCGCATGCAACGCCCGACGGCTATACGCTGCTGCTGGGGCCGAGCTCGCTATTCGCAATCAATCCGCACCTCTACACCAAGATGGCGATCGACCCGCTCAAGGACCTGTTGCCGGTGGCGAGCGTGGTGTCGAATGAGCTTATTTTGGCGGCCAATCCGGCGCTTCCCTCGGTGACGGACTTCCGCGGCTTCATCGCGCTGGCGCGCGACGCGCGGCCGCCGCTGTTCTACGCCTCCATCGGCAACGGCAGCGAGCATCACCTCGCGATGGAGTTGCTGAAGCAGCAGGCCGGCATCGACCTCGTGCATGTGCCTTATCGCGGCGGCGGTCCCGCTGCCATCGGCGTCATGGCCGGCGACGTCGCGGCGATGTTCGGGGGCGGCTCGGTCGCGCCGCTGGTGCAGGCGGGCAAGCTCAAGGGGCTAGCGGTCAGCGGGCGGCGGCGCTCGCGGCTGCTGCCGGACTTGCCAACCATCGCCGAGGTCTATCCCGGTTACGAGGTCACGATCTGGCAAGGCCTGTTCGCGCCGGTCGGTACGCCGCCGGCGATCGTGGCGCGGCTGCGCGAGGAGGCGAATGCGATCCTGGCGCAGCCGGACATCGTGGAGAAGCTCGCCGCCGCCGGCTCCGGCGATCCCTACGTCACCACGCTTGCGGAGCTCGCGGCGCGCATCCGCAGCGACCACGCGCGCTACGGCAAGCTGATCAAGGACATCGGCCTCGCGGTGGATTAATCCTTCACGCCGCCAAGGCCGCACACGATCTTCCACTCCTGCGCGGTCACCGGCTGCACCGATAGCCGCGGATATTTCGCAAGCGCCATCTCCTTGAGCCGCGGCTCGGCTTTGACCGCCGCCAGCGTCACCGGTTTCGGGAACGGCTTCACCGCCTTGACGTCGACCGCGAGAAACACGCCCTTCTCGTCGGTGGGATCGTGATAGCTCTCGCGGATCACCTCGGCGATGCCGACGACCTGCTTCTCCTCGCCGGTGTGATAGAACAACGCGCGCTCGCCCTTCTTCATCTCCTTTAGATACCGGCGGGCGGTGAAGTTGCGCACGCCGGTCCACGGCTCGCCCTTGGCGCCGCGTTTGACCTGATCGTCCCAGGAAAATACGTCGGGCTCGGTTTTCAAAAGCCAGTAGGCCATTCATTCCTCCCTCTGGAACGTGGACTGTACGGCGTTATCCCTCCGCGCGGAACGGCCGCGTCAACAACGTTTCGGTCGCCTCGTCCACGCTCGCGCGGCCGGCGAGGATGTCGACGACGGCGTTGGCGATCGGCATGTCGACGCCCTTCGCGCTCGCCATCTCCACCAGCACCGGCGCGGTGAAGATGCCTTCGGCGAGCGCACCGCCGGCATGCGCCGCATCGCCCCGGCCGAGCGCCATGCCGTAAGAGTAATTGCGCGACTGCGCGCTCGAGCAGGTGAGAATCACGTCGCCGAGCCCGGACAGGCCGGTCAGCGTCTCCGGCCGCGCGCCGAACGCGCGGCCGAAGCGGAACAGCTCGGCGAAACCGCGCGTCACCAGCGCGGCATCGGCGCTGGCGCCGAGCCCGCGCCCGGCGACGATGCCGGCGGCGATGGCGAGCACGTTCTTGGCGGCGCCGCCGATCTCGACGCCGCGCACGTCGGTGGAATGATAGGGCCGCAGCGCGGCTGAGCCGAGCGCACGCGCCAAATCCCTGGCTACGCTCTCGTCGCCGGCGGCGAGCGTGACCGCGGCAGGCAGGCCGCGCGCCACGTCCGCGGCAAAGCTCGGGCCGGAGAGGATCGCCGGCAGCGCCGCCGGCGCGCTTTCGGCGATCACCTCGGTCATGAACCGGTGCGTGCCGCGCTCGATGCCCTTGGCGCAGGCGATGACCGGCGTACCCTCGCGCAGCGCCGGAGTGATCGCGCCCGCGGCCGCGCGCATCTGCTGCGAAGGAACCGCCAGCAGGATGACGTCGTAGCGCCCGACGTCGGCGCCCACCGGTGCGATGCCAACGTGCTCGTGCAGCCGCACGCCAGGCAAGCGCGGGCTCTCGCGCGCCTTCACGAGCGCGTCGGCGCCGGCGCGGTCGCGCGTGGCGAGCAGCACCGCGCGCCCCGCGCGCGCGATCGCGTTCGCGAGCGCCGTGCCCCACGCGCCTGCTCCAACGACCGCGATGTGATCGAACGTCATAGCTTTGCCGGTGAGCAGTTTAGAAGACCGACAGCCGCGTGCTATTCATCCGCCATCCTCGCTTGCGTCACGCTGCCGGCATCGATCGCGGGGGTTTCGGCGCTCGTCGGCGGCGGTGGTCCCGCCACGTCGTGCAGCGACCAGCGCGCGTGCGCCGCCGCGTCGAGCGTATCGGTGAGGCCGAGCGCGAGGCGCTCCGCGCCGGCCCACGCGATCATCGCGCCGTTATCGGTGCACAGCGCCGCGGGCGGCACCACCAGCACGGTGCCGGTCTCGAACGCGACCTGGTGCAGAACCTTGCGGATCGCCTGATTGGCGGCGACGCCGCCGGCGGCGACCAGCGCGTTGGGCTTGCCGTAACGTTCGCGGAACATCTTCAACCCCGCGCGCAGGCGGTCGGCGACGACCTCGACCACGCTCTGCTGGAATGACGCGCAGAGATCGCGCACGTCGCCGTCGGCGAGCGGCGCGATCTTTTCCGCCTCGAGCCGCAGCGCTGTCTTCAGACCGGAGAGGGAAAAGTCGGCGTGCTGGCGGCCGAGCATGGGCCGCGGCAAGGCAAAGCGCGCGCCGTCGCCGGCGAGCGCTTGGTGCTCCACCTGCGGGCCGCCGGGATAGGGAAGCCCGAGGACCTTGGCAATCTTGTCGAAGGCCTCGCCGATGGCGTCGTCGACGGTGGTTCCGAGCCGCACGTAGTCGCCGACGCCGAGCACCGCGACGATCTGGGTGTGTCCGCCGGAGGCGAGGAAGAGACAATAAGGAAACGGCGTGGCGTCGGTGAGCCGGGCGGTGAGCGCGTGCGCCTCGAGATGGTTGACCGCGATCAGCGGTTTCTCGGTGACGAGCGCGATGGCTTTGGCCGTGGTCAGCCCCACGATCACGCCGCCGATCAATCCCGGCCCGGCGGCGGCGGCGACGCCGTCGAGGTCGGCGAAGCTGCGCCCGGCCTGCGCCATCGCGTTGGCGATGATCAGGTCGAGCGCCTCGACATGGGCGCGCGCCGCGATCTCCGGCACCACCCCGCCGAAGGCGGCGTGCTCGTCGATCTGGGAGAGCACGATGTTCGAGAGAATCCGCCCGCGTCCCTCGTCGGGGCGCTCGACCACCGCCGCGGCGGTCTCGTCGCAGGTCGTTTCGATGCCGAGCACAACCATCTAAGGATCCGATCCCCGCGCCACGCCCGGATTTCGCTGCTGCGCCATCCGGGCTACGCTGCCTTGGCCGGCTGCGACCGGCGTAGCATTGCGAGGTGATAGGGTGCAATCCTCGCCGCCGTCCTCGACTCGATCCGCGCCGCTCGTCATCGGCACGCGCGGCAGCCCGCTCGCGCTCGCGCAGGCCAAAGAGGTGCGCGATCGCCTGGCCGCCACGCATGCGTTTGCCGCGGAAGGGATCGAGCTCGAGGTCATCCGCACCACCGGCGACATCATCCGCGACCGGCCGTTGGCGGAGGCCGGCGGCAAGGGCCTCTTCACCAAGGAGATCGAGGAGGCGCTCATCGCCGGCGCCATCGACCTCGCCGCGCACTCGGCGAAAGACATGCCGACCATCCTGCCGCCGGGACTGGTGATCGCGGCGGCGCTTCCACGCGAGGACGCGCGCGACGTCTTCATCAGCCCCAAGGCCAAAACGCTTGCCGATCTGCCGCGGGGCGCCACCGTCGGCACCGCCTCGCTGCGCCGCCAGGCGCTCGTCAAGCGGCTGCGCGGCGATCTCGCGGTCGTTCCCATGCGCGGGAACGTGGAGACGCGCCTGCGCAAGCTTGCCGCTGGCGAGGTCGACGCCATCGTGCTCGCGCTCGCCGGCTTGAAGCGCCTAGGGCTCGCCGACGCCGCGACCGCGGTGATTCCCGTCGACGAATTCCTGCCGGCGGTCGGGCAGGGGATCATCGCCATCGAGGCGCGCGGCGACGACGAGCGCACGCTCGCGCTGCTCGCCGCCGTCAACCACGCCGACACCGCGGCCGCGCTCACGGCCGAGCGCGCCTTCCTCACGGTGCTCGAAGGCTCCTGCCGCACGCCGATCGCGGGCCATGCCGTCGTCGCCGCCGGGCGGCTGCGCTTTCACGGATTGATCGCCAAGCCCGACGGCAGTGGCGTGTTCGAGACCAAGCGGCAAGGCGCCGCCGCCGATGCCGTGCGTCTCGGTGCCGAAGCCGGCCGCGAGCTCAAGCAACGCGCCGGCGCCGATTTCTTCGCGCCGGTGTGAGGCCATGATTTGCTTGCCTGAAACAACAGAGCCTGCGTCTAAACTCCGTTCATTCCCGCGCAAGCGGGAATCCAGGAGGAGCTGGGTCCCCGCTTTCGCGGGGACGAACGGACCGTGTGCTGTCCGCAAGTCAGCAAAAGCCGGCGATCGTGTAACGGCATGCGTCTCTTGGTGACACGACCGCAGGGTGACGGCGAGCGCACTGCCGCCCGCCTGCGCGCGCGCGGCCATCACGTCACGCTGGCGCCGCTGCTGCGCGTCGAGGCCGTCGAGTTCGAGCTCCCGCGCGAACCGTTGAGCGCGGTGGTGATCACTAGCGCGAATGCCGCGCGCGCTCTCGCCCGCCATCCCCGGCGCGACGCGCTCGTCGCGCTGCCCGCATTCACCGTCGGCCGCCACACCGCCGAGGCGGCGCGCGCCGCGGGCTTCCGCGAGGTCGCGTGCGCCGACGGCGATAAGGACGATCTCGCCGCGCTGCTACGCGCCCGCTGGGGCGAACGTTCCGCGCCGCTGCTCTATCTCGCCGGAGAAGATCGCGCCGGCGATCTTGCCGCGAGCGGCATGCCGTTGCTGACGGCAGTGGCTTATCGCGCGGTCAAGGTCGAGCGCTTCGCGCCGGACGTTGCCGCGGCGCTGGCGCAGGGTGCGCTCGACGGCGTGTTGCATTTTTCCCGCCGCAGCGCGCAGGCCTATCTCGATTGTGCCGCGCGCGTGGGCAGTCTCGAGCGCGCGCTCGCCCCCGTGCACTTTTGTCTCTCCCGCCAGGTTTCGCAGCCGCTCACCGCCGCCGGCGCCGCCGCGATCCGCCTCGCGCCGCACCCCGACGAAGCCGCCATGATCGATCTCGTCGGCGTGGCGTGAGCGAAGTACGACGACCGCGCCTGCGGCCCTGTCATCGGCCCAGGGGGGTGGTGAAATTGGGCAAACAGCGCATAGGTTCGCCGCCGGGAATCTGCTACGACAGCGGCGCGCATCTGCTCTAGACTGCGCATTCGTTCGACGAATCAATGGGCTGCAGCGCAGCCGCCCGGCACCGAGAAGGCAACGCCCCGCATGGACGCGTCCCCCGATCGACCCGCCAACGACGAGTCTTCCAACATGCCGCCCTCCGATGCGGTGGGCAACCCGCTGCCCCCCGATGTGCCGGCCGGCCCGCCGCCTGAGCCGCCGCCGCGGCGCCGCGTTTCCTTTCTCGGCATCGCCGTCGCCGGCATCGGCGTCGTTCTCGCCGCGCTCGGGGTCGCGAGCCTCCTGCTGAGCCGCGACAACGGCGTGAGCGATCTCGACGCGCGCCTCGCCGGAGTCGAGCTCGAGCTGCGCGACCTTGCCTCGCGCGCGCCGCCGCCTGCCGCGGATCCGCAAGCGCTCGACGCGGTGGCGGGCCGCGTCGCCAAACTCGAAGCTGCCGGTGTCGCGCCGCCGCAGGGCGCGGGCGATCCCGCGCTCGCCGCCCGCATCGCCGCGCTCGAAACCGAGGTGAAGGCGCTGGCCGAAACTATGGGTGCTCTCGGCCGCCGCAACGAGGAGGCGCTCGCCGCTGCCCGCGAGGCGCGCGTGCGCGCCGACGCCGGCGCCGCGGAGATTTCCGAGCTCACGCAGAAACCTCCGGCCTCGGTCGATCGCGGCGATTTCGAAGCGCTGGCCAACCGCGTGGCCACGGTCGAGCGCAGCGAGAAAGCCGCCGAGAGCGCCGCCAAGAGCGCCGATCGTGCGCTGCGGCTCGCGCTTGCCGCGACCGCGCTCAACGCCGCGGTCGAGCGCGGCGATGCCTTTGCCGCCGAGCTCGCGGCGGTCAAGGCGCTCGGCGCCGACCCCAAGCTGACTGCCGCGCTCGAGCCGTTCGCGCGCTCGGGCGTTCCCACGTCGGCGGCGCTGGCGCGGCAATTTTCCGAGCTCGCGCCGACGCTGCAGCAAGCTGCGGAGCCGACGCCGCGCGAAGGCGTGCTCGGCCGGCTGCAGATGAATGCCGAAAAACTCGTGCGCATCCGCCGCGTCGACGAAGCCGCGGGCACCGACGCCGCCGCGATCGTCGCGCGCAGCGAGGCCAAGGCCGCGCGCGGCGATCTTCCCGGCGCGACAACCGAGCTGGGCGAGCTTCCACCCAATGCGCGCGCGCCGGCGGACGCCTGGATCAAGAGCGTGCAGGCGCGCACCGCCGCCATCGACGCGAGCCGCCGCCTCGCCGCCGACGCGCTCGCGGGGCTCAGCAAGTGATACAGTCTCCACCCGTCATTGCCGGGCATAGCGCGTTGAAGACGCGCGTAAACGCGCTTATGACCCGGCAATCCATCCCACTACGAAAAGAGGCATATTGCGCTTTTGCGAAGAAGATGGACCCGCGGGTCAAGCCCGCGGGTGACCGAGAGAGATCGTAGCCCATATTCCTGTCATGACTCCCGGCCCGCAATGATTCGCGTCCTCGTTTATCTCGTCATCGTCGCGTTGCTCGCGTTCGGCGCGGTGTGGTTCGCCGAGCGGCCGGGCGACGTCGTGATCACTTGGCAGGGCCGGCGCATTGACACCTCGGTGATGGTGCTCGTCGCCGCAGTCGCCGCGGTCGCGGCGGCGTGCGTGATTGCGTGGTCGATCCTGCGCGCGATCGTGCGCGCGCCCGACGTCGTCTCGCGCTACCTGCGCATCCGCCGCGGCGTGCGCGGATATCGCGCGGTGTCGCGGGGGTTGATCGCGGTCGGCTCGGGCGATGCGCGCGCCGCCAAGAAGTTCACCGCCGAGGCCGTGCGCATCGCCCCGCGCGAGCCACTCACCTTGCTGCTCAGCGCCCAGAGTGCGCAGCTCTCCGGCAATCGCGACGCGGCGGTCGCGACCTTCCAGGAGATGGCCGACCGCGACGACACCCGCGTGCTCGGCCTGCACGGTTTGTTCGTCGAGGCGCAGCGCCGCCATGACCACGCCGCCGCGCTCGGCTATGCCGAGGAGGCGGCCAAGCACGCCTCGGTGCCGGTGTGGGCGGGGCAGGCGGTGCTCGAATTCCGCTGCGTCGCCGGCGACTGGAGCGGCGCACAGGAGCGGCTCGAGCGCAATATGCGAAGCGGCCTCATCGACAGGCGCACCTTCCGCCGCCAGCGCGCCGTGCTGCTCACCGCGCAGGCGCAGGCCCTGGCCGGTAGCGACCGCGAGCGCGCGATCGCGCTCACGCGCGAGGCGGCAAAGCTCGCGCCCGATCTCGTGCCGGCGGCGGCGCTCGCGGGGCGGCTGCTCGGCGAAGCGGGCGAGCGGCGCCGCGCGGCGCGCATCATCGAGCGGGCGTGGCGCGCCAATCCCCATCCCGATCTCGCCGCCGCCTACTCAGGCCTGCGGCCGGGCGATTCCGCGCGCCAGCGCTTGAGTCGCGTCGAGACGCTTGCGGCCAAGGGGCCCGCCGATGCCGAGGCGGCGCTCGCGGTCGCGCGCGCCGCGCTCGACGCGCAGGAGTTTTCCGCCGCGCGCAAGGCGCTGGCGCCGTACACCGCCTCGCCGCGCAAGCGCGTGGCGGCGCTGATGGCCGAGCTCGAAATGGCCCAGGGCGACGAGGGCCGCGGGCGCGAATGGATGGCGCGCGCGCTCAACGCGCGGCGCGATCCGGCCTGGACCGCGGACGCGTTCGTCTCCGACCACTGGCTGCCGATCTCACCGGTGAGCGGGCGGCTCGACGCCTTCGAGTGGAAGGATCCGCTCGCCGGCGAGGACCACGGCACCGTGATCGAGCACCGCGCCGAGGCGCCGGCGGCCCCTGCGGCCACGCCCGCCGTTGTTATCGCTAAGGAGGCCGATGCAAAGCCATCGGCCGCGGCGCAAAGCGCGGCGGGCGAGGGGCCGCCGGCAGCGGAGTCGCCTCAGCCGGCCCCTCTGCCTGCGAGCCAAGAGGGCGAAGAGAAGGAGAAAGCGCCGCGAGCGGCTGAGGAGGCCGCTCACGCCGACCCTTTCTCCGCTGGTGGGCGAAGCGAACGCCGCGCAATGGCGGCGGCGACGGCGGGTGAGTCGCGCGCGCCGCGCGGCCGCGCGATGCCGGCGGTGGCGCCGGCGGTGATCCCGCTGGTGCACGCGCCCGACGATCCCGGCCCCAACGGCGAAGCGGAGGTCGAGCCCGCACCCGAGCCGTCACCTCCCCCCGCCGACGGCTGGAGCCGCATCCGCGCGTTGTTCCGGCCGTAACGCGGCGCACGTCTGACCCCCGCATGCACCCGGCAATCCGTCCTCTTCGCAAAAGGTTCTTACGAAGAACGATGGACCCGCGGGTCAAGCCCGCGGGTGACGGGGAGAAACCGCGGTCAACTCTTTTCGTCATGCCCGGGCTTGACCCGGGCATCCATCGAAAAGAAGCGCTTGCGAAGGGGATGGATTGGTCCCCGGGTTAAACCCGGGGAGGTCAAGCCCGGCAATGACGACGGATAGGGGAGTGCCGATTGCGCCTCTTCAACTGGGGGCGGCTTGTTTGATAGAAGTTTGCTAGAACGCCCGTTCTGGACGCCGCAGTAGCTCAACGGCAGAGCAATCGCTTCGTAAGCGATAGGTTGACGGTTCGAATCCGCCCTGCGGCACCAGTCGACACGCAACACCTTCACCCGTCTCGGCTCAGTCATTGCCGGGCTTGACCTCCCCGGGTTTAACCCGGGGACCAATCCATCCGCTTGCGAAAAATGCCCTTGAGTCTTGCGAAGAACGATGGACCCGCGGGTCAAGCCCGCGGGTGACGGGAGCTTCGGCTTCCTACGACTGCGGCTTCCACTCGCGCGCGCGCTTCTGCGCCTCGGCGAGCTGCTCGGACGACATCTCGCCCGCCACCGTGTCGCGGTTCTTGACCGCGGCGGTGCGGTTGCGCGTGTCGGATGCGGGAAAGCGCGCGGCGGCGAGGTTGAACCACATGTGCGCCTCGACGGCGTTCTGCGTCACGCCTTCGCCGCGGGCGTAGGCGAGGCCGAGATTGTACTGCGCCTGGGGGTCGCCCTGCTCGGCGGCGCGGCGATACCAGCGCGCGGCCTCGGCGTAGTCCTGCGGCACGCCGCGGCCTTCCCCGTACATCACCCCGAGCGTGAAGCGCGCGGCGGCATTGCCCTTGTCGGCGGCGAGGCGAAACCATTTCGCCGCCTCGCTGTCGTTTTGCGGCACGCCGCGGCCGCGGTAATAGGCGGAGCCGAGGACCGCCTCGGCGCGAGGATCGCCGTCCTCGGCGAGCGGGCGCGCAAGCTTCAGTGCCTTGGCGTAGTCGGTCTTCTGGAACGCGGTCTCCGCCTCGGCCGCCGCGTCCGCCGGGCTCGCGAACCCCACCGCCACGGCGCTGTTGACGAAGGCCTGCTTGATCGGATGGCGGTAGACGCCGAGCGCGAATCCCGCCGCCATGGCGACGAGCGCAACGGCGACGGTGAAGCGCACGCGCATGCTCCACCACGACCGCGCCACGCCCTTGCATTGGGCGAGCGCCGTCTGCAGCGCGTAGACGCGATGCTCGAGCTCGGCTTCCCGTTCCCGGCTTCTGAAAAGTGGCAACAACGCCATGCAGAATCAGTCCCTCAACCGCGCCCCCGCCGACACCGCGTGAGGTAGTGATCCGCGGCGGCGACGGCAACCTCGCGTAAAGGTAGTACTGCGCCCGGCTGCGGGGATCTCGCGTGTTGCGTGTAGAAGCGGCTGCGCTCGCGCGTCCTTGTAAATATCAGGCGAAAAGCAAGGACGCCGGTGTCTGGACACCGCCGCCGCTGGCGCCGGGCGCGATTGCCGCGCTCGCGCATAGCGTGTACCGCGCTTTCCGGCTGCGTTTGGCGACGGCCGTTCACTCGGATGTGACGCGATCATTCGGGCCACAGCAACTCCCGTGTCCCGGGCGCGGCGCAGCACCTCAAGGGCGTTCACGCCCGTCTTCGCGGGCTTTGGTGGTGCGCTGCAGACCCGGGACCGTCAGAGTCTGCGGCGGTCCCGGATCAGCGGTGCACCGCTCCACTTCGTTACGCGCTGCACCGCGTCCGGGACACCCGATAGCGTCGGACGCGTTCGTAGCCTTATTCACTTTTCAAACAGCCCAGATCTTCTCGTTCCCGCGGCGCATGTCTGCGTCCGGGGTTTGCAACTTTTGCTTCGCCAACCCGAATCGAGGGGTGGGCGGAGCGCCGAGAGACGTTCGGGTGCAGCGGCACCCGTTTGGCGTGCACATAACGCGGCACGCCAGGCGCTTGCGAGGCGCCTTGCGTCCCATGACGCGGGACGCTCGCCTCTCGGCGCTCCACCGTGGCGGTTTTAGGCTCCGGGGCCGCGCTTGCCTCACCGGCATTTGCGCCGGATCGGTTACAGCGAGCTCCTCGCACCCAGGTCGTAGTGCCTGGAGGGCGGG
>Ga0306920_100012256_pt1 | contig 11621 bp, 21 predicted proteins | sample flu12Cox44000170_FD_204666 | JGI IMG/M metagenome (GOLD analysis project Ga0306920, IMG submission 204666) | Lab enrichment of tropical soil microbial communities from Luquillo Experimental Forest, Puerto Rico - flux4day.12C.oxic.44.000.170 (v2)... | ecosystem: Environmental > Terrestrial >...
GGCAGCGCTCAGGCGAACGAAAGACATGTCTCAAGCCCCCAGATGATCTGACCCCGTGATCTAAACCGGCCGGCGATCCCCATCGGCCAATGCCGGCGGTTAAGCTAATGGCCTAAATGGGGCAAAAATAGAGCTTTCCCGTCAATTCAATGGGTTGCGCTGGCTAACCCTCCGATAAGTCACTTTTGATTGCAAAAGAGCTTTTGGCGTAGTGGCCAACCCCCGGAAGCCGGGAAGCGCAAAGTCCGGACGATTGAGGCGTCGCGCGTTCTGCGCCCATTGCCGGTGTTGCGCCGGCGTCATCAAAAACCGCGGCTCCTCGTTCAACGCTCTCGCTCCCTGCCAAAAGCGCATTTTTGTGATCGTCATCACATCGCGAGTGCTGCTGTGGCGCTAGCCTTGTATTGTCGATTGTGAATGTCACGTTCGACGGTTCTTCCTGAAGACTCAGCCCCGCCTTGGCGGGGCTTTTTCTTTGCGCCGCGAACCAGGTGGGCGCTATTTCGTCTGTTCCTGCTGCCGGCGGCGCTCGATCGCCTGCGCGATCTGCTCGTGCTCTTCTGCCATCTTCGTGAAGCCGTGCGCCCGCAAGCTTTTCGCGCGAGCCCGGTGCCATTCTGGCGACTCCTCGCGGCGCTTCTCGCGATCGTCCTCGGTCGACATCGGCTGCCCTCTTGAGGAAGAGGCGGCGCGGGGCGCGTGCCAAGCGGGGTGGGAACCGCGCCGCGTGCCTATCCGCCTCGAAGCATCTTTTGGACCGCGGTCGCAGTGTATGGCTTGCCTCCGCCAGTGAGGTGACCTTGCGAGGCCAGCGTCTTCGATATCTGCCGCAGCGATTGGCGCTGTCCGTGCAGCTCGCGCACCAGTGCGACGATTTCCGGCCGAGCCTCGGCATACGACATGCGCCCCTCGCACTTGCCGGTCTCGGCCCTCTTACGCTCGCGGGCTTCACGAAGCTTCCGCACAAGTCTGGATTTCTCCAATTGGGCAAAGGCGCCTGCGATCTGTCGCATGGCAACCTTCATTTCGTCGTCGGTATTGGTGAGATCGTCGCCGCTGGCGGTAACCACGCTAACGCCACGCTCGGCTAGGGCGATGATGCCTAGCTCTTGCGTCAGCAGCTTTCGGGCGAACCGGCTGGCATCCTCGATGATCACCACGCGGACGCCATTGCCTTCGATGCGATCGAGCAGGGCGGCAAAGCCTGGCCGGGTTTTGATGTCGTCGCCGCCGCTGACTGCTGCGTCATAGAACCAATCGACAATCTGATAACCGGCACACTTAGCGAACCGCTCAACAGCTGCACGCTGGCGCCGCTCGCTGTCCTTGTCCTGGCCGATATTGGTTGCCGAGCTTGTTCGCAGATATGCGACGGCCCCGACCAATTTCCTTTGCTTTGCCATAGCCCTAGGGGCTCTTCGTACTGCATTTCTCAAGAAAAACAGTACAACGGGGCATAGTTTTAGTCAAGCTCGGTGCCGAACCGATAGATTCGCGTCAGCGCGGTAGGACGCCATCCTCGCGCTATAGCTCTGCATCGTGTTCATCCTGCTTAGCGACGCGCAGCGATCAGCCCAAACCGGGCTCCAACTAAATCCAACATGCCTAGTCATGTGCTATTATGGCTGCCGCAGGCGAGGGCCACTGTATCTTCGGCCCGGCGCGTTCTGCTGCGCGATTAGAAGACCGCCGCCATGCCCATTGGACGAGCCCTAGTGCTGTTTGCTGCCCTGGCTGTCGGATTAAACCCTGCCAGTGCTGAGGACATTAAGTACGTGCTTCAATGCGGTAACGCAAAGTCTGTGCCGCCGGATGATGATCCTGATCCGATATTTCAGACGCGAATAGTCGCCACGACAGCAGGGGAGATTTACATCCGGCATTTTGCTGCTAGCGGCGAACGTTACGACCGCAACTCGCAATACCGCGACGTGAGATACTGGTCAGACGAGAAAACAGATAACTGGTCGGGTGTCTCAATCAAGCATCCGGATAGGTCGATGGTCGGCCGACTTCAAATGGACAAGTCCAATCGATGGGTCGAATACATTGAAAAGCATTACCGTGGCGGCAAGCTAGAGAGCACCACAACCAGCGTATGCCGGTCCATGGACATCGATGCCAAGGGCGAGAAGTCATGAATTACGCCGTTTTAAAGAAGCGTATCGAGATGTGTTTACTAAGGATGATCTTGATCGCTCTCTCAGCCTTCGTGGCCGGGGTGAGCATGGCTCACGCGGCACCGCTGAGTTGTGATGAAGCACGAGAGCATCTAGGAGAGGAACGCGAGGTCTGCGGATTGGTTGCTTCGGCGAAGTACTACCAACGGGGGCGGAAGCCAACATTTCTGAATCTTTGTAAGCCCTATCCGAATCACGTCTTCACAGCGCTGATTTGGGGAACGGATCGTGACAAATTTTTTGGAAAATGTGGTCAGCCCCAGCCCGAAAAACTGGAGGGGAAGAACGTTTGCGTGACGGGCAAGATTGAGGAGTATCAAAAACAGGCGCAGATCATATTGCGGGACCCGAAGCAGCTAAGCTGCCCGTGAACATAGTGGAATTCCACTCAACCGTTGTGATCAAGGTTTTTACTTGGGGGCATCCTGGTATCAAAGAGCGGCGACCGTGTGGAGGTCACGGGAGTGTTTCAGGACGTGAGGCGTGTTGCTCCAAATATATCTTTTACAACGAAATCGAGGCGCGGAATGTCACGCCGAACCCGCGCTAAGACGTGCGCTGCAACCCTGCTGATTGTTCTGGCCTCGATCTCGAATGCACATGCATGGGGCACGGCGGGCCATCGCGTTGTTGCCGAGCTTGCGGAACAGTTTCTAGAGATACCGACCGCGAGACAGGTACGTGATTTGCTCGCGCTCGAAAATGTCACCACCCTAGCGAACGTTTCGATGTGGGCCGATCAAATTCGATTGCAGCGCCCTGAAACTGCGCGCTGGCATTTCGTCAATATCCCAATTGATCCTCCGCCCGGCACGCCAGCCGCTTATGAACCCAAGCGGGATTGCCCGCTGGACAATTGTGTGGTCGCTAAAATCGGTCAACTTACTAGCGTGCTCGGTGATCCAAATTCACCACCTTGGCAACGACTTGAAGCCCTCAAATTTCTTGTGCATTTCGTGGCAGATATTCACCAGCCCCTCCATTGCGCGGACAATAACGACGGAGGAGGAAACGGCATCGGCGTGGAGTTCAACGGAACACCCACCACCTTGCACGCCGTGTGGGATACCGGCATCCTTGCCTCGGCCCTGGATACTGATGAGCGCGGCTACGCTCTTGCACTCGCGCGCTCCATCACAGAGACGCAGGCCTCGGCTTGGAGTGGCAGCGCACTAGATTGGGCAAACGAGAGTTATCGGATTGCAGCGGGCGTGATCTACAAGCGCCTGCCAGGGGCTGATGGCGTCTTACCGATCTCTTACGCGGCGGACATGCTGCCAATCGTGAATGAACGGCTTCAGCGAGCCGGAGTACGTCTTGCGAAGATACTTAATGCGGCGCTGGCATTTCCCGGGTTGGAAGGATCACGAATCGAGTCGCCCGCTCCGGCAAAATAGCCTTCACATGGGCGCCGGGCGTCGAGGATTAGCTATAGGCAAGCGTCCACAGCCACGGTGTCCCCCACTGGTGCCGCCACAGCCTTCATGATGTCATGTTGGCGTGACCACAAGGTGACGGCTCATTTGGGTCTGGTCGTCGGACCACTTACCGTCCCACGAAATCTCTAGGCGATATGTATCCGAGTCCGCTTCAACGCCTCTCGCTTGCAGGGTCAGGCGAAGTTTCAATGGAAATGGTCCCGTGAACGTATCCGGCACTTGGCCTTTGATTAAAGGACTAAGTCGTAACTCGCCCGTGTCCTTCAGGACATGACAAAGGTCACATTCTTCAGGACGACCGATGGTCTTTGGCTTCGGATTGCCCGTTTCAAACCTCCAGATTAGGGCTGCCGGGGGTGTCTGCCCAATGGGTTTGAAAACTCCTGAAGCATCTGGAGCCTCGATCGACAGCAAGAAGATATGTACTTCAGTTACAGGGTTCCGGCGGCTCTTGTTGTGCACCCGAACCTGATGCCAGATGCCACTTGTTTTGTATTTTGCTCTATTGGTTGCAGCATCTAACTCATAAATCACCCCCTGCCAGCCTTCGGCATTCGAGTGCGCCAATCCTAACCGCGGCGGGTCGATTCGCTGTCGCAACCAATAACCGAATAGCGCGACGATAACCGCGGCGACCGTAGCCAGCATTCCGAGGAGTTTGACGGTCCAGTCGGTCCAGAACTGCCAGAGCGGAGTGCTCATGCTATATGAGTCCCCTGGTTGCATAGCGCGTCAGGCGTCACCTTAACCGCAGGAGGTGGCGATGTGCAGATGGTTGATGCTCTCGCTCCTGCTGGCGCTCGCCGCGTTGACTGCGCACGCCGAGCCCAGGCACCCATCGGTTCCGGTGCTCATCGAGCAGTACCCCTACAGCGGCGTCGTCACGGGTCTCGATCCCCGTGGCGACGGGTTCCTGGCTGTGAAGTCCGGGCCTGGTCTGAACTACGACCGCATCGATAAGCTCTACAATAAGTCTCGAGTCTACGTCGTCGGGCGACGCGGGGACTGGTACGCGGTGGTCTACCTGGACGAGAAGACCGTCGACTGCAGCCTGCCGGATGAAGGGACTTCGTTCACGACATTTCGGGGCATGCCTTACAAGGGGCCGTGCCGTTCCGGCTGGGTCCACAGACGTTGGGTACGTGTGATCGCGGGGTAGGAGAAATGACGATGGTACGACATCGCAATCAGCATCTTCAACTGAAGGCAGGAAAGACGATGAAGCAAAAGACCACAATGCTCGCTTTCGTGGTGTTGGGTCTGCTTATGAGCCCATGTGCGGCCAAGCCAAAGCCGCCGATCGCACAGGACCCGTGCTACGAACTGACACCGGACGGCTACAAATCGAAAGGTACGTGTCACCCAGCAAGCACGTACAAGCCCAAACTGCCAATATCACAGGACCCGCATTATGAGCTGGGACCGGATGGCTACAAGCCGCGTAAACCTTGACAAGCGCGCTGCTCGTCGACCCGGGCCCGTCCGTCAGTGCCACGGCAACGCGGTGGAGTATTTAGGCTGAGAGGAGCGACCGCGAGTCGCTGCGCGACCATTCGCAGTAATTCCAATGACACAACTTCTTGAAGCTTGCGCCATCTGCACCGCTCTCCTGTTGCTGTGGATGGCGTATTTCACTGCCAGCGAAACTGTACGTCTACTGGGATGACGTGTTCGATACATTCTTCGCCCAACGCGCTGCCCGAAGAAACCAGCGCCGTGGTGTCAATGGAGGTCGCAATGCGCAAGTTGATATTCGCTCTCCTACTCGTGCTCGCCACGCCAGCGCATGGCGAGCCGACCCCCGGCGATCACATCCCGGCACAGTTCCACGGCCTGCGGTGCGGCGATCCCGATCAACCCGATTTGCCGTATACGCGGGCTCACGGCACAGAATGTCCCGCTCGCTCCGGCGAGGCCCAGCTGTCCATCACCGCCGATACCGTCGAGTCAACAGAGACCCGCTGCAAGGTCCTGATGACCGCCTACGACAAGCGCGCCAAAGAACTGCGGACGACAGAGTTCTGTTGGTACACCGTAAACGATTCCGCCGACACAAAAAACGGTTCTGTGATGATCTCTCGATATTCGATCCGCAACGGAAAACTGCACGTTATCGATAAGGCGGACGCACAATGAAGCGCCTTAGCTTGGGGTATCTGACATCCGCTTTGCTCGTAGTCGGCGAGCGCGACGTGGGAGGCGGGCAATGACTAGGCAGGACGTTTATGTGGTCGGTGGCGCGGTGGTGTTCATCATGGCGGCCGCAATATTCGGCGCAATATTCGGATGGGCGAGCGCGCCGACGCCGAGTGAGGCACTTTCCCGGCGAGAAAGTGAGATCGCCGCTTTGCGACAGAACGTGTTGGGCCTGCAAAACACGATCGAGCAACGCGAGCAACTCGCGATGGAGCGGCGCGCAAACATGGCGACGCACTACTACACTTGCGACGAGGACGGGGAGCTTGTGGAGGTGGAGATGCCCGATGAGGAGATGCCCGATTGAGGACTAACCTATGCAGCATAGGTGACGATCACAGCGAGAGCGATGACGCGCGAGCAAGGTCGGAGCATTCGAGAAAGCCCAGCCAGTCCTAGCCGCATCATGGGCGTTTCTGGATATCGCACTTGTGCCGTCTGAGGTCGCTACTGGCACCAGGACGTGGCCGTTTTCGGACAGCGTGCCGCCGCAAGCTGGCAGTTCGCGAGCTTTGTCGTGGCGGAGCACTCGATATTTTGCGGCAAGGATATGGGGCTCACGTTTTATGACGGGGACGCCCGGGAGGTGCCGTCGGCAGGCACCGACGATGACGGAGAGCGGGCAGTTTTGCCGCCCGATGGGAATCGGCCCTTCGGGGAAGCCCGGCGCATCAACCGGGACACATTGCTAGCCCTGACCCGAGACCGCCCCCAACCCCAACAATTTGTTGTAACAATTGCGGTAAACGCATCATCGTCGAGTGCCCAACGATATGGCAGGATCACAGACGCGCCAATGGGCCGGAATGCATGTTCCCTCAGAAAATGCCAGCGTTTTGCACCCTTCCATCTTAGCTGCGCACATGACGGAAACGAGCCGTTTCCCCTCCCCCTGCCCCGATTTCGAAAAAACGTTACTGGTAACGACCGCGTCGCCCCCGGCATTTGCATTCCAACTGTAAAAAAAAGATGGTTGGCCGCCAAGGCTAAACCTTTACTAAGCGCTTGATATTGCTCATAGCACCGTCGGCAACTGTGCAAGAAATGGCCGTTTCCTCACTGTCGCTGCCAGCACGGTCGCGTAACCATCACGCGCGCGGCCGCCACGCTCCAACCGGCTGCCTCTGATCACTTCCGCATGACCTGCTGGATTGAGCGGGAGGGGCGAACTCAGGGTTTTTCGTGGTGCAGCCAGGGCTGGCGGGATTTTAATGATGTCGCCCTGATTGCGCGCGCATCTGAGAATTTTGTTGCGGCGCGGATATCGGGCTAGGCTGATCACCGAACGCGCGGAACCGCACCGCGCTGCCCCATACGGATTGCACCATACGGAGTGCGATATGCCCCGCGCGACACCATTCAGCCGCTTGGAAGTGCAACAGCGGTCGCAAGAGCGCCTGGTTAATCCAGCGTTGATCGAGAAGCTCGTTGAGATAGCTGGTGCCGCCAGCAAGGATACGAAGGAGAAATTAAGGTGCAAACTAAGCTGCGCGGTATCGGCGTTTTTCGCCAGGCGTCTGGCTGACAAACAAGAGAGCCCCGCGCGGATCGTTGCTGCCTTAAAGCCAGGGGTGAAAGCCGTGAAAAACTTATTGGCGTGGCTTGATTCGCTGCCAGTGGGTGTGTTGATCGAATTGCAAGCAGGAGGTCTCGAAGAACATCTTCATAGGATAATAAACCGGGCGAACTATTGGCAGCGACACGTTGAGGCTCATCGGCCGACCGGCGAAGGCGCCGCAAACTTGGTCCTACGGTGGTCCTTGAAAGATACTTACAATGAACATTGCCTCAGTCTGCGTCATAAGAACGCCAAAGAACGGAAGCAGCACCTGGACGACTTGGTCGCACGGGCTTCCAAGATGATTGACGCGAGATATCCCAACGAGAGAAAGCACCGCGGGCGTTTCACGGGTGAGCAGAAGCATCCAAGCAAGCGGGGGCCAAAGCTGTATCTACCGCCTCTCCGGAAGTCCGCAGCCGAACGCAGGCTGGAACGCGAGCTAAAAGATTTTCCCATTTAACGGTACACGATCGTGTACCTCGAAAATGGCTGGCTTTTTTCATGCACGATGATTTGTGAGATGTAGCGTGTCACCTTGACCAATAACGGTGACATGCGATGCATTTCGATAAGGCTAATACCGACCGCGATCCAATCACAGTCACGGTCCCCCAAGCCTGCCGTCTCTCTGGCTACGGCCCGACAACGGTCTGGCGGCTCATCAAAGAGCGTCGGCTGAAAGTGGTTCGCGTCCCCGGCGTCGATAGGACGCTGGTCGACTACGATTCGCTGCGGCAGCTGCTCGCTCCAGCCTCAGCAGTGATTCCGCCAACCAAGCGTGGTCGCGGCCGCCCACGTAAGGTCCCTGCTCAGGCGCAGGCAGCGGCGGTGCCATGATTACAAACACGAACCCCGCCTGGCGCGGCGGGGCTCGGCAGACATTGGTTTTGTGCAAGCAGAACGCTGCCAAGTCTAATCGCCCAACCCCCACGCTGCAAGCGATCCGCGCCGAGCTGATTGGCTCGAACCAAGCAAGCGCTGCTGGGATCGTGGCCATCGGTCACGCGCCGGTTAGCAAGCTGTGCCGCCGGCTGATCGAGGCCGGTCACAATCCGGCCCTGCCGCTCGAAGTCCACCGTGGCACGACCCTGTGCCTGCGCGTGCGCTCGATCGCCGAGGGTGCCGCGCTATCGGTGGAGGACGACGAAAACGGCCGCCCCCGTTTCATACGACACAGGCCGCGAACATGTGGCGCAGCCCCGTACGTCGCGCAAGCCGTAAGGCCGGTACCGTGACCTACCTCCCGCACCAAATCGCGAACGGGCGGGGCTGCGCCACCACCTCGCCTACCACGTTCGATCGCGAGCGTCCGACACCGCAAGCCACCATCGAGGCGATCATGCATTCGGTCCGCGAGCGCGGCGTAGCTGCGCTGAAAGAGCCCTCGAACCTTGCGCGGCTGCGCACATGCGACGCCTCGGCACGGGCTCAGATCAACGCCCGGATGGCCCGTCTCTCAGAGGACCGCCGCCATGACCCATGATTACGTTGCCGACGCTTTGAGGGACGCCGGAATCGCCTCCCCTGAGGGAGATACCTACGCCGTGGACGGTCGCGAGTTGATCACCCAACGCGCATCAGCCGTTCCGATCGAGCCGGTCGCGTGGCTGTGGGCCGGCCGCATCGCGCTTGGCAAGCTCACGCTCATTGCGGGCGAGGCCGGGCTTGGTAAGTCGCAAATATCGCTTGCGGTGGCTGCGGCCGTGACCACCGGTGGTGAGTGGCCATGCGGCGAGGGCCGCGCTCCTGCCGGTAGCGTCATCATTCTTTCGGCCGAGGACGACGCCGCGGATACCGTCGTTCCGCGCTTGATGGCCGCCGGCGCCGATTGTGACCGCGTGTGCCTTGTCACGGGTGTCCGGGACCAGCGCCGGCGCACGTTCGACCTGAGCGCCGATCTTGTGTTGCTCGAGAGGGAGATTGCTCGCCTCGGGGATGTGCGATTGATCGTCATTGATCCGATCAGCTCTTACCTTGGCGCTAAAGTCGATTCCCACGTCAATGCGGCGGTTCGGGGCGCGCTTGAACCGGTCAGCGAACTCGCGGCGCGGTTCGGCGTCGCGATTGTCGCGATCACGCACCCGCCCAAGGGAACCGGGACTACCGCGATCAATCGGTTCATTGGTTCGGTCGCATTCGTGGCAGCACCCCGCGCGGCCTTCATGGTGACGCGCGATGCAGAGGACGAATCCCGTCGTCTCTTTCTTCCCGTGAAGAACAACCTTGCCCCCCTCGGCAGCGGCCTCGGCTTCCGTCTCGAGCAGCGGACCGTCGGCGATCCGGGCAAGGGCATCCTGGGCTCATCGGTGGTTTGGGATCGCGAGCCGGTGACGGTGACCGCAGATCAGGCGCTACAGGCCGCGGACGCTCAGGGTAGCGACGATCGCACTGAGCGGACTCAAGCCGAGGAATTGTTGCGGGACATGTTGGCTGGCGGACCAGTGGCCACTGCAGAGATTAAGCGAGAGGCGACCGCAGCCGGGTTATCCTGGGCCACGGTACGCCGCGCGCAGAGCCGCCTTGGGATTCGGCCGGTGCGCCGCGCCGAGACCGGGGATGGTCTAGGTGACCGCGGCCACTGGTATTGGTCGCTGCCGACAGCCCCTGCGCCCCTAAGATGCTCATCCAAGCCCTATGATGCTCACGCTTTAGAGGTGAGCACCTTAGGAGGAAAAGAGCATCTTAGGAGGCCCACGCCGATCCCGGACAACTATCCCGACCTGCCCGACCGCCTGCGGCGTGCGACCAACGCGGTGAGGTCGGACCGCGCCCCTGCCCTCGGTCCACCGGGCGACAGCCTGGACGATTTGCAATGACCCGCCGGCCGGCCAGCTTCCGCCAGAGCGACCTGACCAGGGCGGTTAAGGCCGTAATTGCGGCGGGGCTGCATGTGGTAGGCGTGAAGGTCAGTGCACAAGGCGACATCGAGGTTGTGACCGGGGATGACCGAGCGCAAGATTCGCCAACCCAGGAGGTGAACGAATGGGACCGTCTCTGATGCGCCGGCCGCCCAAATACGTTCATGGCTATGTCGATCGTCATGGGCGGGCGCGCTTCTACTTCCGCCGGGCCGGTCACAAGAAAGTGCCGTTGCCGGGACTTCCGTGGAGTCCTCAATTTATGACGGCATATGAGGCTGCGGTGTCCGAGGCTCCGCGCGTCGAGATCGGCGCGGCGAGGATCAAGCCTGGTACTGTGGCCGCGGCCGTTGCCGGCTACTTTGGCTCGGCGGGGTTCTCCAACCATGCCGAGAGTACCCGGAGAACACGACGACAAATCCTCGAGCGCTTCCGTGCCGAGCATGGCGACAAGAGCATATCTGGCCTTGGCCGAAATCACGTCGAGCGGCTTCTTGCTGGCAAAACCCCTAGCGCCGCATTGAACTTCCTGGGCGCACTGCGTGCGCTGATGCGGCACGCTGTTCTGGTGGGTCTGCGCGCTGATGATCCTACGACGGGTGTGCGCGCCCCAAAGTTCAAGTCCACCGGCTTCTACACCTGGACTGAGGCCGACATTGCGGCCTTTGAGACAAGGCATCCGATCGGAAGTCGAGCCCGTCTCGCACTGGCCCTGCTGCTCTACACTGCGCAACGGCGAGCCGATGTGATCGAGATCGGGCGGCAGCATGTGCGCGATGGCCTCTTACACGTCCGGCAGAGCAAGACGGGCAGGAGCTTGGCAATCCCTCTGCATCCCGAGTTAAGGACGGTGCTCGAGGCGACGCCGGCTGAGCACTTGACGTTTTTGACAACCCGCGGCGGCAAACCATTTCACCCGGATAGTTTCACGCATTGGTTCAAACGCAAGTGCTGCGAGGCTGGGTTGCCGCGCGAGGCCTCGGTCCACGGTCTCCGCAAGGCTGCCTGCCGGCGGCTGGCCGAGCTTGGTTGCAGCGCCAACGTGATTGCCAGCATCAGTGGACATTCCACCTTGCGAGAGGTGTCCCGTTACACGGCCGCTGCCGACCAGGTGCGACTCGCTCGCCAAGGCATCGAGGCCTTAACCAGAACAAAAATTGGCTAACCTGGGCTCAAGGTTAGCCAATTTGGCGCCTAACCCATTGAGATAGCTTGGGCGAGGCACCCGCATCAGAGTCGGGGCAAAACTCTGTTGCCGCAGCGTTAATGGCGTTGGGCAAGGTGGGGAAAGCTACGCCCCCGGCAGCGTGAGCTCCGCGCGCAGGCCGCCGATCGGCGCGGTGCCGAGCGTGAGGCCGCCGCCATAGAGACTGGCAAGCTCGACCAC
>Ga0306920_100012257_pt1 | contig 11621 bp, 6 predicted proteins | sample flu12Cox44000170_FD_204666 | JGI IMG/M metagenome (GOLD analysis project Ga0306920, IMG submission 204666) | Lab enrichment of tropical soil microbial communities from Luquillo Experimental Forest, Puerto Rico - flux4day.12C.oxic.44.000.170 (v2)... | ecosystem: Environmental > Terrestrial >...
GCACCAGTCGGGCGGGGTCGGCTCGCTCTCAGCCTGTTTGCGCAGCAGCGCCTCAATCTGGCTGTGCCGGCCGGTGCCGCTCGGCCCCAGCGCATAGACGTTGTAGCCCTTGCCGCGCATCCACATCGCCAGACTGATCGCCGTAACCGCGCGCTCCTGACCGATGAGGCCGGGCACCTCTTCAAGTTCGCTGCTCAGCGCGAAAGGTAGGTCGGCCGCCGTGCAGCGATGGCAGAGGAGCGCCGCCGGCAACGGTTGAGCGAGGGCAAGGACCCGGCCACCGATGCTTCGTGCGGCTGTCGCATCAGTATCACCGCCACGGTCCTGCGTCGCTGCGTCCGCCATTGCCGGACCCCCCGTTTGCCTTTTATTAACCGCCACTCCTATCACAGCTTTGACCTGTCCTCATCCGACATTCGCCAGACTCCAGGCGATTTCGACCCCAGAATCGCGCCTTCGACTGCCTTTGCTGCGGCGAAGGCGATTTCTCGTTGCCCAAGCCGGGCAAAGCCGCAGAAGTCGCACGCGGAGTTGCAGACGTTGATCATAGAAAAATCGCAGAGTGCCCAGGTTGAGGTTGAGCGCTCAGCTGACGATCTTCTTCTCGGACATCGCCCATTTTACCGAGACTACTGACAGTCTCGAAGCCCATGAGCTAACAAATCTGCCTAACTGATATTTCTCTGTCAGCGGGATCAGGCAAGGTGATTGCGGCCAGGTTGCGCTCGGCTCAATACGCGGGGAATATCGGGACCGGCACGACGTGCTCTTCGACGCGGCTAACCCCGGGAACGTTCTCGGCGGCGACGCGCAACGCCCCCCGTTCCGCTGCGGGGCGGGTGTCCGAGATCCACAGATGCACGACACCGTCCTGCACGACAATCTCTTCCGGCCATACCCGGGCCCATTCCCGCCCGTTGAGTTCGGCCAATAGCTTGGCGCGGATTTCGCGGTCGCCGCCGGGAGCGCCGGTTGCCGGCTCGCGGCCGATCGCCGCCACGGCGCGGACGAGATTGGCGCGGCTGAGGATGCCGACGAGCATACCGTCGCGCAGCACCGGCACGCGTTTGATCCGCTTTGTCTCCATCAGTGTCGCGACTTCGGCGAGGTCGGTTGTCTCGTCTACCGAGATGACGTCGCGGGTCATGATGCGCCGAACCGTCTGGCCGTGCGCTTTGATGTAATCGCGGGCCTCGTCGAGGCCTGGATCGAACCATCGCCAGCGCCGCCGCGCCGTGCGGCGCTCGGTGCCGGTTTCGGCTCGATGCAACAGATCGCCCTCGCTGACAATGCCGATGAGCCGGGCGTTCTCGACGACGGGAACCCCGCTGATGCCGCGGTCGGACATCAGCTTTGCCAGATCCTGCACCGTACTATCGGGGCTCACCGTAACCACTGCGGTCGTCATCACGTCCATGGCGCGCATTGCAACACCTCCTTCCCCTCCGACCGGCCGCCGAACGACTCTCCGGGCCGTTATGTTTTGTTATGTTAAACATACCAGATAGGCGGCCGGGAATTGAACCCCTACTCCCGGCGCGCCGGGTCTGCACCGCCGCCAAGCACTCGAGCGCCGTTGATGATGATATCCGGCGGCCGACCTGCAGGAGTTCCAAGAGCGCGACGGCGGGCCAGTCACCGGCTCCGCCTGAACCCGCAGCGCTGGCGGCGGCGCCGCAAGCTACCGCCGCGCCTCGCTGAAGATGATCGGAAGCGCCTCGCGATGAACGCTGATCTGCTTTTGGTTTTGGGCGCGCTGATCGCCTGTGTTGGGCTGTTTATCATAAATAAGCCGCGAATGGATGTGGTCGCCTTGCTGTTGATCGTCATCCTGCCGCTGGCCGGCATCATCAGCATGCCGGAAGCCCTGGCGGGGCGGCGATTTTGTAAAGCTTGGTGTACCCTTCACGATCATGGTGCTATTGATAACGATCGTGATGGTCCCTTGGCTGTATCCGCTGCGCTAATTTCAGATTCGAAACGGCAATTGGGGGGGCCGCATCGCAACAAGCTCTCGAGTCACCCGATCCGCCGTTTGGCGGCCCATTTCTACCGATCCGTTGGGCCGGAGAAGGCGGTTGAGGCAGCTATCGCGAGAAGCGCCGCCCGCTAGCTAAGCCAGAGCGTTGCGGAAGAAGCGGAACCTACCCGATCTGGTACCCCATGATCCGCGTTTGTAAATGTACATGCTGCTCGACCGTCGCGGCCGGCTGCCAATGAAAGGGCTGCAGGTCGGTCAACATCTGATTGTCATTCGCTCGAAATCGGCCGCGATCTTAAACAGATCGGGGGATTCCGCATCATAGGCGTAACATAGCGTCAATTGGGCGGGGTCGGCTCGCTCTCCGCCTGTTTGCGTAGTAACGCCTCAATCTGGCTGTGCCGGCCGGTTGGCAACGGTGCCGGTGCTTCCCGTTTTGTACGGAGGGAAAGACGGTTTACCATAGAAAGTCCTAATTCGGTAACACGTCGGCGATCTTAAGGAGATGGAGTGATGGCCGATCAACTCGTGCCCGACACGCCGCAGGTCCATTATCGGGCGGTCTCGACCGATGGCTGGCCAGTAACCATCACGCTCGACAGCAAGCTGCCGATAGATCAGCTTGGCAGTCCTAGTCAACCTGGCACGCCATGCAAAATCCTTGCGATGCCGGTCGCCGGGTTCCAGCCCGGTCAATCGATCGTCGCTACCACGCCGAATACACCGGGCGAGATTATCAACGTGGTCCTACCCGCGCCCGCACCGTACACGGCCGCGATTACTCGCCAGGGCGCAGAGACAGTTAGGGTGAAGCTGGTACCTGGGCTTTCGTATACCCTCGAAGCCCAAGGCTTCAGCGGTCCTTTTTCTGTGCAGGTCTGGGTCGAGCCTGAGGGAATTTGACATAACGCCCGCTATGCAACCCGCAGGGCAAGTCGTACAAGCGCCCTAGCCGGATCATATTCCCCAGATGCTCGCCCTGATGGTCGCACCAAGACAATACGCGCGACCACGTATGCGGCGATATTCGCCAGAATTTACGAGTTCTACGCACGATCGTCCGCTGCGGTGGGCTGCCCAAGGCCGTAGGGGTGTTCGGCTGACTTCGCGAAACCTCATTCCGCGACGAGAACCGATTACTTTCTTCTTGTCACCCCGGCGCAGGCCGGGGCCCATGCTTCAACCGCCCGTGCACCGGAATAATGGTATCGGCCTTCGCCGGCATGGCAGTGGTGGACATGGCTATGATCACATGAACCGCTCGATCAGGACACTAGTTACTCCGCGAGCTGGCGCAGTTCGGGCATTACGCGCTCCACGGCGCGCCCGTAGTGCTCGACGATCTCGTCGATGTCGCTTCGGGTGATGCAGAGCGGCGGCGAGAAAGAGGTGACGTCGGCATAGGGCAAGGCGCGCACCAATACGCCCTCTTCGAGGGCCTTGCGCTGGACGATCCGGTGCGGCGCGGTTTGCGGATCGAAGAACCGGCGGCTCTTTCTATCGGCGACGAATTCGACGGCGACCATCAAACCGGCGCCTCGGATATCGCCGACAAATGGATTGTCGGCCAGCCGGTCGCGCAAGGAGTCGCGCAGATACGTGCCCATTGCCGCCGAATTCTCGACGAGACCCTCGCGCTCCATGATGTCCAGGTTCGCCAGACCGACGGCGCCGCCGACGGGATGCCCGGAATAGGTGAAGCCGTGCATGAACGGGCCCATTTCGGGCGAGGCATCGCGCAGCACGGCCCAGATCTGCTCCGAGATCACCGACGCCGAGAGCGGGAAATAGGCACTGGTGATTCCTTTGGCGAGAGTGACGATGTCCGGCTTCAACTCGAAAAGGCCGGTCGCGAACCAGGCGCCGGTGCGGCCAAAGCCGGTGATCACCTCGTCGGCGATGAACAGGATATCGTTCTCGGCGAGAACCTCCTGGACGCGGGCGAAATAGCCTCTCGGCGGAAGGAAGACGCCGCCGGTGCCCATGATCGGTTCGGCGATGAAGGCGGCGATTGTCTCGGCGCCCTCGCGGGCGATCAGCGCCTCGAGGTCACGTATCATGCGGCCGGTGAAGGCTTCCTCATCTTCGCCGTTCTCGGCAAAACGGTAGAAATGCGGGCAGGAAGTGTGGAAGACCCCGTCGATCGGCAGATCGAAGGCCTCATGAAAGGAGGGAATGCCGGTCAGGCTGCCGGCCGCATAGGTCAGGCCGTGATAGCTGCCGAGCCGCGAGATAACCTTCTTTTTCTGCGGCCGGCCGCGCAGATTGTTGTAATAGCGCACCAGCTTGAAGTTGGTGTCGTTAGCGTCGGACCCGGAGGTGCCGAAGAAGATCTTCGACAGATGCCCCGCCCCCGCCCTTTCGCGGAACAAGCCTAGCACGCGGTCGGCGAGCCGGATGATCGGCTCGTTCGAATGCGAGGCGAAAGTATGGTAGTAGCCGAGACCGCGCATCGCTTGCGCCGCGGCGTCGCCGAGTTCGCCGCGGCCATAGCCGATGTTAACGCACCATAGCCCGGCTCCGCAATCGATCACTTCCCTCCCCTGGCGGCTCTTGATCCTGACCCCGGAGCCGCCGGCAATGATTGTCGGGCCGCTCCTGAGGTGATCGGCGATCGAGGTTGCGGGGTGGATCAGGCTCTGCCGATCCATCTCCTCGAGCGAATAATTTGCTGCCGGCATTGTCCTTTCTCCGTGCGGCTTCGTCCGCACCACAACGCGACCCTCATTCGCCCGGTTCGGCAAAGCGGCTCGGGTAAAAGCGCGGATGGCGGATGCGCCAGCGGCGCTGCGCTGACAGGCGAAAGCGATCGAGGTAGAGATAGATGATCGGCGTCGTATAGAGGGTCAAGAGCTGGCTGACGATGAGCCCGCCGACGATCGAAATGCCGAGCGGACGGCGCAACTCGGAGCCCTCGCCAAAACCGATCGCCAGCGGCAGCGCGCCGAGCATTGCCGCCATCGTCGTCATCATGATCGGGCGGAAGCGTTTGAGGCAGGCTTGATAGATCGCCTCGCGCGAGCTCAGACCCTCGCTGCGCTCGGCATAAAGGGCGAAATCGATCATCATGATCGCGTTCTTCTTGACGATGCCGATCAATAGTATGACGCCGATCAGCGCCATGATGCTGAACTCCGTCCCGGTCGCGATCAGCGCCAGCACCGCCCCGACGCCGGCAGACGGCAGAGTGGACAAGATCGTGATCGGATGCACATAGCTTTCATAGAGGACCCCAAGCACGATGTAGACTGCCAACAGTGCTGCGGTGATCAGAATTGGCTCGGTGGCGAGCGATTGCTCAAACACCCTGGCAGTGCCCTGGAAATGGCCACGGATCGAGGCCGGCACGCCGAGCTGGCGCATCTGGTCCTCGATCGCCGCCGTTGCCTGGCTCAGTGAGACATTGGGCGCGAGATTGAACGAGATCGTCGACGCAACAAAAAGATTTTGGTGGTTGACCGCGAGCGGCGTATTGCCGGCGGAGTAATGTGCAAACGCGGAGAGCGGTACCATCGTTTCGTGAGAAGTGCTGACCGCAGCGCCGGTCGAGGTCGGCCCGTGCCCGGTATTGGCGAGCGCGTTGTTTGCCAAATTTCGCGCTGTGTCGCCGGCGATCTGCGCGGTGGTCGTTGACGCATTGGCGCTGTGCGCGGCCGGTACTTTTGCCAGGACCGTTCCGGCGAGCGCGTTGGTCGATTTGGTACCGCCGACCGCGCCGCCGCTCGTACTGGCATAGATTTGGTTCAGTGTTTCGGGGTTCTGCCAGTACTCCGGCGCCACCTCCATGATGACGTGGTACTGGTTTTGCGCGGCGTAGATCACCGACACCTGGCGTTGACCGAACGCATCGTAGAGGGTGTTGTCGATCTGGCTCACTGTTAGCCCATACCGCGCCGCGGTCTCGCGATCGATGACGAGATCCGTCTCGAGCCCCTTTTGCTGTTGATCGAGATTGACATCGGTCAACAGCGGCACCTTTTGCAGTGCCGCTTCAAGCTTGGGCGCCCACTCGTAGATATCGCCAGCATCATCGCCCTGCAGCGTGTATTGGTATTGCGCAAGGCTGGCCCGGCCGCCGACCCGGATATCTGTCGCCGGCTGGAGATAGAGTCGGGCGCCCGGGACCTCGTTGAACTTCGGGCGCAGTCGGGCCATGACCTTTTGCATCGACACCTGGCGTTCCGACAATGGTTTCAAGACCACAAACACGAAGCCGGAATTGGTCTGGCCGCCGCCGGTAAAGGCATCGACGTTCTGGACCACGGGATCTTTTTGGATGATGTCGACAAACTGCTTTAATTTCTTTTCCATTAGCTGAAAGGAGATGCTCTGGTCGGCCTGAACTCCGCCGAACATCAGCCCGACGTCTTGGGTCGGAAAGAAACCTTTCGGAACTACCGTAAACAGGTAAATGCCAAAGCATAGCGTCGCCAGCAGGCTCAGCATGACAAGGGCAGGCCATTGCAACGCCCGCCGCAAACTACGCTCGTAGAGGTCTAGGATTGCCGCAAAAGCGCGCTCGCTCACCCAGTAGAGCCGTCCATGCGACGCTTCGCGCCGATCCGCCAACAGGTAGGCGCACATCATCGGAGTGGTCGTCAGCGAGACGGCGAGCGAAATCATGATGGCGACCGACAAGGTCATCGCGAACTCGCGGAACAGCCGACCGACAATGCCGCCCATCAGTAGGATCGGCACAAAAACCGCGATCAGCGAGAGACTCATCGACAGCACGGTAAACCCGACTTCGCCTGCGCCCTGCAGCGCCGCCTGCATCCGCGTCTTGCCGGCTTCGATGTGCCGCGTGACGTTTTCGAGCACGACGATCGCATCGTCGACGACAAAGCCGGTCGAAATCGTCAGCGCCATCAGCGACAGGTTGTCGAGGCTGTACCCCAATAAATACATCACCCCAAAAGTACCGATCAGAGAAACCGGCACGGCGACGCTCGGGATCAAGGTCGCACGCAGATTGCGCAGAAACGCGAAGACGACAAGGACGACGAGACTGACCGCGATGATCAGGGTGCGCTCGACGTCATGCAGCGAGGTTCGGATTGTGATCGTCCGGTCTAATGTCAGATCGACATTGATGGCGCTCGGGATCGACGCCTCGAGCTGCGGCAGAATAGTTTTGACCCGATCGACCGTGTCGATGATGTTGGCGCCGGGCTGTTTGTAAAGAAACACCAGAACCGCGGGCTTGCCATTGGCGAGCCCCTGGTTGCGCAGGTTCTCGACCGAATCACGCACCTCCCCGACATCGGTCAGGCGCACCGGGGACCCGTCGCGGTAGGCGACGATCAGCGGCCGGTAATCGGCGGCACGACCTGCCTGATCGTTGGTATAAATCTGGAACCGGCGGCCATCCTCTTCGATTGCCCCCTTTGGGCTGTGAGCATTGGCCGAGGCGAGCGCCGCGCGCACGTCTTCGAGGCCGATCCCGTATTTGAACAGCGCAAGCGGGTTGAGCTCGACGCGCACCGCCGGCAATGAACTGCCGCTGATCGCGACTTGGCCGATGCCGTCGATCTGCGAAAGCGCCTGCTGCACCACGGTCGAGGCTGCATCGTAGATCTGACCCCGCGTCAATGTCGCAGAGGTCATTGCCAGGATTGCGATCGGCGCGTCGGCGGGATTGACCTTGCGATAGGTCGGGTTGGTGCGCAAGCTGGTCGGCAGGTCGGCGCGTGCGGCGTTGATCGCGGCCTGCACATCGCGCGCGGCGCCGTCGATGCTCCGGTTCAAACCGAATTGCAAGGTGATCCGGGCCGTGCCGACCGTGCTAGACGAAGTCATCTCGGTGACATCGGCGATGATGCCGAGATGGCGTTCGAGCGGCGTCGCCACCGTTGCCGCCATCGTGTCGGGGCTCGCGCCCGGCATTGTCGCAAACACCGAGATCGTCGGGAAATCGACCTGCGGCAGCGGTGCGACCGGCAATTTCAGATAGGCAAAGAACCCGACGAGCGCGATGCCGATCGTCAGCAGTGTCGTGGCGACCGGCCGTTTGATGAACAGCGAGGACGGGTTCACGGACTGGCGCGCTCCGGCTTTCTTTCACCGGTGCTGAAGCGGCGGCGCATCGCACCGCCCAGCCGATCGAAGCCGAGATAGATGACCGGGGTCGTGAATAGAGTCAGCAACTGGCTGAAGATGAGGCCGCCTACGATGGTCACGCCCAATGGATGGCGCAGCTCGGCGCCCGTTCCGCTCCCCAGCATCAGTGGCAGTGCGGCAAAGAGCGCCGCCATCGTCGTCATCAGGATCGGCCGGAAACGCAGCAGACAGGCTTGATAAATCGCCTCCCGTGGCGACTTACCCTCCTCGCGCTCGGCGTCGAGCGCGAAGTCGACCATCATGATCGCATTCTTTTTGACGATGCCGATCAGCAGGATGATGCCGATGATCGCGATGAGGCTGAGATCGCTGCCGTCGATCATCAGCGCCAACAATGCCCCCACCCCGGCGGAGGGCAAGGTCGAAAGGATCGTTATGGGGTGGATGAAGCTCTCATAGAGCACCCCCAGCACGATATACATCGTGATGATCGCCGCGACGATCAGCACGAGCTCGTTGCCAAGAGCGGCCTGAAAGGCCAGCGCGGCACCCTGGAAGACGGTGATCATGCTGGCGGGCATCCCGATTTCCTGCTCGGCTTGCTTGATCGCATCGACCGCCTCGCCGAGCGAGGCGCCCGGCGCCAGATTGAACGACACAGTGGTCGACGGAAATTGGCCCAGATGACTGATCTCCAGCGGTGCCGTCTGCTCCTCGACCTGCGCGATCGCCGAGAGCGGGACTTGCCCGTTTGTGGCCGTCGACGACGGTAGATAGAGTTGGCCCAACGAGCCCAACGATTTCTGCAGATCCGGATCGGCCTCCAGAATAACCCGGTATTGGTTTGATTGCGTAAAGATCGTCGAGACGATGCGCTGGCCAAACGAATCGTAAAGTGCATTGTCGACCGTCGCCGGGGTGATCCCAAACCGCGCTGCAGTCGGGCGATCGATCAGGATATAGGCGGAAAGTCCGTTCTCCGCGTAATTGCTGGTAACGTCCTCGAGCTGCGGCAACTGCTGCAGACGCTCGAGCAATTTCGGGACCCAGGTCGAGAACTCCTTGGGATTGGCATCTTCGAGAACGAACTGGTATTGGGAACGACTGACGGTCGCGTCGATCGTCAGATCTTGGACCGGCTGCATATAAAGCGAGATGCCGGCGACATTTTGCGTCTCCCGTTCCAGTCGGCGGATCACGTCGCTAGCCCGGGTACTGCGCTGATCGCGCGGCTTCAGGTTGATCAGAAAACGGCCGGTATTGAGCGTCGTGTTGATGCTGTCGACGCCGATAAAGGACGACAGGCTCACGACATCGGGATCCCTGAGGATGGCGGCCGCCAGCGCCTGCTGGCGTTGCGCCATCGCCTCGAAGGAGACCGAGGGTTCAGCCTCCGATATCCCCTGGATGAGCCCGGTGTCTTGCACCGGGAAAAAGCCCTTCGGGATAACAATGTAGAGAAACACCGTGAGGCCGAGCGTGGCGACGGCCACCAGCAACGTCAACGGCTGATGGTCGAGCACCCAGGTCAGGATTCTGCCGTATTGGGCGATCAGCCCGTCGAACCATTGCTGGCTCTTGCGTGCCACCAGCGACATTTCCGATGGGCTCCGGCGGCGCAGGATTTTGGCGCACATCATCGGAACCAAGGTCAGTGCGACCACAGCGGAGATGACAATCGTGACCGCGAGCGTGATAGCAAACTCGCGGAACAGGCGGCCTACAACATCGGGCATGAAGAGGAGCGGGATCAATACTGCGATCAGCGAGACCGTTAGCGAGATGATCGTGAAACCGATCTGCTTGGAGCCCTTCAGCGCCGCCTGTAGCGGCACATCGCCCGCTTCGATATAGCGCGAGATGTTCTCGATCATGACGATCGCATCATCGACGACAAATCCGGTGGCGATCGTCAGCGCCATCAGCGACAGATTGTTGAGGCTGAAGCCCGCCAGATACATGAACGCCAAAGTACCGATAAGCGAGAGCGGCACAGACAGGCTCGGTATCAGGGTCGCCGAAGGACTGCGTAGAAACACAAAGATGACGATTACGACCAAGACCACGGCGAGACCGAGTTCGAACTCGACATCAGCCACCGAAGCGCGAATCGTGGTGGTGCGGTCGGTCAGCACGGCGACGTCGATCGCCGAGGGAAGCGCCGCCCGCAACTGCGGCAACAGCGCCTGGATGCGGTCGACGACCTCGATGACATTGGCGCCGGGTTGCCGCTGGATGTTGACAATAACCGCCTCGTCCGCGTTCATCCATGCCGCCAGCTTCGTATTCTCGGCACCTTCGGTCGCGCGCGCGACGTCCGACAGCTTAACCGGTGCACCGTTTCGGTAGGCGACGACCAGATCGTCGTAGTCGGATGCCTTTCTGATCTGGTCGTTGGCGTTGATCGTATAGGCCTGGCTCGGCCCGTCGAAATTGCCCTTTGGCGTGTTGACATTGGCGTTGGCCAGCGTCGTGCGCAGATCGTCAATGTTGAGGCCGTAGGCGGCGAGTTGACGATAATTGGCTTGAATGCGCACCGCGGGGCGGTGTCCGCCGCTGATGCTGACGAGGCCAACCCCAGGCAGTTGCGAAATTTTTTGTGCAAGGCGGGTGTCGGCGACATCCTCGACCTGGGTCAGCGGCATTGTCTTGGAGGTTAACGCCAAGGTTAGGATCGGCGCGTCGGCGGGATTGACCTTGGCGTAGATCGGCGGCGCGGGCAGATCCGACGGCAACAGGTTGCCGGCTGCATTGATCGCCGCCTGGACCTCCTGCTCGGCCACATCTAGACTGAGGTCGAGGCTGAACTGCAGCGTTATGACCGAGGCACCCGCCGAGCTCGTCGACGACATCTGGTTGAGGCCCGGCATTTGGCCGAACTGCACTTCGAGCGGGGCTGTGACCGACGAGGTCATCACGTCGGGACTGGCGCCCGGGTAAAACGTCTGGACCTGTATTGTCGGGTAATCGACCTGCGGCAGTGCCGAGAGCGGCAGGAAGCGATAGGCGAAGAGACCCACCATCATGATCGCTATCATCAGCAGCGTCGTCGCTACCGGACGCAGGATGAACAGGCGGGAGGGGCTCATTTCAACAGCGACAACAGTCGCATAACCGAGCAGGAATGATCACTGAGAGCTTCGCCGCTGTCCGCGACTTTGCCCCTGCTGATGGTCTTCCGGCCTCGTGGCGCCCTGAGCGGCTGGGTCGGTGAGCTGCTGGTTTGCCGGCGGCGTCTGTTCGGTCGCGGTGTTCGCGACACTGCTGGGATGCTCGGCCGAGGCCAACGTCACCTTGGCGCCGTCGCGCAGCCGGTCGGTGCCGTCAACGACGATGCTTTCTCCCGGCTCCAAGCCGGACAGGATCGCGATATGCCGACCGTCGGTCGGTCCGAGCTTTACCTTCTGAACCGCAACGGTGTGGTCCGGCTTAACGAGGTAGACGAACGTACCGGGCGCGCCGCGCTGTATCGATGCACTGGGCACGATATCAACATTGTGAAGGGTATCGACGACCAGTTGGACATTGACGAATTGGTTGGGAAATAGGGCCAATTGCTCGTTATTGAACATCGCCCGCA
>Ga0306920_100012259_pt1 | contig 11621 bp, 10 predicted proteins | sample flu12Cox44000170_FD_204666 | JGI IMG/M metagenome (GOLD analysis project Ga0306920, IMG submission 204666) | Lab enrichment of tropical soil microbial communities from Luquillo Experimental Forest, Puerto Rico - flux4day.12C.oxic.44.000.170 (v2)... | ecosystem: Environmental > Terrestrial >...
GATCCGGACGGGCACGCGGGTGGTCGGCATCACGCGGAGGGAGGGCCGGGTCCACGAGGTCCAGACGGACCAGGGAGTGATCCGCACCGACGTCGTGGTGAACGCAGCGGGCATGTACGCGCCCGACGTGGCCCGGATGGTGGGTGTCAGCGTGCCGCTGATCCCCATGGCTCACCAGTACCTCACCACCAAGCCGATCGAGGGGGTCCACGGGGCCATGCCGACCCTTCGGGATCCCGACCACCTCGTCTACTTCCGCGAGGAGGTCGGGGGCCTCGCGGTCGGCGGGTACGAGCGGGAGCCGGCGCCCTGGGGTCTCGACGGCATCCCGGCCGACTTCAACCACCGGCTCCTGGCCCCCGACTGGGATCGCTTCGCGCCGCTCCTCAACGGCGCGATCCACCGGGTGCCGGACGTCGCCCAGGCCGAGGTGATCCGCCTCATCAACGGACCAGAGGCCTTCACGCCGGACGGCGAGTTCATCCTCGGGGAGGTGCCCGAGGTTCCCGGCTTCTTTGTGGCGTGCGGCTTCTGTGCCCACGGGATCGCGGGCGCCGGCGGGATGGGGCGCGTCATGGCCGAGTGGATCGTCGAGGGTGACCCCGGCCTCGACCTCTGGCACATGGATCTTCGCCGCTTCGGTCCCCAGTACGCATCGCGGCGGCTCACGCTCGATCGGACCCACGAGGTCTACCGGACCTACTACGACCTCCGCTACCCGAACCAGGAGCGGGAGGAGGGACGGCGGCTTCGTCTCTCGCCGGCCTACCCGCGCCTCCGCGAGCTGGGCGCCGTCCTCGGGGAGAAGGCCGGCTGGGAGCGCCCGAACTGGTTCGAGCCGAACGCCGCGGGCGGGGACGAGGGCAAGCGCCCTCGGGGATTCGCCGGCCGTTTCTGGTCGCCCGCCATCGAGGCGGAGCACCGGGGGACGCGGGAGCGCGTCGCCCTCTTCGACGAGAGCTCCTTCGCCAAGTTCGAGGTGCTGGGGGAGGGCGCCCTTGAGCTCCTCCAGGGGCTCTGCGACAACGACGTCGACCGGCCGGTGGGCTCGATCGTCTACACGCAGATGCTCAACGCTCGGGGCGGCATCGAGTGCGACTTCACGGTGACGCGGCTGGGTCCCGCGCGCTTCCGGATCGTCACCGGCAGCGCCTTTGGCCCCCACGATCGCGGCTGGATCGCCCGCCACTTGCCCCGGGACGGCTCCGTCCAGCTGGTCGACGTGACCGGGGCCTACGCCTGCTACGGTCTCTTCGGACCACTGGCCCGCGACCTGCTCCAGGCGGTCACGCCGGCCGACGTCGGCAACGCGGCGTTCCCCTACCTGACGGTGCGAGAGCTCGCGATCGGCCGGGTTCCGGCGGTGGCGGCCCGGGTGAGCTACGTCGGGGAGCTGGGCTGGGAGATCTACGCACCCGCCGAGTACGGGTTCGACCTGTGGGACACGCTGTGGCAGGCGGGGCAGGCGCTCGACATGGTGGCCGCGGGCTACCGCGCCATCGACTCGCTCCGTCTCGAGAAGGGCTACCGCTACTGGAGCGCCGACATCACTCCGGACGACACGCCGTACGAGGCGGGGCTCGGGTTCGCCGTGCGGCTCCAGAAGGGCGACTTCCTCGGGCGGGAGGCGCTCGCCCGCCAGAAGACGGAGGGCGTCCGGCGAAAGCTCTGCTGTCTCACCCTGGCCGATCCGGGCTGGGCCGCGCTCGGCGGGGAGCCGGTGCGCGTGGCCGGTCAGGTCGTGGGCCGAGTGACGAGCGGGGGACTCGCCTACACGGTCGGCCTCTCGATCGCCTATGCCTACCTCCCGGTGGAGGTGGCCACCCCGGGGACTCCCGTGGGCGTGGAGTTCTTCGGGGAGTGGGTCGACGGCCTCGTCTCGGCGGAGCCGCTGTGGGATCCGAAGGGCGAGCGGATCCGCGCGTGAGCCCGCTCGATCGCCACCGCGCCGGCGCCCGGCCCGCGCTTCGAGGGCGCGGCGCGTGAAGCTCGCCGGGCGGGTCGGCATCGTCACTGGCGCCGCGTCGGGGATCGGCCGCGCCACCGCCGAGCTGTTCGCGAGAGAGGGAGCGCGGGTGGCGCTGGTGGACCGCGACGGCGACGGCCTGGAAAGCGTGGCTCGGGTCATCAGCGGCGGGGGCGGCGTCGCCCGCGCTCATCCAGCCGACGTCGCCGACGAGCGGGCGGCGGAGCAGACGGTGGCGGCTGTTCTCCGGGAGTGGGGCCCGGTCGATGCCCTGGTCACCTGCGCCGCCGTCTCGATCGGGGGTGACGCTCTCGGCACCACGCCGGAGGTTTGGGACCGGACGTTCCGCGTGAACGTGCGCGGAACGTTCCTGTGGATCCGCGCTGTGCTGCCGCCGATGATCGAGCGTCGCCGCGGCAGCATCGTCACCGTGGCTTCCCAGCTCGCGATCGCCGGAGGGCGTGGGAACGTCTCCTACATCGCCGGGAAAGGGGCGGTGATCAGCCTGGCCCGCACCGTGGCCCTCGAGCAGGCGGCGAGCGGAATCCGCGTCAACGTGCTGGTGCCGGGCGCCATCGAGACGCCGCTCCTCGAGCGAAGCATGGCGCGGGCGCCCGACCCGGAGGCCGCTCGGCGGGATCGCCGAGCGCGCCACCCGATGGGTCGTTTCGGCACGGCCGCTGAGGTGGCGAGGGCCGCCCTCTTCCTGGCCTCCGAGGATTCGTCCTTTACGACGGGGAGCCTCCTCACCGTGGATGGCGGCTGGCTGGTGGGATGAACGGTGCTGGATAGCCCTGGCCTGATGCGGTGCGCACCGCCAGGACACGGTGGGGTCGCTCCGTCGAGCGATCCCCCGGGAGGAGCCGACCGTGAAACATCGGACAGGTGATCCCTGGATGCCGGCGCCCGACTACGGGCGGGCCCTCCGCGGGCTCACGCTCAACTTCCTGGTGCGGAACGTCTGGGCGGCGCTCCCGTTTCACCGGGAGGTGCTGGGCGCGGAGGTGGTCTACGACGATGTGGACTTTGCCGTCCTGCGGGCCCAGGGCGCCGAGTGGATGCTCCACGCCGACCATACCTACGACCAGCATCCACTCCACGCCACCCTGAAGAGCGGGAAGGATCGAGGCGTCGGTGCGGAGATCCGTCTCCACGGACGAGATCCCGACCAGGCCGAGGCGGCGGCGCGACGGCTCGGATACACGGTGCTGGCCGGCGCCGCCGACAAGCCCCATGGACTGCGCGAGGCCTTCCTGCTCGACCCTGACGGCTACCTGTGGGTTCCCGACGTCCCGCGGCCGCGGTGACAGGCCTGGCGGCGGCTCATCCGTGGACATGAACCGGTTACTTGCCCGACCCCGAGTCGGCCGGCGCCACTGAGAGGCGACCCGATGCCCCGCGTTCCCGTCAACGGCGTTCACCTCTACTACGAGGAAGCCGGCGAGGGCGCCCCCCTGGTCTTTGTCCACGAGTTCGCCGGGGACGCCAGGAGCTGGCACCTTCAAATGCGGCACTTTGCCCGTCGGTACCGTACAATCGCCTTCAACGCGAGAGGCTACCCCCCGTCCGACGTCCCGGAGGATCCCTCGGCCTACTCCCAGGATGACGCCGTCGAGGACATTCGCGGGCTCCTCGATGCCCTCGGAATCGACCGGGCCCACGTCTGCGGGCTGTCGATGGGCGGGTACGCGACCCTCCTGTTCGGGCTCCGTCATCCCCGGCGGGCGCGCTCGCTCGTCGTCGCGGGCTGCGGATACGGGAGCGTGGCCGCGGATCGGGAGGCCTTCCGCCGCGACGTGGAAGGGGTGGCGCGCCGGTTCGAGACCGAAGCGATGGCGGCGGTGGCCGAGACGTACGCGCGCGGTCCGACGCGCGTGCAGTTCCAGGATCACGACCCGCTCGGCTGGCGCGAGTTTCACCAGTGGCTGGCGGGAGGCTCGGCGAAGGGGCACGCCCTCACCATCCGGGGAGTCCAGATGAGGAGGCCCTCGGTGTTCGAGCTGGCGAAGCCGCTCGAGAGCATGGACCTGCCGACGCTCGTCGTCACGGGGGACGAGGACGAACCATGCCTCGAGCCCGGGCTCTTCCTCAAGCGGAAGATCCCGACCGCCGGACTGGCGGTGATCCCGAAGGCCGGCCACACCGTCAACCTGGAGGATCCCGAAGCGTTCAACCGGATCGTCGGGGACTTCCTCGCCGCCGTCGAGCTGGGCCGGTGGGGGCGGCGAAACCCGGCGTCCCTGTCGAGCTCGGCCATCCTTCCGCCGCCGAGGGACAGCCGCTAGCCGCGGCAGGCGCCCATCGGCGCCGTGGCCGTCAGGACAGCCGGGGACGCGACACGAACCGGCTCTGCCGGAGGGTGAAGCGCAGTGGCAACTCCCGTGACCGCGTGATCCCGACGCGCGGGCCGACGGCGATGTCGTTCAGCGGTCGGCCCCGCCCCCGACGGATCGTCAGACGCCCTCGCCGGAGGTCCGCGCCGTTCTCGGCGAGTGTGATCCCGAGCGCTTGGGTGAGCCGGGCGGGGCCGCTCGTCAGGCTCTCGGCCGGGACCCCCAGGCCGTTCCTGGCTGACGCCAGCCGACTGCGTCGCCGCGCCATCGCCCGCAGGCCGGCCAGGGGCTCGACCGCGCGGATCAGGACACAGCCCGGCCTGCCCGCGGATCCGGCGATCGCGTTCAAGCAGAAGTGGAGGCCGTAGGCGCGGAACACGTAGGCGATCCCGCCGGGGCCGTAGAAGAGGGCGCGCGACGACGGCCGAAAGGCCGCGTGGGAGGCGCCGTCCTCGGGACCGAGATAGGCCTCGGTCTCGACGATCCGACCGGCCGTCGGGAGCCCGCCGATCCGGGACTCGAGAATCCGGCCCAGGAGGTCCCGGGCTACGAGGACTGTCGGGCGCTCGTAGAACGACCGGGGTAGCGACGGACCGAAAGGCGCGCGGCCGGCTCGCCGCCCGGTGGTCCGCGGCGAGCTCACCAGTCGGCCGTGCCGCCGCGAATGGCTCGCTGCTCCCAGTCCCGCGTCGTCTCGGCCACGGAACGCTCCGCGCGGAGGGCCGCGACCCCCGTCTGATCCAGGTCGGCCAGGATGACGGCGGAGGTCAGCGGGACGACGTGGTCCGGGTCGTGGATCGTCCTCGCTCGGAGTGGCGCGTCCACCTCGGTCACGCCCCCGCGATAGGCGATCACCGTGTACATGTTCCAGCCGGACGCCATGTGCGCGCAGCCGACGCTCCTATCCACACGCGGCGGAGCTGGCGGTACCGGGCCGCGTCGGGACCAGAGGCCACGTCGTCGCCGGCCGTCCGTGAGAGCGACACCGAGAAGCGTGTTGCCGATCCGGGTCGGACCACCGCCGATCCACGCGGGCACAGGGCTTGCCCTGCCTTCGGACCATGAGGATAGCACGTGAGCCGTGCGGCCGCGGTGGCGCGCTCCTGTCGGCCGATCGCCAGCATTACCGCCGGTCGAGGCCCGGAACGGACGTGTACTTCGGATCCACGCCGTGGACCCGGAGGCACGCGGCGGCCACAAGCAGTGGCGCTCAGGCAGTCCACGACGCCGGGCGCCGGCTCTCGCCGGCTCATCGGCGCGTCGAGCAGGCGGGGTTCTCCGACGACGCCCGGTGGGTGGTGCCGGCCGCGCCCGCGGCGCTGGACGCACGCCGGCGGTGGGCGCTCCACGTGATGGACGAGGCGACGGAGGCGGCCCGGTGCTGTCGGGAGCGGTTCCGCCCGCCGGCCGATGTCCGCGAGGGCGAGGAGCGCTACGCGCGTCGGTACCGCGTCTCAACGAGATCGACCTCGAGACCTCTCGCTGACCGCGATCTGGCCGCGGCCAGGGAGTCGCTAGGGACTCGCCCCACCGCCGGGGCTCCCGGGTCCGGCGGCGTCAGGCGGTCAGATCGACCAGCACCTTCATGACGGGGCCGCCGCCGAGCGCCTGCTCCATCCCCTCCTGGAGCGCTTCGAGCGGGATCTTCTTGGAGACCAGCGGGGCGAGCGGAATGGCCCCGCTCGCCCCGAGGCGGATGGCCTCCTCCCAGTCCTCGCGGGCGTAGAGCCGGCACCCGTGAACGGTGAGCTCCCGGGCGAAGAGCCGGTAGAGGTTGAATGGCATCGGCTCCGCGTGGATCGCGACGATCGAGACCGTGCCCCACACTCGCACGACCTCGGCGATGGCCCTGACCGCGGCGGGATGGCCGGTGACCTCGAAGGCCACGTCGACCCCGTCGCCTCCGGTCCAATCGGCGGCGAATCGGACGGGGTCGCCGCCCGGCCCCACGACCTCCAGCGAGAGCCGGCGAAGCATCTCCACGCGATGGGGGTTGATCTCGACGACAGCCACACGGGCGCCGCGATGCCGGGCGACCATCGCGATCAACGTCCCGATCGGTCCGCCGCCGAAGACGAGGACCGCGTCTCCGGCCTTCACCCCCGCCCGTGTCACGTCGTGAACGGCCACCGCGAGGGGCTCGACGAGGGCGGCATCGTCGTCGGCGAGGGTGGCCGGCACCTTGAGCAACCGGGCCGTTGGCACCGCCCAGTACTCCTGCATCCCGCCCGGGAGGTCGACGCCCAGAACCTTCAGGTCGTAGCAGAGGTAGGCCGCGCCCATCCGGCAGGCGCGACAGGTTCCGCAGAACCAGAGCGGCTCGACGACGACCCGGTCGCCGGCCTGGAACCCACTGTCGCGCGGGGCCTCGGTCACCTCGGCGAAGGTCTCGTGGCCGATGATCGCTCGGTGCTTCACGCGGCTCTCGAGGTGGCCCTGGAAGATGTGGAGGTCCGTCCCGCAGATCCCAACGCGGTGCACCCGCAGGAGCGCCTCGCCCGGTCCCGCCGTCGGCATCGGCGCCGACCCGGCTCGGAAGGCGCGAGGGCCGTGGTAGAAGGACGCGCGGATCGTCGATTGGCTGGACATGCGATCTCTCCCGTCAGGGTAGGCGTCCTCCCACCACGCCTCCGTCTCGACCCCGTCCCTGGTCAGTCGGCGCCGAGCTCCTTGCGGACGAGAACGGCTCCCGCGACGAGGGCGCGGATCTTTCCATTGCACAGGCTCCGTGGACTCCAGCCGAAGCCGCAGTCCGGGTTGACGCAGAGCCGCTCGGCCGGCCAGACCTTCAGCACCCGACGGATCCGCTCGGCGACGTCCTCGGGCGTCTCCGGGTAGAAGCCCTTGACGTCGACGACTCCCGCGCCCAGCTCCCGGCCCTCCCCGGCGTACTGGCCCCAAAGGTCCAGCTCGGCCATCTCGCGCCCGGCGAACTCGACGACGAACTGGTCGGCGCGGGCCTCCAGGACACCCGGGAGATACGGCCGGTAGCTCCGGTCGAAGCGGGAGCGGCCGAAGCGGTTGCCGAAGCAGATGTGAAAGCCCAGCTTGGCCTTGATCCCCTCTGTCGCGCGGTTGAACAGGCGCGCCATCTCCCGGCCGCTCACGTTTCCGCGGGCGGGCTCGTCCAGCTGGATCCAATCCGCCCCGGCCGCGACCAGGCCCCGCAGCTCCTGGTTGATCACCTCGGCGAAGCGCTCGGCGACCTCGACGACGTCCTTGTAGATCCCGCCTGGATGGATGCGGGAACCGAATGTGAGCGGACCCGCGCAGGTGGCCTTGACCGCCCGTCCGGTGCGGACCTTCAGGTACTGGAACTCCTTGACGATGCCCAGCCCGCCCTCTGGGGTCTCGATGCGACCGATCGCCTCGTAGCGCGTCTGCTGGTCGTAGCCCCAAGGGCCCAGCTTGCGCTTGACCGGGGTCGGCTTGAGGCCCCTGATGATCGCGTAGTAGGAGTCCACGTAGCCGTCGAGCCGCCGGACCTCGCCGTCGGTGATGACGTCCAGGCCGGCCCGCTCCATGTCCCGGATTGCGGTGTCGGCGGCATCATCCAGCATCTCGTCGAGGTCGAACTGGCCTAGCTCCCCGGCTTCCCACGCCTTCACGCCGAGGTACCACCAGCCGGCCCGGCCGTGCGAGCCGACGACGGTCGAAGGGATGAGGGGCAACCGATTGGCGGTCATCGTCGTCTCTCCTCGCGCCGGGTGTCGCCGGATCTCGCAGGCATCCTAGGCCCCGATGATCCGGGCGAGCGCCGGATCCCGCCCGGCCGCTTCGGGCGACCCCGCATAGATGATCTCCCCGCGCTCGGTCACGTACAAGCAGGTAGTTTCGGGCGGCACGTGGTGGATGTTGGACTCGGTCATGAGGATCGCCCGACCCCTGGGCGGCCATCGCGGCGATGGACCGCGCGATCGGGGGGACGATGGCGGGGGCCAGCCCCTCGAAGGGCTCGTCGAGGAGGAGCAGGTCACGGGGTCGAGGACGAGGGCGCACGCGATCGCGAGCATCTTCCGCTCGCCGCCGGACAGCTGGGCCCCCCGCGCTCCGAGGCGGCGGAGGTCGGGGAAGACCGCGTAGGCGGCCTCCACGCGGTCCGTGGCGGCCCGCCCGGTGGGCCGGGTCCACGTGTCGGCAAGAGGACGCTCTCGGCGACCGTCAGGTCGCCGAAGATGGCGTGGGTGGGCAGGCCGGCGATCGATTGGCCACGGGGCTCGATCCGGCCGGCGGCGGGGTTGAGGTAGCCCATGATCGTGCGGAGGGTCGTGGTCTTGCCAGCGCCGTTCCGGCCGACCAGGCACGCGATGGCGCCCGGCGCGACCTCCAGGGACACGCCCCCCAGGATCTGGCTGGTCTGGATGGAGACGTCGATGGCAAGGACCCGGAGCATTCCCTATCGCTCCGGCGCCGGGGCGGCGCTGGTGCCCCCTCGGGGCGCCGTCTCCCCGGGCGGCGCCTGAGCCGCGGCCGGGCGCGCAGGGCCACCTGCCGGACGGTCGGCGCTCGGCCCACCACCGGCGCGACCACGGCCGCGTCCGCCTGGATGGCGGAGGGCGAGCCGTCGGCCAGGATTCAATCCTGCTGGAGCTTCGTGTCTCCCTGGGCCAGCTCGCAGGCGAGCCGGTCACGCCGGTCGCCCAGCCCGAACAGCTGGGCCATGGCGTTTCGGCGTCGGTGAGCACCTCTCCGTCGGAGCCGAGGCGCCTGAGGAGCCGAGTCCCGCGGCCAAGTCGCGTCACCACGGCCGCCTGGAGCGTCTCGCGAACGGTCAGCTCCGGGAAGATCTGGACGAGCTGAACGCTCCGGACCAGCCCCAGCCGGGTGAGGACCACCAGCCCCGCCCCGCGGATGTCCCGGCCCCTGAAGCGCACCGTCCCGGCCGTGGGACGGAGCGTGCCCGTCAGCACGTTGACGAGCGTCGACTTGCCGGCGCCGTTCGGGCCGATGATTGCGACCAGCTCACCGGGTCGGGATGGCCAGGCTCAGACGTCACCGTAGTGGTGGCAAACGCCGATCGCCTCCAGGATCGGGGCCCCAGCCGTCACGGGCGGCGGACCTTGGCGAGCCCCAACAGCCCGCCGGGGGCGCAGATCACGATGAAGGCGAGGAGCGCCCGAAGACGCGTCGCCAGTAGGGGACGACCGACATCACCGGTGTCCTGCAGGCGGCCTGGAAGACGCCGCTCATCAGGACGCTGACCGCGTTGGCGGTCAGATCTTCCAGGAGTCGATCCACTCGAAGAGCTTGGTCCCCGTCGGCTTCATGGCCTGCTTGGTCGAGACGACCTCGATGGGGTCGATCGTGACGAAGTCGAAGAGGTTCCGGTGGGTAGTGATCCCCTGGGAGAAGCTGCACATCTGGATGTGGTCTTCGCGCCACGAGCGCTGCCCGGAGAGAGACTCGATCTCGATCCCTTCCAGGGCCTTCACCACCTGGGCCTTCGGGGGCCACCGCAACGAAGCCGCGTAGGCCTTCTCGACCGCGGCCTTGTACGACTCGGCGCAGAAGTAGGCGTGGTCGCACTCGTAGGGAGGGTATTCCCGGTGCTTCCGGTAGTAGTCGCCCACGAACTGCTTGAGGAGCGGACTCGACTTCGGGTCGTCGAAGTACATGGAGTTGTAGCCGAGGAGGAGCCCTTCGGGGGTGAACTCCTTCTTGAGCGAGTCGTGAACGCCGCCCGCGGTGGTGAAGACGCCCTGCATCGACTTGAACAGACCGACCGCGGCCGCCTGCTTCATGACGATGGTGGCGTCGCCCGACCAGAACGAGCACATGAGGAGGTCGGCCTTCGACTGCAGGATGGAGGCGATGTGGGAGGTGAAATCAGTCTCGCCGAGCTTGGGGAACAGCTCGAGGACGAACTTGACGTCAGGCGTGAACCGACGCACGACGTGCTGGTAGGTTTCCCAGCAGTCGTGGCCGTACGAGTCGTCGTTGCCGATGCCCGCGATCGTCTTGACGCCCTTGAAGTGCTTGTGGGTCAGCAGCGCGGCGACGATCGCCTCGACCTCGTTGTCCACGCTCCGGAAGGCCCACTTGGGGTTCGGCATGGTCTCCTCGACGCCCTTCTGGGTCGTGCCGTCCCACGAGAGCCACGGTGTCTGGAGGTCCTCGACCACCGGGCCCAGAGCGAGGGTGGCGTCGGTGGAGATCCCGCCGACGACGACCTCGACCTTGTCCTGAAGGATGAGCTTCCGGTATCGCTCGATCGTGTCCTTGGGGTTCGATTCCTCCTCGACGACGAGCTGGACGGGTCGCCCGAGGATGCCGCCGGCGGCGTTGGCCCGATCCGCCCACCACTCGGTCGCGCGGAGCCCGGCCGCGCCCACGGACGCCGCGATACCAGCCCGGATGGCGAGCACACCGATCTTCAGAGGCTCGCTCGGGACTCCCGGTCGGGGCTGGGCGAAGAGCCGCCGCGGCCCGCGGAAGAGGCCGGCCTGGAGGCCGCCGCAAGCCACCGACGCCGCGCTCAGGCCTTTGACAAACGCTCGCCTGGTCGTCGCCATGTCCGCCCCTCCCGTCACGCGGGTACCAGGACGGCGCCCTCCATCAGGCGCCGGGCGGTTCGATACACGGTCACGCTCCGAGCGACGGCCGCCTCGCCCGGCGTCTGGACGACGCGGGCCGCCACGGTCAGGACCCCCGACGGATGGCCGAGGCGCACGTCACCGCCGCCATCCCCGCCGGATCCGGTCAGGACTTCGCGCACCACGGTGCCGTCGATCCGTGCCGCCACCGCGAGGCACATGGCGCCCGTGAGGGCGAAGGCGCGGTGCACCTTGCCCATCGACACCACGCGGCCCACGAGGTCGACGTCGCTCGCGGCCACCTCCGCGCCGTCCAGCGCTCGATAGGCCGCCGGAGCGCTGACCAGGGCCACCTTCGGGACGGCGGGGCTCCGGGTCGCCACCTCGGTCGGGTCCGCCACCAGCCCCATCTTCGCGGCGGCCAATCCCCTGATCGCTTCGAGCCGGAGGCTCATCCCGGGAAGGGCGTCGAGGGCCTCGGGTCGCTCGGTGCCCGTGAGCCCGAGGTCCTTGGCACGGACGAAGACCATCGGGTTCGTGGCGTCGACCAGCGAGACGACCAGCGGACCGAGGTGGGGGATGTCCAAGACCTCGCGCGTCTGTCCGGTCGGGAGGAGCCGGCCGGTGACGGCACCGCCAGGGTCCAGGAAGTCGAGGGCGATCCGGGCGCCGGTTCCCGGCACCCCCGCCAGGATGTAGTCGCCGAGCACGGCTGCCTGGCCGCCGGCGACCGGGACGTGGGCGTGGATCAGCTTTCCAGTGTTGGTGTTGTGGATCCGGACCAGGGTT
>Ga0306920_100012260_pt1 | contig 11619 bp, 8 predicted proteins | sample flu12Cox44000170_FD_204666 | JGI IMG/M metagenome (GOLD analysis project Ga0306920, IMG submission 204666) | Lab enrichment of tropical soil microbial communities from Luquillo Experimental Forest, Puerto Rico - flux4day.12C.oxic.44.000.170 (v2)... | ecosystem: Environmental > Terrestrial >...
TACACCAGATTGATCAGATGGGTTTCGTAATTGCGGTCGCCGCGCGGCTTCACCTGGGCGAAGGCATAGCCGCCCTTCGACACCTCGATTGCGAGTTCCTCGGTTGTCTTCTCGACCGCCTCAGCGTTGTATTTGTCGCCCGAGCGGGTGCGCATCCGCGCCCGCAACGCCTCCAGGTTCACGTCGCGCACGTTCGATTGGAGGTCGACGCTGCCGAAGCGATAGAGCTCGCCCTCGTCAATCGTGAAGGTAATGACGAATCCTCGCTTGGCCGCATCGAACTCGGCGACTGCCGAGAGAATGCGGATGTCGGCGTACCCCTGCTTGAGATAGAAACGGCGTAGCAGGTCGCGGTCGGCCTCGAGCCGGTCGGGATCGTAGATATCCGTGTTCTTGAAGAAGCTGAGGATGCTGGATTCGCTGGTTTTAATCACGTCGCGCAGCCGCCAAGCCGAGTAGACGCGGTTGCCGATGAAGTTGATGTCCCGGACCGCGGTCTTCTCCCCGTCGCGAATTTCGAACACGAGGTCGACGCGGTTGTTGGGCAGATCAATGATCTTGGGGTCGACGCGCACGTCGTAGCGACCGGCGTGCCGGTACACTTCGACGATGCGCTGAACGTCCGCCTGCACCATGGCGCGGGAGAAGGTCCCGCGCGGTTTCGATTGGATTTCGGCGGAAAGCTGCTCATCCTTGACGCGCTTGTTGCCTTCGAACGCGATGCGGTTGATAACCGGCGCTTCCACGACGGTCACGACCAGCCGGCCGCCCGCCTCGCGAATGCGCACATCGGTGAACAGCCCGGTGGCGTACAGCGCCTTGAGCGCTTCGTCGATTTTGGCAGCGTCAAGCCGCTCGCCCGGAACGAGACGGAAATACGAGCGCACGGTATCCGCCTCGACGCGCCGGTTGCCCTCGACCACGATGGTCTGGGCCGACTGCGCCATCGCCGGGGTCACCGTCGGTATGACAGGGGCGATCGAGGCAAACACAGCTCCGCCCAGGAGAAGGCAGGCAAAGCTCAGCCCTCGATACGCACGTACACACATTTTCATGCGGAACGAGCCCTCGTCCCCGACGGTTGCCCTGCCCCAAGGGCCACATTCCCAGCCACGACGCTTGTACAAGCTTTCCCCCCCGGTTCAACCGCAGCCCCCCTGCGGTTCACGCTTTTCCCGCAAAGCGTTGCATGAAAGTCACTATTTCACGACCAAATCCTGTGAAAGACCGTCAAAAGCCGCGGAATGTCGTTGTAAGTCGCGAAAACCAGCAACATCAGCACGATCGCAAAGCCGATACGGAACCCGATTTCCTGGGTGCGTTCCGAGAGGGGCCGCCCCCGCAACCCCTCCAGGCCGTAGAACATAAGGTGACCGCCATCGAGTAACGGAATCGGGAACAAGTTAAGGAGCCCGATCGAGACCGAGATGGCGGCGACCCAGCGGATGAGCACGTCGAAACCGAGCTTGGCGGCCTCCCCGGACATCAGGGCGATCCCGACCGGCCCGCCGAGCTGATCGGCCGATTCGCGGCCGGTGACCATGCGGTAAAGGTAGGAGAACGTCTCGTCGATGATCGACCAGGTTTCCTGCGCGCCGTAGCCGACCGCTTCGATGGGGCCGACCGGGATGCGGTCCCGTGGGCCTTGGATCCCGAGAATCCCGAAGCGATGGACCTTGCCGAAATTGTCCGGGACCTCTCTGAGCGTCGGAACGGCTGAGACGGTGAGGTCGCGGCCGTCGCGCTCGATCGTAATCTGGATCGGCTGGTCCGGATGCGCGCGCACCACCCGCTGCATCTCGGTGAAGGTCTTGATCGCCTGATCGTTGATGGCGACGACGACGTCGCCAGGCTGGAAGCCGGCCGCAGAGGCGGCGCTGTTCGGCTCGACGGCCTCGACCCTGGCGACGTTGTCCGGCCGGCCGTATATCGCGAACACGGCGCCGAAAATGAGTATCGCCAGGATAACATTGGCGATCGGGCCGGCCGCAACGATCGCGGCCCGCTTGCCGAGGGGTTGATGAAAGAAGCTCTCGTTGCGTTCCGCTTCGCTCATGGCCGCGACCGTGTCCCGATCCGGCACACTCGCCACGTTCTCGTCGCCGAAGAATTTGACGTAGCCGCCGAGCGGGACGGCCGCGATCTTCCAGCGGGTGCCGTGCCGGTCGGTGAAGCCCACGAGTTCGCGCCCGAAACCGATCGAGAACACGAGCACGCGCACGCCGCTCCAGCGCGCGATGAGGAAATGGCCGAGTTCGTGGACGAAGACCACGATGGTCAATACGAACAGGAACGGAACGACCAGGTAATAAAAGGTCGACAAGCCGCCCAAAGCACCGACGCTGCTAAGAAACGCCATTCCACCCTTCATCCCCGCGGCCTTCGAGCCGCGATTCCTGTCCCATCAGTCCTTTAGGATGCCTTTGCGGCAATTTCTGGCAAGAGGCCTAAGGTTAATAATCTCGTACTATGGTCAACGCGCACAGCGTCCTCAACGCTCGCCGGCTCGCGCATAATGCCGCGGGCTGATGCCGCCTCCATCGCGGTCGCAACCAGCGCTGCAATTCCGCCGAACGAGAGCCGGCCGGCCATGAACTCGGCGACGGCCACTTCGTTCGCTGCATTGAGCACCGTCGTCGCGCCATTGCCCGCCTCCATGGCGCGGCGCGCGAGCCCGAGTGCGGGAAAGCGCGCGAGGTCGGGGGGCTCGAAACTCAGCGTCGCGATGCGCTCAAGGTCGAGCCGGGTCGCGGGAGATTCGATGCGCGCCGGCCAGCCGAGGCAGTGCGAAATCGGGATGCGCATGTCCGGCGGCCCGAGCTGGGCAATCAGCGAGCCGTCGCGAAACTCGACCATCGCATGCACGATCGATTGAGGGTGGACGAGCACGTCGATCTCATGCGGCGCCAGCGCGAACAGATGATTAGCTTCGATGATTTCAAGACCCTTGTTCATCAGAGTGGCCGAATCGATGGTGATCTTCGGACCCATCGACCAGTTGGGATGGCGCAGCGCCTGGTCGACAGTGGCCGTACGAATCGCCTCCATCGACCAAGTGCGGAACGGTCCGCCCGAAGCGGTGAGAATGATCCGGCGGACCTCGCTGCGGCGCCCGGCGGCCATCGCCTGGAATACCGCGTTGTGCTCGGAATCGACCGGCAGCACGGTGGCGTTGGTCTCACCCGCGCGCCGCATGAACAGCGCGCCGGCACACACGAGACATTCTTTGTTGGCGAGCGCCACCTTCGCCCCGCGCTCGACCGCCGCCATGGTGGCGCGCAGCCCGGTCGCGCCCGAGACCGCCGCCATCACCCAGTCAGCCGGCCGACGCGCCGCTTCGATGACGGCCTCCTCCCCGGCCGCGGACTCTATGCCGCTCGCGCCGAGGCCGTCCTTGAGAACGCGATAAGCGGAGGGATCCGCCACGGCCGCAAAACGCGCGCCGAGATCGCGGGCGAGCTTGGCGAGCGCGTCGGCGTTCTTGTTGGCGCTCAGCGCCACGACCGGATAACGATCGCGGTCGCGCCGCAAGAGGTCGACCGTGCTGGTGCCGACCGAGCCCGTGGCTCCCAGGACAGTGACGCTACGCGACGGCAGCTCGATGGGGGCGCTATTCATCGGGCTACCATAGGAGGAACCCGCTGGCGGCGCCATCGAGGCCACCCCGCAGCACCCCGACAAGCGCAGCGGCAACGGCGGCAGCCAGGAAACCGTCGAGCCGATCCATCAGGCCGCCGTGGCCAGGAATGGCGCGACTAGCGTCCTTCACACCGAAACGGCGCTTGAGCGCAGATTCGAATAAATCCCCGAACTGAGCCACGACCGAAAGCAGGAAACCCACGGCAAAAATCGGTGCGATCGGCCCGATCCCGCCGACTGCCGCCACCCCGCATCCCGCCGCGGTACCGGCGATGGCGCCGGCCACGGCACCCGACCATGTCTTCTTCGGGCTGACGGCCGGCCACAGCTTCGGCCCGCCGATCATCCGGCCGGCGAAATAGCCGGCCACATCGGTCGCCCACACCACCGCGAAAAGGAAAATCATCGCGCTGAAACCGAGCGCGCCGTCTGCGCGAATGACGAGCGGCGCGGCGAGCATCGCGCCCGCGTAGCACCCGCCGAGCGCGATCCATCCCGCCCGGGCAGGACCCGCGAGCGAGGATGCCGCGGCAACGAGACCCATCCACTCCCAGAGGATGCCGGCGGCAGCGAGAAGCCAAAAGCCGATGAACCACGCTCCGCCCACATAGGCCGCGGCGATCGCTAGCGGCGCCAGCACTATTGCGGAGGCGACCCGCAGCCACAGGTCACGGCCGGCGGGCAGAGCTGCCGTCGGGCCGCGCGCCAGGGCCGGTCCCTCGGCCACGATGATCAAGACCCGGCTTCCGCCACCAAGCCGCCGAAGCGGCGCTCGCGACGGCGATACTCCGCCAGCGCATTCTCAAGCGCCGCCCGGTCGAACTCCGGCCAGTAGATCGGCACGAACACCAACTCGCTGTAGGCGGCCTGCCACAGCAGAAAATTCGAGAGCCGCTGCTCGCCGCTGGTGCGGATGATCACGTCGGGGTCGGGCAGGTCCGGCGCGTCGAGCCGGCTGGCGACAAGCTCGGCAGTCACGCCGTCAGGCGTCAGGCGTCCCTGTGCCACATCCTCGGCGATGCCGCGCATGGCGCGCGCGATCTCCTGGCGGGCGCCGTAGTTGAACGCGACCACGAGAATGAGGCCGGTGTTGTGGCGCGTCAGATCCTCGGCTTCTTCCAACAGGCGGCGAATGTCGAGGGCGAGCCCGTCGCGTTCGCCGATGACGCGGACCCTCACGTTGTTGCCGTGCAGCTCGGCGAGATCGTTGCGGATGAAGCGGCGCAGCAAACCCATCAAGTCGCGGATTTCGGAGGCGGGCCGCAGCCAGTTCTCCGAGCTGAACGAGAAGATCGTGAGAATCTCGATGCCGAGTTCGCCCGCCGCGCGCACGGTCTTGCGCAGCGCCTCGACGCCGCGCCTGTGGCCTTCGCCGCGCGGCAAACCTCGCGCCGCGGCCCAGCGGCCGTTGCCGTCCATGATGATGGCGACGTGTCGCGGCGCGCTGAAATCGGCGCTCGGAGCGGTCGTCGGCGCAGCGGCCTCGGACATCAAATGGTCGGGCGTTGCGCCCTGCTCCCCTCAGACGGTGAGAATTTCTTTTTCTTTGGCGGCCAGCGCGTGATCAATTTCTGAGATCGCCTGGTCGGTCGCCTTCTGGACGTCGCCGTCGTGACGCTTGTGATCGTCCTGGCTGATCTTGTGGTCCTTCTCGAGTTTCTTGAGGACCTCCATGCCGTCGCGACGCACGTGACGCACCGCAATGCGGGCGTCTTCCGCGTATTTGTGCGCGACCTTGACCAGCTCCTTGCGCCGTTCTTCGTTGAGTTCAGGAATGCGCAGGCGCAACACCTGACCCTCGGTCGACGGATTGAGTCCGAGGTTGGCGGCGATGATTGCCTTTTCGACTGCGTGCACCATCGACCGATCCCACACCTGCACGCTGATCATGCGCGGCTCAGGCACGCTGACCGTCGCAAGCTGGTTGAGCGGCATGCGGGTCCCGTACGCCTCGACCTGCACCGGCTCGAGCAGGTTCGCCGAGGCGCGGCCGGTGCGCAGCCCGCTCAGCTCCTGTTTGAGGACCTGCATGGCCCCCTGCATGCGCCGTTTGAGTTCAGCAAGGTCGTGCGTTGCGATTGCCATGGTAGGCCTCTCAAAGCATCCGGACTGCAAATCGATTCGCCGATCGGGAGTACCTTACCCGACGATGGTCGAGCGCCCTTTGCCGCCCAGCACCGCCGCGACCGCTCCCGGCTCGCGGATCGAGAACACGATGATAGGCATACGGCTTTCCCGGGCAAGCGCGAAGGCCGTGGAATCCATAACCTTTAGGTCGCGCTCGATCGCCTCCTGATGGGTCAGCCGCTCGAAACGCTGCGCCTTCGGGTGCTTCATCGGATCGGCGCTGTAGACCCCGTCGACCTTGGTTCCTTTCAGTACGGCCTCGGCACCGACCTCTCCCGCGCGCAGCACCGCCGCGGTGTCGGTGGTGAAAAACGGGTTGCCCGTGCCGGCCGCGAACAAGACGATTCGCCCGGCGGCGAGATGCTTGAGCGCGCGCTGGCGTGAATAGCTCTCGCACACCGCTGGCATGGCAAGGGCGGAGAGGGTCCGGGCCGGCGCGCCCGCGCGCTCGATCGCGGCCTCCAGCACGAGCGCGTTCATCACCGTCGCGAGCATGCCCATGGCGTCGCCGGTCGCGCGTTCTACGCCTTTCGCCGATACCTCGACGCCGCGGAAGATGTTGCCGCCGCCGTTGACGATGCCGATGCTGATGCCGAGCGCGCGCGCCGCCACCAGGTCCGCTGCCACCCGATCAACGGAAGCCTGGTGCACGCCGGCGCCGTCCGGACCGGCGAGCGCCTCGCCGCCGATCTTGACGATGACGCGCCGGTAGCGGGGCTCCCCCATCGCTTTGCTCCGTGCGGCCGCGCGCCGCCGGTCGTTGGATTAGTGTTTTTTGGCCGCCGCGGCGACATCGCCCGCGAAATCGGATTCCGGCTTCTCGATCCCCTCGCCGAGCGCGAAGCGCACGTAGCCGCCGATGCGGATGGCGCTGCCGGCGTCGCCTTCGGCTTCTTTCAGCGCTTGGGCCACGTTCTTGTTGGGGTCGTGCACATAAGCCTGATCGAGCAGGCAGACCTCTTTGTAGAACGTTTTCAGACCCGACTCGACGATCTTCTCGATCACGTTGGCGGGCTTGCCCTGGGCCTTGAATTTTTCCGCCAGCACCTCGCGTTCGCGGTTGACCAGCGCCGGGTCGAGGCCCGACGAGTCGATCGCCTGCGGATTGGCGGCGGCGACATGCATCGCGAGCTTGCGGCCAAGCGCCAGCAGCTCATCGGACTTGCCGGACGATTCAAGCGCGACCAGCACGCCGATCTTGCCGAGCCCCTCGCTCACCTGGTTATGCACGTAGCTCGCGACCACGCCCTCTTTCGCGGCGAGCACGGCCGCGCGGCGCAGGCTCATGTTCTCGCCGATGGTCGCGATTGCCGAAGTGATCGCGTCGCCGATCGTGACCGAGCCTGCGTGCGCAGCGAGAATCGCATCGACCGACGGGCCGGCTTTGAGCGCGGCGTGCGCGATCATCTTCACGAGACCCTGGAAGTGATCGTTGCGCGGTACGAAGTCCGTCTCGGAATTGACCTCGACCAGGACGCCCTTGGCGGGCGCGAGCGCAGTGCCGATGAGGCCGTCGGCGACGATGCGTCCGGCTTTCTTGGCGGCTTTGGCGAGACCTTTTTTGCGCAACGAATCGACCGCGCTCTCGACGTTGCCCTCGTTTTCCTCGAGCGCCGCCTTGCAGTCGAGCATGCCCGCGCCGGTCCTCTCGCGGAGCTCCTTCACCATCTGGGCGGAAATCTTCGCCATGACGTGTGCTCAATCCTTCTCGGCGGTGAACTCTTTGGCCTGGGCGATCCAGCCTTCGATGCGGCCGGGGAGCCCGATTTCTTCACCGATCTTGTGAGCGTCGTCGCCGCCCAGTTCGGCGATCTGCCAGAAGTGGAAGACGCCGAGATCGTTGAGGCGCTTTTCGATCGTGGGCGAGACGCCGGTAAGTTTCTTGAGATCGTCGGCGACGCCGCGCGGGCCGGAGAGCGGCTGGAAACCGGCGGGCACCGCTTCCGCCGGCACCTCCTCGACGATCGGCTTCTCGGCGGCGCCGATGTCGACGCCCATCTGGCCTTGCGCCCGCGAGATGCCGTCGATCGCCGCCCGGGCGATGAGGTCGCAGTAGAGCGTGATCGCGCGCGAGGCGTCGTCGTTGCCGGGAACCACATAGGTGATGCCGTCCGGATCGCAGTTGGTGTCGACCACTGCGGCGACCGGGATGTTGAGCCGGCGCGCCTCCTTAATCGCGATATCTTCTTTGTTGGTGTCGATGACGAACATCAGGTCGGGCAGTCCGCCCATATCCTTGATGCCGCCGAGCGCGCGGTCGAGCTTGTCCTTCTCGCGCGTGAGCGTGAGCCGCTCTTTCTTGGTGTAGGCCTGCGCCTCGCCTGAATTGAGCATCTCGTCGAGCTTGCGCAGGCGCTGGATCGAGTTGGAAATGGTTTTCCAGTTGGTCAGCGTCCCGCCGAGCCAGCGCGAGTTGACGTAATACTGGGCCGAGCGTTTGGCCGCATCGGCGATCGCGTCCTGCGCCTGGCGCTTGGTGCCGACGAACAGGATGCGTCCGCCGCTCGCGACCGAATCGCTCACCGCCTGGAGCGCGCGGTGCATCGCCGGCACGGTCTTCGCGAGGTCGATGATGTGGATGTTGTTGCGGGACCCGAAGATGTAATCCGCCATCTTCGGATTCCAGCGGTGGGCCTGATGACCAAAGTGCACGCCAGCCTCGAGCAGCTGGCGCATGGAATAGTCGGGCAACGACATGTAGTTCTCCGGTTTGTGCCGCCGCGGACCCGTGAGTCTCCCGAGGGAGACCACCGGACGGCCATAAGACCAAGGTCCGCGTGTGAGATGGCGCGGATATAGCGGCGCAGCCGACGCGGCGCAATGGGCCGCGCCGGTCACATCGCCTGGACTTCCACCACGCCCGGCACGGCCTTGAGCGCGCCGGCGATCTGCGGCGAGACCTTGAAGCGGCCGGGCAGTTTCACCTCGACCTCGGTGGCGCCGTCCTCGAGGATGAGGATCATGCTCACTTCGCCGTCGCCTTTGTTCTCCAGGCGCCGCGCCACGCCTTCGATCGGCGCGTCCGAGCGCAGGAACACGCGCAGTCCCTTGGCGAGCTTCTGCGCCGCCTGATCGAGCGCCTCGACGCTTTGGATGCGCGCGCGCACGTCCTCGCCCTGCACCTCGGCGGAGAGCGTGAGCAGCACGGCGCTGCCGGTTTCGAGCAGGTCGCGATATTGCTGCAAGCCTTCTGCGAAAATCACCGTCTCGTAATGGCCGGACGGGTCGGAGAGTTCGACGATGCCCATGCGGTTGCCGGTTTTGGTACGCCGCTCGACCCGCGAGACCACGGTGCCGGCGACGCGCCCGGCGGTCGCGCCGGCCTTTACGGCGCGCGCGAACTCGGTCCATGGCTGCACGCGCAGGCGCGAAAGCGCCGGGGCGTAATCGTCGAGCGGGTGGCCGGAGAGGAAGAAGCCGATCGCCTCATATTCCTTCTGCAGCCGCTCGGCCGGCATCCAGGCCTCGACCGCCGGCAACACGATCGCCTCGCGCGTGGTTGCCGCGCCGAAGAGTTCGTTCTGTCCCATGGAGGCCGCTTCATGCAGGCGCTGGGCGGCGGCAAGGATGCGGTCGGCGCCGGCGTAAACGCTGGCGCGATTCCACTCGATCCCATCGAAGGCGCCCGCCGCCGCGAGGCTCTCGATCACGCGCTTGTTGACCGCGCGCGGGTTGATGCGCGAGGCGAAATCGGCGAGGTCGCGGAAGGAGCCCGAGGCACGCGTTTCAACGATCGCCTCGACCGCCGCCCTTCCGACCCCTCGCAGCGCCGCGAGCGCGTAATGAATGGTGGTGCCCTCGACCGTGAAGGTGATGCCCGAGCGGTTGATCGACGGGGGCTCGACCTTGAGCCCTAACCGCTGCGCCTCGCCGCGAAATTCCGCGAGCTTGTCGGTGTTGCCCATGGCGAAGGTCATCGACGAAGCGATGAACTCGGCCGGATAGTTCGCCTTCATATAGGCGGTCTGATAGGCGACGAGCGCATACGCCGCAGCGTGGCTCTTGTTGAAGCCGTAGTCGGCAAAGCGCGCCAACAACTCGAAGATCGCGTCGGCCTGGCCTTTCTCGATGCCGCGGGCGACCGCGCCGGAGACGAAGCGCTCACGCTGCGCCTCCATTTCCTTGCGGATCTTCTTGCCCATGGCGCGGCGCAACAGGTCGGCCTCGCCGAGCGAGTAACCGGCGAGCAGCTGCGCGATCTGCATCACCTGTTCCTGATAGATGATGACGCCGTAGGTTTCTTTGAGGATCGGCTCGAGCTTGGGATGGATATAGTCGGGTCGCTCGAGCCCGTGCTTGCGCAGGCAATAGGTCGGGATGTTTGCCATCGGGCCCGGGCGGTAGAGCGCGACGAGCGCGATAATGTCCTCGAAACGGTCCGGCCGCATTTCGACGAGCGCGCGCCGCATGCCCTGACTTTCCACCTGGAAGACGCCGACCACCTCGCCGCGCGCCATCATCTGATAACTCTTCGAATCGTCGAGCGGGATGCGCGAGAGGTCGATGTCGACGCCGCGCTTTTTGACGAGCTTGGCGGCCGTGTCGAGGACGGAGAGCGTCGTCAGTCCGAGGAAGTCGAATTTCACGAGGCCGGCGAGCTCGACCCATTTCATGTTGAACTGGGTTACCGGCAGGCCGGATTTGGGATCGCGATAAAGCGGCACCAGTTCCGAGAGCGGCCGGTCGCCGATGACGATGCCGGCCGCGTGGGTCGAGGCATGGCGATGCAGCCCTTCGAGCCGCCGGGCGATTTCAAAGGCGCGCCGCACCACCGGTTCCGCGTCGCGCGCGGCCTGCAGGCGCGGCTCGTCGGCGATCGCGCGCGAGAGCGTCACCGGCGCGGCGGGGTTGTTCGGCACCAGCTTGGTGAGCTTGTCGACCTGCCCGTACGGCATTTCGAGCACGCGGCCTACGTCTCGCAGCACGCCGCGCGCTTGGAGCGTGCCGAAGGTGATGATCTGTGCCACCTGATCGCGGCCGTAGCGCTCCTGCACGTAGGCGATCACTTCGTCGCGCCGCTCCTGGCAGAAGTCGATGTCAAAGTCGGGCATCGACACGCGCTCGGGATTGAGGAAGCGCTCGAACAGCAGACCGAAGCGGATCGGATCGAGATCGGTGATGGTGAGCGAATAGGCGACGAGGGAGCCTGCGCCCGAGCCGCGCCCCGGGCCGACCGGGATGCCTTTTTCTTTCGCCCATTGGATGAAGTCGGCGACGATGAGGAAATAGCCGGCGTAGGTCATTCGCTCGATCACGCCGAGTTCGAACCCGAGGCGCTCGCGATAGCTCTCGACCGTGTGGCCGGGCGCAAGCCAGTGCGCGGCGATGCGCCGATCGAGGCCTACGCTCGCGCGCCGGCGCAACTCCGCCGGTTCGTCGACGGCAGCGTCGCCGACGGAGAAGCGGGGCAGGATCGGCTTGCGCGTTTGCGGCCGGAAGACGCAGCGCCGCGCGATGTCCACCGTGGCGGCGAGCGCCTCGGGGAGGTCGGCGAATTGCGCCGCCATTTCGGCACGGCTCTTGAAGTAATGCTCCGAGGTGAGCTGGCGCCGGTCGGTCTCCGCAAGCAGGCGTCCCTCGGCGATGCAGACGAGCGCGTCGTGAGCTTCGTAGTCCTCGCGCTGCGCGAAATAGGGCTCGTTGGTGGCGACGAGCGGCAGGCCCTTGGCGTAGGCGAGCTCGATGAGTACCGGCTCGCTGCGCCGCTCGGCCCGGCCGTGGCGCTGCAGCTCGACGTAGAGGCGGTCGGCAAACATATCGGCGAGGCGCCCGCAGCGCGCCGCGGCAAGCTCCCCCTGACCGGCCGCGATGGTAGCGTCCAGCGGCCCGGACGGCCCGCCGGTAAGCGCGATC
>Ga0306920_100012262_pt1 | contig 11619 bp, 11 predicted proteins | sample flu12Cox44000170_FD_204666 | JGI IMG/M metagenome (GOLD analysis project Ga0306920, IMG submission 204666) | Lab enrichment of tropical soil microbial communities from Luquillo Experimental Forest, Puerto Rico - flux4day.12C.oxic.44.000.170 (v2)... | ecosystem: Environmental > Terrestrial >...
GCCGGCGCGATCCTCGAGATACATGTCGAAGCCGCCGAAGACACCGAGTCCGCGCACCGTCGGGAGATTGAGCACGTACACCCGCGCGTCGTGGATCTCGCGTGACAGCGTCATGTTCGCCCAGCGGATGAACTCCGCCGCGGTGTGGGGGCGCTGATCCCAGGGCTTGAGGTGCACGAACGCGCGGCCGGCGTTCTCGCCCGTGCCGGTGAAACTCGAGCCGACGATCAGGAAGGCATAGTCCACGTCCGGGCTGCGCTCGATGATGGCGTTGATGTGCTGCATCACTTCGCGCGTGCGCGGCATGTTGGCCCCGGCCGGCAGCTGCACGTCGATGAGCGCATAGCCCTGGTCCTCGTCCGGCACGAAGCTGCCGGGCAGCTTGATGAACAGCAGCGCTCCGACCGCCAGCATTACCGCGAAAGCCGCCATCCAGCGCGGCGCGTGACCGACGGACTGGAACACGCGCCGTACGTAGGCCGCGCGCGTGCTCTCGAAGGCGCGATTGAACCAGTTGAAGACCACGTTGCCGTGCAGGTGCTCAGGGCGCAGGAGCGAGGCGCACAGGGCGGGAGTGAACGACAGCGCGAGCAGCGCCGAGAAGCCCATCGAGAGGGCGATGGTGAGCGCGAACTGCCGGTAAATGACCCCGGTGCTGCCGGTCTGCAGGGCGCTCGGGATGAACACCGCGGCGAGCACGGAAGTGATCGCGACGATCGCGCCGGTGATCTGGTGCATCGCCTTGCGCGTCGCTTCCTTCGGCGCGAGGCGCTCTTCGCGCATGATGCGGTCGACCGCCTCCACCACCACGATGGCATCGTCGACCACAATGCCGATCGCGAGCACCATCGCGAACAGCGACAGCTGATTGATGGAGAATCCGACCGCGTACATGCCGATCAGCGTGCCGAGGAGCGCCGATGGCACGACCAGCGTTGGGATGAGAGTGGCGCGGAAATTCTGCAGGAACACCAGCATCACGAGAAACACCAGCACCACCGCCTCGCAGAGCGTGATCAGTACCTCGCGGATCGCGACCCTGATGAAGGGCGTCGAGTCCCAGGCCCAGACCCACTTCACCCCGGCCGGAAAGCTCCCCTCGATGGCTTTCATTCTTTCTGTCACCGCCTTGGAGACTTCCAGCGCGTTGGCTTCGGGAGCGAGCTGGATGCCGAAGGCCGCGATCGGCGTCGTGCCGATACTCGTCTCGAAGCCGTACTGCGCGGCGCCGAGCGTGACGCGCGCCACATCCTTCAGCCGCACCGAGGCGCCGTTCGGGTCCGTGCGCAGCAGAATCTGCTCGAACTCCTGCGGCGAGCTGAACCGTCCCTCCGCGGTCACGGTTGCGGTGGTCGTCTGCTCCCGCAGCGCCGGCCAGGCGCCCATGGAGCCGGAGGCGAACTGGGCGTTCTGCGACTGCACCGCCGCGAGCACCGCGGACGCCGACAGGTTGTAGGCCTTGAGCTTGTCGGGATCGAGCCAGATGCGCATGGCGTATTCGGAGCCGAACTGCACCGCGGCGCCGACCCCCGGAACGCGCTGGATCGGGTCGAGCACGCGGGAGGCGACGATGTTGTTGAGCTCCTCCGCGCTCGGCCCGCCCGGAGCGGACACGAGTCCGATGCCGCCGAGGAACCCGGCGGCGACCTTGGCGATGCGGATGCCCTGTTGGTTGACCTCGGCCGGCAGGCGCGGCGCGGCGAGCGACACGCGGTTCTGAGTCTGCACGGCGGCGATGTCGGGATTGGTCCCGCTCTCGAATGTCAGCGTGATAGTGCAGGAGCCGTCGGAGGCCGACTGCGAGGTGAAGTAGAGGAGGTTATCGATGCCGGTGAGCTGCTGCTCGATCACCTGCGTGACCGTGCTCTCCACCGTGGCAGCGCTCGCCCCCGGGTAGTTCGTGGTCACCGCCACCTGCGGTGGCGCGATCGCCGGATACGCTTCACTCGGCAGCCGCAGCAATGCCAGCGTGCCACCGAGCGCGATGAGTATCGCGAGCACCCATGCAAACACCGGACGGTCGATGAAGAACTGCGGCATGAGGCCTAGTGCGCCGCCGCGCCGCTCGATGCGGCGACGTCGGCCGTGGCCGGCGATGCCTCCGCGGGCGCTGCGTTCGCACGGACCGCCGCGACGGTGGTGCCGGGGCGCGCATTCTGCGTGCCGGAGACGATGACGCGGTCACCGTCGGCGAGTCCCGCAGTCACGATCCAGTTCGGCCCCGCGAGGCTGTCGGCGGTCACGGGCTTCTGCACCACCTTGTCGTCGGGTCCTGCGACGAGGGCGTACGGACCGCTGGCATCGCGCAGCAGCCCGGCCTGCGGCACGAGAAAGCCACGATTCACCTCACCGGAGGTGAGCCGTACGCCGACGAACATTCCCGGGAGTAGCTGGTGGTCGGGGTTCGGGATGATGCCGCGAAGCGCGACCGCGCCGGTGGCGGGATCGACGCTCACATCGAGGAAGTCGAGTGTACCGGTGTGCGCGTAGGGAGTGGCGTCGGCGAGCGTGAGCTGTACGCTCACCTGCTTGCCGCGCGCCATGGTGATGCTGCCGGCCGCCTGCGCGCGGCGCAGCCGCTCGATGTCCACCGCCGGCTGATCGAAGTTGACGTAGATCGGATCGATCTGCTCGACCGTGGTGAGGAGCGTCGCGGTGCCCTGACCGACCAGAGCTCCTTCGGTCACACCCTGTTGTCCCGCGCGGCCGGCGATCGGCGCCGTGACCGTGGCGTAACCGAGATTGATCCGCGCGGTGCCGACCGCAGCTTTCGCCTGTTGCACGGCCGCGGCGGTCGAGCGCTCGGCGGCCTCGGCGTTGTCGAGGTCCGATCGCGATACCAGGCCCCCGGGCGCCATTTCGCGGGCGCGTTGTGCGGTGACGTGCGCGTTGGCGGCGTTGGCCTCCGCCTGGGCAAGCGAGGCGAGCGCGCCATCGAGCGCCGCGCGCAGCGGCGCCGGATCGATCTGGAAGAGCGGCTGCCCCGCCTTGACGTCCGAGCCTTCCGTGTACAGCCGCTTCAGCAGCACACCGGCGACGCGCGCCCGCACATCGGCCGAGCGCGTGGCCGAAAGCCGCCCGACGAGATTGCGCGTGAGCGGCACCGGCTGCGCATGGACGACGACGACCCCGACCTGTGGCGGTGGCGGTGCCGGCGGCGGCCCGGTGCGTGCGCATGCGGCGAGCAACGCTGCGAGCAGCGCGCCCGCGAGCGGCGGCCGCCGGCGTGGCGCTAGGCTGACCGATCGGCGGGGTGGCACGTGCGTCCGTCTCACTCGACAAATAGTTGCCAAGGCAGTATTATCGCAGGCAGTAATCCCCCGAGCAGCCATTAGGATAGCAAGCCGCGACCATGAGCCGCAGGGCACTGATCGGCGCCGACCTGCGCCTCGCCGCGCAACCCCCGGGCCCCGGATTGAGCGTCGGCCAGTTGATGAGCAGTGCGCGCGCATCGCTCCTCACGAGTCTCGATACCGAGCTCGAGCGCTTCGGGTTGAACAGCACGCAGTTCATCGTGCTCAAGCACCTCGGCGAGGGGGCGGCGCGAACCGCCGCCGACCTCTGCCGGCTCAACCGCTACGACACCGGCGCCATGACGCGCATCCTCGATCGCCTCGAGGAGAAGGGCCTGGTGCGCCGCGAGCGCGGTCGCGAGGACCGGCGCGTCGTGTTCCTGCGTCTGGCGCCGGCCGGTAGGGCCTTACTGCCGCGTCTGATGACGGTGGGAACGCGCGTCCTGGAGGTACATCTCGCCGGATTCAGCCTCGACGAGCTCGAGGCCCTCAAACGCTACCTCCAGCGGATGATCGATAACGGACAGTCGCAGCGGGACCATCAACAGTCAGCTTCAGGCGGGAAGCCATGAGGATGCGTAGGTTACTGCCAGCGCTGTTGGTGGCGCTGGCGCTCTCGGGTTGCGTGGACCGCGGCGGCTGGCAGCCGACGCCGCAGCTCGCGCCGCAGACACTCGGCATGAGTCGCACGGTGGCGGATTCCCAGGTCGAGCCCGCCGCGTGGCCCGCGGATGGCTGGTGGCGGCGTTACGGCGACACGCAGCTCGATGCACTGGTCGATGAAGCGCTCGCCGGGAGTCCCAGCCTGGCGACGGCGCAGGCGCGGCTGCGCGCTGCCCGCGCACAAGCGGTCGCGGCACGCGCCGCGCGGCTGCCGACCACCACTGCAAATGCCGGGGCGACGCGTCAGCGGTACGCGGAGGATTACCTGTTTCCGCCGCCCTTCGGGGGCAGTTACGTCAACGATGGTCGTGTGGCGCTCGATTTCAGCTGGGACCTGGATTTCTGGGGTCGCAATCGCGCGCTGCTGGCCGCTGCGCGCTCGGGTGTCGCGGCGGCCGAGGCCGACCGTGAGGCGGCCCGCCTGGCGCTCGCCGTGGCGGTGGTGCAGGCCTACATCCAGCTCGATCTGCAGTACGCGCTGCTCGATGTCACCAACGACAACCTCAAGCAGCAGGAGTCGATCCTCGAGCTCACGGAGCAGCGCGTGAGCGCCGGGCTGGAAAACAGCGCGCGCGTGAAGCAGTCGGAGGGCCAGGTGGCGCTCACGCGCGCCGCAGTCGCGTACGTCGAGGCGAGCATCGGGCTGGCACGCAACCAGCTCGCCGATCTCGTCGCCGCGGGTCCCGACCGTGGCGCGCAGCTGCGGCGGCCGCAGCTTTCGCCGCCGGCTTCGATCGTGCTGCCATCGGTGCTGCCCGCGGACCTGCTCGGACGGCGGCCGGATGTCGCCGCCGCGCGCGCGCAGGTCGAGTCGGCGGGCTACGGGATCAGGGCGGCGGAAGCGGACTTCTACCCGAACGTCAACCTGACGGCCTTCGCCGGCTTCCAGAGCATCGACCTCTCGCAGCTCTTCGAGCCGGCCAATCGCATCCTCGGCGCGGGCGCCGCGGTCTCGCTCCCGGTCTTCAACCGTGGCGCGCTGCGCGGGGCGCTGCAGGTGCGCCAGGCCCAGGCGGACCAGTCCGTGGCGCAGTACAACCAGACGCTGCTCGATGCGGTGCGCGAGGTGGCGGACGTGGTGGTGAACTGGCGCGCGCTCGAGCGCGAGACGCGTGAGCAGCAGGCGGCGCTCGCGGATGCGCAGCGCTCGTACGATCTGACGACCGAGCGCTACCGCGCCGGGCTCGACAATTACCTGAGCGTGCTCTCGAGTCAGAACCAGGTGCTCACCGCGCAGGGGCTGGGCGCGGAGCTCGAGGCACGGCGGCTCACCTTCAGCGTCGACCTGGTGCGGGCGCTCGGTGGCGGCTACACGCCGCCGACAGGCTGAAGCATGGACGTCTCCGTCGAAGCCGCACCCGCGCCGTCGGCTGTACGACCGCTGCAGGATCGTCGCCGTCGCTGGATCATGGGCCTCGTCGCCGCGCTCATCGTGATTGCGCTCGCCGTGCTGGCCTGGTGGCTGCTGTACGCCAGGCTCTACGAGAGTACCGATGACGCCTACGTCTCCGGTGACCTGGTGAATGTCATGTCGCAGGTGAATGGCACCGTGGTCTCGATCGGCGCCGATGAGACGGACCTCGTTGATGCCGGCCAGGAGCTCGTGCGTCTCGATGCCACCGATGCGCGGATTGCGCTGCAGGATGCCGAGCAGCAGCTGGCGCGTACGGTGCGCCAGACTCGTACGGTGTTCGCCACGCGCGATCAGCTGCAGGCCGTGGTCGATCAGCGTCGCGCGGACCTGGCGCGTGCGCAGGCGGACTTCAACCGCCGCCGTAACCTCGCATCGAGTGGTGCTGTCTCGGGCGAGGAGCTCGGGCACGCGCAGGATGCGCTCAATGCCGCGCGCGACGCGCTCGTTGCGGCGGAGAAGAATCTCGCCGCAAGCAGTGCGCTGGTCGGGCGTACCGGCGTCGCCGACAACCCCGACGTACGCGCCGCTGCCACGCAGGTGGAACGTGCCTGGCTCGCGCTCGTGCGCACCAGCGTGCGGGCGCCGATCACCGGCTACGTCGCCCGGCGCACCGTGCAGCTCGGCGAGCGCATCGCCCCGGGCGCTCCGCTCATGGCCCTCGTGCCGCTCGAGCGGCTATGGCTCGAGGCGAACTTCCGGGAAGTGCAGCTGCGGCACATGCGCATCGGACAGCCAGTGACGGTGGTGGCCGACCTGTACGGTGGTCATGTCACCTATCACGGCCGCGTGGCAGGCCTCGGCCTCGGCACCGGCTCGGCGTTCGCGCTGCTTCCGGCGCAGAACGCTACCGGCAACTGGATCAAGGTCGTGCAGCGGCTCCCGGTGCGCGTAGCACTCGATCCGCGCGAACTGGCGGCGCATCCGCTGCGCATCGGGCTCTCGACCGTCGTCCGCGTCGACGTACACGAGACCTCGGGAGCCGAGCTCGCGCAGACCCCGCGCCGCGAGCCGGTGCTGGAGACGCGCGCCTACGACATCGACATGAGCGAGATCCGCGCGCGCATCGAGCAGATCATCAACGACAATAGCGCCGAGGCGGCCAGGCGACCCAACTCCTGAGTCTAGGGCGTCGCGGGCGCGCGGCTCGGCTCGAGCTGCCGCCCGCGGCCCGAGTTGGGGTCGGAAGTTCTCACATAACGAATAATGAGCGCATAATCGCGCGAACAAACAACGAACGCTTAATCGCGCGCATCGCGCCTGGCTAGTGGAAGGCTCTGACTCAAGGGAGTTCATCATGAGATCGCGAGCATGTTTACTCATCGCCGCGCTGCTCGTGGGCAGTGCGCTGACGGGTCCGGCATCAGCGGGCAGCAGCTTCCAGACATTCGTCGGCTACGCCGACAGCCGGTACTCGGATCCGTTCTTCCCGGCAGGCCTGTGCACCCAGGCGTTCTGGAATGGGCAGTCGGGCATGTCGTCGACCTGCACGGCTGCTGACATGTCCCGGAGCGTCGACGGCGGCGCCATCATGTTCACCAACAATGGCACCACCAATCTCTCCATCACCGGGCTCTCCGTGACGTTGGACCCGGGTTCCAGTCCCAAGTCATACAACCCCTGGGGCGCGCTGAACTTCACCCTGGCGCCGGGGCAGAGCGCGGTGTTCTCGCCGACGAGTGCCGGCTCGGGCGACTTCGATACGAGCGATTTGACCGTCCCGGGACTCAACAACATCAGTCCAACCAACAACTGCAGCGTGGGTCCGCTCGCGAGCACTTCGCTGTGCAAGATGAACGCTCCAGAAATCGTCCTCACCGTCAACGGTAGCGCAGTCACGCTGTGGGATACCGCGCACGTGCTCGACACGGGCGGCTACAATACCGTCTACTCCAATCCGTGCGTTGGCGGCAACAACACCCAAAGCATGCCGGGCGCCTGCACCGAATCGCTCGGGTGGCGCCTGATCGGCACAACCGGCCTGGGAGATCCGACTGGTGACGTTCCGGAACCGGCGACGCTCGGCCTGCTCGCGCTCGGCCTCGCAGGCCTCGGCTTCAGGCGCCGCCGTCGCTGAGTCGAGCTCGAGTCCTCCTGCGCGTATGCGGCGGCTCGCGTCTCGATCTCACTCGGGTTTCAGGTAGCAGAGCGGGAGTGCCGTCGTGTACTTGAGCGTCTCGAGAGCGAAGCTGGCACTCACGTCCTGGAAGTCGACCGCCGCGATCAGCCGCTTGTAGACCACATCGTACGCATCGATGTCCGGCACCACGATGCGGATGAGGTAGTCGACATCACCGCTCATGCGGTGGATCTCGGTGACCTCGGGAATGTCGCGCACCGCGCGCACGAACTTCTCGAACCAGGCCTCGCTGTGATTGCCGGTCTTGAGCGTCACGAATACCGTCGTGCCGACGTTGAGCGCACGCGCATCGAGCAGGCTCACCGTCTGCCGGATGACCCCGGCCTCGCGCAGCTTCTGGATGCGCCGCCAGCAGGGCGCCTTGGAGAGTCCCACGCGGTCGGCGATCTCCGCGGCCGTCAGCTCGCCGTTGTGCTGGAGCAGGTCCAGTATTTTCGCGTCCAGCTTGTCCATTGAAACGAAGATCCGCCCCGACCCCCGGGGCACGCAACATTGTTGCGCAGCACGTTACGCTTTGCCACGCCTTTGCAACCGCGTAGCGCTCCTCGCTCGCTAAAGTGGCGCCGTGAACCTCATTCGTGCCTTCACCGAGCACCCCGCGTCGGTCGGTGAGACATACACCGAACACCTCTTCCGGGCCGTGTACTTCGGCACCCGCATGGTGTTCGCCGGCATCGCCTGCCTGGTGCACGGGGTGCTGCCGTTTCTCTTCGTGCGCACCGGCAGCCGCGCCATCACCGAGCTGAATGACCGCATGGTCGTGAACCGGCGCCGCCCCGGGCTGCCCGCCATACCGGGCGACAAGCGCCTGCCGCATTAAGCGTGCCCGGGCTGCGACGGGCGATCGCTCCGCGTTGGGCCGCGGTACGTCGGGCGGTGCCCGGCGTGGCACTCGCGGTAGTGCTCGCGACGCTCGCCCGCGGTATGGCGCAGGCACTGGCGCTCGGCGTCGGCGGCCTCCCGAAATTTCCCCTGAGCCCCGTCATGTGTGCCGTGCTGCTCGGCATGCTGTGGCGGAACAGCCTTGGCGTGCCGGGCTGGGCCACCCGCGGGCTCGACTGGACGATGCACCGCCTGCTGCGTGTGGGCATTGCGCTCGTCGGCCTGCGCCTCACACTCGCGGGCGCCACGGCGATCGCCGTCACGGCGGTGCCGGTCGCGCTCAGTTGCCTGACGGTGGCGCTGCTCGCGGGTGTCGCGATCGCGCGCGCTCTTGCGGTGCCGCGACGCCTGGGTCTCCTGCTGGCGATCGGCACGGCCGTCTGCGGCTGCACGGCGGTCGTCGCAGTGTCGCCGGTCATTCGTGCACGGCACGCGGAGACGGCATTCGCCGTTACCTGCGTGGTGCTCTTCGGCTGCATCGCCATGCTGTTCTATCCCTGGATCGCCGGCCACTTCCTCGCCGCTTCCCCGGTGCACGCGGGCATATTTCTTGGCACCGCCATTCACGACACCTCGCAGGTGATCGGTGCGGCCCTGATCTATTCGCAGCAGGCCAACGCTCCCGCGGCGCTCGCCGCGGCGAGCGTGGCCAAACTGCTGCGTAATCTCTCGATCGCGGTCATCGTTCCAACGGCTGCCTGGCTGGTGCAGCGCCACGAGATGAAGGCGGGCGCAACGCCGGCCGACGATCCGGTCGTAGCCCCCACGAGCCACACGCGCGCGCCGCTGGTGCCGCTGTTCGTGCTCGCATTCATCGGCTTTATCGCCGTGCGCACCGCGGGCGATGCACTCTCTGGCGCCTCGGCGCCGCTGTGCCAGGCGCTCGTCAACACCGGTTACACCGCCTCGGACCTGTTTCTCACCTGTGGCATGACCGCCGTGGGCCTGTCGGTGTCCTTTACCGACATGTGGCGCATCGGCTCGCGCCCGCTCGCCGCCGGCTTCGTGGTCGCAACGCTGGTAGGTTCCTGCAGCCTGCTGCTCACCTGCGGTCTGTCACACTTCCTGACCTGAGCGGCATTGCTCACCGCGCGCGCCGCACCGCCGCGTTCGCTACACTAGCGCGATGGCGAAGTCACGTTCGAAGACATCACGCCGCGCGGCCGAGCAGGCGGTGCGCACGCTGCTCGCGTGGGCGGGCGAGGACCCAAACCGCGAGGGACTGCGCGACACGCCACAGCGCGTCGTCGATGCCTACCGTGACTGGTTCTCCGGCTACCAGATCGACCCGGCGGCCTACCTGCGGCGCACCTTCGAGGAGGTTGGCGGCTATGACGAGATGATCGTGCTGCGCGACATCTCTTTCGAATCGCACTGCGAGCACCACATGGCACCCATCATCGGCCGTGCGCACATCGGCTACCTGCCCGCCGACAAGGTCGTCGGTATCAGCAAGCTGGTGCGCGTGGTGGAGGGCTACGCGCGCCGCTTCCAGGTGCAGGAGAACCTCACCGCGCAGATCGCCGACTGCATCACCCAGGTGCTCAAGCCGCGCGGCGTTGGCGTGGTGGTGGACGCCGTGCACGAATGCATGACCACCCGCGGCGTGCACAAGCGGGGGGTGTCCATGGTGACGAGCCGCATGACCGGCACCTTCCGCAGCGACGCCCGCACCCGCGCCGAGTTCCTCAGTTTCATCGGTATCTCGCACGCCCACGAAGTGTAGGCCGTGCCGCCGCTCGCGGCTGGCTTGTTGTCCGGCACGCGGCGGCGCTGTTGTGCAGTGGCGTCGGCTCAGTCCCAGCGATGGGCGTTCTTGGGGAAACCGGGTCGCTGCACCCGTACGACGCAGAAGCGCTGCCCGCTAGGCGCTTGCATCACCACCCAGCGCGGCAGCCGTTCGGCCACCCTGGCGCCCAGCTTCTCCAGGCGAGCCACTTCCGCAGGGATGTCGTCGGTCTCGATGTCGATGTGAACGCGACTCTCGTGCTCCACGCGCTGGATCTGCACGATAGGCTCATCGGGCGGGGTCTCGAGCATGCGGTAATTGCCCCGCGTGCCCGGGTGGTGAGGGTCCACCGGCCGGCCGAGAGCCTCCGCCCAGAATAGAGCCGCCTCGTCGAGGTTGGATGTCCGGCAGTCGATCAACAGCGCGCAGAGACGGGAGTGGTGCATGGTTTTCTCCGAGCGGGGGTCAGATGAGCTTTGCGAGCGGTGTCCACCGCCGCGCGCGTCTGGCGATGCGCTCGCTCATGCTTTCAGAACCGTAGTCCGCCGTTGCCGCGGCCGGCAGCCCCTCGGGCAGCGGCATCAGCGCGAGAGTGTTGATGATGCCGAACGCGCCGTTTGCCGTCGCGATCTGTGCGCCGAGGTAGATCCCACAACCTCTGCACAGGAGGAAATCCGCAGTCATCAGACCAAACCGATAGCGCTGGAGCGCGTCGCTCTGTTTGACCTGGAACGCAAGCCGGCCGGACGGATCGGACGTCGTGTGGGCACCGTGGGCGCGACAGAATCCGCACTGGCAGGCGCGCACGCTCCACCGCGTGACGGGCAGCGCCGTCTGGAACGAGAACCCGAGCGCTCCGCAATGACAGCCGCCCTCGAAGGTGCGCAGGAGCGAGCTCATGGCGACACTCGTGGCCGTGGCCGGCTAGGCGGTACTGGCCGCGGCGGCGTCGGTCCGGGCCGCGCGCTTGCGTTCCTGCTCCGTGAGGAAACGCTTGCGGATGCGGATCGAGGCTGGCGTCACCTCGACCAGCTCGTCATCGGCGATGAACTCGACGGCGTATTCGAGCGTGAGCTGGATGGGCGGTGTCAGCAGGATTGCATCGTCCTTGCCGGCGGCACGGATGTTGGTGAGCTTCTTGGTCCTGATCGGATTCACCACCAGGTCGTTGTCGCGGTTGTGAATGCCGATGATCATGCCCTCGTAGAGCTTCTCGCCGGGGCCAACGAACAGCCGGCCGCGCTCCTGCAGGTTGAACAGCGCGTAGGCGACCGCCTCACCGTTCTCGTTGCTTATCAGCACGCCGTTGTGGCGCTCGGGGATCTCGCCGGTCACCTTGGCGAAGCCGTCGAAGATGTGGCTCATGAGGCCGGTGCCCCGGGTGAGGGTGAGGAATTCCCCCTGGAAGCCGATCAGGCCGCGCGCCGGCACGCGATACTCCAGGCGTACCCTTCCTGCCGCGTCATGGCTCATGTCGGTGAGCTCGGCGCGCCGCTCACCG
>Ga0306920_100012264_pt1 | contig 11618 bp, 16 predicted proteins | sample flu12Cox44000170_FD_204666 | JGI IMG/M metagenome (GOLD analysis project Ga0306920, IMG submission 204666) | Lab enrichment of tropical soil microbial communities from Luquillo Experimental Forest, Puerto Rico - flux4day.12C.oxic.44.000.170 (v2)... | ecosystem: Environmental > Terrestrial >...
CTCACGGCGGGTCTCCTAAACGAGCCCGCCCACAAGCGATCAAACGACTTACTGTAGGGTTGGTTCCCCACCGATCGATTTTTGGTCAGCGTCGCAACCGCATTTGCGCAGTGTTATCCGCTGGGAGGAGTCCATTTTTAAAATTTCAGCAGCAGAAGATCATTTCATGCCTTTCTTCTAATTAAAATCTTCCCAAATAATACAATCAAAAGCCACGCGATCATCACGGTGATCGCTGCTCCCCATTTGTAACGAGTGCGATGTGGTCAACCTCAAAATCGCCAAGGCGCGATGTCCGCTTTCGGGGGTAAAGCGGCGCACTCATCTTTTCTGTCGTTGATCGTGCCGCACTCGAATCGAGCGCCTGCGGATGTTACCGGACGATCAAAAGATTGTATGGCGAATTGGCTGCTCACAGCCAAAAACATTTTCCGGAAGCACGTTATCCGTCAGATAGCGATCATCAGGCCGACTCGCTGCGAGGTAACTCTTTATCTGTCTCGGAATCGTCGCCCGGACGACGCAGCAGATTTTGCATCCAATAGGTTCGCTTTGCGACTCAGGAGCAAACGGAACCGCATCGAGTTGTCACCTACAAAGGCCATGGCGGCCTCACAGGAGTTTATACATGTGCGATTATAGTTTGATGCAGGTTTTGTCGCGCCCAGCCAAAAATGGCGAGAAGCTGATTACCCGAAATTTCGGTACTGGGACTCGCGGCTTCAGCTCGCCTGACGATCCGAAAATAGCCGTTTGCGTGCTGCCGGGTACGGAACTCGCGTTTGAGCAATCTATTCAGGCGAATGTTCCAACGCCGGCGCATTGCACAGCGATTTTCCGGCAAGTCAACAAAGACATTCGTTATGTGCATCATGATGCCCTGGAGTTGCCTAACGGTCGGATAGTTTTATTGACTGATTTAGTGGAAGGCCAACTCGCAGTCGTGTTGCAGCTACCAGCAGAGCCAAAGACGACCGAAGAGACAGAGCGACAGAAAAGAGTAGCGCTGCTAGGCTAGGCCCGCGCGCCTTTTGGCATAAAGCGGGCATGGGAATTGCACCGACGAATGTCCGCTTTTGGGAGTAAAGCGGACATTGATTGGATGTCCTCCGATGTCTGCTTTTGACCCAAAGCGGACATTGCTGCGCGCCGTTTTGACCACTTCCAGTCTGCCAGTTTGACCCGCTACGATGCCTTGTCCTTAGCCTCGGAGAGGCAATGAGACGGCGCGAGTTCGCCAAAGTAATTGCCGTTTCGGCAGCTGCGTGGCCGCTCGTGGCGTTCGCGCAGCAGAGCGGGCGAATGCGACGAATTGGCGTGCTTGTTGGCGCGCTAGACGCAGATGACTTGGACTTGCAGGCGCGCATCGGGGCATTTCAACAGGGATTACAGCAATTGGGATGGTCGAATGGCCAAAACGTTCAGATCGACATTCGTACGGGCGCAGGAGATGCCGACCGTATTCGCAGATATGCGGAGGAACTAGTCGGTCTCGCGCCGGATGTGATTTTCGCGACCGGCACCTCAGTGGTTGCACCATTCCTGAAAGCAACCCGCACTGTGCCGGTCGTGTTTACGAACGTTGTCGATCCGGTGGGCGCTGGCTTCGTCGATAGCCTAGCGAGGCCGGGTGGCAACGTCACAGGCTTTGTCAGTTTTGAATACGGTTTGAGCGCGAAATGGCCGGAGCTACTCAAGGATATTGCGCCACGAGTGACCCGGGTGGCCGTCATTCGCGATCCGAATATTTCTGCCGGAACTGGCCAGCTCGGCGCAATCCAGGCAGCCGCGTCGTCGCTCGGATTGGAACTGATCGCAGTCAACCCTCGTGAGGCAAGTGAGATCGAACGCGCAATCACGGCCTTTGCGCGCACGCCGAATGGCGGCCTAATTACGACGGGGAGCGCACTAGCGATCATCCATCGAGATCTAATCATCGGGCTAGCCGCCAAGCATAAGTTGCCCGCAGTCTATCATCGGCGCGTATTTCCCGCCTCCGGCGGGCTGATCTCGTATGGACCTGATGTCATCGATCTTTCCCGTCGCGCGGCGGGCTACGTTGATCGCATCCTAAAAGGAGAGAAACCGGCCGACCTACCGGTGCAATCCCCCAGCAAGTACGAGCTGGTGATCAATCCTAAAACCGCAAAAGCACTCGGCCTCACCATTCCGCCGGCAATACTTGCCCGCGCCGACGAGGTGATCGATTAGCAGATCGAATGTCCGCTTTTGGCACAAAGCAGACATCCCGACGTGCTCAACCTATGTCCGCTTTCGGGGATAAAGCGGACATTGCGTCAGCTCACCTCAATGTCCGTTATTGACGGCAAGGAAATTTAAAATGGTGAGCAATACGGATTCCCCTCGCGAGCCTCTTTTTCAGAGCGGGTGTTCCTTTCCAGTCACAGCAACGAGCAACGATGACAGAACGCCGCTTCCTGCTGCCGTGGTCAGTCCAAGAATTGGAAGCCCGCACAACAGCTAGTGGCCGCCGAGGATCTCGGCAGGCAGCAGCGCGCGCAATGAAGATTCAACGTTGCAAATCCAAGTCTGGCTTTTTGTCCAATAATGATTGCCGCCGCATGCGGGGCACCGGGTCAGAGACAACGCCTCCGGCAGCGCGATAAAAGTATCGATATCAGTCTCTATTCCGGCTGGGACGAACTGACCAGTACGCCTACACGCGATCATGATCTGGAGCATCGGAAATTCTCCTTATGCTCCCCCCGCAGCGAGGCTGAACACAAAAACTTAAGAAAAGGCTAACTAAAAATTTTAGGGGATTGGATGATTTCTGTTTTTCGCCTGCGCCGACCACCATCGCCAATCATATCCCACAGACGCGTCAGCCACAGCACGATTCCCTCCCGGCCTAAACCGCGCCGCGAACACCGGTAGTCAAGTGAGCACGAACCAATCGGGGAAGGCCTTTACGCGCCTGTGGCTGGGCCACTGGCCTATCTCCTTAATTATTCCTTGGGCATAAATATCAAGCGGGCAGCGCATGGCCTCAAAGAAACAGGACCGGCCGGAACAATTATTTTAGATTCCGAGTAGGTTTCCGTTCGCCTAAATACGGCCACCGTAATTTGGTTTCCTTGGGTGGACGGAAGGTCGGGGGATGCATCACGACCACCACGAGCACGCCTTTCATCCCGCTCCGTGCTGTCCGAGCTGTGGCGAAGCTATGCGGTTTGTGCGCTCAATCCACACATTTGAGTGCCGCGCGTGTAAAGTGTGGATTACAGAGGCGTGCGAACCCCCGACGGTTTTGGAAGTGCCTGCGCTTAGCTCCATTGCCTGACTGGCGCTCGGCAGTAACTCAAAACCGCAAAGCCGTCAGCGGTACGAGGATGAGCTGGGAACGGCGATTCGGGAACCAAGTTCCTCCCCAAAGACGCGGGCCTTCGTTGCGCATCGTGATAAGCTCGCAGCCGATCCCGATTGGTCGGCATTCAAATTCTGCCTTGGCGCGGTTTCCGCTGTGACCGCGACTAGTATGGCATCGGCTGCAAAAAAGCAAAGCGACTTATGGCAACGAGGAATATGCTCCCGTTGGCCGTACGATCATCGCCAAATACATCATCGAACGGGCAAGGCCGGAGAGCGTGATCCGCGTTTGCTCGCTGACAGCGCGCTCCTTTACTTGTCGCGGCAAAGGTTGAGCAGGACATTGCCGCCGAACCATTTGCCGTAGTCGGGAAGCTTTCGACGTTAAAGCAAGGTTCGAAGAGTGATCCGCTGAGACTGTCGGCCGGGGAGTTGGAACTGAAACGAAGTGTCCGCGTTCCCTAAACGCTCCACGGCGAGAGCCGTTGGATGGATTTGTTTGCACTAGAGTTCCTGCTTTTTGGGTTTAGCGCAGGTCACTTCGCGATCTGCGAATTCAAAGTTGTTGCGTCGATCCAGGGAGGCAACAATGTACATTTCAGGTCAAGGCCTGCTCATCATGCTACTGGTTGGTCTTGTTGCAGGTTGGTTGGCAGGTAAGCTTGTGGCGGGCGGCGGATTTGGTCTCATTGCCGATATTGCAATCGGGATTGTTGGTGCCTTTATTGGCACATGGCTCCTGCCCCAATTGGGGATTCACATTGGTAGTGGGCTCATTAGCGCGATCATTGTTGCCACCATTGGTGCCGTGATCCTTCTTCTGATAGTAGGATTGTTTAGAAGGAGATACCCACCACGACGCTATTGGCGTTGGCGACTTTGAGAAGACCAGAAGTGGAGCACCAGAGTTTGCCTCAAAGGTGGCGTTTACGACGCTATCGCAACTATACCGGATCATGACAACCGCAGTCGAGACAGTTCGCAGGGTCATCAACCTGCGTCTAAGAGTGTTAGTTGGATTTCTTCGGCGGCTGCATAGGAAATCGCCGCCGGACCTCTGGCACTTTGGTCTCGCCGTTCGTGAGGTCATAGCGGCGCGAATGTGGCGCGCGATGACTGGCAAGCTGAGCGCGGCCGAGGCGCGCCACATGGTTATGGAAAAGCAGTCGGCGGCCATGCAGGCGCATGTTGCCTACACCGAATCCATTTTGAACGGTGAAGCCGCATCGGCACCAGGCGCTTACTTCGATGTCTATCACCGCGCCGTTCAATCCAATCGCAGGAGGCTCAGCAGCCGTCGCTGGCGCTGGCCGTGGCTACGATAGGACGATAACTACCGAATCCTTTTGATCGAATCGGCGGGCTTCGGTTCGATGCGCTGGAACAATTTCATGTCGCGACGCTCGCGTCCTGTACGGAACCCATCCCAATGCCCGTTATGGTGCAATCGCTGAGGAACCCAGCGACGTCAGGCCCGTTGATCTTCAATGAAACTCCCGCGGATCGCGGTTCTACTCGCCGCTCTGAGCACCACCCCTGCAGTTGCAGCCCATCATAAAACCGCAGCCCATCATAAAAGCTTTTCGACGGCGCCGAAAATTACCGTGAGCTCGGTCAACCAGGCCGCCCCGAGTGGCAATGCTGAGGATCCCGCGCTCATCGTAAGAGCGGAAGTGCTCCTCGCCCGAAGCCATTTTTCGCCTGGCGAAATTGACGGCAAGAACGGCGAGAACTTCCGCAAGGCCGTTAAAGCGTTCCAGCAGGCCAATGACCTTGAAGTGACCGGAAAGATTGATGCTGATACCTGGAACGCGCTGACTTCAAATTTCTCCGAGGCGGTGCTTACGTCTTACACAATCTCAGATGAAGATGTCGCCGAACCGTTTGATAAACGCACCCCGCGCAATTTGGATGAGATGGCGAAGCTGCAAGGCCTTTCCTACAAAGAGCCGTTGGAGGAACTCGCCGAAAAATTCCACATGAGTGAGGATCTGTTACGCAGGCTCAACCCAGGCGCCCATTTCGACCGTGCCGGCGAGAATATCGCGGCGGCGAACGTGGAGCCGATGCAGCTCCGCCAGGGGCGCGACCGCACGGTGGAAGCGATTCCGCCGAAAAAGCACAACGACGAAGGCGGGCGCGTCGCGACCATAGTCGTTGATAAAGCAACAAGTGACGTCCGCGCCTATAATGAGGGCGGAAACCTTGTCGCGTTCTACCCCGCGACGATTGGCAGTGAAGAGAAGCCCGCCCCGACAGGCAGCTTTAAAGTGCGGCGTGTCGCCTGGAACCCGGATTACCACTACAACCCGAAATTCGCATGGAAAGGAGTAAAGGCTGACCACGAGCTGACGATTAAGCCGGGGCCAAACAACCCAGTAGGGCTTGTTTGGATCGATCTAACAGCGCCTTCTTATGGCATCCACGGCACACCAGAACCTAAGAACATCGGCAAGACCCAATCCCACGGCTGCATCCGGCTGACGAACTGGGACGCTCTCGACCTAGCCGGGATGGTTCGCCGCGGCACATTAGTGAAGTTCGAGGATGAGGATACCCCCGTGGTGCCACTCTCGGCCTCAGCTAGAGCAACGAGAACGCGTTAGGCGGTGCCGCCGCCTGCCCCGGCGGGGTTGCGATAGTGAATCCTGCCGAAGTGCAGTCCGCCAGAACTCGACGCTAAAAGCTCGACCGGTGTTCCGTTCAGTAGGATGCTGTTTGCTGGCCTCTGGATTGCGAGCGCCGCCGTGGCAGTTGTTTCGGTGCGCCGGTTCGACGCCAAAGCTGGTTTATAAGAAATTGCGTTATGATTTTTGCGGCGTTCTCCCAACGGCAAAAAGCGACGACGGGTCGTAGAGCAAACCGTCGCCTCCCTCTCAGCTCGCTTGTTTGGGGTCGCAGGCTTAAGGTACTGCGGTTCACGCGCGGAGGATTCAATACATCGAGCACTCTAATCACCAGGAGCAAGGCTAGGCATGATCAAACTGCTCGCGGCTCCGGTAAGGAGCATAGTGAGATTCCCCCTGTTTCAGCTTGCCGTCGTAGTCGCCGTAATTCTTTTTCTACAAGCGGGTAATGAGAATTCGGCGCGCGGCCAAATGTTCAATGGCGTGGACAAATTAGTCGAATCCACCGTGGGATTGCTTTCGGCGGTGTTCAACCTGAAATCCTTCACCAAATCATGGCTCACGACGGGCTTCTGGATTGCATATGTCTACCTCGGCTGTTTGTTGATTTTGTCCCTTCTGCGAGCAGTAATCAGTAAGGTGGTAGATTTTGTAGGTTGGAGTAATTTGTTTGGCCTGAGAAACGCAATTGCGCGAGAGCGTGGGGCCGCGGCTTATCGCGCGTGGCTGCCCCTTGAGAGAATTAGACCGGCCAGTATTCCCCAGGAAAAATGGGAAGAGGCGTTTGGTTGGCCCGCTAATAATGAACCGCCGTACCCTCCGCTCGCGCAACGGATTCTGCGCGGGGTGATAAGTTATGTGGCCGTAGTCCTGATAGCCGCCGTGCTGCTCCAAGTGCTTACTCCTTTTCCGGTCCTGACTTGGCTTGGCGAGCTGACCAAAATGTTGGTGGGCTGAGTAACGAGAAGCCCCACGGGTCGAAGAGGGTCACACCGTGTTCATGATCTAAGGCGTGATAATGGAAGTTGTGCCAGGGACGAAAATGCGAAGCGACGGGCGCGCTGGCGTACACGCAAACGGGGCCTCAATGCAATGGGATTTGTTTGGAATTGGCGAGATCGCGCTCTGACCTTTAGTTCCTATCAAGACGCTCGCTCCACTCTCACAATGCTCAATCGGGGGTCAAGGTCTACGTGGATGTTTAAGACCAAGCCGTCCGGCCAAGTCGGCAGCGCGCGAAGGTCCGCCACGGTGCTCGCGGTTACCGCGATACCGGGTTCAATCTCGACTCTCATGTTGTCGCGGTAGCCGAATAGAACTTTTTGCATTTCATCGATTGTATTATGCGTATCGCACGCCAGTTCTCGTTCTAGCTCGATTGTGCGACGCGGCCGGGAAACGCTCACGAATCATTTTCGGGAATTTGTCGGCGCCGACAGGCTTTCATGCGGATGACGACGATCACCGCGTCGATTAGACTTGCGAACATACGTTACCAGGGCCTCTGGATTCTCTATAGCTTGATCTTAAGCGCGGCAAGTAAGGCATCCTCGGCCTCAATCGTGACCGCCTTTGTACGCGCTCGGAGTTTCAACCGTATAGATTGTCATTATCTAGTTCCTCGGTCCGGCTCCAGACGTCACCGTTGCACGCCACTTGGCCGACCTTTCACAGTCGCCGCCAGCAAAGTCATGCTGAGGGTTTGTGCATCGAAGCGGGAAGTGGCTGGTCGCCAAAATCTACCGGGGTGCCCTCTTCAAACTTCACTAGGGCCATGGCTCACGATGCGGCTTCCATGCGGTTGGCAGGAGCGAACTCCGCTTGCTGTGCAACTTGCATTTCGAGTTCTTTAGCGAGTCCTTGCAGGTCTTCAGCCATGTCCATGAGTTGAAATCGGCCAGGATTGTTTAGCGGAAGACCATCCGCCAGCCGCTCGCATAGTGCCGCCTTTTCCTGGAAATATTTGGCGTCGAACTTCGCGTTCATGGCACATCTCCATTTCCGCGTAGATCAAGTTTAATGTAGGTTGCCGAGATTACGGCGCCAGGGACCACAAATGCGTCAAAAAGGAACACCAGCAGTCGCGCCTGTGGGTTCAAGGCACCTTCTTTAGACAGTCAGACTACCTGTTCACATGTGGCGCTTTGACTCGCCATCTGGATTGATATGGTTGCCGGGGCGGTCAAATCCTGATGTCCGCTTTACCCCCAAAAGCGGACATGGATCAGCAGGGTTGTGATGTCCGCTTTGTGCCAAAAGCGGACATGCGGAGATCAGGCAGCGCCTGCCTTCTCTAACTTGCCAATAGGCGGCGTTCCCGTTGGAACAACTCAACAAGGTAATCGGCGACTACCCTGACCCGAGGCACCTTTGTGAGATCACGACGAATGATGAGCCAAACATCGCGCTCAGGTAGGCGCCCGGGTACGCGGTTTTTGGGCGAGGAACCGCGTCTGAATTTCCGCTTACCACTCCTACACCTCCGACGTTCTGGGGTTTTGCTAGCGTTTCTTTACAGGCAACAAATTGCCGCAAGAACTGACTAATTAAGGTCGAGTAACGCCTGCTTTAGTTCCGCAGCGGCACGCGACTGCCGGCCCGCGCCTATGCCGGATTACGCCGGGCGCGGCCATACCACTCCATCAAGCGAGAATGAGTTTGTTGTGATCAACAAATGCAATTTGATCGAGATCAAACTTTTCTAACGGCAGCAGATACAGCTTTGGGGGAGGGATCTAGGAGACCAGAGCCATGAAAAGGCGAAGGCGAACCTGGACAGCAAAAGATGTTCGTAATTTGAAGAAGCTTGCAGCCAAAAGGACGCGAGCGGCAAACATTGCCCGAACGTTGAGGAGAACCGAGGGGGCAACGCGGCAAAAAGCCTTTAGTCTTGGACTATCGCTCGAAACGCGCGCTGCGAAGCTCTGACAAAAGAACAGTCTGAACTAAAAAGGGGCCCTGCCCAAAACCGTTCTGAAGGATTTGAAGGACAGGGCCGTATCTACAAGGCGACACACTCCGCGTTCTTCGGCGCGGCGCGACCAAATAAATACCACGCCATGCTTATTTTTGGCTCCTCCGACATGTTTCCCACTGCTTTTCCACCGGTTCTCCACAGCCTGTATGTATGTGCCGGCGTACATGTCGGCCAGCCGATTCGGCAGCGGAGACATTCGTCATCGGAGCTAGCCGTTATCTTCGCTGCGTCCCGTTCTACTAGCCAAAGACAGCTTTTTCAGCCGAGCGTCGATCATTGAGCGAGCTGTTGTGACCGCCTCTTGGCGCGTTCCGAAAACTGTCCTCTCTTCCGGCAACTGATTGGGCACAGGATAGATGGCCACGCGCCATTGTTGTCGCGCGGTTCCTAAAAGGATCGCGAAGCGAACGCCTCTGTACTCCACGAAATTATGTTGGATCAACCGGCCGGTTCGTTCTGTGATGACGATCACGAACATAATGCTAGAAATTCTGTGATGCTCATCACGAAGGCTCGCTTCGCTCCTGGCGTAGTGCGGCGAGAAGCGGTGAGTTTTGAACATTAGCGCACGATCTTTGCTTGATGGCGTTCATCTGATGAACGGACGTTAATCATCACGCAATCGATCAGGAAACCGGACGGGTCGCTGAGCGTTATCTGTTCCAGCAAAGGAGGAACGCATCATGCGAACCTTAATAAAAGCGGCCGTCGCTTTGAGCTTTATTAGCGCGCCGGCGCTTGGAACCACTGCCACTGTGCAGGCGCAGGGCTTTTACATTGATGCGCCTGGCGTACACGTTGGCGTCGGTGGCTATCCGTACCGTCACCGCTATTACAATTATTATGGTGGCGGATCGTACAACGGCTGCCGACCGGGTTGGACGGTGCAGGGCGGCGTCTGTAAGCCCTATCGTCATGGTCCATGGGACATCTATGGAGGGCGGCAGAGCGACTACGGATTTTAATATATGCGGAGGCCGCTTCGGCGGCCTTCTCTTTTGGCCTTGTGCCCAGCGGTTATGATCGTCACCAATCTTCCTCGGCCTCGCGCTTCACCGCTGGCGCATTTGGATTTTTGACCTTGATCCAATATGGAGCCGAGCCGTTTGCTTACGTAAGGCGTTGCTCGCCGAGTTATTGCGAGGCTCGAAACTGAGTATCGCTTTTCGATTGGCTCACGGCGTTCGCCAATACGCCCTCGCAACCGGTTACACGCCGCGGCTCCAAGCGACAATAGGTCTAACATGGGGTCCCCGTTTTCGGCGGCAGTCATGGATATGCCGATGGCGAACGCGACGAAACCAACGTTGGCCGAAGGTAGGTGAATATCCGATTTTGACCCAAGGCAGATATGAGCATCGGCCACACTGAGTGCTGGGCTTCAGTTGCGGCACGGTCGGCGGGCCCAACAGGCCTATATCAACTCGCGACGAAGAGATTCGATATAGGTGATCGCTCAAGCACCGCGGCCGCGGTATTGCCGAAGAATAGTATGTCCCCGGGACGCCGGCTGACGCCGAGAACGACGAGATCGTAGCCGTGGCTTGCTTCCCGCAGGATCGCCTCGCCCGGCGCCGTGTCCGCGCGCGTCGAGGTGCGCAGTGGAACATCGTAGCGCTCAGACAAGGCTGCAATGTCGTTGAGCACCGCCAATTCGTCGCGCCGCGTCACCAGCCGGCGCGGCGCGCTGCTGCGGCCTGCCGACGAATTGGCGCGCGTCACGTAAAGGGCCGTGACCTGGGCATCGTTGGCGCGCGCCAGCATCAGCCCGATCTCGACGCCGCGGCGCGAAACCTCAGTGCCACTAACCGGGATCAGAATGCGGCCGCGCCGCCGACGCGCCAGGTCGTGCGCTCCATCCCGAACATCTACCAAAGCAAGCGGACCTTCGAAGTCTTGCGTGATGCGGGACAAGTCTCTGCTGAAGCCGCCTTTGGGATCGCGGACGTCGGCGATACCGATCACGAATAAATCGTAGCCCTTGCGGGCCTCGGCGGCGATTGCCGCCGGATCGAGCGCCGGGCGCGTAGTGACGTCCAGTTTAGTGGGCTTGCCCTCGGCCGGATTCGCCTCGAGTAAAGTGGTCACTTCGGCAGCTCTTTTAACGGTCTCCTCGAGACGCTCGCCGTCCTCTTTCGCCAAGCCTTTCGCCGATTTTTGGCGACCCATCGCAGCGGCTTCGTCAATTGCCTCACCCTTGTTCTTTGCCGTGGCGGAGAGATCGAGGATGGTGGTCGGTTTGCCGCCCGAACCGGCGACAATCCCGGCCAGGCGCGCAGCGAATTTGCCGTTGGCGCTGTCGTCAGTGGCAAGCAGCAGGCGTTCGAGATTGGTCACGAAGCCCTTGGCATCCAGCTCCTCGCGCTTAAGCCGCAGCCGTTCCCTTTTGCGCAGCGGCAGCCGCTTGAGCGACCAGCGCAGCATCGGCGGCATCGCCATTGTCGTCACGATCGCCATGCCCACGATCAGTGTAAATAAATCCTGCGTGAGCAAGCCGCTCGAAAGGCCGAGCGAAGCGACGATCACTTCGGTCGAGCCCCGCGCATTCATGGCGCAGCCGAGCGCGAGCGATTCGGCGCGTGACAATCCACCGATACTGCCGCCGACAAAGGCGCCGACAAATTTGCCGACGCTCGCGATGACAATCAGCCCGACCGCAAGCGCCGCCAGAGTCGGGCTACGCA
>Ga0306920_100012265_pt1 | contig 11618 bp, 12 predicted proteins | sample flu12Cox44000170_FD_204666 | JGI IMG/M metagenome (GOLD analysis project Ga0306920, IMG submission 204666) | Lab enrichment of tropical soil microbial communities from Luquillo Experimental Forest, Puerto Rico - flux4day.12C.oxic.44.000.170 (v2)... | ecosystem: Environmental > Terrestrial >...
GCAATCTCATCCATCTGCAGCTCAACGACTGGATCAATTGGCTTGCCGGGTTCGGCGCTATCCTGCTCACGTTTCTCGCCGGGGTCGAGATCGACCGGGCCGTCATCAAGCGCAATTTCTGGTCGACGATGTGCATCGGCGGGACGGGGTTTTTCGCGCCCTATCTCGGCGTCATGTTCTTTTGCTCATTTCGTCTACGCCTGGCCGTGGCCGCAGGCGCAGATCGCCGGCATTTCGCTGTCCACCACTTCGGTCGCGGTGGTCTATGCTGTGATGATCGAGACCGGATTCAACAAGACCGAGATCGGCAAGGTGATACTCGGTGCTTGTTTTGTGAACGATCTCGGCACCGTGCTGGCGCTGGGGTTGGTTTTCGCCAACTACAATTGGTGGCCCACCTCAACCTTTCCGCATCACTGTGCGAAAGGTCGCTTGAAGGGTCAAACTGAGGCCTCGGGGCCTTGGTCAAACTCGACCGCGAGGCAGAGGTCTCGGCAGTAAGGCAGGCCTCCCATCTACTTGGAAGATCTAGAAATGTCCATCTCAAGTCGCGCCGCGGTGGGTGCATATCGGCGTCTGGTTGCTTGTGACAGCATGGCCGCGAGCGTGTCGTCACGGCGCCAAAAATGGTGGTACAGCGCGGCCGAGGCGTGAAGGGCTATCAGTCCGAGAAGAAGGAACCCGACCATGTCGTGCACTTCCAAGAGTTGCCTCGCGAGCGGGCGGTCCTGGCCGATCAAGGCTGGCAGCTTACCGAGGAAGAACAAGTTCACTCGGTCGCCGTGCGCATTGGTGTGGAGGAGCCCGAGGATCGGCTGGATTAGCAAGAGGGCGTAAAGCGCGTATTCGCTCCAATGCGCGGCGAACCGCATCAGCTGCGGCATGTCGGCGGGCCAATTAGGGAAACGCGAGAATTGGCGCCAAACGAGCCGGATGAGGGTCACGACCCACAGGGTTAGGCCGAATGAGCGGTGCAGCTGGATAACGACACTGGCTTCCTCTTTCGACGATGCTAAATCGATCGAGAAGGCCAGCACAAAGGTGGTGGCTACGAGAAAAAGGGTTAGCCAATGGAGAAATCGAATCAGCGGATCGAAAGCGCGCAGTTCAGGATCAGCATCGGCGCGCAGCATTTGAATACCTCACGCTCATGAGTTGGAAAGGGTCGACGAGGGGATGGACGTGCCCTGTTTCGCGGCGCCTCACACCCCTGCTGCCAAACCACCCGGCATGGCTGTCACGGTCGGTAACCGAAGAGCGGCAGTGCGACAGCGAGCCAAACGATCCAAGCACCGATCACGTCACGCTTGTCCAAAATGAGCGCGGTAGGGTGGTACCACATTGTTTGTCTCGGCTCCGGTCGTGGTCGACTGACTAATGCGTGGCGTCGATCCAGACCGATGCCCAGCGTGGTTTATTCCCGATGCTGATGCGCGCTGATCGTGCGACATATGCCGAGGCTCGATCAACGGCGAGATCCGATAAACAAAATCTGTGGAGCCGCAGCTGACAGCTCGGCGGCCCCTATCTGTGCTACGCAACCGTAACTCGACATAATTCGCCGCGCCGAGGTGCAGCGGGCGGGAGCAATACGGGCTATAACCACACCGAAGGCCAGGGCGTGACCTTTTTACGCCGATGTCCCCAGGTCCGACTTGGATCAGACTGAGAAGGACCGGCACCGTCGCAAACACGGCCGGTCAACCCCCGACAGCAGAAACGTTCGCACGCGAGTTGGCACAGCCGGTTAGTGCCAGAAGCGGAATTTGAAGAGGGACGCAAGAGTCAATAGGAGCCCGATCCCCCACTCATTTTCAGACGAAGTGTGCGCCACAATATAAGACGCTAGTTATACGGGCGCATGCCCACTCAGAAGTAAGTGCGAAGCTGAGCTTGCTGGTTCGAACCGGCGGCAACGACTTCGCCTAGAAAAGAGGCTCAGCGACAGGCAACTGCGGTCTCAAGGGCTTTCTTTGCGTCGTCGGCAATGCTGATTACCGGATGTCCTCTGCTTACCCTGTCCCATTCCTAAACCGAAATATGTAACGACCATTCCGTCGCTGGCTTGGATCTTGATGATCTCGTCTGCTGGAACGTTCCCAGGTAGGTTCTGTCAGAGTTTTCTGTCGAAAGCTCACCGAATTTAACTAGGCCAGGTGACGGCTTGCATAGCCAAGTTCTAGATCGCGGCTTGGTAGCTGACTAATCCCCCCACGAGCTCATGACTGTTTAGGGATCTAGGCTTCGGATCATCCGCCGCGACGGATACCCGCTGCCTCGCTGACGCGCGCAGTCTTCCCCGTCATGGCGAGATCAGAGATGCCGGGACGAATCGCCGAGATTGCACTGATACAGCTCCAGCCAGACCTGTTGGCTGCGGCCTTGGCGGACGCGATCCGGCGTTCTGGCGACTTGTCCCTGATCGAGCCGGCGCCCGCCGGACCCGAGATGCTCGACACTTTGGTCGCCGACACCGCGATCGAGCCCGTCGTCGTCGTCATTGGTCAGCCACCAGCACTTGATGCACGGGCGCAGGCGCTTGCCGCGGCCCGGACAGATCTCGCCATCGTCACCGTCCCGATCGGCGAGGCGCGATTGGGGGCGAGCATTCCCGGCCCCGCTCTCGACGATTTTATCAAACTGCTCCGTGCGCTCGCGAGCAGCGGGTTCGAGACACACCCGATCATCGTGGAACCAATGCGCCGCCTGATGCCGCCCACTTTGATCGGCGCGACAGCGCCGGCGACGACGGAGGGGGCCCCCGGGGCACTTTGCCAGGCGTGGCTCGATGCCGTGCTCCGTCTTGCGATCGCCCGCGCCGGAGCGCCGGATGACCAGTCGCTCCCCGGCCTGACGATCTCACCGGCGGCCGCCCAACGCATGCTCTCCCGCAACCACGAGACCGACCTTGGGGTCCTCGAGGGCGACCGCGACCGGGCCGAGGCCAACCTCGACAACGCCCTGACAACCGGAGCCGGCGAGGAGCGTCTCGGCCATCTCGTGGGTCGGCTCGGGCTGCAGAAGGTTGAGTGGCAGGTGTTGCTGCTCCTGCTCGCACCTGAGCTCGACCCGCTTTATCAGCGCGTCTACGGTCTGCTGCACGATGATCTCGGGCGCCGCTCGGCCAGCCTTGGATTGATCGGCACACTGCTCGGCGCGCCGGGCGAGCTCGGTTCCCAAAACCGTCGCGTCCTCGCTGCGTCGGGCGGCCTGACGCGTTGGTGGCTGACGCAGCCGCGGTTGGGGCCCGCCGTATCGGCCGTCGATCCATTGCAGGTCGATCCGGCGATCCGGGCTTGTCTGATCGAGGGAGAGGCCGCCGAGGCAAGCGATCCATGCCTGGAGGGCTGGATAAGCGAGACACCCTGGCCCGGGGCCGACGCAGTGCGTGAGCTCCCGGAAACTACCCGGGTCGCAGAGGCGCTGCAACGCGATACGGGTTGGGCGGTGCTGACCGGCGGCCCGGCTGACGATTGGCGGGCAGTCCTCGAAAGTGCCGCCGAGAGAGTCTCCCGCCGGCTTCTGCGCATCACGTCGCGACGCGGCCTATCGCCCGACATGCCGCGGACCGCGGAAGTTGCTGCACATATCGAAAGAGCCGCCTGGCTGTTCGACATGGTCCCCGCGGTTGCTGCCGACGCGGACGCCGATCTGGCGACCGTGGCAACCGTGGTAGGCCTCCTCGCGAGATCCGATCTTCCAGTCCCCGCAGTGCTGCTGTCGGAGGATGGCCCGCCGCCTAGTCTCCTAAACGGCAAGGCTAGTGTGGTGCTGACCTTCACACCGCTGACAATCGATGCGCGTGCTGCGCTGCTCAAGGCCGAGGCGGCGCGGGCCGAGATTGCGCTGGGCGACGACACCGCAGCTCATCTTGCCGGCTCCTCACGACTGCCGGCGTCCAGGGTCGCGACAGTGATGGCGCTGGCACGCGCGAAGGCGGCCGGTGCGCCGGACCAGGAGCTGGATCGCGAAGTCGCCGCCGCGTCCCGCCAGATCGCGATGCCGCATCTGCCGCGCTTCGCCCGCCTTCTGACGCCGATGTTCGATCTCACTCAGGTTGTCCTGCCGCCAGACCGGCACGCCCAGCTGCACGAGATCATTGCCCAATGTCGGCACGCCGGCACCGTGCTCGACAGATGGGGCTTCGGCGCGCAGCTTCCCTTCGGCCGCGCCGTCGCTGTCCTGTTCTGGGGCGCAAGCGGCACCGGCAAGACGATGGCGGCGCAGGCCATCGCGCGCGCGCTCAATACTGACTTGTATGTGGTCGATCTAGCGCAAGTCGTAAGCAAGTACATCGGCGAGACGGAAAAGAACCTCGACGCCATTTTCGACGAGGCAGAACGCGCCGGGGTCGCGCTGCTGTTCGACGAGGCCGACGCGCTGTTCGCAAAACGTGGCGAGGTGCGCGACGCGCATGATCGATACGCGAACATCGAGGTCGCCTACCTGCTGCAACGGCTCGAGAGCTTCTCGGGTCTGGCAGTTCTCACCACAAACTTCCGTCAGAATATCGACACCGCCTTTCTTCGGCGCATCCGCTTCACGATCGAATTCCCCCGCCCTGATGCGCCCGCCCGAGAGGCGATCTGGCGGCAGTGTGTGCCCAAATCGGCGCCGCTTGCGTCGGATGTCGATCTCGCTTTGCTGGCGCGGCGGATCGAGTTGACGGGCGGCAGTATTCGGCAGGTGACGTTGCGCGCGGCTTTCGCCGCCGCTGCCGCGGATGGGCCGATCACGATGCAGCACCTGATGGCTGCGGTGCGGGCCGAGCTGGTGAAGATCGGCATGCCGTCTGCAGCGAGCGCGCTGTGGTCGCAGCCCGCCAAGGGGGACGCGGCATGAGCGCGCTCGGCATCCAGAATGTTCTGCTGGCGCTGCAGCGGCGGCTGCGCATCGCGCTCGCAAGCGGCGGCTTGCCGGCCAACGTGTACATCGGCCCGCCGGACGACGATACGGCAAAGTCTTCCGATATCACCATCCTCCTGATCCGGGTGGTGCCGAGCCAGACGTTGCGCAATGCCGAGCGCCGACTACCGCCGGATGGCCCGGGCGCGCCGGCACGTGTGCTGCCAAATGCAACCCCCGTCGATTTGCACCTGTTGCTCACCGTGGCGAGCCCGACAGGTGGCGAGCCCGTCTCCCTTGCCACCCTCGGCCGCGTGGTGCAGGCGCTTGCGGACGCGCCCGTGCTGGGACCAGACGAGGTCACAGACCAAGAGGCGCGCGTTACTCTCGACAATGTTTCGACCGATGAGCTCGCGCGGGTGTGGGCGATGTTTCCGCTTACCTCGTTCCGGCCGTCCCTGCTCTACGTCGCAACGCCGGTCTGGATCGATCCGGCCGCCCCGGCCGGTCCCGCACCGTCGGTCACCGACGACCGGCGTCTTGTGGGGACGCTGCCATGAGCGTCGTCGTGCTCTCTGGCGACACCAATGTCCGCCAAGTCTCGTTTGCAGTCGAATTGCTGGATCCCGTGACCGGCGAGCTGGTCTCGGCGCCAGCAACCGTGACCGCCGATGGGTTGGCTAACGCACCAGTGACCAATCTCTCCGGCCGGTTCGTCTTCCTTGTCGAGCCCGGCGCCGTTGGCACCATACGGGTCGATCTGCACGGCCTGCCCTACGAACCGATCTCGTCGCCGCCACCACCGCCGGGGCAGCTGCTGCGCCTCACCCTGCAGCCGACGCCGCTCTATCCGTTCGATCTCTACGCCACGCTGTTGACGGGCAAGCTGGTGGACGGCGCCGCTCCGGCCCCTGGTGCGGTCGTCGGCGTCACCTTCGCGGATCTGACGGCGAAGCATCAGGCGATGCCGTCGCGCACCGATGGGCTCGGCGCATTCGCCGTACTGCTGCGTCTCGATCCCACTGCGGTCGCCAGCGCCGACCCCGTCACTGCTGACTTGACCCTCAATTTCACGCGCAGCGGCACGACCAAAAATCGGCCGGGGTTGCGCGCTGTCGCCGGCGGCAAAACCGCGATCGACGCCGCGACAAAACTGCCTGTCACAGATTTCGATTGGGCCACCCTCTAGGGGCGCGAGCAATGGATGAGGAGACCGAGATGGCGCCGCAACTGCAATCACGGCACAGGACGGGAGACTGACCGATGCCACAATACTTCACGCCCGGCGTTTACGTCGAGGAGATCGAACGCGGTCCGCGCCCGATCGAAGGCGTCGCAACGAGCACGGCCGCCTTCCTTGGCGAGACCGAGCGCGGCCCGACCCTGCCGCGTCTGGTTGGCAGCTACAACGAGTACAACCGTTGGTTTGGCGGCGTGTTCGACGCCACCAAGTTTATGCCATATGCCGCGTTCGGCTTCTTCGACAATGGCGGCCGGCAGCTTTATGTCTGCCGCATCGTCCATCGTGCCGATGGCGAGGCCTCGGCCACGCATAACTTCGGCGGGCTTCACGTGGCCGCCACCGGCTCCGGCGTCTGGGGCAACCGCGTCTGGGTGAGCGTCCACGACAGCACCACGAGGAAAGTCGTTCCAGGGCATACCGCAGTTCGTACCGCTGTGACGCTAGCAAACGGCACTGTTGGTGCGGATGGCAACTGGACGCTAACAGGCACTACCGGTACAGGGCAGAAATGGACTGGTACTGGTACTACCACTGCCGGCGTTTTAGGCGTCATTACACTTGCGTCCGGTGGTGATTATACTGTTGACCCTACTTTGGCAGGCGATGCAATTGTCGGTGTGCCTGCCGGTGGTGGAGCAGCAGGGCCATTTACTGGCTATACCGCCACCCTTACGATGCAGGCTACGGTACCGGTCGGCATCAATCTGGTCGCGGCCTATTGGAGCGTGGCTCCGACGGCCGGATTGTTCGATCCGTTTGCGGATACGACGACAACGCCGCGGCCACAACTCGTCGAGACGTTTGCCGACGTCTGGCTCGACCCCGCCTCACCTGACTTTTTCGACAAGCGGGTGAATGGCAACTCCACGCTCGTGGTGTTGTCGCGTGCAGATGCGCAGCCGTCGACCACATTGCCGCCGCTAATTCCCGCTTATGGTGCGAGCGCACTGTCAAGTGGTGTGACCAGCGCGACCGCGATCAGCCCCGCCGACTACACCGGTGACGACCCCGATCCGAGCCAGCGCATCGGCCTCGCCGCGTTGCTGCTCGATAACTACCGAGACGTGGCGTTGCTCTATTCGCCGGCCGCGCCCGATGCGATCGTCAAGGAACTGATCGCCCAGTGCGAGCTGCAGAAGTTTCGCTTCACCGTGGTCGACAGCCCATCCGGCATGGGCAACATCAGCGGTTTCGATCCGCGCACCACGCTGGCCGACACAGAATATGCCGCCCTCTATTATCCGTGGATCTATATCAGCGATCCGCAATCCGGCGCCAAGGTAAGGATACCCCCGGGTGGTCATGTGCTCGGTGTCTATGCCCGAACGGATACCAACCGCGGCGTCTACAAAGCGCCCGCGAACGAGGCATTGCCGGATGTCATCGATCTCGAGTTCAAGGTCGACGACAACGCGCAGATGACGCTCAACCCGCGTGGCGTCAACGCAATCCGTAACCTCGCCGGACAGGGCATCCGTGTCTGGGGCGCGCGCACCCTCTCGTCCAATACGTTGTGGAAATACGTGCCGGTTCGGCGACTGTTTATTTTCCTCGAGCGGTCGATTTACGTGGGCACGCAATGGGTCGTGTTCGAGCCCAATGACGAGCGGCTCTGGGCGCGGGTCAAGGACACCATCAGGCTGTTCCTGCGCACCCAATGGCGCGAAGGCGCGCTGATGGGCACGACCGAGGACCAGGCGTTCCAGATTGCTTGCGACCGGACAACCATGACGCAGGACGACATCCTCAACGGCCGGCTGATCTGCGTGATCGGCATCGCACCGGTGCGGCCTGCCGAGTTTGTGGTGTTCCGGATCTTCCAGAACACCGCCGAAGCGCAAACCTGAGCCGCTGGAGGATTGAGTCATGGCACAACGCAAGGACCCGTTTCGAAATTTCCGGTTCCGGCTGGAGATCGACGCAATCAGCCAGGCTGGCTTCAGCGAGGTTGCGATCGCCGAGACCTCCACCGATGCGATCGACTACCGCGAGGGCCCAGATCCCACGCACGCGCGCAAGCTGCCGGGTATGACGAAGTACGGCAATATTACCCTCAAGTGGGGTTTCACCGATTCGGCCGAGTTGTGGAAATGGTACGCCTCAATCGTCGCCGGACAGATCGAAACCAATCGCAAGACCGTAAACATCATCGTGCAGGACGAGACCGGTGCCGATAAAGCGCGGTTCACCGTCAGCAATGCGTGGCCGGTGAAGTATCACCCGTCCGATCTCAATGCCAAGGGCAACGACGTCTACATCGAAATGGTCGAGCTCGCCAATGAAGGCGTCGAGCGCGTGCAGTAGGAGGTATGCAATGTCCCAGCGCACCGGGCCAGGGTTTCGCACCGAGATCGAGTTCACATTGCCCAAGGGCTATCTCGACGAGCATGGCGTATTGCACCGGCAGGGCTCAATGCGGCTGGCGACCGCCGCGGACGAGATCCTGCCGCTGCGCGATCCCCGCGTCCAGCAGAATGCTGCTTATCTGACCATCATCGTAATGGCCCGGGTCATCGAGCGGCTCGGCTCCCTGCCCGAGGTTGACACCAAAATCGTCGAGGGTCTGTACGCGTCGGATCTGGATTATCTGCAGCGGCTCTACGAGCAGATCAATGCCTTGGAAGAGAGCGATACTGCCGCAGCGATTCCCGCCGCCACAAATGGGCAAGCGCGCTTGCTGCGCGCGGGGAGCGCCCAGATGGGGGAAGCCTGATGGCCTATCCGCGCCGCCTTCTCTACGAGGAGATGGCTTTCATCGCGTTCCACTTCCACTGGAGCCGCGACGAGCTGATGGGCCTCGAGCATGCGGAACGTCGCCGCTGGTGTCGCGAAATCTCGCTGGTGAACCGCCGGCTGGATGGCACGCCGGACAACCCATTCGACATAGGCTGAGCTGATGGCGCGGCTGGACCCGTATGAGGGCTTCCGGTTTCTGGTCGAGTTCGACCAGCTCCAGAAGGGCGGCTTCAGCCGCGTCAAAGGTTTGGCACGCGAGATGAAGGTCGAGACCTATCACGAGGGTGGGCTGAACGAGTACGAGCATAAACATATCGGCCAAGCGACCCATCCAAATCTCGTGCTCGAGCACGGCATCGCCGACAGCTGGCTGTGGGATTGGCAGCAGGACGTTACCGAAGGCCGTGTAACCCGCAAGACGCTGTCGGTAATTCTGCGCGACGCGACCGGCGGCGAGGTGTGGCGCTGGCACGCGCGGGGCGCGTTTCCGGTGAAGTGGTCGGTCGCGGACCTCGATGCGTCGAGCAACACCGTGCTGGTCGAGAGCGTCGAGTTCGTTCATCAGGGGATCCTGCGCGGATGAGCCCGCGGCGTGCCCTGACGCTTCGTTCCCCCTGGCCGCCGCGCGCGGCACGGCGTCTGGTGCCGGCCGGCGGCACGCGACTGCTGCGCCAGCCGTTATGGCTGACCTGGCGGCGCGAGGTAAAAATGCGGGCCGCACCGGTGCTGCCTGCGGCGCGAAACCTGCCGGCTCGCGCACTGAGTTTTGCGCTGACCGTGAGTTACCGGATCGCCTGGTCATTCCCGCGAGAGCTCGCCGCAAGATCGGTTCCGGTCCGCGCCGAGACGCGCCTGATGCCGCAGCCCATGCGGTGGAGTTCGGAGACCCGCTTCGCCGCGGCGGCTGCCGGCGGCGCATCGCCGACGCCGGTGCGGCGGAGCGCGGGCCCCGGCCTCGGCGCAGAGGAGGCTGGCCGTACCGGCCACCATGCCGCCGTAGCGCTTTTCCACACCGCTCGGTCCGCCCCATTTCGCAACGTGTCGCGGATGACCTCGCGCATCGACGTGCCCGTTCCACCGATGCCCCGAGTACGTCGACCGCGCAGTGGGTGGCCGAGAGCGAGCGACCCTGTGGAGATCTGGCATGCGGCAACGCGGCGGCAACAGGGCTGGGGGCGGTACGCCCCGGCAATCGACACGGAGACAGCAACACCGGTTCGAGCTGTTTCCTCGCGCCATGCTCGCGAGGATGCAACGGTGGCGCCGCGCAGCATCGGCCGCGTGGCGCCCGCCCTCTCTCACCGCACTGCACCGCGACCGGGGTCGGACCGTGCTGAAGCTGCCGATGTCGCCGCACGGCATCCTGTCGTGCTCACCTGGCGGGCGCCGGCTGCGGAGATCGGCGAAGGGACGCCCGGCGGGCAGCTGTGGGGCGGCCGCAGAGCCAGCATGCCGCCGCTGGCCGCGGGGCCGGGTGCCGGTGCCCTGCCCGCCGCTGTAGACCGGGCCGCCCCGCGGATGCTCGAGCCGGCAGTGGCGGAGCGCCTGGTGGAGGATGTGATCCGCCGGGTCGATCGCCGGATGCGCATCGAGCGCGAGCGGCGGGGGCTCTAGGCGATGAACAAGCTCGAAAAAGCGGCGATAGAGATCACCGGCGGAGCGAATTCCGGCAAATCGATCAACGTGCTTTTCAATCCGACGGAGTATTCGATCGAGCGCACGAACGCTTACAAAGCGACGGCGATACTTGGGTTGAGCAGCCCGCTGCTGCAGTTCGTCAATGGCGAGGCGGATCATCTCTCGATGGATCTGTTCCTCGAAGATTACACCGACCCCGCTCCCGATCCGTCGAACAGTGTTGCCAGCCGCCTTGCTGCCATGTCGGGGCTGCTGCTGATCGACGCCTCGCTGCATGCGCCGCCGCCCGTGCGCTTCGTCTGGGGAGATCTCCTGTTCGATGCGGTGATCGAGAAGCTCGGGCAAAAGCGCACGCTGTTCCAGCCGGACGGCACACCGGCACGCGCGACCCTGTCGGTCACGTTCAAGGAATATCGCACGCTGCAGCAGCAACTGCGAGAGCCCCGGCGCGAGTCGGCCGACAAGAGCAAGCGCCGTCAGCTCGATTCGTCCGACGCGCTGTGGCTGATGGCGTCTCGCGAATACGGCGATCCGGCCAAGTGGCGCGTGATTGCCAATGCGAGCGACCTCGACGATCCGCTCAATATAGAGCCGGGCACCTGGCTCAGTGTACCGCCGCTGGACAGCCCGATATGAGGCTCGCGGATTTCTCTCAGAAATACGGCGACTTCTACGTCCCCGCCTATGCGGTGCGCGTGGCGGGCAAGGATTTGATACGCGAGTCGTTCGTGGCGGTCACGCAGACCGAGGTAAGCCTTGTGCTCGGGGCGATGAGCCGGTTCAGCTTTACGGTCGCGAACGCCTTCGACATGGACCGGCGCGAGTTCCTCGACGCCGACGGCAAAGACCTGCTCGAAACCGTTGCGTTCGGGGCGGAGGTGGAAGTCGCAGCAGGCTACGGCGACACCGCCGGCCTGACGGTGCTGATCAGCGGCGTCATTACCGAAGTCGGCACGAATTTCGCCGACGGAGGCACGCCGGAGCTGACGATCGCGGGCTACGACCATAGCTACCCGATGAGCGTCGGGAAGAATAGCGCGAGCTGGGCGCAGCGCCGCGACAGCGACGTGGCAGCAGACATCGCGGGATTTCACAACCTCGATACCGACGTGACACCAACCAAGGTGCAGCATCCGCAAATCGAGCAGAACCAGGA
>Ga0306920_100012267_pt1 | contig 11617 bp, 8 predicted proteins | sample flu12Cox44000170_FD_204666 | JGI IMG/M metagenome (GOLD analysis project Ga0306920, IMG submission 204666) | Lab enrichment of tropical soil microbial communities from Luquillo Experimental Forest, Puerto Rico - flux4day.12C.oxic.44.000.170 (v2)... | ecosystem: Environmental > Terrestrial >...
GCAGGCCACTTCGAGGTGCCCCGAGCGCGAGAAGTTACAGTCGATTTCTTCTTCGCGCACGATCTGCTCGACACAGTCGATGGATTCAAGGGAGGCCGCGTACATTTGGCGAACCACTTCCTGGCCATAACGCTTGATCAGCGTGGGGACGGGGAGTTTCAACCCGGTAAGGACCATGCCACCGTTGCGGCAACTGGCGCCCCAGCCGAAGGTTTCGGCCTCCAACGCGGCGACCTTCACGCCGCGCTTCGCAAGGGAGCGCGCCGCGGAAAGCCCGCAAAAACCTCCGCCAACAACGGCGACGTCGACACTCTCCTGCAGGTGTCGCGCGGTTTCGACCGCGGGCGTGGTTACCGTTCCGAGCCAGTAATTTTCTTCCCGAATCGGCATCAGGAATCCTAGCGCGAAGGGATTCTAGCATCCACGTTGTGCGAAGCCAAAACTCAAGCACCAGAGGCCGGCGATGGGCATCGCGCGCAAAAAAAAGACGACAAAGCGCCCTGCGCATCTGCCGTCTCGTGGCAACCCCACCTTGTGGTTTGCTGCTCATTCGCTTGAAACGCCGCCGGGCTGGACTCGGCATTGGTGGCACTTCGGCTGCCACGTACGATCAAGGGCTGAGTCAATTTTTTTGCCGTATGAGGGCAAAAGACTTAGCAACTCTTAACAAAGTTCGCCGAGGGGCGGTCGTCCAGAAAACGGAGTTCGCACCATGGGAGAGGATAGGAAAATCGCGAAGACCCGGAAGACCAGGATTCGAAATTCGCGACTAGACTTTACCGTTACGCTTTGCGCAGGACGATCAAGCTGATTTCCGGAGGAACGCCCAGGCGCACGGGAGCGCCAACGGTGCCGAGACCGCGGTTCACGTAGATGCTCGCCAGCGGCGAGGATTGCGGGGTGAATCTTCGGGAGGTGGAGACAACCGAGCCAGCGCGCTCATTGGGAGCAGGGGCGAACATGGGGCGCTGGTACAGGCCGGCAATGTAATCGCTGATAAAGCGCGCGGGGCTCAGCCGGTGATCCAGGATTTCCACCTGGATCTGGCCGCCGTGTGTATGACCGGCAAGCGAAAGTTCGATGCCCAATTCCGCGGCGCGATTGAAAGAATTTGGGTTGTGCGACAGGAGAATATTGGGCATGTCGCTTCGCACCAACGGCTCGACGCCCTCGAGCATCTGCTGCTTATGCCCGCGCCCGTTGTATTCACGCTGGTAATCCACACCAATCAGATTGAGCCGCTCGCCCTTAAACGCAATTTGCGCGTTCGAATGGCGGAGCAGCCTCATCCCCGCTTGCGCATAGAGGTAGTATGCCTGGTCTTCCGCATGCGCGTAGATTTCATGATTCCCATTGCAGCCCCAAATGCCCAGCGGCGCGTACAGATGGCGAATTTCATCAACGCAATCGGCAATCGAATCGCCCGCGCCAGTGATCAGGTCGCCGGTAACCACGGCAAGATCCGCTCCGAGATCATTGGTCATATCCACGGCGCGGCGGACTTGGGTGCGCGACATATAGCTGCTCAGATGAATATCGCTTAATTGAGCAATCTTCATGCCGTCGAGCGCCGACGGCAGGTTGGGTATGGGGATCTCGGTGCGGCGCACCTGGTACTTCAGGCGTTCGGCTGCGAAACCGTACATTGCGGTGATGAAAGGAGCGGCTCCCGCGACGGCTGTAGCGGCCCTGAAAAAGTACCGACGGCCGGGGTCGGGAACCGTTTCCGATGAGCTGCCGGATGGCGCAGTGTCTGGTGAAGATGGCATCCGGTTGAGCGCGGCGGCATGACACCAGCGCCAAAGGCGCTCCAATCCGTGAACCGTCTTAACCGACAGATAAGCAAACAGCGCGCTGAAAAACCAAAGGCCGGCAAGTACGGCGAGCCAGGAAGTCCGGTGAGTAAGGCCGGCATGACCCATAATCACCACGCGAACCAGCGTGAAAACCATGAGAACCAGCAGAAGAAGATAGGCGATCCGCGCCGCGCGACGCAGCCATAAACGGCCCCAGTGCTCGGTGACCCCCCAGAAGGAGCGGTACCAGAAACGCTGCGACAGGTAGAGGAGCGCGCATAGGCCCAAGCCGACCCCCGCTCGCAAAAACAAATAGTGCCAATCCACGGTGATGATGCCCCCAGACTGCAAGACACAATTTTACCATGGGGGTTGAGGGGAATTCGAATGACCGGTAGAGTCTACCGCGTAAGATAAACCGCGCCAAAGGACAGGGTGGGCTGCTGGCCGAACGGGCTACCAAGCGGTTCAATGTAACATGCCAGTCCTCGGATAGCATCAAGCGCGTAGTTTATGGGTTGCGCCACGGAAACCCCTGGGAAGGTGGTGCGTCTGAAAGGAAGGGCCCGGCCCGAGTACGGAGGAAAACGGAGGAAAACAAGCCATGACAAAATGGATGAGGTTATGCGGGGTGGCGCTGGCGGTGGGGATGGCGGTGCTTCCAGCGGGGGCACAGGAAGCGGCAAAGAAAGAGCCGCCGAAGCCTGCGCCCGGCCCGGCGCAGGCAGTTCTCGAACAGTGGAATGAAATCGGGAGGAAGCTCGTGGCAATCGCCGAAGACCTGCCGGAAGACAAATACGACTACAAGCCCAATCCGGACTCCAGGACGTTTGTCGCCCAGTTGCTGCATGTCTCAGCATCCATGTATTACTTCACGGATTTCGCGATGGGGCAGAAACCGCGGTATCCCGACGACCCCAAACGCGACAATCTGAAAACCAAGGCCGAGATTGTGGCCTTTGTGAAAAAGAGCGTGCAGGACGGCGCCGACGCGATCAAAGCGAAAGGCGATAAGGGGTTGAATGAGGCGGTAAACGACGGCGGACCGCACCTCGACCGGCTGTATGACTTGGCGTATGGACTGATCGAGCACTCGGGCGAGCACTACGGCCAACTGGTGGTGTACTACCGGGCGAATGGAATGGTGCCGCCAGAGTCCAGGCCGAAGAAATAACGGGACCTGCGATTCGACTCCCGGCCGGTGCAAGAATCCCTAGTCAGGTCCGCAGCAGTCAATCCCGGGCGCAGTCTTCGCATTGCGCCCGTTTTCCTTTGCGGACTAGGAACTGGCTACGCTTGCCGCGGCGTTTTCGAGGAAGGTCGTCAGTTGGGCGGGATCACTCGTAGGTGGTAGGCAGGTTTGGCCGGAGCACACTATGGCAAGTGGTTTGTCGGCAGGGAGATGCGGAAGAGTCTGCTTCAAGGCGCCGGCGAGAGCGGCGAGTGGCGCGCCGGGCGCGGCTGGACTGACTCGGAGCACCGATTTGCCGAAACGATAGACGCGATGAGCGGCGGCTTCGAGGGCCTGAGCGACGGGGTCATCCAAATTGCCAGGGATAAGGACCTGAATGGGATGACGCGCGAAGAGCGTGGCGGCGAGACCATAGGTCGCGGCGAACAGGCCGTATTGCGCAGCGATGCCGGCAAAAGTTTCGAGCGTTCTTTGCGCGAAATCGCGGTAACGCGATTCGCCGGTGAAAGCGTGCATGCGAATGAGTGCGATGGCGGCCACGGAATTAGCGCCGGGAGTGGGGGAATCTTGAAAGGGCTTGCGGCGCACTTCGAGTCCGCCGATCGGCGCCGCGTCAAATGGCCGATCGAAAAAGCCTCCATTCCGAGCATCGCCGTAGCGGGAGATTGCGAGGTCCAGGGTTTTCTGCGCAGCTGCGAAATAGCGCGGATCGAGCGTCGCTTCGTAGGCGTCGAGCAACGCTAGAACAGGGAAAACCTGATCGTCGAGCGAGCCCTCAAGCGCTGGCCCTCCGATGCGATGGGCAAACCCGCGGGATTCGCTCCAGGCTTCTTGCAACATGCGGTCGAGAGTCTTTAGCGCGAATTGCCTGCAGCCTAGATATGGCGAGTCGGTAAGAATCCTGCCTGCTTCGAGGTAGGACGAAACAAACATTGCATTCCAGCCCAAGTACATGGTTTTGTCGACGAACGGCGCGGGCCGCTTCCGGCGGGCCTCCCTCATCTTTTTTTCTGCTTGCAGCTTAATCGTCACGACCTTGTCTGGATCGCGCTGGAGAATCTGCCCTATTTCGTCAAAACCGCGTGCGACCCACAGGACATTCTTCGCAGGATTGTGATGCATCTCGCCGTGCGGCTCGACATCGTAATAGAGTTCGATGACGCGTGACTCTTCCGCAGTCAACACCGCGCGAACTTCATCCAAAGTCCAGGTGAAATAGTCGCCGTCATCGTCGAGCGAATAATCAGCATCTTGGCTGGCATAAAAGCCGCCGTTTTCCTGATCCGAAAGCACTTCGTTGACCCAGCCGATAATGCCCTCTGCTGTTTCGCGAAGAAATGAATTCTGCGTCACCTGCCAAGCATGAAGGTAATTCCGGAGCAGCTCGGAGTTGTCGTACGACATTTTCTCGAAATGCGGGACGAGCCAGCGTTCATCGACCGAATAACGGTGGAAGCCGCCCGCAAGCTGGTCGTAGACGCCGCCTCGAGCCATTTTCTCCAAGGTAGCGTCAACCGTGGCGAGGAGATGCTTTTCTTTGCTCTGCTGGTAGTGTTCGAGGAGAAGATCTATCGCCGAAGCGTGGGGAAACTTGGGGGCGCGGCCAAAGCCACCGTTCTTAGCGTCGAAAAGCTTTGTGATGGACTCGATTTGTGCGTCTACTACGCTTGTGTCAAATTCGGCTCGAGCACCCGTGAAGGCCTCGGCCTGCCCCACGGCTTCGGAAAGCGAATGGGCGGCGCGTTCAAGCTCGGCCCGGCGCTGGCGATAAGAGTCCGCGACAGCAAGAAGCACGCGGCGAAAGCCGGGGCGGCCCATCTGGTCTTCGGGCGGGAAATAGGTCCCCCCGAAAAAGGGCCTGCCGTCGGGAAGCAGAAAGCCGGTGAGCGGCCAGCCGCCTTGCCCGGAAATGGCGCTGATGGCGGATTGATAGCGCGAATCGACGTCGGGGCGCTCGTCGCGATCAACTTTCACCGGTACAAAGTGCTGGTTGATGATTCTTGCGATCTCGACGTTTTCGTAGCTCTCGCGGTCGATGACGTGACACCAGTGGCACCACACCGCGCCGATGTCGAGAAGAATGGGTTTGTCTTCGGCCTTAGCCCGCTCGAACGCCGCGTCGCCCCATTCATGCCAGTCAATGGGCTGATGAGAAGCAGAACGCAAGTAAGGACTGGCGGAATCTTTCAGGCGGTTCGTGGCGTGGTCAGTCAAGATGGTTCACGGTTGTCGTCTGCGGGCAATTGGCCCACTACTGGAGTTTGTCGCCCGGGCCGAGATCGCGCGGATCGATAGGCTTGCGGCCGGCAAAGCCTTCGTCCTGGCGATGGTAGAAACGGATGCGGTCCTCGCCGAGCTTCCAGCAGAGATACACATCCTGATTGTCGATGATCGCGGGAAAGTCAAGCAGCCCTGCCTCGAGATCCTTGACGATGCACCCGGTTTCGAGGATGCGGCTGAGCGTGGACCTCAGCGTTTCCGCGAGATGCGTGTGCTCGGCACGCAGCCGGGACAGTTTTTCGTAAGGAACAATCACGCCGCCCATCATCATGATGCGGGCGGAAACCGCGGCGAGATCATTTTCCAGACTGGATAGCTTCTTGCGGCAGTCGATGGCTTCGATGAGAAACGGTTCGAGGTCTTTGCGCACACGTTCGGCTTCGGTGAGCGTGAAAAGGCGGGGCGGTGGCTCGGGAGCTTCGTCCTGCTCTGGATCTTCGTCGGCCATTGGTTCGTTGCAACTCGGTTCTTCGCTGCCTCAGGCAATCGAAGCAAGCTCTCTTCTAGTGTTAGTTAGTGTTTGTCGCTTTGCAAGCGGAAACCGACCGTAGTTTCTGCTGCCGTGCCTTACCGCAACCAGAGCATCCGGTCCAAAGCCAGCCTGGCATAGTAGCGCGTGCGCTCGTCTACGGAAATGCGATTGATCAAATTACCGCATCTCAAGTTTTCGAGAGCCCAGAGGAGATGCTGCGGGGTAATGCGGAACATGGTGGTGCAGACACATACGTTGGGGTCAAGCGAAATGATCTTCCGGTCCTCGAACGCCTTCCGCAGGCGGTTGACCAGGTGGATTTCTGTGCCCACGGCCCATTGCGAACCGGAGCGCGCCGACTCGATGGCCTTGATAATACCCTCGGTCGACCCGACCTGGTCGGCAGCCTGGGCGACCTCAAAACGGCATTCCGGGTGAACGATCACGCGCATGCCGGGATGCTCGCGACGGACGCGCGCAACCTGCTCCGGCGTAAAGCGCTGGTGCACCGAGCAGTAGCCCTTCCAGAGAATGATGCGAGCCTTGCGAACCGCTTCCGGCCTGTTTCCTCCGAGTTCCTGGAGCGGGTCCCACACAATCATCTTGTCAAGGGGGATGCCCAGGCGATAGCCGGTATTGCGCCCAAGATGCTCGTCGGGGAGGAAAAGAACTTTTTCGCCTTTCTCGAAGGCCCACTCTAGCACCGCCGCGGCGTTGGAACTGGTGCAAACCGAGCCGCAGTGTTCGCCCGTGAAAGCCTTTATTGCCGCCGTAGAGTTCATGTAGCTCAGAGGAATGACTTTCCTCGAATTCAAGACGGAGGCAAGCTCACTCCAGCAAGCTTCGACTTGGACGATGTCGGCCATGTCCGCCATGGAACAGCCGGCGTTGAGGTCTGGCAGCACCACAACCTGATGTTCCCGGCGCAGGATGTCCGCGCTTTCGGCCATGAAGTGGACGCCGCAGAAAACGATATAGCGTGAGTAGGTTTCCGAGGCCTGGACGGAGAGTCTGAGGGAATCACCGCGAAAATCGGCGAATTTTATGACCTCATCACGCTGGTAGTGATGGCCAAGGATGACCACATCTTCGCCCAGGCAGGCCTTGGCGGCGGAAATTCGCTCGTCCAGTGTGTTATCCGGAACCAGCAGGTAGGAATCGAAATCACACCCGACTCCTGGCTCGATTTCCCTCGTGTGAACGGTGGGTGGGGGTTCGCTAGGGAGGATACTGCCAGTTCCCGAAATGGAAATGAGGTCGCCCATGACTGGTGTAATTTTTACCTACTAAGGGTGGTCTTCTGCGGTTCCTGATCCGCTACACGCCCATTTTCTCATGGAGGCGGCGATTGTCCAACTAGCCTCCGATGAAAACCATCGTACGGGAGGGGGGCACGAAACCGGGCTCGTTAATGCGGTGGCCTTCTTCCTTTTCGTTGACGACGGAGCGGATATAGGCGACGAGATGGTCGTCCGAGGCCCCTTCGCGAAGCAGCGAGCGGAGGTCGTGATCTTCCTTGCTGAACAGACAGGTGCGGAGCTTACCGTCGGCCGTCACGCGGATTCGCGAACAAAAGCCACAGAAGGGCTGCGTGACGGAGGCGATCAGGCCGATTTCCCCGGGCGCGCCGTCGGCAAAGCGGTATTTGCGGGCGGTTTCGCTGCGCTCGTGGGGGATTTGAACTAAGGGCCAGCGGGCGTGAATGCGATTGTAGACCTCTGCGGCAGGAACGACGATCTCGCGCGACCAGTGACGATCGGCATCAAGCGGCATGAATTCGATGAAGCGCATGATGACCCCGCGGTCGCGGGAGAATTGGGCAAACGCCTCGATTTCATCGTCGTTTAGTCCACGAACAAGAACCGCGTTCACCTTGGCGGGAGCGAGCCGCGAATTTTGCGCAGCGTCGATGCCGTCCATCACTTTGGCAAACGATTTGGTGCGGGTGATGCGCTCAAATCTGGCGGGGTCAAGCGAATCAAGGCTGATGTTGATGCGGCGCAAACCCGCAGCAAGGAGGCGGTCACACCGCTCGGCAAGGAGGTGGCCATTGGTGGTCATGGAGAGATCGGGAAAGCCGAGGGCATGGAGCCGGGAGATATAATCCTCTACGCCGTCGCGAACGAGCGGCTCGCCACCGGTGACGCGAATCTTGCGAATGCCCAGACCGAGGAAAACGTTGGCAAGCCGGTCAAGCTCGCGCCAGGAAAGGATCTCATCGTGGTCGCGATAGTTCTCCGGGTCGGCAGAGCGGCAATAGACACAGCGAAAGTTGCAGCGGTCGGTGACCGAAATGCGCAGGTCGGTGATCTGGCGGCCAAAACTGTCGCGGAGTGTCATGGCAAATCGAGCCAAAAGAAAAACCCCGATTCGCAGGTTGGAATCGGGGACGAGCCGGAAATCGACACATTTCCGGCGAAGGCGCTCCTTTCCAATCGCGGGAGGCGCAGGCGTTTCCACCCGAACCCTGAGTCCCCTCCACTTGCTGAGGGACGTCGCCCCTGCCGCCGTAGGTTGTTTCTCCTCTTAGGCTCGAGGGGTCGGAGTTACAGACAGAGTGTACGCCTCTTCACCCGAGGGCGCAACGCGAGTCGCATGGGCTCGATCGTCTCCGGAGCGCGGGCTAAGAGGAATGTTGATTGTGATAGAGTTTTGCGCACGCTATGCGGATCTTCGTTTTAGGAGCCGGGGCGACCGGCTCGCTTCTCGCCCAATTGCTGGAGCGCCAAGGACATACGGTCTGGTGCGGGGACCGCGATCCCAACCGGGCGCGGCGCTTCCTGGGCAGAAGAAGCACGATCCCGGTCACGGAGGTGAATGCGCGAAACCTGCGGGGCATCGTGAAAGCGGCCAAAGGCTGCCAGCTCATCGTCAACGCCTCCGCGTCCGTCTTCAATGAAATCGTGCTGCGGGCGGCCCTGCGGCTGCGATCCCACTACATGGACCTCAGTTCTCATCTGACGAGGAATCCCTTCAAAGCCGAGCAGTTCCGCTACACCAAGAGGTTTTGGGAGAAGAAGCGCGTGGCTTTGATCAATGCCGGCGTGGCACCGGGCTTGACGAATCTGCTCGTGAAACGCGCTGCCGAGATGCTCGATGATGCCAACTCCGTGCATATCCGATTGTATGAGAGCAGCGAGAGCGAGGATCCCATCTCGCAGTGGTCGCCGGAAGTGTCGTTCGACGAAGCAGTCTCGCACCCGCGCATATACCGCGGGGGAAGATTTCAGCTGGGCAAGCGCTTTTCGGAAGTTGAGAAATTTCGGTTTCCCGAGCCCATCGGGACGGTCCGCGTGGTGCTGGCGGCGCAAGACGAAGTGGCCACCTTGCCACATTTTATCCGCATGCGTGAGCTGGATGTGAAAATCGGGGGGAACGAGATCGACCGGCTGCGCCGCTGGCACAAGCAGGGGAAACTATCGAAGTCCCGGGGAATGGCGCGGCACCGCTTTCCCCAGACGTTCTCCCCAAAAAGAATCGCCAAGCTGATTCGGCTGGGGATTCTGCAGAACGCGCGGTTCGCGGCCGCGGTGCTGGTCAAGGGAGTGAATCACGGCAAGGCTACGGACGAGTACCTCATGGTGCGCAGCGATTGCGCGTTTCCGACGCTTTATCAGATTCGTCAGCAAGGACGGTTCACAACACCGGTGGCATACGCCACGGCGCACATGGCGGCGCTGTTCATCAAATTCTTCCCGCGCGAGCTTGCCGGAGTGTTTGCCCCGGAGATGCTGCCCGCCGAGACGCGTAGAGCCATCCTTTCAGGAATCCGCAACAACAGCATTCGGATCACGCAGAAAACGACTGTCCTGAAACAGCCTGGGGACGACGAAGAAGAAATCTAAACCAGCCAACCTGTCGGAGCCGGAGAATCTCAGCAGCAGCGGTTGGGGCGAGAATAGCGGCGATTGAGCTGCTCGACGTAAAACTCCGCCTGGCTCAGGGTGCGGCAAGACCGACCACGAGCACTTTGCGAGCGCAGGTAGCTCTCATAAGCAGCGTCCCCGCACCATTCGCGCAGGCCCCGCCAGAAACGGCGAAGAAAGCGTCTCGTACGTTTTGCGGCTTTGCGCATCAATCGTCTCCAATCGCATCGCCGACCACCAGGTCGCGGCCAGCACCGGAGATATCCTTCGCCCAGCGCGTTCGGACGTAGGGGGACTCGTGCAGTACCGCTTCGCGGCGGCTGAGAATTCCATACCACTGCACCAGGGCTTCGATGACCAGGAGCAAAATCATCAAAGCGAGAATGAACGTAACGGCGGCATCGAGCCGCAGATTGAACATGAGCCGATGGGTCTCCGCTACTCTCGCCGCTGCTACCGTGCCGCTCGAAATCTCGGCCGCCAACTCGTTTGCACCGGAGAGAAATCCGATGCGCGGGTTCGGGCTGAGGATTTTTTGATAGCTGGCGGTCATGGTGATGATGATCAGAGCCGCCATCGGAATCATGGTCACCCAAATCCAGCGCAGGCGCCCCATCTTCATCAGAATCGTGGTGGCCACCACCAGCGCCACCGCGGCAAGCAACTGATTGGAAATGCCGAACAGCGGCCACAGGGAATTGATTCCCCCTAAGGGATCGATCACCCCTTGATAGAGGAAATAGCCCCAGGCCCCGACGATAACTGCGCTGCACAGCAAAACGGCGGGCAGCCAGTTGGTGCGCGAGAGCGGTTTCCAGATGCGCCCGCCCATTTCATGGATCATGAAGCGTCCGACCCTCGTGCCCGCGTCCAGCACCGTGAGCACGAAAAGCGCTTCAAACATGATGGCAAAGTGATACCAGATGCCGAGCAAGCGGCCGCCGCCGATGGTACTTGAGAAAATCTGGGCCATGCCTACTGCCAGCGACGGCGCTCCGCCCGTGCGATTCAGCAGAGTTTGTTCGCCGACGTCGCGCGCCAGCTGTGTCATCGTTTGTGCATCGAGGTGGTAGCCCCAGCCGTTGATGGTGGCGGCAGCCGCCTCCGCCGTATGGCCGACGATTCCCGCGGGGCTGTTGATCGCGAAATAGACGCCCGGGGTCATGGCGCAAGCCGCGACCATGGCCATGATACCAACGAACGACTCCAGCATCATGGCACCATAGCCGATAAACCGCGCATGCCCTTCCCGGAGAATCATTTTCGGCGTGGTGCCCGAGGAAATCAGCGAATGAAATCCGCTGATGGCGCCGCACGCAATGGTGATGAAGCAGAACGGGAAAATTTTCCCCGCAAAGACTGGCCCGGTTCCATCGATGAAGCGAGTGAGCGGCGGCATCAACACTTGCGGGCGCACCAGCAAGATGCCAGCGGCAAGCGAGAAAATCGCGCCCGCCTTGATAAACGAGATCAAATAATCGCGTGGCGCAAGTAACAGCCAGACGGGCAGCACCGAGGCGATATAACCGTAGACAATCAGCGCCAGGGCGAGCGGCACGCCGCCGAGCGTAAACACGTGCGACCACGACGGAGCTTCCGCCACCCATCGCCCGGCAACCACCGCAAATAGCACCAAGGCGACGCCAATCACCGACGCCTCGAGTACCTTGCCCGGCCGCAGGAATCGCAAGTACACCCCGAGCAGCAGCGCTATCGGAAGGGTCATGGAGATCGTAAAGGTGGCCCAGGGCGAAGCCCTCAGCGCGTTGACCACGACCAGGGCGATAACGCCGAGAAGAATGATGATGATGGCGAGCACGGCGAGCTGCGCGAGGATACCTCCGCGCTTGCTCACCTCCTCGCGCGCCATTTGCCCGAGCGATTTCCCGTCGCGGCGGATGGAACAGAAAAGAATCACAAAATCCTGGACACAGCCGCCAAACGCGGCGCCGGCAATCAGCCAGAGCGTGCCGGGGAGATAACCGAATTGCGCGGCCAGCGTGGGACCGAC